>Ga0116231_10000991_pt1 | contig 55625 bp, 46 predicted proteins | sample S1TSphgellanicum_2_FD_89695 | JGI IMG/M metagenome (GOLD analysis project Ga0116231, IMG submission 89695) | Host-associated microbial communities from peat moss isolated from Minnesota, USA - S1T2_Fd - Sphagnum magellanicum MG | ecosystem: Host-associated > Plants > Peat moss > Unclassified...
GTTACGTATTAGGTAGGGGAGAGGAGCCGGACTACCGAATATAGTCGAGGCGCAACCTAGAACCTAGCATTTACCCTAAAACCTAAACCCTAGACTTATTCCAATTTTTTATTGAAGAAGTGTCAGAACCATCTAAACCATCTGAATGTTCCTTTTTGCCAAATGAATAGGTGTGACTGAAAATTATTGATGAGAGATGTTAGGTTTAGATGTGCTCATTTGATTCATATTGCCGAAAATCGTTTGTTTTTTTTGTCATCTTGTCATTCACAAAAAGGTTTTTGAAAGGAAATTTTGAGGTGGTGATAAGCTCACTATTAATTCTATGTGAAAGTTTAGTATAATGTTTGTTGTTTTTTTGTTGAGTGGAGGAAAACGATGCAAGCTGTGGAGCATGGGAGTGGCTCAACTATAAGGAGGCATTGATTTTGGAAGCTAAGTATCCACTCTTGTTTTTTGTGTGTGTGTGTGTGTGTAGTTTTTTTGCAAATTTGCTTTGAAGGGAAGAATGCCCAATAGTAGATGGTGATTGACTTTCTGAAGGGTAGAGCTTATTCTTTCCACTCCACATTTGTTTTTTCATTACATAGATAGGTCAATGATTAAGGGGATAATCCTTTTTGGCTTATGATTTTAACTAACATATCAGAAATGATGTGTGAAAGACAAAAGAGTCATGTTTCTTGGCAATACGTAGTACCAATTGTTCTTTTTGTATTTTGCAATTGCCAGCTCCAAAAAACTCACTAATCTTTTAGGTTGGTACTTTTGTTGAAATCCTAGTATAAGTTGTACCAGTTTTCCTCTATTTGGCATTTTGTGTGGGTGTAAAGCTCTAGGACTGGGGCTTTACACAGTGAACAAAACTGCTGTTGGGTTTTCTTTTTAAACTCCTGTGATACCTGGCTTTTACTTGTTCCCAACATTTTTGTCCCAGAATATGTAAATTCTTCATCAGAAAAACCACGACTGTTGGGTTGTAACCATATGAGAGTTGTTCATAAGTGTCAAACCATCACCTCCATCACAAATAACAATGTTGAGCTGCCATGACTACTCACTAACTTCATCAGCTCCCAATGACAGACGTAAGTAAGCATACAATTATCTGCCGACAACTTTGTGCTAACCATTAGACATAATCTGCATCTTGAGTTTCTGTCACATATTTCTGGAAGCAATGCTGAGACTCAATCATGATGTTTGCTAGCACTCAATAGACCTTGATAACTGATGCCACTATATGCCTGAAATTCAGGTGTTCCAAGTTTCAAATTTTTATCTCTATTCAACTACCTTGAGTTTGATCAATCGTAGTAAAGCTTATGAGATTGGAAACTCACTACACCAATGAAGACCAAGTACCCTCAAACTGTGAAGAATGAAAAGCAGGATAAGGGAAAGACCTTCTTTTAAATGCAGTCCACTTGCTGAGGAAAATGTCTTGAATTCATCCCAAGACTTTGGTCGCTCAAAAATCTGATGACAAGTCACTGGATCTACAAAAATGATGTATGCACTTGAGAGTGTTGGGGTTCCTCCCTTGCTCTCTCACACACTGTCAACTGGCCTTCAAATTATGCTTGTATCATGTCATGCCTTGGCATTGCTCCCAACTCTCAATTCCATGTCTTGTTCTAGTTTTAGTTGCCAGGCTAGTAGGATTGCAAAAAACAACAAATTCTGTGGAACAGGTTCTGACTCCAAGACAGCTTCGAGTTTTTGAGCTGGCAGTCTATCATCACTAGGCAGCCTTGAGGATGACAGATGTTGTCCCATGATGATTTTGAAGTGCAACTTCACACGACACATACGTTAAAAGAGGGACATAGAAATGTTTATGGCTCTCTCTCCTTGTTAGGAAGAGCACTAATGAAAGTGGCATGTGATGATGATAGTTTTTACCTTCACAATTTCTCAATCACCCGCAGCTTGGCACTTCTGCTTCTGGGATTTGTGTTAATTTCATCAGAAGTGGCAACAACAGGTCTCTTGGTCAGAATCACCCCAGTTTTCCCTTCAAGGACATTCCTATCCCCAAGATATGCACCACCACCAGAACCTGTTTCAAGCCCCTTTTTCCTTCTGTACTTACTGTGTCTCGTTTCCCCTGGAATATGGACATACTCCAGGGCTGGGAAAAAGTCAGTATTGTTATCATGTGCATCCCCTTCTTCATCAAGTGACTTGCTCAGGCCTGCGGCTTTGAGAAAGAAGTGTTTCACAATGCGGTCTTCTAGGCTGTGGAATGAGATAACAGCGAGGCGCCCCTTTGGGGCTAAGCTTGCAAATGCCTCAGACAGTGCCACTTCTAATGATCTAAGCTCATCATTCACAGCAATTCGCAAGGCCTGAAATGTGCGTGTTGCTGGATGTAGACCCTTCATCCTTCCCTGTTTCCCTGCAAAGCTTGAACTGCAACTTGTAAAGTTGTATATACTTTTCTCACTGAGCTTGTGCTAGACTCTAGAATGTGAATCATTTTTCTCTAGTTCCAGTGCATCTGTTTGACTGAGAAAGAAAGAAGATAGATGGATAAAGAATCTTCTTACCAGAAGAATTTGAACTAAATTTGCTGCCTCCAATGACTCCTACTAGTTGTGAAGTTGTTTGTATTCCACCTGCTAACCGTGCTTCCACAATTTTGCGTGCTAATTGACGCCACCGTCTCTCCTCCCCATATTCACGCAGAATGCGACCCACTTCTAGTTCTGACCACTTGTTCAGTATCTCATCTGCCCTTAAACTTGCCTGCAATTCCATCACGATAACTAAAGCATTGACAACATGCTGATGTCCAGCTGAGGCATCAAACAGCAAGCTTTCCGAGGAATCATCAGAACACCTTACGCCATAAGTGGGGATGGCCTGCATGGTGAAGGGAAGAATGGTCCTTACCGAAGGATCCATGCGCATGTCAGCTGGGCCATCTCGCAAAAAGCTAAAGCCTCTCTCAGCAATGTTCACCTGTAATTCACCTCCATCAAGGAGATAAGTTCACCAAATGGAGACAAAAAACACCATGTCCTAGGATATACCTTAGTGCAAGATCAGAAGGCAAGTATGTCTTCTTCCAGCAAGAAGCAAAATGTGTGACCCAAAAGAAACCTGTTTTGCCATCTATCCACTTCATTGAACCATATTGCAAAGCAATTCTTGAAGCAAACTCTTATGTACTTCACATGTTATCAATGCAGCTCCCATGCATGGATATCAAAGAGCTGTAATTTTGACCATTTTCAGCTTCATTGAATCTACCACAAAAGCAAACCTCGAAGCAAAACTCTTTTGTCTTATGCATGCTACGACTGCAGCTCTCTCACACAGATGTGAAGAACACATCTCAAGAGTGCATTCTAATTCTTTGCAAAAGAATATTGGATTCAAGATTCTCAATCCACTAAAAATGCCATAAAATCCTTGAGCCTGCCAGAATTTCACACAGTATACAAACACATTGATGTTTTTACCTGCATTGAAGACATGCCCAAATCCATGAGAACTCCATCAACACCCTCTTGTGCCAATCTTGCATCCACATCTCTCAGCACCTTCTGAAAGTTGCGGAAGTTTGTGCGCACAAGATTAAGCTGCATGAGAGTTGATGTGCTTGTTGCTTCCAGTCGTGATCTGGCTTCCTCATGTGCCACTGGGTCCACATCAAGCCCAATGAATGTGTGCAACTCTGGGTGTGCTTCAATGATCTGCATGATGTGATCCATCTCTGTCCCCTTTACAAACAATCCCTGTGTCTCTGTCTCTGTCTCTACTGACTTACCATTGGCAAAAATGCTTGTGATCAAGGTTTGTGGGGCACCTCCAGCAGAAACAAAACCAACAAGCATTTATTTTGTCTCCCAAAAGCAAATCCAAAGATGATGAGCAACATGTGCTTTATGTTTCTCAAGCCTTGCAACATTTCCAGATCTCCAATCTGACATGTGCAGCTGGAGACTGGGAAAACCCGACAACACAAATCTGAAACCCTAAACACGTATGATTGAAAGATGATGTCAGAGTATTTCTTCCTTCATTTCTGCTGCTCCTGCTGAAGCATGGATTCTTCACTGGAACAAAGTCTTACACTGATTTTGATGATGATTGAAAATCACACAGCTCCAGCAAGATCTTCAAAAGACACAAGAGATTTCTATCGAGTGTTTGGGATTTTGGAACGCTTACAGCAGAAGCATGACCTCCTGCACCCAAAGTACAATCCACAAAGGAGCGGATGTGGCGACCTTCAAACTGAGCTACAACTTCCTTCAACAGAACTGCCACATGAAGAGGTCCTTCTTTCTCTTCCATCCCTTCTTTCCTTGTCTTCTTCTCCTCCCTTGTGAGCATATCGTTGGTCCCTTCCTTTTCACCATCTGCAGCAGCAATCATCAAAGAGCTGCTGCTGCTGCTGCAAAGAGCTCGTGGTGCGGCGACTCCTCCTCCCAGCCACCAGTTGGTGGAGAACCCCCGTATGAGTCTGGAAGCAGAAGAAGAAGAAGAAGAATAGCAAGACAGTAGTTGCGTGTGCGTTTTCTTCCATATCCCTACTGCTTGGTATGTGTGCAGGCCATGGCTACAGCAGCAATTCAGCTGCATTCTGAGAGAGAGAGGGAGAGAGACAAAGAGAGGGAAGCAGAAGAAGCTTCAGAAAGAGGAGAGACGCTAGCGGAAAAACTTCGCAACAGGAGGAGAAGAAGAGCAAAACCTAAAGCACCAGCCTGCGAGGAAGAAAACCAAACCCCTAATCCTTGAGCACCGGAAAGCTGAAAGTTTTTGTGGAGTCGCAGAGAGATCGAGCGAGGATCGGCAGCACCACAAGAAAAAGGAGGAGATCTATAGCAGTGGCAATGACCTGCGAGCTGCGAGCTAAGAAGAATCCCACGCCCACCCATCAAAGATGCTGCTGCACAGATACATTGCAAGAAGAACGCAGGCAAGTATCGCTGGAGGAGGAGAGGCTTGGCCGTTGCTGCCTCGCATCATCCCCTATGATTCTTACACTGAGACGTACAAGAACAATGAGGATGTCGCGGCTCCCAGGAGGCTCCAATATGTGCGCCATGGGAAGGAGTTTCTGATGGGTATGGCAGGATCCAGAAGAGAGGTGGAGAAGATGAAAGCCAGAATCGCATACTTTATGAAGCATGACCTTCACCTGGAGATCGTTGCCGCTTCCCATGTGCACATTCAAGCTGGGTCGGTGCTCTTCCTGGGAACCAGAGTAGCAGGGTTTCTGGAGACGAAGTCTTCCAGACGCTACTCTCAGGAGCTGGAGAAACGGCGTCGAAGCAAAGCGCGAAACCGGAACCTGGCAGAGATTCGAACGGAAGCTTGGCACAACCAGTTGAAGGACATGAGCAGACGTGCTTGGGAGTTTGCTGTGAAGAAGACAAAGAGTAGATACCCTTCCTGGCAAGCAGCAGAGCAAGCCATGTACCAACAGTCTCAACCTCAAAGCACCAGCCCGTTTGTCTTTGAAGAATGTGACAAACTCAAAACCAAGGAATCCCTGCAGAGATTGCTAGCCAAAGAGGAAGAGATCTTTCTTTACCATCCTGCAATTGACATTCCAGGTGAGATCCTCCGAGCTCACAAGCATCTTGCTCTGCTTCTCAACAATTTTCTCAAGGAGAAGGATGATGAAACAGTAAGCAAGGAGATGATAGTGAAAAGGTCTGTACAAAACCCTCATGCAACAGAGAGGGGAAGGATCCATGGAGGCATACCATTGCAATTTCTGGCTCCCATAGAGCTCATCAGAGAACAGCTGAGCAAGAAAGGGATTCTGCAGCCAAAGAAAGCTCTACCTATTGTGCTAACTTCCATGCTCAAATCCTCGGATGAGGTGATTGTTGTGTATTTCTCAGCCCTAGCTCATGGACTCCTCAGTTACTATCGCTGCTGTGACAATTTTGTGAAGGTACGTAGGCTGGTGGATTTTCAAGTGAGATGGTCAGCATTGTTTACTCTTGGATGCAAGCATGGATGCAGTGCAAGGAAGATCATTGCAACTCGGCATTCCAACAGCAGTTGGCCTCGAGCCTTGAACAGTCAAGGCAAGGTGATTGCAGAGTTTCCAAGCCCTCCAACCATCGCTCGCATGGGCAAGAAGTTTCTCCTTGACATTCAACCCAACATTCTTGCACCCTTGAAGAGTTGATGATGGTTCACATCCTGAGCTGAAAATATTCTTGCGCACACCCACAACGAAAAGCGCACTCCTTTCAGAAAATAGGTTACTTCTACTTCAGTTGTGCAGCTAATAATGCACTTCCAGGTATGGAAAACATATTCTCCAGTGTGTTAAACAGATCTATATGCTCTATGGAATCCAGCACAAGTAAGGATATCAACTCCATTTGGGAAGATGAAGAATCGGGTCAAGGACCCAAACTGCGGATACATCGTCAGATCTGATGCTCAGCATTATCACTATGATATGAAAGTTTTTTGTCTAGTGCTTGTGTCAGAATTCTTGGTGCGGACTAAACGACAAGTAGATTTCACAGCTAAGGGCATTGTAGCGGTCGACATTGTCACTTCACAACTTTGTCAAAATCTTTGCTGGCCAGGAGCAACAACAGCAGTCTCCAGTGTTGGAGTTTTGTTTTGCCTCTTGGTGTCTTCAGGAGTAGTGTTCGTCCTCTTTGGTCAAGTTGATGGGCCTATTGTGGTCCTGTTTGTTCATCTGATGTGAGGGGGGATCAGAGTCTGTAATAATGCCTATGTGATTCATTGATTCTCTCTGGTGAGGTTAGGATTTTCCTTTCTGGTGCCAGTCAGTAGTTGCATATCTTTTCAAAGCAATATATTGAGAAGAAGGGAGTTCAATAATTGTCTATTGAATACTTTGCAAATGGTGGATGTTTCTTTCTGTCATTCTGATCATACCAGATGGTGTTTGGAATGAGGGATTCATTTTTCATTTTAGGTAGTAAATCTAATGATCTTTCTGTAGTGTTTCTAATTATCTTGAGCTTGTGTTTCAGGATCTGAACCAAGAGGTTATACGAGATGAAAACAGGGTGAATGATACTGCTTGAGCTTCCACATGATGCCAGATGTGGTGTGTTTGATTTTCAGTCATGATATTGTCGTAGGTTTTCTTGACTTTGTCTCACAGATGACACTACCAATTACCCACTTTGTACAACTTTCTCTACACAATCGCTAGTTGAGAGTGCAAGAAGAAGTGGTACTCTATTTGATTACTGCTGGATTCTGGAACTGTTTCAAGCTAGCACCAACAACAGGTCTCTATTGTGGATATTTTATAAGAACTGTTTGTGTTAAACAGTGTGCTGCTATGATGAGTCTTAGAATGAAGGAACGTGTGGGAGCATCTGCATCTGTGTGCCTTGGTCTCTTCGCACCTTGTTGCGCATATTTCATGTTATTGGTAGCCACTCAAACTATGAAATGATTTTCATTTCTGTGATCATTAGATATACAACAATTTGTCCAATTTGTCAGAATTGTGAGCTTTTTTGTTGTTGAAAAGTTGTTCTATGCCACCAGACCACTTAGTCTCAGTTTGATGTATTGGGTGTGTAAGAAGATGACAAAGTGGATGAACTATGTTGACAACTTATTAGGTAGAGACATGGATATCTGCAATGGAGCCACGTGAATGATCCCAAAACCATTAGATCATGTAATTTTACCCATTGAAACCTAAAATATCAAGTATCCAATTGTGGATGACATAGGCCTACATAGTCTATAAGCTTAAGCTAAAAGCCTAGGTAGGTAGGTAAGTATAGGTAGGATCTTATTTAATTTGTTGGTCACACTCATTTTTTGATTGGTTTATCTCAACTGGTACTTGCAATTTGAATATTTCTAATTCATGGACTAAGTGTAGTCTTTCCTTTCATCAAGTTGTATGGTTTACAAAGTTGAACTTGTTGATAAGGGATATGGTATGAATTTAACAAAAGGGAGATACTTCAATATTATTTCACATGCTTTGTCTTGTACAAAGGTAACTTACCTATTCACTGGGACTACTTTGCCTATCTTCTTACTACCTACTACCCATTACTTAACTCGTCTACCTACCTAGATTAACATAAATCTAAGCCTAAATAAAATAATGTATATGTAAATAAATATAAACATGTATGTGGCCTAATTACCCTACCTTACTTTAATTTAATTACATTACCTTTCCTACCTATCTATTACTTATTTAGCTATCTAGTTAAGTAGGTAATAAAACTAAATATATACATAAGTCCATAAATAGGTTAGATGGATAAATAAACACAAGTAGGTAGATAGGTAGGTACGCTAAGTAAGTAAACAAATAAGTAGGCTAGGCTAGATAGGTAAGTAAGGAACCTAGGTTAGGTGACTAGGCAAGCGGGTAGCTTAGATTACATACGTTTGTATGCATACGTAGGTAGGTAGGTAAAATAAGTAAGTAACCAAATTTGGCAATAAAACCATAGACCTCTAAAAATTTACAAGGCTCAATTTTTATATTCTTGGATACCCGTTATGGAATTATCGTGATTTGTAAAACAATGCCATTTTGGAACATATGGATTATATTTGACACAATTTGAATACACAAACACTTACAAATAGGTATTTAAGGTGGAACTTTTGGTAAAATTGTTTTGACAGCACGCTTGAAATGCACTCATCAATACTTGCTTAACCAATGGTGACATCTATGCTTTAACAATTAGAGGCATTGTTTTTTAATGATATGATTCATTGTGACTTCCTGCACATCCTCCTCCATGTCATCTTGCAAATCATAATGGGTTTCAAAACTTTCCTTATGTACAAACTCCATACTTGAATCCATCAAGTTGTAATTGTTCAACACCTTTATCAATATGTTTAATGATTTCGATGTCTAATAAAAACCTTTTTTGAAACAAAATATTGACAATTAGTCCTACATAAAACATGTTGATTTTCTTTGTGTCATGCACATTAATTAAGCTTCTTTTGATGTTTGTTTAATGTATCATGCGCATTCCAACTTTACATTGAATTAGCTAAACATAATAAAACACTAATTTACCAAAATATCATAATATGCGTTTGTGAAAGTTACAACAATTTTATTGTTGAAGTAAGTATTTTTGTCCTGTTAATACATCACTTGTGTTGCAACCCTAACCTTGGGCTCACGACCAAAGTAAAGGCTTACAAAGGTGTGGGCCAAAATTGAAGCTTGGGAGTCACATGTCATGCTCTTGGGAGTGTAGGAAAGTGTGAAGGAATGAACCCCCACATTCGCAAGTGAACTCCCATGTTGGGAATTGGAGCCCCGATGGGCTTTCAAATTTTCAGAGGGTGATTGCAAGGGTCAAAACTCATTGAATTGAAAAGTTCCTTGTATCATTGGAAAGCTCTTGAAACTTAAATGTTTAAAATGCACTCGCATGACCCATTTGGGTGCTTAAAACATAAGTTATGACCAAAAGAAGGGTTGGGAGTCAAATTGTCAATTTGACTTCCGACCACTAAAAGTCAGGAATCTCCCTAATTTAGTTACATAAAGGTGGCTTGCCACATATCGTTGGAAAGCTCTCGTTAAGGGCTACAACTTTTCTTGAGACCTTGCCTCAATCAGAGGTTTACACAAGAAGTTATGAGCTTTCAAAGTCGCGGAAGTCCCAATTTCGGGAATTTCGGGACTCGCAACTTGGGAGTCCCGGGACAAAATGACATTTAAGTGCAGGCCTCATGGTCAGGCACAGATAATACTATAAGGGGGAAGGTGTTAGCTTATCCCATGTCCAGGCCGTGGTAAGTCTTGTGAGTCCGTGTTTACTTGTGGCTCGTTAATGCACCAAAAGTGCTCCAACTATGCACTAACCAACATGTTGTTTGGTTTATGTAAGTTCATGTGAATAATTGACTTACTTGTCACTCTTTCTAGTTCCCATCCCAGAGTTCCAACATGCCCTTCTACCCCCAAAATGCTGCGAGCCAGAGAGCGTACCCCAACTCCTTATCCTTCCATTGTTTTCACATTTAAACTCACAATTGAATCTATCAGGGAGCTTGGGGGTGCGTCAACTTGCAAAGTGTATAAAACTTTGAGTGATAAAATTCTTGCATCTTTATGACAACCCATTGTTTGATGTCAACATACACATCTAGAAACTCAAAACAATTACTTTACTTGTTGTTGGTGGATCAACTTCTCCCCGATTTGACACTTGAAACATTTCATGGAAAAGTCGTTACTTAATGAAAATGTTTTATCTTCGACATACAATTGGATACATTCATCTTGGTGTTGAATCCATGTTCAAAGAAATTTTTCAAGGAGTGGAATTCTCAAATTAGTCCATCGAACTTGGAATAATCCTTTGCAACCAACAATCTTGGCCCATTGAAATTCCACAAGTCCAATAATAATCCATTACAAGATTTTTTAGATTTCCTTCACATCCATGGGATTGGTCTTCTTATGATGTGGTAAGTTGTAGGACACCATTAATTAATTGTTTCATTTTGACGCCATTTGCTTTGGCATATGAAAAAATTACAATTATTTTTTTGAGAGTAACAAAGACAACAATACTAACCAAATTAAGGTCAAGGTGTCATAATGAAAATATGAAACCATTTTTATATCATTGCAAAAAAGTAACAAAGAAAACAATTCCATTAATAATGGATCAAAATATTGGTTGATTTATTGATAATGTAATATAAATAATGTTAACATAGGAATTTTTTTTGAATCTATGGGTTGAATGAAATTCATATAGATTTTTTATTCTAATAATAAAGTATAAATATAATTAATCATAGGAAAAATTTGTGGATTTACAAGTTGAATGAAATTCACAAAAATTGTAAGCTTTGGTACTTCAACTAGTTCAATACGTTGTTTTACATATTAATATGGCTTTAATTTGTTAACATTGACCAAGATCAAATTCGGGTCAAATTTATCTAATGTGATCAATAAAACAATGTCATTCAATAAACAATATTGAATTTGGTAAAGACAAAGCCATTGCCACTTTAAACTTCCTAATATGTGCATTGACCATTTTTGGAAACCATAACACATATCTTCAAATTTGAACTATTTTTCACAATGATGTTGTTGAAGTCACAAAAATTGATTCCACTGATTTGCAACTTGAGTCTCATGTACTTTTAATCAATTCTTTTGAAGTCTTTCCAACTCATTAATTATATTAGTAAATACTTTAATACTGTTTGAATTTGTATTTTTTTGGATTTTTTTCGATAAAATGTATTTGATTTAAACAATAACAGATATAATCCATAAACCAATTGAAAAGGCATTTGCCATGTGGCAACCGTAAATTGCAATACAATAAGAAAATAGAACAATTGATAGATGTTCAACCCAATCAAATCATTTTTCATTAACCAATTTGGTTAATAATGTATAAATCATTTTATTGGTAGATTATACCTTACCATTACCCTAAAGGCAATATATAGTATAACTCAAGTGATGCATTAGGAAATAATTGATTGAATACCAAATAACATAATTGATGAAACGTGTACCTTAAATGGTAATGATTATCATTGGACATCTAAATCAAACAAGAATGAAATCATACAAAATTTTTGTTTTAACTGCAATGGTGTTTGTTCATAAAACTTTCATTTCCACCCATTTTGTGGCATAGTTTGTATTGAAAATAATTTACCAATTACCTATGAATTGACCCATAGGTTTGATCAATCTCTTCAAGTCAAGGTCTCATTTCATGGATGGTTATTAAAGAAGACTAGTGAATTGTGCCATACCATTGAAAACATGTATTTGTGCTAGAGTAGTAAGTATTGGCATATTGATGATAACTTATATTTTCTTTGAGTCAAGGTCTTGTGATACAATAAATCCCAAAATTACTCCTAAAAACACCACAAAAACACATTTATCTAGATTCAAGTTAATGCCAAACTCTCAACATTTCAAAAAGAATAATCATAAATTTTCCATATGAATATTCATATTGCAACATAGAAAAATCATCAAGAAAAATCTTTGTAAATAAATCAATATAATTTCAAAATGCATTATTGATTACTTGTTGATAAGTTGGTGGTCCCTTGTTAACTCCAAAAGGCATAACAACCTAAACAATAACAAAAGTAGTATTGTACCAATCTTTAGTGCTATTAATATTTGATGATATCATGAAAAATCATCAAGAAATGAATAGGTTTTGTGGCTTGCAACAATGTTAAGTACTTCATCTATGAAAGGTAAAAGATATTAATTCTTTTTAGTTGTATCATTTAGCTTACAAAAACCAACATAGATTTGTGACTTGCCATTTTTCTTGGGAACTACTACAATGGGTGACAACCACATAACTTCTTCCACATGATCAATAGATCATGCAATAATTTGTCAATTTATCATGTTTGACAATAATAACATAGTTTGGATTCAACTTGTATTTAACCTAATGGGCCAATGGAACTAATGTATCAAATTATATGTGGTGTTGAACAATCTATGGTGGAATATCCTTCAAATCTTTATGTATAGGTCCATGTAAATATATCCTTAAATTTCTACAATAATGTTGTAAACACCTAAGATTGTTTAAGTTCAAATGTTGAGTTGATTTTCACATATTATGGGTTTTCCAAAGTCCCCAAATTGATTTTGATCAACTATTTTTCTTTAGTGATTATCAAACTAGCAATTTGTAATTGTTATATTCGCATTTTGGCTAATGTTTCATCAATTGGCATTCCACCAATTGCAAGATTGTAAAATGTTTTAAAATAAATTGCTCTATTAATTTTAGAAAATCCTCATATTGGGATGTTGAACTACTATCAATATCAATAGGCTTTGTTTTTGCACTACTTATAATTTCATGACTACTTTTTGATAAAGGAATGATGGGTAAGACTATGGTATCGATCAATAACAACTCTACCTTTGTAGCAAAAACAATATCCTTTTCTACATTGGTAATTCTATTTTGGAAATCATAACTCAAAGGAACCTTTGGGCTTTTGGTTTGATTATTAAGATGTTTAGTAACAACTATTGTTTTCAAAATGCCATTCCCTAGGATAGTTACAATATTACTACCCCAATCATGTGAGACTTTTGCATCTCTTAGCCATGGTCTACTAAGTAACATAAAATAGGAAGAAATTCAATACATTATTATGCATAACAATAAAAGTGACATTGTATGGAATACCATGAACAAGTATTCATAGATCTCGAATCAACTGTAAAAGCTTAATGAACATTTGTTTAATCATCTATAGATTGTAAGGTGCAAGTTGAGGCTTAAGTAATCCTAAATAAGCCTTCAACTTTTCTATAATAATATTCATTCTAGATACTTTACAATAAACTCTCTCTAAACTAATATTGTGTAAACTAATATTCTCTCTAAACTAATATGCGAGCGCAGGCCCATGGCGGGCCTCATACTTAATCTAATAATTCTCCATAAACTAATATTCAATATTTTTTTCTGATCCCATAGCATTTTATAAACTAATACATCATATGTAGAGCGAAGGAGGGTATTCTGAGAGTACCTAGAGTGCAACTTTCCACAACCTCACTTTTTGCCAAGATTTTTACCACTCATGTCATATGATCTTCTACGTGTTTCTTTGATCCTCCACCAAGCTCCACAAGGTTCCGTTACCTTCCCCAATGATCCATGACCTTCTACTAACCTCCATGACCTTCCATGCTGCTCTAGCAGGTTTCGAAACGATTTTTGTTACCCCTCATATAATTTGTGTAAACTAATATCCTCCATAAACTAATATCTTCTAGCCGGTCCCAAGGATATTAGTTTAGATAAAGTTTATTGTACTTAGTAAAACATCCTCTATTACATTTTTATATATTTGAACGTCAATGAATGCCATTTGATGATCCATAAGTACAGAAGCTACAACTAATTCAAACAACTATTTAGTTATGAAAGGTTTATTGGGTTTGAGTTTTTGAGTAAAAAATCTTTTCATGTCAAGTGGAATTTCAAGTAATTAACCTAGGTTAATTGTATAATTGGTTTCAAGAACTTATTGAACAATATCTTGCAAAATTTCTTTTATTAATTTAACTTTGGGATCATTAATTAATATTAGTACAAAAAATGGTTTTTTGAATTGTGATGAACTATTTTGAGGCAATCTTGATCAATCAATACTCAACTCGAGAATTTGTTGAATGCTAATATTGTTAGACTGATATGTAATTTGCATATGTTAAATTGCATCAATAAACATTTGTTGCAATTTTTTTCTCCCCTCCAATCTACAACGCCTTTTGGTTTTAAAGGCTTTTGCTGCTTTGGAACTTTGAATCAAATACATTTTGTTGATTTTAGGTTTTTGCTAAAGCCCTAAAAGTTGTTGAACTCAAATGGTTGAGACCACTAGACCACATGTTGTTGTATATGCTTTCCGTTAGATGAGCATATACCACACCCAAGATTGAATATAAATTGTGCAATGTTCAAATTAATCTCTTTGGTTCAATTGTGAAGTTGTTTAGTCATCGACAAATCTTCTTAAAGCTTTCATAGGCAATAGTTAGAGTAGCACCTTTTGCATGTTCCAAAAACATTCTACCAATACTTTACATCTAATGTATTAAGTCTTGCGTAAGCCCCTAGGGTGAAAGCCTTTGCAAAATAAGGGCCTAAGATGAGGTGGTGGTAGCCAAGTCCATCCTCACATTTTGGGAAGGACCCCAACCTTTTGGGCTTTACACGTAAGAAAGTATGAGGGTTTAGGGTTTATCATGTTATCATGAGCCCAAAACCAAAACAATCCGTTCCCAATGTAAAACAGTCTAAACACTTTCACCAAAGAAACCAGTTCACCTGAGCTTGAAACCAGTTCATCTGATCTTGAAACCAGTTCTTGAAACCAGTTCACCTGATCTTGAAACCAGTTCATCTGATCTTGAAACCAGTTCTTGAAACCAGTTCACCTGATCTTGAGACCAGTTCTAATAAGGTCAAAACTTCCAACAGTTGGTGGATCCAATGCGATAGTCCCTGTTTGTTTGTTTGTTTGTCTGTAGACTGTGACTGTGTGGGCTGCTTGCTTGCTGCTGGTTCCAAGGAACTTGTCAGGACCAGAGCAGTTGACTGGTTTCATAGGTGTCCTGAAATCCTGATTTTTTGGGGAATTAATGTTTTTCGTTGACATTTTAAAATAAAATCCAGTACTTTTGGGTATCTTAGTAGTACCTGCTGCTACTCATAAAAATCAACAGGATTTTAGTTTTTTACCAAATTATTTAAATATTCAAAAGAAATGGGGTTTAGGGTTTTTAGGGTTTAGGAGTCAAGACTCTTCTCACACGAGTTAACCACTGGGGTTTTTTTTTTATTTAAAAAAAAATGAAAATTCTCGCCTGAGTTTGTAATATCGAAAAATTTGTAAAAATTTGCAGAAAAGTAGGAAAATTAGTGAGCTTTAGAAATTAGAAAAAAAAAAATTCGCTAATTTTTTTCTAGATTTTTTTTGGGGGAAAAAAATTCACTGGTCAGAACTGTCAGTTGCCAAAAAAATTTTCTTACAAAATTGGTTTTTAAGAAAAAGAATTCTTGCCTGATTTAGAAAAATTGACAAAAAATTCCAGAAAATTAGAAAATTTAGTCGAATATGAAATTAGAAAAAAATCCAAATAATTATTCTTAGTTTTTTTTTTGGGGAAAAATCACTTGTCATGACTTACAATTGCCAAAAAAACAAAAACAAAAACAAAAAAATAAATTCTTACAACATTACCCACCTACTTCCACTTCACACTAGGTCGTTAACTACCTAAAGAAAAAGGGTAAGCGAAATAGGTGGCTTAATAGGGCAATGGAAGTAACCGTGGTTACTATCTATGGAAGGAAAATGCACTGGGTGGCAACTAGGTAGGTAGGCAAATGCATTTGGATTGTTGGTTACATACTTAACCACCATGGTTGGTTAGTAGTTGGACAGGAATGAATACAAGGGAAAAAAGGATTTTACTTGTCTATACATATCATTCATCCCACCCGGTGGTGCTGGCTGGGGTGGCAGTGGGGGGGGGTGCTTGACTCTGGTTCACTCTGACTAACTCTGGTTCACTCTGGCGTTTGGTTGTTGTGGCTCTTTATTTGAACAATTTTGGGAATGTGCACTGACTAGAGTGTTTATTGGTAGGAAGGGATTAATGCTCTCAGACTGCTGACCATTTGGATTGGAACTTTTGGGTGTTGAGTAATTAATTAGAGCTTTTTTTTTTTTTTGCAATTTCTGAGATACTATGTAAACATTTGAAGCCCAACCTACATTTTAATGGCAATAAATTCCCAGTCAGTAGACTATATAAAAAACAAGGTCTCAGAAGATCCTGTAGCAATTATTATTTTTTTGGTGGTGGTGATTTATTTTATTTTTTCGCAATTTTATGATTTTATTTTTGGGTTGGGGGGGGGGAGAGAAACATGAAAGAAAAATAAATTCAGTGTCAAATGTGTTTTTTTTCCTTTAAAAAAGTTCACCCCAATAAAAAAATAAATTAAAAAATTTGAAATACAATGTCTCCAATATGGGAAGTGGGGAAAAACTAGCATGTGTTTCCACATTCTTTTCATCATTGTTAATGTTGGTGGGCAAATTTAAAAAAAAAAGGTTTAAGGTTTAAGGTTTAGGGTTTAGGCCGTTCCTTTGATTTAAACAAAAACCGGTGTTGGGCAATTCTTTGATTTTGTTTATAACCTTCAGTTTCAGGATTTTGGAAAATCTTCAAAATCAAACAACCTCAGTTATGAAATTTTAAGAAAAAACTAAAAAATAAAATTCCCAGGTTTTGAGAATTTGCAAAGAATCAGTGAGTTTTTCCTCAAAGAACTAAAGAATTGGCCAAGAAAAAATGGGTACTTCAGGGTAGGTTCTTTGAGAACTTGTTAGTTCTAAGTCAAGAACTGTTGTTAGTGAGGGTGCTATATACTCTACCCAACCAAAAAGTCCTTCCTCACCAACTCCCAACCCCATCAGAGCACAGAACTGCATTGGGTAGGTGCATTTACCTTAACTACATTAATGGCGATTTTTGGTTGTTATTGTTGTTGTTTTCATGTGTTCTAACTTCTCACTCTTTATCAGGACTTGTTGTAGCTCCCCACCACTCACTTGTTTCTAAGTTATTATTATTCCCTTGCACCATATGGTGGTAATTGCACTTCCCAACAACATCTATGACCTTCTGCTTTTATTGTTGTAACCGACTCTAGCATTTTTTGAAGCGCTCACCGCTGCCAATCTTTGTCCATGAATACTAACTGCAATTTGTGTTATATTTTTGTTATAGCTTGTTGATTAGGGTTTAGGTCTTTTAAACCCTAAATCCTAAACCCTACCACCCAGCACTCACCAGTGCACCATCCATCGGAAACCCATCATGCCTGAGTTGAAAGTTAACAAACAACCTTCCTACTTCCCCCTCAGAATACCTGGGTAATTAGCAGTGGGGCTGAGCATCAGAAATTGCACCAAGCCCCAATGGGTACACATCCGCATATCAAAGTTGATGATCACGGTTATCAAAAGTCCAATACCTTGTTTTCAATATGTAAACCATGATTATCAAAAAATCAAATACCTGATTATTATTATAACACACAATCCTGGCTTCAAATTTCTTTTTGAAGAAAATCAAATATTTGCTTAAAAACTGTCAGGTCTTTGATGGTTCTTTCATGAATGAATCCCAATGGTTCTTTGAGGTCTTTTGAAATAGCCAGAACCGGCAGGTATTAGAAGAATCAAATACCTGCCCCACACTGGTAATATAATTTATAATTCCCAATGGCAAATATATTTCCACATTTTGAAGGAGACTTGTCTTGTTTTGCCATGTGTATGAGAAGAAAACTTCTTTGAAGCTCATGCCACTAGTATGAAATCGCTGTTCTTGTAGTTTTTTTTTCTCACAACATTCGGAACTTGAGATTGTTACATGTTATTAGCATCATGTGCTTTGTATTGGAAGTTTAAAATGTTGGTGATTTGTATGGGACTTCAAGCTTGTAATGTAGGCTTCCTAGGTTGTCATGAGAATTTATTTGTTCATATGTTTTTGATTGAATGTTTGGTTCAAAGTTCAATTCAAACTTTTATTTAATGCAAAATTAATGATCTATTTAAAATATTAAGAGGTCATTAGGCACTTGATTTGTTTTTGTTGGAATAGAACGTTAGAAGTTGAAAAAACTAAGCATCCCAATCATGATGAAAACAAGGGCTTTTCTTTGAACTGTGGGTCATGGAAGTTGTTTAATCTAGCTACATGGTTGAAAATATTACTATCTATTGCATGAAGTGATGTAAAACATCACTTTCTTTCCTCTTGGAGATGGAGCTTCATTTACATGTTGTAATCCACTAGCTTCCATCGAAGAATCTTGGCAATACTAAAATAGATGTCAAGTTTATCACAATCTTAGCTTGTGGCGTCATTGGGGTTAAGTTTTGAAGCAACACATCTGATCTCGAGGCATAGTTTCAAAGCTCAAAGCTTTGGAGCAACATAATCGTTGCTAGGATTTAGCAAAGTTGGGCAACAATAATGATTGTGAACAAGGAAATGTTTCATAAATATTGGGAGAGATAGATCAATGCGTAGAATAGTAACATCTTTGTTGCTCCACAAAGTTGGGCAATGATAGTGCCAATACAAAGAAGGTGAGGCTTTGGTGATGGGGCGCACTTCAACAAACAAGGCAAAGATGTCAACCAGCTCTAGCAATGGTGCCCACAAGTTTAGGCAATGATGTTTGGGAAAGCTTGGCTTTGGTGATGGCAAAAAATAAAAATGGTGAAGCCAAGCTTTCATCAACTAGTTCTAAGAATGGTGCACACAAGTTATGGTGATGATGCACACAAGTTTTGGTAAAAATGATGGTGGCCATTTGCTTAACTTAGGCCTACTCAATGATCTTTTGAGAATTACAGTAGTACATTTGCAACTTCAACACATGTTTGTTGAATAATTAATTCATTTCAACAAACATACAAAACTCTTAATATACAGTACTTTTCCTTGACACAGTCGAGGTTGATTCAAAAGAACACACCATGAAATGCCCAAAGAGCTCCAAGACTTGTAGTGTACTCTCTCTCTCACCATAGAGAACAAAATCTCACAGATTCCTCCTGATCAAGTTAGTTAAATCTTCAGCTTAGCTTGCATCACACCCTTGGTGAGCTAGCTAGCTAGCTCTGTGATTGTTCACTACTCTGATGACACTCTCTGACACACACAAAAACACACACACACACAAACACACACATGTACACAACAAAAGTTCTCATTTCCAGGAGAGAGTTCAGGAGAGAGATCATATCTGCTCTGGAGTTTGTCTTTGCTTCCTTGAAATGGTAGGTAGCATATATTTTCCCAACCACACCATTCATCACAGATGCCAACACGCACATACTTTCTCCACAATTGACATAATAACACTATCAGCATGAGATCGGCATGACATTATCATACATACATACATACCCCACATTGTGCTGGTATCACACCATGGCCCCCCTCCGGGTATCAGGGCGGTTCTTTAATCTAATAACTGATATGCTCAGAAATTCAGAGAAACGGTCCTTATGTACACCAAGCCCCTTCCGGGTATCAGGGCGGTTCTTTAACCTAATAACTGCTATTCTCAGACATTCAGAGAGACGGTTCTTATATATATATATATATGACCACCATCCTCCAAAAATTAAATTGAAAATGAGGAAATAATCAACCGAAAACCCATGGTTCTTTGAGATTATGAAATAAACTGTTACGGGAGGATTTTATTTTTTTTAAAATAATTTTAATAATTTTAATTTTAATTTCAAAAAACCAAAACTGGTGGTTCATTGATTTTTAAAGTTTAAAAAGACTAGAATGGAAGGTTATTAACAAAATCAAATACCCACACAACACAAAGAGATCCACCCAATTAAAGAAAATGGCATCTTTTTTTGTGTGTGAGATTTCACTGTTGTGAATTTTTTTGTTGCAAATGCAATTATCTTTTTGTTAAGAAAACCTCAAAAAAAATTAAAATTAAAAATTATATTAAAATAATCATATTTGCATACATGGTTCAAGTAGGTAGCCAAAAATGTATAATGATGTTTAGTTTTTTTGCCTTTAATATATTTTTATTAGCCAATTTTTGCTAATTTGGTTTATGGATGATTCTCACCTTGGCTACATCACAAGATTGAAAAAATAAAATAAAATAAATTACCGCTCCATTCATCTCCAACAAGAATATATATACTAATTCAATCCCTAAATGCCTGGTAGGCAAAAAAAAAAAGTCTTTTTTGGGAAATTTAAATATTGTGTATGGGCTGAAAGAGAAGAGCTTTGGGCAAAAGAAAATGGGACCAGGGTCGAAATTTTGCCATTTTTAAAGCAAAAAAATTGAAAAGAAATAGGAAATTTTTCCTAGTGAAAATTATAATACATTTTCTAGTTTTGGGGAAAAAAAATTCGCCAAATTTTGAATTTCAATTTTTTTTTAAATAATAATTTTAGGGGAAAAAAAAACACTGGTTGAAGATGGTATGACATCATAGGTTTTACATAGTTCTGTCATTAGACTTGGTAGTTGGTCACCTCTAATCAACCATTTCTCTTTCATTCAATGGAGCTGACCTTAATTGTTGGAACCAAATCCATTCATGTTTGTTTTTTATTACAATCAACTACTCATCAAATATGCAATAAAGTCATAAACCCTAAACCTAAACCCAAAAGTCATCAACATGTTTTGAGAGCACCCAAAATGTTTTCAACGCTAGTTTAAAAGCACATAACATGAAAAAACATGGTTTGACAAAACCTCCACATGAAGTAATTAATGAAACACAAAATTGGGATTTTATTGTAAAGATATGCTTTAGATTTTTGTAAAAGTTTTTTTCCTAACAAATGTTTATGACCTTTGGTTTAGGGTTTAGGGTTATATAGTTCCATTCCGCTTGCTCTTCTTTTCTCATTACATTTTGTTTTAAAACTATTTAATTGGTAAAAAGGCATGTTAACTTTTCCACTACAACCTCATGACTAGACCATCTACAATGGATTAACATGGTTCAAATGAATTTATTGGCACAAATTATCTCTTGGGTCTTTGACAACTATCGCCAATTAATCGATGCTTATTATGTGTAATGATCTTTCATCTAATTTCTTAAAATTTACCTTAGATTAAACACTCAAAAATGGAAAAAGAAATTATTAAATAAATGGAATAAACCAAAATCCCCTCAAACACAACACCGTACTTGGCCCAAGCCCAAATATGAAGCGTCATAGTGTAAAAAAAAAGATGGGGACAAAATACCAAATATTAATGGGCATAAAATCAAGTCAATGGAAAAAATTGTAATTTCCCTTTTTCTCCTTGGCTTGTCATCTAGAGAGAATTCAGTTTGGTTATTTTAGGGTTTTTTCGGGAGAGGAGAGGTAAGTGGGTGGGGGATCAATATGTTAACCAAGCAAGCTTCTATTTTTGTGCCCAATAGGTTGAGAACTTAATGCACTATATGGATTGGTGGGAAAGTGGAAGCTTTTAAGGATAATAGAGTCAGAAAAGAACCCCAAAAAAAGTCAATTTATGACCTGAAAATGTGATTTTTTGGGAAAGAAAAGAATAACCAAAAAGCTCTTCATTGCTCAACAACAAAGGTTAGCAAAAAAAAACCCTTAAAAAAAGAAGGAAAAAAAAAGGAAGACAGGCAATCCTTGACCTGGATAGGTAATGATGATGGTTCAAATAGAAAAGAAGAAACCAAAAAGCTGTTCCTATGATCTGATGACTTTAGTGCATTTTTTTAACAAATTCATTTCACATGATAAAGTCATCCATAAAGTCATTGTCTGGTTTCATCCCCTCTTTCAGTGGTATCCGCAAAGTAAGGAAATTTTATTAAATCTCAGTTTGAAACCCTGAAACTCAGCATTTAATGCGCAAGGTTCGAGACTAATTATAGTAATTGTACAGCTAAGAGCAGTGAAAATATATGTACTAGCGGTGGAGGCGCTAAGGAAAAAGGAAAGAGGGGACGAAACTCAGTTTACCACCCAAAATTGATGGAAAAACTATTTTGTGTCCCAATTATTTCGTTTTGTAAAATTTCATTCCCAGTTATACATTTGATGCCCTATTATGCCGGCCATTCTCGCCCCCTAATCGCCTGACTTCATGGATAACTTTGATGAGTTGACACAATTTTGACCTTTCACACATTATTGTGAACATCAAAGTGTATCGAATTTAACAAGAATGAAATGAGAGAAAAATTTGATGTTTTACAATTAATTTTCAAATTAAGAATTCTTCAATTTTACATGTTGTGTCACACTTCAAACATTTCCCTTGCAATCAATTTTTTTTTTCTCGATTTGTGATGTAACCTAGGTGATGATCATCCTCAAGCACATTTAACCAAATTTGACTATTAACAAAATATGAAATAGTTTTATAATAAAAACATCCTTACATGTTTTTGGCCACCGACTTGAACTTGGCAATTTGTTCTGATATTTGAATTACTTGTTTTCAGCAATTTCTTCAATTAATCATTTGAAGTTATGAACGAAAAGTTCAAAATTTTGCTAAAATAAATAAAATTTTCCATTGCATTTCTTTTGATAGGAAAAAAAAATTTGATTCCCATTTCACCCAACTTAAAAACTTATGGGTATCTTGCCTAAATGAGTAGGGTAGAACAGCCCATGAGCGATCACCAAAGGTAGGGTTTGCTCACCGTTTTTGTAGGACAGCCCCATTGTTTATGGTGTCCAAAGAGTAGATGGAGCCCTCCTCTTGGCACATCTATTGCACTAAAAATTGGCAAAAATGAGTTGGAGGTGAAAAAGTTATGACCCCCCCAAGTAGGTCTTTAGAGGTAGAAGATGATTTGTAGAGCTTAAGATGACGATTTCAAAGCAATTTAAATCACTTGATTGAGAAAGTTATGCACTGATGAAGAAGGAGGGGTCAAAATGAAGAAAAATGAAAAAAACGCGTTTTGTAATTTTAAAAATATTTTTTTTATTGCTCTTTTTTGGGTGTTCTTTTGGCTTTGCATTTCCAAGATGATTTGTAGAGCTTGAGAAGGCATTCCTATAACATTTTAAATCACTCAAAATGGAGAAGAATTGAGAAAGATTTGCCAAAGTGATTGGTGATGGGCACGTCTACCCTACCCCTAGTTTATAATGGGGGTAAGTCCACATTGAAAATGATAATTAACTCTTTTGGAAATAGATATTTCATGTCACCAATGAGAAGGCTTAAGGGGGGTTATTTTTCTGTTTTGAAAAAGGGTGGGGGGGGAGGGTTGGGTCTATTCCCAATGTGTACCCATCGAGTTCCCATTATCACTTCATTTTAAATCCCATATTGTTTGGTCGTTCAACTATATAAGTCGTAAAACGAGGGGAGTGGGGGCAAGCACCCTAAACCTTTTGTCATGCCAAAGGGAAGCTTGACAAAGCATGCTTCTATTCGAGGGAGGGAAGCATATTTAGGAGTGCCTCATCTTCCAAAAATATTGGTGGTTGGCCCAATAAAAATGGATCTTCCTAAGAAAAGAAAAGAGAAAAAATGTGGGTGCAACCGCTCACTAATTAATAGGGTTTAGGTTTTAGGGTTTAAGTACTTATATTAGACACTATATGGTAGGTAACTTCCCTAAATGGGTACCCATGGTTGTGAAGTGGGGTATTGGTGTAAGAGAGAATTAGAAAAGGACAAAGTCCGGAAAAAGAAATCCTATTTAGAAGCCCAACTATTTTTCCCCTTTGGTGAGGAGGCAAGGGAAAAGGGGGGGTTGATTTTTTTGGGTTTGTTTTTTTTAGATGAGACTAGTCAATTCAACGGGGTACCCACTTCATTAAACTAATGGTAGTTAGTTCTCTCACAATAATACTTCATCGAGTCAAAAATTCCAAAGTTAGGCCCGTTTCACGTGGGATTAGACTCACCTCTTTATTCTCTTGGGTTTGATGATGTTAGCATGCATTGTGCATAAAATGCACGCACAATTTATTCCACAAGGTTTGCCCAAAATTGAAATGTCGCAACGATTCAAAAATCAAGGCTTGATTGTTGCATTTTTGAAAAAAAAATTCTTGTACTCATGGATGATGATATGGTTAAAGAATCTGAACCTTTTTAAAAGGGAATGGAGTCTCGTCCATGTTCAGGTTTCATGTTTCCTCTAGATTTGGTTTCATGGTCAAAATCCAACTCCAATTTCAATAAAACCTTGAACCCCCAATGGAAATATGCCAAAACAAACCCTAAAGTCCAAACTTCATAGGACCTTGGGTTGCTTCCATAAACAAGGGGTGTGTCACACACCATGGCCTTGCCATTTACATTAAAAAGTATCTTAAGGCAAAAGAAGAATTATGAAAATTCAAATATTTCACCATGCAAAAACATAATCTTCAAAAATATCCTCTAAAAAGAAACCAAAATCCTTTCAAGATATCATAACTCTATAACTAATCTCAAGTTTCAACACAGGCCAAAATATCATCTTTCAAAAATCCTCAAATAAAAATAGACCTATTATTATTACCTAAGGGGCCAAAATCCCTTAAGCTACTATAATACTCTATAATGAATCTAAACACAATATCCTTGCCTTACTAGGCAAGGCCAACAAAGCTCATGATGATGATCTCATGGATTTGGTGACTTCCACAAACAAACAAACAAATGGATTATGTGGGATTTGGTTGCTTCCACAAACAAGCAAATGATTATTATGTGCAATTTGGTCGTCTCCACAAACAAAGTTGATGATCATATGCATACCTGTGCCAACAAGGGTCTTGGGTATCTTCCTCTTTCAATCATTGTACCCTTTTATGAGCTTTGTTGGCCTTGCCTACCAAGGCAAGGATATATAGTGTTTAGATTCATCACTATAGAGTATAGTAGCTTAAGGGATTTTGGCCCCTAGGTAATAATAATAGGTCTATTTTTATATTAGGATTTTTGAAAGATGATATTTTTGCTTGTGTTGAAACTTGAGATTAGTTATAGAGTTATAATATCTCAAAGGATTTTGGTTTCTTTTTGAGGATTTTTTGAAGATTATATTTTTGCATGGTGAAATATTTGAGTTTCCATAATTCTTCTATAATTCTTCTTTTGCCTTAAGATACTTTTCAAAATGGCAAGGCCACAATTTGACACACCGCTTGTTCATTGTTCTATTAAACTAGATCCAAGCATTCATTCATCTTGACAGCATCCATCCATCCATCCATGTTGTGTGGGTATATATTTCCCAAATGTCACAAGACAACATATTTTTCAATTGATGGTTCCATTTTTATTTTTCTTCTATTTTTTTGGGTATTGAAAATTTGGCGAAATTTAGCAAAAGAAAAAAGAAAAAAAAGTTGAATTTACACTAGAAAAAAAATTCCAAAAATTCCCAGTTTCTTTTGTTGAAAAATGGCAAAATTTCACTAGGAAAAAATAACACTGGTTGATCCACGGGTTGAGGTTTTCTACTTGTCCCTTTGATCTGTAGCCAAATTTGGCTAATTTGGGAGGGGTGTTCAACAACATCTACAAAGATTTTCATGGGGGAAAGAATCGCCCAAATTCGCCACATTTTGAGGGAAAAAAGTGTTCAAATTGCCATTTTTAGACTATAGGTTCTAGCACTTAAAACCCTACTCCTTCGTGCTCGCTTACTTACTGACCCTTTCTAACCGTACCAAGAGTGGTACTCTGCTAAGAAGGCTCTTTTTTAGGGCGAATTTTTGTCACCTTGAGACAATTTCTTTGGAATTTTTTTCCCAATTTTTTTTTGGGTGTAAATTCTACTAATTTGGGGGAAAAAATCTTTCTTTTTTTGGCAAATTCAATGATTATTTTTTTAATCGTCAAAGTAAAAAAGATTCCTTTTTTTTAGTAAAAAAGATTCCTAGGAATAGCCAGATTTGGATACATGGTACATTGTTTAAGTAGGTAACCAATAAATAGAAGGATGTCTAATTCTATTACTTTTATATCTGATTAAAAAATAGCCAAATTTGGCATAATTGACTTTCAAAACAATCACCACCTCAGCTACATCACATATAAGAAATTTAAATGAAATAATAATTGGATGAATGAATAAATGAATAAACAAAACACATTTTTCATCCACAATAATAAGGCCCATCCCATCTGCCCAACTAAGTTTCCCTAGATTCCCGGAGACCTGACACCCACAGGCAGTCCCTGCAGGACAACAAATCCTGCCAGCAGCCCGCGAATCGTGGAACTGCCCGTGCAAAGGACCTTAACGAATGAAAGCTGACAGAAATCCTTTTACAATTAAAACAATAAAAGAATATCCTTTCTTTTCTTTTCTCTTCTTTTCTTTTCTTTTTTTTTCCCTCCTTTTTTCTTTTTTTCCCTCTCATTTTCTTTTGTTTTTTTGGTTTTACTTTCCTTGTCCTTTCTTGTCTTGTCTCGTCTTTCTCTCCTCCTTTTCTTGTCTTTTTCCTTTTTCGTCGTATGAACGCCTTGTTCTTTTTTTTTCTTTTGCTTTCTTTTGTGCGCTGTCAGAAGGTAGGTACGTAGTAGGTAGGAACTTTATTTTTTTTCCAATTATTTGATGTAATTGAGAGATCGTCAGCAAGCCGATTTAGCCAAATTTGGCTATTGATAAAATTTTGAAAACACACCCTTTTGTATTTTTGGCTACCCTAGTTGAAGCTTGTCTAGAAATCTGGCAATTTTAATAGAATTTTTTTGGATTTTTTTTTTTTTGGGCGGTTTCCCTTTTTCTAAATCATTTGTGACCTCAAAAAAAATCAGATAATTAAAATCAGCAGGAATTTTCGCAACAAAATGGAAAAGGCTGGATAAACCCTCCAAAGTCACAGGCTGTTTTCTACTGGCGAAATTTCGCCAAAAAAGAAAAAAAAAACTCGAAATTTGTGAACGAAGTGATTTTGGACTCTTCTAGGGTTTCCATCGCCAAATTTCAGGAAAATAACAATAATAATTGTCCAATTTCTATATTTGGTTTTCAGTGTGTAGCCCATGAAGATAGAAGGCTGATTAAAGATTTGTACTCCACATTTGGTTTATGGCCAGATTTGGCTATAAACCTTCCCAGCAGGGGTCTTTTTTGGGCGAAATTTTGTGAAATGGGTAGTTTTTTTTTTTTGGTTCAAATTGGCAGAATTTTAGTGTTTTTTGAGTTTCTTAGTAGCCAAATTTCATTAAAAAAATCTAATTTTTCAAAAAACGGGCAGATTCTATCCTAAGTTCCAGCAGCAGGTAGCCAAAGAAATACAAGGATGCTAGATTTTTTTTACTTTCAAATTTTCTTATTGCCAAAATCTGGCTAAATCGTCATCTTATGGATGAATTGCCACTTCAACTACATCACAAAATTGAAATATAAAAACCCTGCATCCCTGGAATAACAATTGCCATTTTTTCTACATGTTTCTATGGATGATCGCCAATTAGGCTACAGAAAGAAATTCCTATAAAAAGACACTGGTTGGTAGGTAGCAGTGTTTTTATTTTTGTGGCGAAAAAGAAAAGAAAAGAAAGCCCCAGTGCGAATTGTACAAGGTCTTGTTTTGGGAAATTTTTTGCAAAAGTCGCTACATTTTGAAGAAAAAAAAGTCACAAGTCGCCATTATTTAAACAATCAGTTCTAACTGGTCGCCAGAACTTTTGCAGGAATCTTCTTTAAATCTACTTTACTGTCTGACCTGTAGCCAAATATGGCTCATTCCTCTAGTGGATGATCGCCAGTCCGGCTACTTTACAAAATTGAGAAAACGAAAAAACCATGGTCGGTTGGTTGGTAGGTACCATGTAGGTAACTGTGAGGTGAAACTAGAGCGGTAAAAAGACGCAGTAAAAATTATTGGTTCGGATTCTTCTTCCGTCCGTCGTTTGATTCCGTCGTCTTCGTCGGCGTCGTCGTCTTCTTCGGGACTGCTGCGCTTGGTGGTCTTCTTCTCTGTGCTACTACACTAGAGCTTTCTTCGCGTGGGAGTTGAAATCGTGCACGGATCCAAACCTGTGTCGTTGCTCTCGCGGTTTCCGGAGTCACGATTTCAAACCCCGTGCTTCCTTTCTCAGGCTCTGGCTGCAAAATTTTAGCACGTTTTCTCAGACGGAAGAAGTCCTGCAAGGGTCGGCAGCCGGGGTGTGCGCGAGAATGGAGAGTAATAATAGTATTCGAAATGGCGGAATCTAGTGGATGTTCCAGGTGCTGTGCTATCATGAGAATCTGGTAAGTATGAATCAAAGCTTTTGCTCTGGTTACAAAATTTCCGTTTTCTAGTTTTCTGTGTCTAGTTCTCTTGTGGTTGTTGTTGGTTGATTCCCATGGTTCGCTTGTAGCATGTGGATTGTTGTTGTCCCGAGGAGAACTTGAAGAACTTCAACCGATAGCTTGCTTGCTTCCTTGCCAGTGTTTTTGCGTTGTTGCATCGTTTTGGAATTGTTTTTTGCTTTGTTTGCGAAGCATGTAACTGAAATCTTAGCCGCTGTTTTCCCTCCTTGAATGCTTGGATTAAGCTTAGGGTCTGATTTTTCTTTCTTTTGTCAAAACAAAAGGAATAATCAGTCTATGGCTGAACCTGTTAGACTCATGTGGCAAAGCACCATGTGAGGAGAGAGAGGGTTTGTTTTGGTAATTTTCAGCGTGGTCTTAAGCATGTCTGCTGCTGCTAGTTTGTCACGGTATTGGCCAGTCCAGACTGCATACGGATCGCCTCATGGATATATATATTTACCTTTTGTCACAATCCGCTTCATAGTCATACTTGCTATGAGATCTATCATCTGACCTAAGAAGGATACAGTTTACAACATGAGATCTTGCTGATGTTTTCGAACTGCATCAGTACTAGTCGGTTAGATTTTGACTTCAGATTTTCGTGTTCTCTCTTTGCTTTTCTGTTCTCAAGACTGAAACAATAGATTGAACTAGTTGCTCTGTAAATTAATTTTGAGAGATAAGCTGGTTTACACATAATTTATACAGTCTCTTTGCAGTCAGCTTTGGTGTGGAATTCTGTGGTTCATCTTTACATTGCAACAGGCTACTAGGTACCACATTCTGCAATGTTATGGTGCTGCTTAACTACCAACATAGAGAATGCACAATGCACATGCAAATCAAAGATATAAAGTTTGATAACTGGAGTACCTTATATTCTATCTTGACAGGTGTGCAAAGGAGAAAACAGATTTGGGTTTTACCATGAGGTGAACAGAATGCATTTTCTCTGGAGTAATTTGCAATTGCATTGACACCAGCAGATCAAGAAGAGAGCGTATCTTGGCATCTGGCAGAAAGGGCAATAGGGAATTGGTTTGACATTAATTGAAGCCACTTTACTGATGGGATGTGTACTGGTATGCCCATGCCTGCGCACTCGTACGAAAGATGAGGAGATTGGCACTGACAGCTATTTCAAAGATGCGTCAGGTAAGCAGGAAAAGCCTTTCACAATGCATGACTCCATACAACAGTAGGATCAACACAAATGCTGGTGCTGAAGGAGTGCTTGTGATCTAAAAGCAATTCTACACTAGGATTTTGGCTTTCTGGAAATTGGAAATGCTTTTTCTGCCATGAGCTGGCTGACTGCTATTATTTCTTTTGCAGTGCATTCTGAAGCGTCAGCTCGTGGGGGTTCTGTGTTCCCAAGCACACATGGGTTTCAATCTTATTCATCCAACAACAGTTTACAGCAAAAACCCACAGGAGCAATTATATTCACAATGGACGAGCTAAGCAGAGGGACAGGCAATTTTTCTCCATCAAATAAGATTGGGCAAGGAGGGTTTGGGCTGGTGTACAGAGGCAAGCTCAGGGATGGTAGGATTGTTGCAATCAAGCGAGCCAAAAAGGTACACTTTTTTCGCATCAACCTAGAGTATGTAGCACCCTCAATTATTGCTCCTATGTCAAAAGGACAGGAGGCCTTTTGATATTGAAAGGAACATGAAAAAGGTTGATTGTGGCAAATGTAAATGCCAGCAAGTAACTGGCTTTTGACAGAGATAACTTCACTAGGGCCAGTGGATTACACTGGTTGGAGAAGGAAAGAGGAGGAAATGAGTAAATTATGTTGAAAGAGGACCTAAGGGCACATTGATGGAAAGTTGTTGTGCAGTGCAATTTATTACTCATTCAACAAGGTTTGTGCATCCCAGCCATCAAATGACCCCAATTTTCACCCTTGTGCTTACAAACCTTTAGGTTTCCCACAGTAATCTACCCATGTGAAGATGAGTTTAATTACCCTTGTTTAAGGGGATACCAGTGAACACCTGCAATTCCTTCTGCAGCCATGGAAGGGTGTAGGGTTAGATGCCCTAGACCACCCTTTTCTTCCCCACCCCAATCAGCACTCGTAGAATTTGGGTTCAAGCTCACAAAGCACAAGGACTTCTGCCCCTGAACCCAAAAATGAGGCAGACTTTCACCTGGGAAATCTTTTCCTCAGCATACTGCCTCCTTCAGGCAATAGGCTACTCAAGTCTGAGAGAAGGTGGAGGGCTGCAGTCTTGGTTTCAAGGAGATGCATCTTTGATAACTTACTGCTGGAACAGCATTGTTGTGTTTTCATCTAAAAGAAGGGAGTCTTGGGTATGCAAGGGAACTGACAGTAGTCTTCAAGCTAACTAACTGCTCTTGGATTTATGGACAGGATGTCTTTGAGCAAAGGTTGTCAGTTGAGTTCAGGACAGAAGTGGACATGCTGTCACAGGTGGACCACCTGAATCTGGTGAAGTTAATAGGCTATATGGAAGAAAACAGTGAGCGTATACTAGTGGTGGAGTATGTCCCCAATGGAAATCTCCGCGAACACCTTGATGGTACACTCCCTACATATATACGTACGGATCTGGACACATTTCCACAATTTTTCATTTCCTTAGTGTTCTCTCTACATCTTATGCAACAGAGCCCCAGTTTGTGTAGCTCTCTAACTTTCAAGAAGTGGACAAATGATAAGTTTCTTAAGCCTCTCCCATTTTATGCACCTAAAAACCCCAAATCTAGGGACAAAAACTCAGTTTATGGTCTTGAAGCAAATGCTGCACAGTAACCAAGGCAGTTGGTGCCTTCCGGAACATTGAAATTTTTACGTCATGCACTCTCGGTGGAATCTGCTCCCAGTTGATTTGGGGAGTTGGGATTGAATTGGAATTGCATGATGTAAAATGAATTCTGAGCTCATGGTCCCAAGTGGGGAGCTTTTTCAAACCCACTTTTTCCTTAAGAGAACATGCTCATATAACTTTCACTGCTATATCTCTTGTCTTTGAGTCACCCTCACTCATTTCTGTTTCATTTTCGTTTTTGTTGTGTTCCCCTGTCTTCTTTGTTTCCTTTGTTATCTTCATCTCTTTATGTCTTGTGTGCTCAAAGTGTATGTTCAGGTTGCTGGAGACCCTAATGACTACCTGCTATGTAGGCCTATCTTTGCCTTAGAGGATACTACGTACCTTTTTTTATTGAGCATGTCTTGGGTGCTAGCCAATGTCATGACCGAGTCTTCCTGATGCTTCTGGAAATGGGACAGAACTCAGGAGTGCTCACAAATTTGGGTGGAGTATTGTATTATCTATACCCACCATCTGGGCTGATGAAGTCAATAGGCAGTCATGGCAGCTCATCACTGCTATTCATGATGAATGGTTTATGATGGTTTGATGTGATTCTTTACCACTGTCCTAATGTCATGCCCATTCCTGACCAGCATCACCGCAGTCATTCCTGTCATGTTAGTATTGGTTTTGCTGGAGCTGACAAAACAGTTATCTTCTAAAAAGTATCGTGGCAGAGTTTTCTCTTCAACCTCATAGATATGTTGGGCTTGCCAGCATGAGGACCGAATCTTCCTATTATTGTAAAACTTGTGAGAGGAAATCAGTCAATGCCTGACCTTTTTATCCACCAAATGCTGGGAGTAGGTGGAGCCACTGATGGTAGTTGTTGACACTATGCCATATCATGACTGAGTCAACCTGTTGCTTCTCCAAATGCAACAGAAACTCAGACACAGATTTTTGTGGAATTTTTTTTGTCTAAAATATTGATCAGGTGATTATGTTTATCTACACCCTCATTGGGAGTGGAGAAGTGAGTGGGGACAAAGGGCAGCTAGTCACTGCCAGTCATGATGAACATGTGATGGCCTGATACTTTGTGAGGTTATGACCACTTCTTCTTGTCATGTTTATTTGATTTTGCTGTAACTGACAGAACAGTTACCTTCAAATTTCTCTTGTGGAGTTTTCTCTTCAATCTTGTATCTATTGTGCTGTTCAAGGTCACTGAATGTGTGTGTGCCTGCCACTATTCTTCACACTAGTTTTAGCATTGGTGTCTCCTCTTGTCCTGTTTGTTAATATATTGATCTGAAGAAGTCTTCAGACCTTATTATTGGGTCATTTCTCAATTCTATTTAGGTCAACTTCAATCATAGTTGTTTAGAATAAGATATTGATTTTGGGATTCACTGATGAGGCTTGATTCAAGATTATGCATAAGCAGGTGCTGCAATTTTGGCACTTGAAGTGAATCATTTTGTGATTCTTAAAAATTTGGCAAGGGAAAGGAGGAAATGTTTAATCTATCTATTTCTTTTAGACACAGCAGGATAAAGAAAAGTACAATGTGGTCAAATTCTTACTCTCAAAGCCTGGGGATGCAGGCTCTTATGGAGGGGTGCTGGATATGAGTACGCGACTGGATATTGCTATTGATGTTGCCCATGCTCTTACTTACTTACATCTTTATGCTGGTAAGCTCATTTTTCTCTGAACCCTTGACTGGCTACTTGTCCTCAGATTAGCTCATTCGATGTTCTTAAAGGGTCAGATAAGAACTGATTTGGATGCTGTTTTGGCCCTAACCTGGTCACATCACATGGAGGCCAAGCAATGCGAATGAATGTCATTTCCTAGAGATAAAATAGCAAAGACTTTGGATTTCGTGTGTGCAGACAGACCAATAATACATAGAGATGTAAAGTCATCCAACATTCTTCTGACGGAAACATTCCGTGCAAAGGTGGCCGATTTTGGGTTTTCCCGTGTGGGGCCTGCAACTGATGTTGGTGCCACCCATGTTTCCACACAAGTGAAGGGTACTGCTGGGTACTTGGATCCAGAGTATTTGACCACGTACCAGCTGAATACGAAAAGTGATGTCTATTCATTTGGTGTTCTCCTAGTTGAGATTTTCACTGGTAGGCGGCCCATAGAGGTGAGGAGAGCCAGTGATGAGCGTGTCACTGTCAGATGGGTAAGTACTCAGTTCACTATGTCTCTGTCTTTCTGGTCAGTTTGGAATTGTCTGGCCAATTCCAGCATCAAATGTGATCTAAATAGTGAAAGAAGATGATTACACTCACTGAGTAGAATCTTGGAACATATTTTAAGTTGAACCTGCTGGAAGACTTGGAGAGAGATCACCTAGGGCTCATAAAGATGGAAAGTAATGCTTAGAAGTGAGCACAATGAATCTCAGTGAAACAATCGTGAATGCAGTTCTGTACAAATCTGACCTGAATGTCAGTTCAGTGTCTGATATTGTAGCAGGGTCCAATCTCCATTTCAAGGGTACTCCTCCTCTGTGTATTTAGCCAAGGGCTAACTCCAAATAGGTAACCAGACTTAGTGAGCTAAACCAATCCAGCTAGCAGAGCCCACATCTTCCCTCTCAATACACAGGACACTTCCATTCTCCAAATTAATTACTCCTGCAAACTTTGCTGATAAAGCATCCTACCTCCTACTCCTGTTAGTTTTGTATTAAGACATTTCCATTAGATGCCAGCAGGAATGTCTGGTTGAATATTGGAGGTGTTTCTGTCTAACCAGGAGAGTAAGAGGTGCCTTGAGCCCCTTTTCGGTGGGTCTGCCACCTTCTCATGAATGGAGTAATCAAGCTGGATTTAATGAGAGTGCCATGAAGCAAGTGTGATTTGCAAGTTGTCTAGTAAAGAATTTTGACAGAAGACACTGTTGAGTGTTTCACAGGCATTCAAGAAATTCGTGGAAGGAAATGTGATTGACATTCTGGATCCGAAGATAGAAAAGGCATCAGCAGCTGTAAGTGTCATGGAGCGTATAGCAGAGTTGGCTTTTGCTTGTTCAGCACCCACTAAGGGAGACCGACCAAATATGAAAAAGGCAGCAGAATTTTTGTGGGAAATAAGAAAAGACTATCTGGCAGCACACCAAAAGGATCTAAATGCCAGGGCTGCAAAAACTGGAAGCCTAAACAGAATCGACAATGAGTTGATGGCCTCTGTTGGTGTCCGCAACAAGACATCAATCAACCCCACTTATGAAGCATCCCTTCCTCGAGGCTCTCAGAGACGGCGCAATAGTAGCTAAGTTTCTTTTCCTAACTTCTATTTGAGATATTGTTAGAGATGTTGATTCTGTAAATCTCATTTTGTTTGGATTTCTCATTTTCCAGTTAGGTCACCCCCCCCCCCGGACCATTGACGTTAGATGATTTAAATTTGCCAGGAAAAAAATGTTCTGTCAATGTTGTAATGATATGGTTCAATGAATGAGTTGTATGATTCCCAGTGGACTTGCATGTGTGTTTTTGCTTGCTTGAAGAGGAGTGAGGTAGAATGTGAATACTTTGGGACGCTTTGCTAGGATATGCATGCTCATCACCAAACACAAATTGGGAACCAAATGTTTATCTTCATTTCTTGTCCTTTTGAAATGAACTTCATGGCTATGGGTGCATCGAGTGGAGGTTTTAAATACCTCTAAGAAAAAGATATGATGCACCAACTTGAGCTTTACAATCCCTCTTTGAACTCCAAAAGCAAACAAGCTATGTCCAAGGATTTTAAGCTCCACACACCTTAATGGAGCTTCTCCTTGGTGGGTAAGGAGGTTATATCCTTCCACTACATCTGGATGGTAGCTCCATACAATGGTACAATTGCAATATGGTACTCCAAGAAACGATCCTGAGATGGCATCTTGTTGAACCCTCTCCACACAATCCTCAAGACTCCCACATTAGAATGAGTCCACCCAGCTACTACGCCACAAAGACATTAGATTCACAACCACTTTGAATGATTTGCTCCTGAACATTCCCACCCTCTTCAAGGGCCACTACATTGGCACATGCATCTTTCTTTCTTTCTTTCTTTCAATATAACGTCAATACCCGGACCAGAGAGATCCATTTGACGACAATTACCTAGTTGGTGTGAGCAAAACACTCCTATTGTCTAGGCAAAAAACTAAGTACAAAGCTACTACTTTCTGATTAGCCGAATGCATCAATTCAAGCAGTAAGTTGCACGGCGTCAACTGTTTCCTTAATTGTTGACCAAACTTGCACCGAATGTCATGGTGAGCTGGGCACACTAGCAGCAGGTGGTCTTCATCCTCAACAGCTCCTAGGGGACATAGGCGACAAACCCTATCTCTCCTCAGTACACTTTCAGGCTTTGCATGCTTGCCACACTCTACCTCCAAACAATGGTTTGAACATCTGAACCTTGACAAAGATTGCCTGAGCTGAACATTTGTGATCGCTTGCAAATAACTCTGATGTGCATATGAGTACCCAAATTTGTTGTACAGCTCGTGTTCATCAACTGGTATGTTCGTAATCTGCTACTTCTAGCTCTGGCCTGTTCACCATAAGTGGATTCTGGATAAGAAGCATGTGCACTTGCTACAGCACACTTGACATTAGTATAGAGAACCCCAACCCTTTGGTCGTCAAGCCACAACTGCACGTTCTGGAGCCAACACTGTTGGTTATCATTGAGCACACTGAGCATCTGGAGTTGGGTCTGGTAGGCACAGTACAACAGACAATCTGGTGTGGACTCCCGTAGTCTATCATAATATTTGAGAGTTTGTTGCCTCCAAAAATACTCCAATGGATACCTTCCAAACTCCCCCAACACAGCAAAAGTGCTTGTTGTTTTATTGACCCTTAATATTCCTCTCAAGAACATTCTATGTACTTGTTCTGCTTGTTGCAACCCTTTTGCCCCTATATAACCTGTCCACACCTTGCATGCATAGCTCAGTACTGGGCGTACTAGTGAGTCGAACAACTAGCACATTACTTCCGGATCTGTTATGCTTAGATCATTACATCTGCGGCATAATGCAAACAGTGCCTTCTTCCCAGCAGCAGTCAGTTTGTCTATGGCTACTGCCATGCCTCTTGTACTATGTAACTATAAGCCCAGGTATCTGAATGATTAAGCCCACTCAATGGTTGTCCCTCTGTATGTGAACTCCAGCGCTGCACTGCGGCATTTCTCAAACACCACCACCTTGGTCTTGCTCACATTGATGACCAATTGTCGTTCAACATAGAATTCAGACAGAGCATCTATTTGTTTATGCAACCCTTGTGGGGTCTCTGACATCAATGCCAAATCATCTGCATATAGCAATAATTTGACTACTATGTCTACCAGCTGTGGCGGGCTGTCGCCATCAAGTGCATCTAGATGCTTCTCAAGTCCATCAAGGTAGAGTCCAAAAAGCAGTGGGCTCAGTGGACAACCTTGTTTGACCCCAATGCTGCATGAAAACCAGGCTGATAACCCTTCTGTTGGATGCATAACTCTAACGCTGTCCTAGCTGTACATGCTATGTAGACACTGCATGAAGCGACCCACAATTCCCATCTCAGCCAGCACTTGCCATAATAGATCACGAAGCACTATATCGAAAGCTTTGTGAAAGTCCACAAAACAACAATACACCTTTTTGCATTTGTGAGTGCTTTGTTCAATGAGCGTTCGCAAAATGTACAGGTTATCCGTGGTGCGGAAGTTTTTCCTAAAACCAGCCTGTCCCCTGGCACGTAGGCCCCTCTCTTCTGCCCAGCTGCTCAACCATGCCTCTAAAATCATGGCAAACACCTTAGCTAGTACAAGACCCACTGTGATTCCCCTGTAGTTCTCAAATTGCAAGGCATCACCACCTTTGTGCAATGCATGAATGACTCAAGTAGACAAGCTTGCTGAATAACCTTATTGCAACAACTTGTTGAACACAATCTGTAGTAGTACATGTAACATATCGCTAGCATCTAGTAGAAACTCTGTTTTGATGCCATCTAAGCCAGCAGATTTGTTACGTTTGAGTCTCCTCATCACTTGCGCAATCTCATCTAAGGTTATGTCACAGTTTAATGTGTTGCAATCTTCACTTGCAAAAGGGTGTGACAGGCTCGAAACCACCTGATTTGTAGAGCTGCCATGTCCCCCAGCTGTATTACTGGGGCATTGTCCTTCCAGCAGTTTCTAGAAGCCAACAACCAAGTCTGCTTTGCTAATAGCCACAGATCGCTCCTTGCTTTTGGAGTACTGCCTCCAAAAGCTAGTTGGATCTGTCTTTGCTAGTGCACACAACTATTGGCCTTGCAGCTTCTTGTATGTGCGTTTCTTACGACGCGGTAGCTGTTTAAGTTACTTCTTCCGTTCGCGTGCTAGATGGCTGTCAGGATGAAGCTTTGCATATGCAGATGCTTCCTTGTGCTTGCTGCGACATTTAGTATCAAACCATGGTTGATGACGATGTTGTGTTGTACTGTTGCGTGCCATAAGGCAGCCATGCACAGCCGTAGTCGCATTATAAATGCAGTCATGCAACAACTGCATGGCCATGTCAGCATTGTCTGTGTCACTCATCTGTGCTGTGCATTGGGCAATCTGTTGCTACAAGTGCTGACAATATTGTGTGCACTTGTTAGCATCATGTTTGAAACAACGAATGTCTGCACGTGATTCTGAAGTTGCTGATGCCACATGTTGCCAAGGTAATTACAAGTTAAGTGAAAGTGGCCTGTGGTCGAAATCACACCTTTTCCGCAAAATAGAGGGCATTTATGTACAACAAGTGATGTGGCACAATCAAATAGAGCAAGTGATGTGGCCATATAATCCACAAGGCTAAAGCCGCCATTGGCAAAGCAAGTGCACTCCCCCGATTCATCGCCTACGATCCTGCCATTGAAAATGAACAATTTCGAGGAGCGGCAAAGGTTTAAGAACTCATTGTGCCAACCTTTCAACCCCCCCCTTGTCCGAGTTATGTCGCTCAGGCAAAGTCTCCGGGAAGTCATTCCCTAATGGCAGCGTGTCAGACATGTGGTCGACAAAGTAACGACAATCAACATAATCGTCAACTGCACTAGTCCTTGCATTAAAATCACCAGTCAGTAAAATACTGCCCCCAAGATCCTGAATCATGCCGACCTCTGCAGCAATGTTATCAAACAAGCCTTCATCAGCATATACTACAACCTTTGGGTGGAGCATACACTACAACCAAAAACAACGGTGCAGCCCCCGAACGCTGGAATTATAGCCACAACCTAGTGCCATATGTGCTCTGTTTCCATAGGGATACACAGTCTAACCATGAGTCATTCACAAATACTGCAACACCACCACTATGCTTCACTGTTACTCTAATTGAACTCATGTCACATATAGGGCATGGATTGTGTAAACATTGAAAACCAGGCATATGCAGTGGTGTTTCATCAGGGAACAAGTGCGTTTTCAGTCAGTGTAACAACATCTGAGTCATCAAATAGTCTCTGTATATGTGAACTGGTACTTAGTTTCGTGTTTGTCCCCCCATGGATGTTCCACAAGGAGACTCGTAACGCTTTCTGGTCCTAGCACCCCTAGTGCTAGGCTGTGACTTTGGTGTCATTGATGTAAAGGTCTTCGCCACGCTAGTAAGCTTTCTTCTTTTTCGTTTTGGCCTTCTCAAATAGATGCCATGATGCCCTCTTTTGCTCTTGCTACTGTTTGGTCAAATCCTCTTCTAGGCCCCAGCGAGTACCTTTCAGGGCTACACGATTTTGACAGACAGCTTTTATGTCCTTAGTTGTAGCAAAAGTAACAAGTATAGCTCGTGTGCGTACAGTCGCAGGCTTTGTCTCAGCTCTCCTGCTGAGGGGCTGGCGCGCTACTGCCACAGCCTTGATGGCTAGCTTCATCTGTCCTTGTAAAACCTGACTATTGACTTTATCTAACAGTTGTTGTGTTGTCTCGCCTTCTGTTTCGTCAAATCGTATGATACATGCGCTGTAGGAGGGTGTGGAGCATTCCCTGGCCTCACCTTGGTTGACAAAGTTGTCCATATGTTTGCCCATCTTCTTCACAACGTCCACCCACTTTCCCCCTGACTCCTCCACCACCTCTTTAACAAGTTGTTTTGTAACCTCATTGTCATGACTGGCAATAAGGGCTGACTATTGGGTTGTTGTGATACATTCCAAAAAGTTGTTGGTGACCTACTCAAAAATTTGTTGCGACTGTGCAATTTGTGCTTTAATCTTCTTTTGAACACGTTCAAGCAGCATGTTGAACTTGTCATCGTTGTCACTTTGTGCCTTCTTGCTTTTCTCAGACTTCAGGTTAGGTGTTTCGAAAAAATGGTCAACAATTGCCAGATGCTGTTCTACCTTCGTTTTTCCTGACAAGCTGTAGAGCACGCAAATGACCTAGGCTTGCTTGCCGTCGAGGCTCAGGACACACTTCAGACTGTGGGGGTGAAACTGTGAGGCGTCGTACTCGGCCATCATTTCGACGGCAATTTTTAGGGAGCTCACATCCGAACACCAAATATGGAAATTTCTTATAAAAAAATCCCCATTTTCAAAATCTATTTCAAAAAAAAAAATCTTTTTCGTTTTTTTGGAAATGAATTTTCGTTTTCTGACTATTATTTAAGAACCTATTTCAACCAAAAAAATAAAATTTTCAAAATTTAAAAAAAAAATTAAAATGGCGAACTTGAATGGTAGGCCTACTAAGAAACGTAGGTTACCTATAATGTAGCCCAACGAAAGAGAGGGTAGGGGAGGGGTACCAGGTGAATGAACCCTCCCGCTCCTGCTGCAGCGAGCTGTCGTTGTAGGAGGACTGTGGTGATGGCGGGCCCGACCTCCTTCTCTAAACCTTAAGCCGTCGTTTCTCTCTTCTTCGGAGCACTAACAAGCACACAGATGCTTGCCTGCCCTTGCCCGGGCCCGCTATCTTGCTTACTTGTAGCGCGCTTGCCTGCCAGTGCACACAATGACCTTTTCCCTCTCTCTTTTTGTTGCTGCTCCTCCTCCTCCACTTGCTCTAGCTGTTGCTACTCTTGCGCGACTCTTGCGCATTCTAGTGCTTACATGAAGAACTCCAACCTCCAGTTTCTGTGATCCTGAGCTTCAACTCAGAGCTTCACAACTTCCTTCACAGCATGCCAAACTTCTTTGAATCCTAATTTCAATCTTAAAAGGTGTCTTGAAGCATGTGAAAAAGTGTTGGTAAGTTTGCGAGAATCAATTGAACAAAATTAGACGATCCTAAAACCATTTGTCATCATTTCATTGCTTCTCGTTGAATTTGTTGAAACAATTCCAATGTTTTCTAGCCTACCCACATTTCACATGTCCCAATATCATGGCATTCCAAGTGACCACATCTTGAGATGGGATCTCGTTGAACACACTTTGAGCATCATCCTTCCATGCTCTTACACTTGCACACATATCAACCAAACTACTTCACTTGAACAAAAGTGACTATGTTACTTCTTGTTGTATTCCCTTCTCAAGTTGCCCATCATTGACATATTTTGTAAGCTTTTTCATTCCATGAAAACATTCAATTGCATTGTGCCTAGTGCCATTGCCACCATATTTAGTGTAGCCAATGGTGGGTTTCATTGGTTCTCAAACCAAAGTGTTTCTTGTGTCTTCTTATGTTTGAAGTCTAAGTACCTTACATTTGTCTACAACCAAATCCCAATTCATGTTGATTAGGAATCAATTCTCCACATGCTAAACAAAAATTATATTGTAAGAACAAAGAAAGCCACATTGACCTCTTACATTATTGCACAAGAACATAGATAGACAAAATGGACAACAATGAACATAGATTCATTTCCAACACCCAAAGTTGTTGCCATTTTAAAAACATTATATGCACAAGAACTTTGTAAAATTATATTCAAAGTATTTTGAAAACAATCCTACTAACACATTACTCATAAATTATACCTCATACATCCAACATTATTTTATTCCAAATTCCTAATCTATTGTACAAAAACCGATGCCAAATTTGGTAGGGCCATTACTTAACATTCCTAAGCAAATAGATGGGATTCCAATCACAACCCCAAATTCGATCTCACCTATGGCTATTTAATGAAATCACGCATCCTCACAGATGATGTGTAAATCATATGCATACAATGTAATGAAGTGAATCCATAACTCAATTCTAAGAATTAGACATTACAATAGATTAAATTGATTTTGACAAATCTCAAGCTTCATGACCACCAAAAAAAATAAGCCCTTAAATAGTGTTTAGTAAGTGAACTCACAGTGGCCACATACCAACTGAATGCAATTTGAATTCACATTTTACCAACTCCCACAAGTTTCACTTTCAATGGACCTCACCCAAGCATGTTGTGAGCTAATGATAGGCATTGAACCTTTCAAACATTATTCTGTACATCATCCATAACTCTCGTCCTCTCATGCATCATGTCAAACTTACATCAAGCACTCAATACAGTCACCCAAGACATGTGATTGGCTTGGACCAAATTTCATAAACTTTGGAAAGAATGTGAATTTGGGCCAATTCGTAATTGCAACAGACCTTGGGGCCTCTAGGCTTCCAACTTTGTTCTTTTTTGTTCCATTAGATTGAGGACTTGATGCAAAGTCTTCAAAATTCGAACAAGACATTCCCTTGTGAACCATTACAAAAGTATGAATAAATGCTCTTAACCATAAACTCAATCCTTTATTTGCATATTTCATTGTCTTTCTAATGTTTTTTTGATACCTCGTAAAAAAACATCCATAGTCCTTTTCATAATTTCATTTTCTTTGAAACATGCAAATTGTCTAAAAAAGACAATAATTAATTATTAGGTATGGTGTTCCCCTATTTGGAAATGTTTTATTTTTCATGTACATTTCAATTTTGTGTAAACTAACCCATTTGGTAACGTTTGGAACATTGACCTTGTTAATTGTGTGTATAATAAATTATTTCAATCTTGTAGCAATATATGTGGTGTTCACTAGTAGAAAACATAGTTTTTTAAGGTTTTAAGTTGACTGACTAATCTTCCTTCATTAGTGGACATGTACATTTTGATTAAAAACTTTGGGCTTAAATTATGTGTATTTTTTGACAAATCAACTTGATTATATTAACTTATTTAATTATTTGTCAAATTAAACATCTAGTTAAGTTGGACAAAAAATTGATAATCCTAATTGAAATGGCCAATTGATTTACAATCAAATGAAACATAAAGTGAAATTGAACATTAAAAAAATGTAGTGTTGATATTTATGTTGTACATAAACCATTATTAAAATTTCTCTATTTGTAGTTGTATAATTTGTTTATACATGATTCAATAATTTGGATGCATAAACAACAAGCTAATCAAAATTTCAAATCTGATTTTGAATTAAAATAACTCCTATTATTAAATGTGAATCATCTATATGAACATGAAATTCTAAATCCCAATTATTTGGGTTAATCAAAATTAGTGCCTTTACATACTAATTTTTAATTTATTTCCATGTTATTTGAAATCATTAATCTAGATAAAAGGTTAAAATTGGGTTGTAATTTTTTTGCACCAAGTTGGTTATAGGCTCCATGATAAAAAAACTTTTTTGAATAGAACATTGGTAGAACTTGGCCATACCATTGAAAACATTGTTGTTAATATTGGAATATTCAAAATAATCTACATTTTTTTCAAATTCAAACTAATACCAAAGTCATGGCACATAATCATAATTTGTCCAAAAGGATATCCATTTATTGTTGAAAACAATAAAATCATTCAAAAAGATCTATATAGATATATAGATATATTTGAAGATTTGTTAATTACACATTAATAAGTTGGTGATTCATTTTTCATATGCATAACATTACAATCCATACAAATGTTCCTTAACTGGTAACAAAAGAAATTTTGTATTGATTTTATAGTGAAATCAATATTTGGCGGTAACCTGAAAAATTATAAAAGAAACAATATGTTTCATAACTTACAATAATATTGAAGACTTCATTGGTTAAAGACAAAAGATATGAATTCTTTTGATTATTTATTGCCCCAATCATGTGAAACTTTTACATCTTTCAACCAAAATCTAGCAAGTCACATAAAATAAGTAAAATTTAATACATTATTTTTCATAAAAATAAAAATGATATTACATAAAATACCATGCATAAATATTTACAAATCTTGAATCAACCCTAGAGGTTTAGTAGTTGTTTAATTTGCTATTTGCAAATCATAAGGTGCATGTTAGGGTTTAAGTAATCCCAAATTAACCTTCGATTTCTTTGTGATACTATTGATTTCATCTAACCCCCATTTTGTAAAACATTTTCTAAATACTATATTTTTGCCAATCTATATTTGAATGACAAAAACATATTTGGAATGTGATGTTCTTAGTGGTACCACCCGAGGATGAGTTTGCCACAAAAATCTCCCTCCATTTAGAAATATTGTATGTTAATATAAAGATAAACAAATTAATAATGGCCTCAATAACTATCCCACCATTAAAAATGTATTCACCTTTTTAAACACACAAACATGAATATCACAATTGGTGTATTTAACATATGTTGGAAATAACAATTACTTTTATGTAAGAGGCTTGATGAATGCAACTAAATTTGATGGTCTAGGTATAGGTGGACACCATGGTGGAAAAAATGGTTCCCACCCCAAATTTAATTCTAACCAACCGGATGTGCACTTGATCTATTAGGGGGTATAGGTCACCTTATTGATTTAAGTTTGAAATTAAGTGGTGGCAATTTTGGCATATTACATTCTCCACCTCCTCCTCTTGAGGCTATTTGATTTACTATAATGATTGATGATTGAATGGCCATAGGTTCAAGTGCAATAACCAATATAATAATGATTGGAAATTACATTTGAACCACTTCTTGAGTCATTGGTGTTTAGTGCATTATATCACATGTTTGGTTGTGTTGCTACATAATTTGTACCAATCAACATCATTGATGTTCCTATTAGAAATGTGTATTGATTTGACCCATACCAATATGGTGGCATTACAATTGAAGTTGATTGTTCCTTTGTTCGGTTCACTAACCATTGATAATTCTTTATCTGACTTGTAAAAGCTTGAACAATTAGTTAGTATTGATCATAGGTCATGATGAATTGAAATTGTGATCAAATTTGCAATATTTCTTATGAACCAACTAGTTGAATAATGAATTCCCATACTTGAATGAACATTAATTATTTGAATTCTTTTGCAACATATGGACAATCTTTGATAATATGTTTAGTAGTACAACACATTTTATAGATGAATTATTCATTGGAACAATTCCAAGCCAAATTGGTATTTGATTTGGATTTGTAACAAATTGATTTAAATTTTTAGAGTCAACATCGACTATAACAACATTATGGTTATGTGGATCTTCTTGGTCTTAATGAACTTATATAACTTATAACAAAAACAATTCATCCTCAAATTCTTCTTGATTTGTAGGTTTTGCATTGATACCTTGTTGAGAACCTTTTGGTCCCAAATCCTAATGATAGGTCAAAATTCCTTTAATTTCCACTCAAACCATTTGCTTTATATTTGTTGATAGTACAATCTTGTCATTTTTGTTTTGGGTTTTCAATATTGTCCCAATTGTGCCTTCTATTCCATAAAGATTTACTTGTCAATTTGATGAACTTCTAACACCTTTAGATTGGTTTTTTGGATTGGCCAATATCCTTTGACTTACAATTCCACATGCATTATTTATTTATCCTTTTGATATGACATTAATTGCTTGTTATGGTTGATTAGTGCCCATTTATTTGTCAAACCTTTCAATAAGTATAATTATCGATGCATTATTTCTCTACCCTTTTAAATCATGATCTATTGTTTGATTTATTTGTTTATGTACACTCCTTGTTACGATTCTAAAGATCTTAAACCTTATTACAAGATCATGAAGATTATAATTGATATCTCTTGAGATTTTAGACCTCCCAATAGTTAGAATTCAATTCTTTTACAAAGTAGATGATATATGTATCAACAACCTATCCAAAATTTCAAATTCACAATGTACAAAATAAAATTTTAAATTTGTATTTAAAAATCCACACAAAAAAAATTGAACCAAGGAAATTTGATCAATGTTATAATCAAATATCAAACAAAATTGTTCTTTGGGATGGTTGCCAAATGGAAAAGAGAGTGTTTTATTGTATTCTTCCTTTTTATAGATTTAATTACACATAAAATTTGATTTTTTACAACTTATTCTATTAATAAATTTTTTAATATGTATACTTCTAACCCACAACAACATAGATTCAAACAAATCTAAAACATAATTGAAATGAAAAATTATTTATGCAAATCAAAACTCAAATGAATATATTCTTCTTGCCAAAACTTCAAAACAAAATAACTTGCTTATAGTCAAAACTATACAACAACTCTTATTTTTAAACTTCTTATTCATAGTTCAAAACTAATGACTATTAAATATAATTGGTAAATCTAACTAGTATAAATCAAATTTGTAACATGTAAAGATAACTAGTATAAGTCTTAATTGTAATATGTTTACATGATTGCATTTTGATGTGAAAAATAAAATTATAGATGTGACCTTAAACATATTGCAAATCCTATTATAAATTTTTACTACTAATTGACATATATTGATCAAACTACCCTTCAATGGTGGCCATTATGTCTTCCAATGGTTTTGAAAATCAAATACCATTTTACAATCATTGCAACATTTTTTTTTGCCATCATGGTATTGTAATCAATCAATTTTTTTTTGCCAAAAAATTGCCAACACAATTTCTTGAAAACATAATATCCTATCAAAGATTCTCCTTTTTTTTTTAAAAAAAAAATTCATCTAAAAAGTGATAAATTTTTTATTTTTTGGGGGAGGGTTTCACCACATTTATGTATGTTGGCTATAATTTTAAAAGTTCCTTGAAACAATGTCATCAATTAAATTGAAATCTATCTAGGGATGTTGCCCAATTTGATTCCATCAAGAAATTGAAAAAGAACATTGATTGGGATTCAAATTATACTCGATTCATGCAATAAATAAGGAGTGATAAGGAGTGGTAGTGGAGATGCAACAAATGCATATTCTTACTTTTGTGAATCCCTTAACTTTTTAATTTCAATTCTAAAATGTGTTTGTTCTTTGTTGATTTGTTGTGTTATTTTCTAGATACTTATATCTTACCATTTGAGTTTTTGGTTGTAGTATTTTCAAATATTTTGGATAATCCATTTGGGTGATAAAAACCATATCTATTTTACTTCATTAATGTTATTTATGTTTTTTTTGGGTTTTTTAATGCAATGTTTTTTAGGCTTTCCAAACCTACAACCTTTTCATTAGTGCAAATGACACAAACTAATGTAATACATTCTGTATAATTTGTATATGAATTGTTGGATTTAATACTTAAAGGTCCTTTACATTAGGCCTTGATTTCAATCGTTTGTGGCTTACATAAATAATCTCTTTTACGTTTTTTATCCTCCAATTTTATTTTGTGATCTTTGATGGCCATCATGTATAATTATTCCCTTTTTTTTTTCCCCCTCCAAGTTCTTTCATTGTTTTCCAACATTCGTAAAATAAATATATTGAAATTATTTCATCTCTTTTGTTGTGATCATGGTGGCCACCATGTATTAATCCGATGAGTTTCTTACAAGTTCACTATGTACTAAGTCTAAAAAAATTATTTTATTTTAAAATGAAGAAACGCAAATAACCTAAAAAACCAAGAAATGTTAGGGCAATCAATCAAATACAAAACCATATGTTTAATCTAGAAACCTAGGTATGTTGTATTGATTTTTTAATCATTAAAAAAACTAAGACAAACACAACTTCCATCCAACCTAATGATTTTCATTCATTAAAGTCAATGACTTGAATTTTAATCAACAATAAGAAGGGTCACAATTTTTCCCCAATGGTTCAACTATAACTATTTATGTGAGTGACCAAAAATGCTCACATTTTTAATGACACCAAAAGAACTCCACAAAATTGGACACTAATAATGTTCCATATTTAAACAAATTTTTGAGATATATATATATATATATATATATAAAGTTATATTTTATCACTATATCATGATGACATTTTTTTAAATGGTAAATGTCATCACATTTGTTGTTGCAAGCTTGGAATAACCTTCCATATTGAAGGTCATGAGGACTAACACTCCTAATTCTACCAAAACGATTCAATTCTTAAAAAATAATTTTAAATATGAAATAACAATCCTTAACAAGTAATTGTCATCTATATTAAATTGGGCAAAAGATTAAGAAAATGACATTCACAAGAGGATTTTGCAAGCTTTTGTATGACATATCATCTACTAAGAATATATTGCTAAGGGGAATTCCTAGATTCTTAACAAAGAAATCATGAAAAGGTTTTTATGGAAAATAAAATTTCTTCGGAAAAATTTGAAAGGTTGTCATTTAAAAAATAAAATCTTGACCAAGTAAAACCTTCATAAAAGCAAATATTAATTTATATTTCTTGGTGAATTTGATCCAAGTACTTTTCAATTATGTATAATTAAGCTAAAAATTATATATGTGAGGAATTTTTAAAATTTAGACCTAAGAATGATGGTATTATATATAGTAAAGGATGTCATGAAGCATCATTTCATCCATCTGTCTTGTCATCCATTCGTTCATCTGTCCAATCATCCACCCGTTTCGTCATGGTTTGTTTACTTCGATAGGGTGAAGAAAGAGAGGAATATCGACGTGGCGTAGTGGACAATAATATATATTAGTGTTGTAAATTTTTATTTTTATATTTATTTTTTATTTTGGGGTTTTTGGACTTAGGTACACTCATCCTGTTTCTTTCTCAACAACTAAAAGAGTTGGGTTGGGCTTTTTTTTTTTGAAATTTTATTTAAAATATTGGAAATTCTCAATGCTTTTTACATTGCCACAATTTTTTATTATAGTTCAATGGATGCCAGAGCGAGCAGTCATTAAGCACACTTTTATTAGATATTGAAAATTTCAAGGCTTGCATTTGCCATAATAATAATGGCAATGGATGTCAGTTGCCATTTTAGCAAACTTAATAGATATATTGGTAATTGCAATGATCAGATTGCCCAGAAAAACAATTTTGCCACTAATAATAATATGCTGGATGTCAAATGTATTATTATGATGCATGTGAAAATTGGCTGCACCAGAAACCCTAACCATTATGAACAGGGAGGGGGTTTGGATACTGGAACTTATCAACATATAAAAACAAAGAAATAATTTTGAACAGATTGATACCTACTAAATAAGTAACTTACTACTTACTTACAAGTTGAACAACGTTGGGGTATATTTGCCGTCTCCAGTCTATTCCCCTGGTCAGCTGTATGTTGCTATCTCACGGGTCACAAGCAGTGCAAACATCAAGATTTTCAGCGGCCAGGGTCCCGATGGATACATGCGGAATGTCGTATATAAAGAGGTTTTGGAAATGTAGTTTGTAATTGTAATTTTGTAATATGTACCATCAAATACACACACCCCTGTGCATTAGGCACGAGGTTCAAACTAATAAATTACAACGGAAGGCTTTGAAGCATGGTCACACAACCGATGTTTTTAATTGTGTTGAATCATTTTGTCACCATAACATGGTTCAAATTGAAGATGATATGCAAATTCACCTCTAGAGTATGCAGAGGGGTTCACTAGAAGGAATTCCAAAATACATGACTCATGATAGATCTAAAATATAAACCCAAAAAGTCATGGATTCCCAACAAGGGCTTTTATTTTGATTTTGTGACATAGCCACATTGGTGATTATCCACAAGAGGAATTAGCTAAATTTGGCTATAGGTTAGAGAGGAAAATAATTAAAAAAAAGAATCTTGCTATATATTTGGAGACGTCAGCTTGAACCTATTGTCTAAATAGGATGATTTTAGACAAAGAATTCCTTGAAATTTGGTGACTTTGGTGCAATTTTTTTCACAAAAATCCTTTGTATGAGTTCCAATGGGATTGTTTTTGTCGACAAGAGTCCATATTTTGCCAAAAATGTTTTTTTGCCCAAAGCCTGAATTTTCTCATAGTTATTACAAAACCTAAATTCATTTATAAGGGTACAATTGGATTAGAAATAGTGGATAAATATAATATAGATCTTGTTTTTCAAAGGTTGCGATGTTTTCTTAGAATTAAAGAAAATTTGTTAGTTAAAAAAAAACCGCATTGAAATTTAAGAGAAACTCTTTTTTGGGCTTCTAACAATAAATTTGGCTGTAAATTAAAATTTTGGTTTTTATTTATTTTCTTTTTGCAAAATTTATAGTTTTGAATGTTTGGCAAATTTTTTGAATTTACAATTTTTAAAAAAAAATTCGAAATTTGTTTTGTCGCCAGAGTGTGAAAATTTCTCCCCCAAAAAATCGCACTTTGTAATTAAGTTAAATCCGGTTATATTACAGTTAAGCTAATTAAAGTTGATGAAGAAAGGGTAAATTAGGGCAACACTTGCGCCACACAACACAATTTGGGGCTTCTAACAATAAATATGGTTGTAATTTAAACAATAGGCTTTTTTAATTTAATTTTTTTGAAATTTGTGGTTTTTGAAAGTTTGGCAAATTTTTTCAATTTACACTTAAAAAAACAAAAACAATTTCAATTTTTTTTTTTTTCCAGTGCGAAAATTCGCCGCCCAAAAAACATAACTTGTATTAAGTTAAATCCGGTTATATTATAGTTAAGCTAATTAAAGTTGATTAAGTAAAAGTAAATTAGGGCAACACCTGCGCCAGAAGACACAATTTTGGGCTTTTAATAATAAATAAGTTTGTAAATTAATTTAATAGTCTTTGTTATTTTTTTTTTTTCAAAATTTTTGGTTTCGAAAGATTGACAATTTTTTTTTTTCCAATTTACACTAGAAAAACAAAAAAAAATTCTTTTTTTTTTTTTGTCGCCACAGTGCGAAAATTTGCCTCCAAAAAAACACAACTTGTAATTAAGTTAAATCCGGTTATATTATAATTAAGCTAATTAAAGTTGATTAAGTAAAGTAAATTAGGGCAACACCCGCGCCACACGGCACCACGAGAGCAAGAGCGCAACATATTAGGGTTTCCTTTTTGCTTTGTATTTCTCCTCTCACAGCCCCCGAAGCACGAAATTCTCGCTCCCCACACAAATCTGTTAGAAATTCCCCGCAATTCTCACACAAAATCCAAAACAGAGAATCACAAATTGGCTGCTTCCTCGCTCTGATCTCGTAGCTCGGATCTGTTGTAATCAGTTTTGTCACTCGCATCATCGCATCGGATATTCGTTCTTTCTTTCTTTCCTTCTTGTTGTTGTTGTATTTTCTTTTTCTTTTGGTTGTTGGAGGTTAGGAGATGTGTAAGTTGTGAAGAGAGAGAGAGAGAGAGAGAGAGAGAGGAGGTGTTTTGATTTTTGATTTTTGCCTTTTGTTTTGTTTTTGTTCTTTTGCTGTTTACGAACGAATGAGGGATTTTTGTTTTTGGGGTCGCATTTGACGAATTGAATCGACGCTTTGCCGTATTTGAAGGGCAACTTTTGTTTTTGTTTTCAGGGTTGTGTGTTTGGCTGTGAATTTTTTGGTTCCGGGAAAGCATCTTCCGTCTGTCTTTTGTGCTATTGACGAGCTAGCGTTGGAGCTGTGCTCTTTAAGTATCGCTCGATGAGGTCGAGGTGTTGATAGTCTTGGAAACCCTTAGGGAAGAGAGAGAGAGAGAGAGAGAGAGAGTGTGTGTGTGTGTATTCTTTTTTGTTGGTGTTTTTGGGACTCGTTACCACTTTTTTTTGCGGGTAGAAAGGAAGTTTGTTCGGCGGAAAACGCGGGGGCAGACGCGGCGTCTGCAACGGCTACCATGTGGAGCAACTGTACTTGTATCTAGTTTAGATTGACAGAAGAGTAGCAGAAAGCTAATATCAGCAAACGCTAAAAAGGCTTTTCTAGTGGAGTTTTTTTGTTCTCTGCCAAAGCAAGTAAGAAGGCAACAACAACTATGCAGGATCTCGGCGAGAAGAAGCTTCAGAAGTCGGATCTCGTTGAGGGCAATGAGGAGAAGGGAGCCGACAGTGGCACAGCAGTGGAGAGCTCGTCTCAATCCCTAGCAGCATCACGTGAGGGGTTTCTTTCTTTCTTTCTTTGCTCACTGTTGTTTTCTTTAATCCCTAGACATACACGTGTGGGGTTGTGACAAAACAGTACTTCTACCAGCCTTTGCAGTTCATCAGTGAGGATGACGATTCTCATGAGTGTTGTGAACTGACCAAGGGACTGGGCGAGCAGGTGATGAGTTCTTTGATGCGTCTCAGTATGCATTTTTTGGGAGAGGTTCAAGTGAGGATGTTGAGCTCGGGGGTTTAGATGAAGATGATGGTGGAGAGCAGCTTGATGATGGAGATGATGCCATTTCCAACACTGGTGACAGGGAGGGGGTGTGTACCTGTTTTTAAATTTTTGGGTTAAACAATATGCTCATTTGCATCATCCTGCACTGCCTTTTGCCATGCCCTTTTGGTTGTGATCTTGGTTACAACTCAGTGTGAAGGAGATTCTCATGTGATTAACTTGTTTTAAGCTTGTTCTTTTCATAACTGCTGTGTGTGTGTGACTTTGCAGTCTGCAAGTTTGGACACAACACCTGAATGGGCTGATGATGTATCGGATCTTACATCATCCTTTCTCAAGGTAGATTTGAATTAGATTACCTGAAAAGGAGTTATCTCTCTATTGATGCTTTCAACAGGCTTCTGTTGGTGTGATTTGTGCTCACCAAATTTATATCAAGTTTGGCAAACTGTTGTGCTTCTTGTAAGAATTTGATGGATATTGTGATAATAACTTTTTTATGTCTTCCGTGTGTGTGAAGCTTAATCACATATCACCAAGGCGGGAAGGACAGCAGAATGCAGTGGAAGAAGGGCGACCCCTGTCCACAAGCAGAGAGGGTATGAATGTGTGTTCTTCTTACTAGCAAGTTTGGGCTATCAAGTAGTGAGTTGAATTTGGAGATGTGTGTTTCAGTAATGATGTCTAAGCAGAGTCTGATTAAACCTTTGGTGTGGAACATTTCCAGCTGCTGGGTCACCTGAGTGGCTGTATGAGGGTAGTCCTGCTTCCAGTTGGCTGGATCGGACAATACAGGACAAAGAAGCTGATGGTGGGGATAAGGGTTGGTGGCCAAATCATCAACATCAGTCCATCCGTGGAAATGACTTTGAAGTCTCCCAGGCAGCACTTCCTGCACATCAGCCTTTGCAGCCTCACCCACCAATGCGCTGGTGGGGTGGAGATCCTGGACTAAGTCATGCAGCTTCCCCTCCTGCTCTTGGTGGAGCATACACCCCGACATCTGTGCGGCAACCACATCAGGTATATTGACTATGTGCATTGTAACCCTCTTTGTGTGTACTTGTATTCTCAATGAATTCTTCGATTTCAAAGGAGTGAGTGCTCTAAGACAATGCTGCATGTTGGGCAGGTGCAGCGAGGGGCAGCTGTGGCACCACCTCAAGGGCTGCAGCCTGGGCAATATCGTCACCCCATGTCAGGGCTGCCTTCCCACTCCCTGAGTGGGGGTGTCTTGCCCACTCAGATGGTGTATGGTGCTGGTCAGCCTGCATTCAGCAGCACTGGACCCCTTTTGACACCTGCTCCAGAGCAACCAGGATCATGGTTGCCTCGGCCAAGTGGGACAAGTGGACTGGTGGGAAATTCCAGACCCCAGCAAATGCCCTTAACTCCCCCACAGGTAATGCTCCAGTACCAAAGACCGCCACCATTGCACTCCAGTCCTCCACCACTGTATGGACAAATACCTGCTCACCCGATGCATGCTTCACCCCCTCCCACAGCACCACATATGATGCAGAAGCTGAGTGATGGTGGGGTGCCTGGTGAGTTCTGGGATCCACGAGATCAACGATATGACCCCCAGTATCATGCCCGGCAGACTCTTTCACAACAGCGCTTTCACCAGCAGGTCTCACCACCTGATGCAAATCATGGAGGTAAGCAACACATCAGTAGTGCCCACTTTTGGCACAGCTTAATACTTTGGCTGATGTGTTAATACTGCTTTTTCTGTGATGTTGCCTCACGAAATGTTTGGATCATATTTCAGAATTCCTGATCATAGCAAACTACTAATGTCTCCAGTAGCAATGGTGTTATGGATCAGGATGCTAGTTTCTCCAATTTGTCCTATTTGAGATGTTAATGGGTTAATACAACATGGGCCTACAGTTGCCTAAACTGGAGAAGTTCTTCAGCCCTTGGCAGTGCAAGGTGTAGGTGTGTCTCAAGCTGAAATGCTGACTCCTGTACTAATCAAATGGGGTGCAGGTAGGGGAAGTCAAAATGGATGGCAGGTGCTACGGTCCAAGTACATGACAGCTGAGGAGATAGAGAATATAGTGCGTATTCAGTGGGCAGCCACACATAGCAGTGACCCCTACATTGATGATTACTATCACCAGGCTGTGCAAGCCAAAAATACTGGGGGAACCCCTCATGGCCGTCGTCATTTTGCACCTTCCCACCCTCGTGATATGCCCTCACATACACGTGCTGCTGCTGAGCCCCATGCCTTCCTCCAGGTGGATGCATTGGGCAGGGTTCCCTTCTCATCCATCCGCAGGCCTCGGCCTCTTTTGGAAGTGGATCCTGCCATGGTGGACGGAATGGGGATAGGTGGTGGAGAGAATGGAAATGGAGATATCAGCATAGAGTCTATGTCATCACAAAGGCCATTGGAGCAAGAGCCGATGCTGGCAGCACGAATAGCAATTGAAGATGGTCTTTGTCTCCTGCTTGATGTTGATGATATTGATCGCTTGCTTGTTAGTCAACAGCATCCAGATGGGGGTGCCCAGCTGCGACGGAGGCGACAAATTCTTCTTGAGGGCTTGGCAGCCTCTCTTCAGTTGGCTGATCCATTGGGGAACCCAGCAGATATTGGGGCTGGCATAGTGAATGGCCGTCTGATGGGTTTAAGTCCTAAAGATGATCTTGTCTTCTTGCGGCTCGTATCTTTGCCCAAGGGGAGAAAGCTTCTGACACGTTATCTTCAGTTGCTGACTCCTGGGAGTCAGCTTGTTTTGATTGTATGTATGGCTGTATTTCGTCACCTGCGCTTTTTGTTCAATGGGCCGCAGTCTGATGTAAGCTCTGCAGCAACAAGTGCAGGACTTGCCCATGTGATAGCTTTGGCAGTGTTGAATATGGACCTGCTCTCTTTAAGTGCATGCTTGCTCTCTGTGGTGTCAGTGGCTGAGCCACCTCCATTGCGTCCCATGGGCTCCCCATCTGGAGACGGGGCAACTGTAATTTTACGATCAGTTTTGGAACGGGCCAACATTGTTAGAAGAGATCGAAATGCACTTTACATTCTGCAGAATCTCAACATCTGGCAACATGCATTTGATGCATTTTTTGCACTATTGACAAAGTACTGTACCAATAAGTATGACAGTGTGATCCATTCTCTCATGATGTCATATCCAGGGAATATCCCTGCAATCAATGCTGCTGCAGATGAAGCCTTGAAGAAGGAGATCCCCGTGGAGCTTCTGCAAGCGACACTGCCACACACAAGTGAACTGCAGCGTAAGCTCTTGTATGACCTCATCACAAAGGGGGCTGGGACAATGAGTGGGTTATCACCAGGTGCCAGTGCTGATAGCCGCACCAGTAACACTGCAACTGTGCGAGGATGATTCCAGTTATTCAGCTGAAGCTTGTACAATTTGTTTTTGCACTTCTGGGAGAAGACCAGAAAGTGAGGAGTGGGTAAATATGGAGGTGGTTATCTTTCTCACCTTTTCTCTGGTTTTTGTTAGGTTGAATAAGTTGGAGAGTGCTACAAGTGGGCACCCCCAGTCATCGTAAGTGTAGTAAGAGACCTGTGAAATCCCCTTTGCCTTAGGCTTGTCTATTGAAATCAGTACAAGCATTTTCAACATTGTGCTGCTTGTTCTGTTTGTGAATTTCGACCTAGTGTTAAGAACCTCCAATCCTTGTATATTGTAGGTTGACAGCTAGAATTACTAACAAACAGTATTAGACCATGATTTGGTACCCACTGAAGGAGTGACTTTGGGGCCTACTTGTAGTTTTTCTCTCCTCCTGCTTCTGCCATTTATGCCACTTGGTTTGGTGTGTTACATCCCTCCTTTCGCTTTATGTATGGAGTTTTTTTGGAAACTAAGTGGGAACTTATATGATTGTAATGACATTCGAGGGGTAGCTGCTGCATTAGAAATTGTTCCAGTGCCTCCCTGTAATAAATACCTTATTCTAGTTTTTGCTGTTACACTGCTTATGGATATGTAGACTATTGAGCCACTGCTCATGGCTATGTGAGATGATGCTA
>Ga0116231_10000992_pt1 | contig 55621 bp, 41 predicted proteins | sample S1TSphgellanicum_2_FD_89695 | JGI IMG/M metagenome (GOLD analysis project Ga0116231, IMG submission 89695) | Host-associated microbial communities from peat moss isolated from Minnesota, USA - S1T2_Fd - Sphagnum magellanicum MG | ecosystem: Host-associated > Plants > Peat moss > Unclassified...
AAAAAACGCTGTAGCCAGTTTTTTTCTTTTTGACGAATTTTCCCATCCTAGCCAAAACAAAATTAAAAAATGAAAGAGAAAAAAAAAAAAAAAAAAAAAAAAAAAAAAAAAAAAAAAAAAAAAAAAAAAATAAAAAAAAAAAAAAAAAAAAAAAAAAAAAAAAAAGGCCAATGCACCAGATACAAAAGCTTTTTTGGAGGAAGAAATGGCAAAAAGTCGCCACATTATGAGGAATTTTTTTTCAGAAATAATCATATTTAGACCCCATAGAAATGGCGAAAAAAACAAAAGAAAAAAACGGGGGTTTCAATCATATCGCCAAAATATTAGAAAAATCAATTCCTAAGCTTTTCTGCTTCACTCTCTGACCTGTAGCCAAATTTGGACAAGTCCACAATTACTGCCACAAGATTCCAGCTCTTTGCTTCATTGTGGTGGTGATGGAGATCAGCTTCTTGTGAAGAGCAGAGAAGCAAGCTGCGTGGTTGCTTGGTTCCCTTGACTTCTTGCAGCTGCAGCTAGCAGGAGGAGGAAGAGGAGAACGAGGACGAGGAGATTTGGGGTGCTGGGGATCATACTTGGGACTTGCTTGAAGAAGAGGAGCAGCTGGAGCTGAAGAGAACTAGACTAGAAGAAGATCACACAATGACTACAAGGACCATGAGGCGTGCAGAAAGTGATTACAGAAATGCCGGAGCAGTGCCTGGAGCAAAGGCTGCAGGATGAGGTATAGATTGAAGTAGCTACAGAGGTCGGAGCTCCTGTAGTGAGAGAAGGCGTGTCGACTGTAGATCCAGAGCTTGCAGTGCATGCAGCAGTTAGAAGAATAATTAGAGCTAGCTTCAGGTGTGGGTCGTGCCCAAAGAAGACGAATTGGGTAGTCGCCGCAATGACGACACGGATCAGTATATGCTTAGGTCTCTTGTTGTTGCTGTTCTTCATCTCCAGCTTAATTCAGATTCACAAGGAATATGGTGTTGCAGCGGCGACGCTTCAGTCCGATGGTAAGTGCAGCAGTAGCATCAGCTAGTGTATGAAAAAATAGTGCACACATTACTGCAGTTCATCGATGGTTTACGACTTCTTACTGCCTGCAAGATGCATCAAACACTTCGCGGATGATCAGTTCTTCCATGAGCTTGCGATTCACAATTGCTGTAATTGTCAGTATAAGTGCCGGCTCTTGATCTGTTGAATTTTATTTTGTTGCAGTGATTGCCGTGCAACAAATTTTGCGTGCATGGGGGGAAGAGACACCTTCGTTACAACAGAACTGGAGTGCAAATGGAAGCAGCAATCTACTGGATCCATGCGGAGCTCAGTGGATGGGAGTCTCTTGCTCCCCCTCTGCAGTACAATCTCAACATGATGACTACTCTTCCATCACCTCTCTGTACTACGTTTTCTACTACACTCTTGAGCATCTTTATACGTATTGTTGTTGCAGCTTTGCTTCTAACAAGACTGAAAGTACTGCAACCCAGTTACAGGAGCTTCCCGGGAAAGATCTTGCACTAGCTGGAGCTATAGGTCATGAATCTTCAGCAGCAGCTAGAGCTTAGAGCTTAGAGCTTGGAGCTTAGAGCTTTGAACTTTGAACTTCGAGCTTGGATATTGGAGCTTTGAGCTTTGAGCTTTGAGCTTGGAGCTTTGAACTTTGAGCTTTGAGCGTTGAGCTTTGAGCTTGGAGCTTTGAACTTGGAGCTTTGAGCTTTGAGCTTTGAGCTTTGATGCATTGCAATGATGAAGAGACATCCAAATTCACAGAAGAGAAAAACAGAACTGCAATCCAGATCATGCCAGAAGTAAAGTGGGCCCGCTGGTCATGGATGTTTTGTCTAAGAGTTTTTTGTTTTTTTTGGGCTTTTGTGGATTTTCATGGTGGGACTCTGATCATGCAGGCAGTTGTACAACTATGGCATTGTTGGAAGTCTGCCGTCAGCTCTCAGCAAGCTTATCAACCTACAATATTTGTAAGCACCTAAGAGACTCATAGAACTCAAACACAGGGCTTGACAACTAGGCTGGGAAATTGTGGTTACAATGCAAAAATAAAGGTTTGAGAGGATTTTTGTTGAGGATTATTTTGTTGCAAATTTTTTTCTGGTTTATTTATGTCAAAGTCTCTGGGTTCTAATCAAGCTCATGGACCACACGCCCCTCCCCATTCATCAATGGTCACAGAAATTTATCTGGGAATCCTCAACTACGAGGATCACTTCCTGATGAGATTGCTCAGCATCTCACAAATCTCATTCAAATGTAAGTGCCTGAAGATTCCATGAAAAAAAGTCAGTTTGACTTGCTTATTATGTATGTGATGGAAGTAGTCTCCAGAACTCATCTAATTTGTGAGGCAAATTCATTTTCTAGAAGAGGTTTTGTTCAGCTGCAGTTTTTTGTTTCTGTAACCTTCAAACTCTGACGAATTCTCATTCATCAGCTCAAGCTTGTACAAAATTTTCAACATTCTTGAAAGTGGCATTCCATTTGTGCTCCATGAGCTGTTGATTTTACTACTAAAAAAACTGCTTTTGTGTTTGTTGTCATTCCAGAGATCTTTCACATTGTAACTTATCTGGACCAATTCCTACCCGCTGGCATGCTTTGAGAAATTTAGAGCTCATGTAGGTCACCAAACCTTCTTCTCTTTTTTTTTATCTTTTTCTTTCTAAACCTTCAAAGTAGATACGGGTCTGTTGCAGGTTTTATAACCTTCTGACATTCTGAAATAGTCATTCTTTCTGGTTTGGGGCATCATTACCTATGTGGTTTAGAGCCTTAGTTGGGTTTAGGTCAAATGTAGATGCACTTAAGTTTCACTCATCTTTTGGGAATTGCGTCTCATTTTGGTTGGGTATGGAGATTTCTCAATTTCTCATGAGACTTAATATTATATCTCATTGTGGTTGAGTGGTATGGCAGAATTGAGAAGAAGGGTTTTGTCATGTTCAAAGGATGATGTGTCTCATTGAAGTGCTCATTTTCCTCTTGTGAAGTTTGCTTGCAGGGATCTCAGTCACAATGGGTTTACAGGGAGGGTACCAGACTTGTTAGTCAGTCTTCCAAAACTTACCCAACTGTGAGTTGTGGCAGATGTGAAATTCTGTTCGGCTGAATTTACTTACTTTGGGTCTTTTTTCCAGAGGAAATTATAATTCATGTACACAAAATTCATATTCACAGAATTGTGTACGTTTTTCTGTTCTTGAAGCGATCATATTTCATGATGTTTCATTTCTGTGCAGGGAGTGATACCCATGTGGTTTGCAATATTTACACTTCTAAATAGAATGTGGTTTTTGGATTGAACCAGAAATTTGAGCCATAACCAATTTGATTTACAAAGCTTGAGCACCACCACCACCCACATGCATTCCTCCGAGAGGCTGCTGCTGCACACATCTCAGGAGAGTGATGATAGTTCAACCAAGTTGGCTGAAGGTGAGCCATATAGACTTTTGGCTCTGACAATGCAATCCATATTACCATCACCAATACAAGGTGGTAGTTAATACTTGAAATGTATCTCCATATCAGCCATCTCATGTGTTTAGTTTCACAAGTATCTACCAGGAGACAATGGCAGCCTGAGCTGTGTGATTACTAAATGAGGAGCATTTTTTGTGGTCATTTTTTTTACTGTGGTCAGATACACAGTCAGCTCAGGCAAAACAGCAACAGGGCAAGAATATTGTGAAGATTGTGGTTCCAGTGGTGGCAGCAGCGGTGGTGATTTTAGGGCTACTGTTGTGTTGTTGTCTGTGTGCCTACCGTCAAAAGCAGAAGAACAACACTTATGCGCATTCTGCACAGTCAAGGCATTTATTTGCTTCTGCTGGTCAGTAATTGAGGAACACAAAAATGTATGCAAACATTGTGTGAAGAAGAATGGCACCACAGGGTCTGGAATGTTGGTCTTATTTCTGCAAATTTCCTCTTTCTTCATTTTGTTTGGCTGCAGTCCTAAGAAAGTCTAATAATTGTCTGCGACATGCTCAACAGATCTTTTTGATCTGCATCAACAACAAATCAGTTGTGTCATACTGTATGAAGAGCTGAAGACAGCAACAAGGAACTTCCACACAAGAAACAAAATTGGGGAAGGGGCATTTGGTGCCATGTACAAGGTAAAGAACCACACTTGTTACACCCATAGATTCTATCTGTCTGCCACACAAATGGGACTCTTTCATGCAAGAATTTCAGTCACACAAAAATAGGACTCACAAACAAACTTTCTCCAATCTGGATTCATTTGTGACGACTGCAGGGAGTCCTGCAAGATGGTACAGAAGTGTCAATAAAGCAGCTGTCACTGAAATCCCGACAAGACAAACATGAATTTGTGAAGGAGGTGCAAGTGATTGCCAGTGTGCACCATCCCAACATAGTGCGCCTTCTTGCCTGTTCCCTGACCTTGTCCATCCGCTACTTGGTGTATGAGTATATGGACAACAAAAGCCTCGCCCAAGCCTTGTTTGGTACCGCCCCTTTACACAAATCCTTGAAATGTCTCTTTGGTTTGTAATCAATGCTACAAATAGAAATGCAAGGCATCTGGGTTCTGATGAAGTTGTGAACACATGTGTAAGTCCAGAGATGACCTGCCCCACTGGTGTGTCCATTGTACAGAGCCGGCAAAGGGCATGAAACTGGAGTGGAAAAGCCGATTCAACATAGCAGTAGGGACAGCACAAGGACTGGCCCATCTTCACACCAAGTTGGAGGCGCATCTTGTCCACTCTGACATCAAAGCTACCAACATTCTCCTTGACAAAAATCTTAGCCCCAAAATCGCTGACTTGGGTCTTGCACGGCTTTTCCAGAGAGATGCAGACAAGCTCCACACATTTGTGGCAGGTGCAAGGTACAAAAAGAAATTCCATTGATTCAAAAGAATAGACCCTTGACTTTCTCCTCACTCTGTTTTCATTCAACCATGAGCCCTGCTTTCCGGCTTCAAAGATCTGATGGGCATCATACCTTCATATCTGTTTTGTTGCAAATTTGGTGCTGCATTTCTAGCATGTGTGTATTGAGCAGTGTTGTGGGGGGTATCAACTGTACTGGTATTGGATCTTTTTTGAAATTTTCACACGAGCCTGGTACCTATTAGGACCAAGGCTGGTTCTGGTACAAGGCTGGTATTTACCTCATGTCCTTACCAGGCAGGCACTGATATGAGATTGGAATTGCCTCAAGTCATATCAGTCTGGTTGATGATTTGATACCGCGACCAATATCAGTCTAGATATGAAGGTTCCAGCTTGGTACCCAACCAAGACTGGTAATTGACGTTGAACCTTAAGATGTTTAATATAATCACCATGTTGTACTGAATCAGGTGATCTCTTTTGTCATGTGCAGGGGTTATGTAGCTCCTGAGTATGCATTGCAAGGCAAGCTCACATCAAAAGCTGATGTGTTCAGTTATGGCATTGTTCTGTTGGAGCTCGTTAGTGGTAGAAAGAACATGAATCCCAAGCTTCAGAAAGATCAACAATACCTTTTATCATGGGTAAGTAGCACTTCCATCCTACTTGCAAAGTTTTCTCCTTGATGATCGGTCAGTCAGTCATCAGTCAGTGTCCCCCCACCTCCCCAGTCAGTCTCCAGAGGCCAGCAGTTTGAAAGTGTCATGAACGTGTTTGTTGTGGTGTTTGTTAGGCGTGGGAGTTGCATGAGGAGGATCAAGCGCTGGAATTGATTGACCCTGAAGTAAGGGAGACATGTGACGAGATGCAAGCTGTGTTGCTGATGAGAATTGCTCTGCTGTGCACCCAAGATGCACCTGACTTGCGGCCCAACATGCCACGCATCATAGGAATGCTGACAAACCAGACACCTGTCACGGAAGTGCCTATAAAGCCATCTATCCTTGCAATTCACAGCTTCAGTGTTGGAAGCAGCAGAGCCAGTAGTGCCACTAGTTTTGTAACCTAAGAATTCTAACGAAATCACCTGACATCCCCAGAGAGCAACATGGGGCAATCACTCACATTCTTTTGCTAAGTTTCCAAACCCAACAAATATCTTTTGGTTTTCCTCATTGCAACTGCACTGGACTGGACCGGACATAGTTTTTGGTACTGGGTTTTGCAAAGCTAGCTTTTTTAGGGTCAACTGCTATAGAGAGCATTTGGAGTTTCGTCTCTAAACTAGAGAACCATGGCAGGTGTATTGAGCAAGCAAGCAAGCAAGTGCTTCTACAAGTAAATTTGCATTTTTTCTGTTCCTTCACTAACCTGCTAGATTGATTGATGCTGTACATAGATTTTTTATTTTGTTTTCTGGTAACTTTGACTGTTGGTTCCATCATTCTTGCAGAAAAATAAAGCTACCAAACTTGCTGAACACATCAGAACTTCAGATTTTGGTCTGGCTTCATCTGCCCCACCTTAATCCTTTCCTTTGAATGGCACACGAAACTCTCAAGCTACATGGGTATATATACAAACACCAAAAACCAATATTAGCATTGTTGGATTCATTAGCATCACCTTATTAATTAATGAAGATAAGTGGTCTCTATGATGTGAATTGAGGATGATTAGTAGTAATCTACCATGTTTCTTTGGTGATGCTGAATTGGGTTATGGTGTGTGGTATTTGTGTTGTTATGTTGCCACCAATGCTGAGTTGCTTGTAGGCAGTACAGTAAACAGAATATGGTTTTTTTCTTCCAGCAGTAGGCCATGGATTATGATCCAGGTGTGAGATAAACTTTGTGGTTTCATCCATTACAATGTAAGATATGCAGTGTTTATTATGCCACAAATCACACTAATATTATCATTTGGCATTGGTTTGACATTAGAGTAATATTATGTGATACAAACTTATGTCCAATTGTCATATTGGTGCAATACGCGACACAATAAACATCACATATTAATTTAGTAAAGCAGCCTTTAATTAACTATAAACATCTTCTTTTAGTATTTATGAGTGCACCACAATTGCATCAATGATGGCCACCCATTCAATATTGAACATTTCCTAAATATCTGCTAATAGGTCTGAATTTTTTATAAAAACCGAATAACATGTTCTTTTATTTCAGAAAATTTGGAATTAGAGGTTCAATGAAATGCCCAACACGTTAATTAACTCTAAATAGAGAAGAAGAGGCCTCCAAAGGCTCCACATAGTACTTCCCATAAGTAAAGAACCCTTACTAATGTAAATGTACCCAAATATGACTCCTTATAAATGGACCTAAAATTGTCCTCTAAGGGCCGATGTATGGATGCACTTGAATGGATCAACCAAGATTTCATTTATAGACGGCATCCATAGGCACGGCTGAGAATTAGGGTTAGGGTTACGGTTTGGACACCAGCACCGCGGCGCACGCAACCAGCGACGTCCTGCCTTAGCTACTTCCGTAGTGCGGCGCGCTCAAGCAGCGACGTCCTCGTTTGCTGCTTCCCACTACTTATGTACTTCTGGAACCTTTGTTGACATCAAGAAATTTTTATTGTCTTCGTGCTCGTTTGTACTCTGAGTTTCTTTGATAGTAACGTTGGAGAGCTATTTCCCATCCTTCTTTCTTCTGTGCTGTGTCTCGGTTAGCTTGGATTCTGGTTTAGGGTTTAGAGCTGGATGTAATGGCTCTGCGCCTCGAGGTATCTGGTGTCGTGAGCTGTTTTGCTATGATGCAACACCTCGTAAAATGAGGCGGAAATCGATGTAACAGGATTTTGCGACATGGGTTGGGTTGTCCCTCTACCATTACTTTGTACCTGCTCACATCACCTATTTTCCCAGAGAGAAAGAAAAGGTCCCCACTGTCGTCGCAGATTTTGTTTTCGTTCCTTCACTCCAGTTACATTTATACAGGTGCGTGAGTATTAAGCAGCACCGAGTTTGTATCGTAATTCTGTTTTCGGGAGTTGTTGTTGTGGTTTTCTGGCGTGAGTGAGCGCTGTTTAGTTGGCCTAGGATGGAAACTATCAGGCGCAGTTGCAAGCGGTGCTGAGACCTTGCTTTGCGAGGAGAACCTTCTCAGTAATGCCCTTGCATTTCTGTGACGCATAAAATACAACTGAGGCCTGTAGCTATAGGGATCTGATCTTCTTCTGCCTCTTCTAACCATTTGACATCTTCTGTATAGAGCTTTGGCTTCTGTATGGGTCTTTGTAGATTAGGAATATGATGAGGGAAAATTGTCGCCCCAGTCCTATGCATGCCGTTAGTGCATCCTGAGGATTGACTACACAAAATCTCTGATTCTCTTACTGCACCAAATCGCCTTTGTAGCTCGAGTTTACAAGGCACATTACTTCTGGTCCTTTGGGATGTGATGACGAACACCGCTTTTTACTGAATGTATTCGTACTTCTGTGGATAGCGTTTTTTTGATTTGCACGTCAGTCTGATCCCATTCTAGAAACAAAATCAAATAACTTCTTAGTTACGAAACTTCTTATTTGCTTCAACTTTCCTATCTAATCGGGCTTTTTTGTCTCTTTGGAATGCTTTTATTCCTAACAAGAGATGCCCAGCTCCTTTATTTTACTGTTAAGATTTGGCAGTCTGCTGTTTCTTTTAGGGTTTGGAAGTTTGTGGTGGGGTTTTTTTCTACACATGTCCCTTCTGTCCTGTATGTATCTTTGGGCCGAAACGCATTCTGATAACATGTTTTAGGGGGTGCTCTGAGAAGCTTGACGTATAAGCCTACTGCAGTGTTTCTGAAGGTTCTCCTATCTGTGTTTTTGCATTTGGCTTGGGTAGTGTAGATATACATGGCTTTGCGTTCCTCTATGTGTTCTGCAGCTTGAGTCCTTCATTGCAGCCTGTGATGAGAAAGGTCCAAACACCTCTGAATATGTATTGTGATGTTTTACACCTTTTCACCATCTTTCAACTGAGGCTGATATCTTTTTTAAACCAAAAACCCAAAAACAGCTTTAGGGGTTTTGTGGCAAATCTGAATGATGATCAAACTACAGACCTGTTCTGAAAGAAAATGTGGACAAACTGTTTTTCTTACTGACAGTATTTGCAACCCCACCACCTTGCACACACCCTTTCTCCCTTTCTACTCTTAACCTTTTCTCCATATAGCTATCAACATTGTATTACATTGCACAGACGTTCTCAAAACATTTCAATGCCTTTTTCAATGTGCATAACTTCCTGCCGCTTTGTGTTATTAACTTCTAGAAATACTGATATTGATATTATTGTCTCTTATACCCAATGTAGTGTGCATAGGAAGCTTGGGTGAAGCATCTACCTGCACAACTACCATGGTGAAAATTGCTGTTATATCACTAGTGCCGAGTATATGAATATTGATTGTTTTCAAAAAAATGAACAAAAATGTGAGAATGTGCATATTTCAAGTTTTTTATTGAGAGAAAATAAACAAAAACCCTGTACCAGTATGCCATGTGTCTTGAGCAACCGTAAACGGAAAATTTTTCATCACGAATACTATTGGAAAATTAGCAACACACTCCCATATAAATTCCCACTGCAGATACTTATAGTTTCTTCAAGAACACGAAATACTGATTAATGCAAACATTTTTATTTTCGTAAAATTTCAAAAGAAATTGTACTCACATGTGAGCTGTATAACTCTAATTTTTATTTCACCCGCAATTGAGTAAAAATTAAATAAAAATGAATATTCGATACCTGATCAAAAAGCCAAAAAGTGGAAATAATCTTTGAGAGCACAGAACAATGTGACAATTAAATTACAAACTAGCTCAGCAACAAGGAAAGAAAATCCTAATACTAAATTAAAAACCTATAACAACTGCCAACCTGCATATATATTATTTCACTGCACTGTCCTTAAAATAAACCCTCATAGATTGTAAGATAAATCAGTCAAGTTATGTAAAAACTCAACTCCAATCCAAGGAGTAAAGCAAAAAATAAAACCATCACCAACAAACATGTGCAATGCAGAACACAATAACTCCATCTCAGCATTACATTACCAAAAACTCTCCAGTTTGTAGTTACTATCTCTAGTGTCTGCCTCTCAAAGACATCATAATTTCCTCAAAATAGTCAGAAATGAAAACAAAGAAACCAAAGCACAGATAACTCTTGGTGCCATCTTTGGATAAAACAGGGCCACTTCCATTCCTGTTCCAAAATCTTTTAGTCCCAAGATAATGACAAGATTGGAATCACAGGCAAAAGTAAGGCAGAAAGCTCCATTTGAAGATTTTTATGTATTGACGACTGCTTGCACAAAATAGAAAACTTGCAGAAAACTGAGGGAGCTCATTGTAAACTCTAATTGAAAATACTGCTCAATACATACACTTTTTCACAGTGAGTAATTTTGAGCATGGCATTAGTGGGAACCATGGAAAGTTTCAGTCTAAAAAGTTTCCATCAATCAAGGAAATGGGAAAAACCATGAAGGGTGCTGATTACTGCCCTTCAGTTCTTCAGACAAATTGATGTCTTCAGTTTCAAGGGTGAGAAACTACTCTCCAATGTAATGATGTAGATCATAAGTTCAGAAGAGATAGGAAAAACTGCACCTCAGATGCCTTTTCATGCAGTCCATAGTCTGAAGATGCTGGACCACAAGTAGAGAGATCATGCATTCCCTGGAACAAAAGGGAAATTACTCTGACAGGTTACTGACACTGGCAGGTGGCAAAAATAAACCTTCAAATTCTATTTGCATTGTACAGTACACCAATCTTTACAAAGTGGGCTGAAATGCAGCCCACATGACCCCCCAATTATAAATGTCATTCAACTCTTCAACAAGCCTGTATCCATCAACATGAATCTCATAGGTTGGTACCTGCCAGCAGAAGATGGAACTTGGCCAGTGCAAATCCAGATTCACCATTGTGCCCAAAAGGACAAATGTACTGCCCACCCCAGTAGCAACAAACAAGGCTGCTGGAAGGGACTACAATTGAGGGCAGGACAAGTTCTGGGCCTGCCCAGGTTCCAAGCCCAAAACCCTGCATCTGCATCTTTTGAGAACTTGATCCGAAGGTAGAGTTCCATGAGTGACATGAACCTGACATCAAAGGCACCAGGACACCACCAGGGCACAGGAAGCTCATACTTACTACAAAGGACCAGCCCATACACACCTCAGAAAACTACAAACATGGATGTCAACACAACCCAGGTGCTCACTCCTAGTGCTACCAATCACAATGCCTTCATCTTTGATCTTGCACCTCCTTGCAGTTACACTATGAAACTAGGCACCCAGCATGTGTTTGACTGTCTGATCTGCACAAATACCCAAGAGATGCATATCCCCATTTAGCTTTCACCAGTCTGATCTGCTCATTAGACTAACCAGATGGAGGTTCACACCCCCATGAATTCTCTAGAATGCATTGAGCTTTGCCTTCACAAAAAAACACATAACTCAAAACATCACACAACAAAATATGGTAACAACCTTTCTGGCTGGACCAAAGCCTGCATTATTATGCTAGGATATGAAAACAAAGAGACAGATGGTCACAGGATACTTACTACAGCCTACAAAATAAAGCTCACTCAACAGTTTGGAACCTTATATTGGTGATATATGACTCCATGATTTTACTAATGATGTTTGCAAGAGAAATCTGCTTGGTTGATAAAAAATATGATATCAAACATCATGTTCCATGTAAGGTGATATATCATGGTATTCACAAAGGCCTGAAAAAAGTAGGCTCACCAGTGAGTTGGAAGTCAAGGCAAACCTACTGTTATTGAGTTGGCCCACCACCCATATTGGTTGCCTGCTGGTGCTGTTGTTGATGCTGAAGGTGCTGATGTTGCAACATATATGCATTGTACATGTCCATGTTCAAAGCCTGAGCACATGAACAATCCACTACATGAGGAAACAATGATGCAACCCCCAATATTTATTGTCAAGTAGAAATCATTCCAGCAAACAGTGGGATGATATCACAAAAGATTCATGGATGAGGTCTAGTGGAACCAATGATCCAGAGATTCATAAAGAAGAGAAAAACTGAAAGAATCCAATGCAAGCACCTCTCTTCACAAAGCTCAATCACAAGGATAACCCATATCTGTGCTAAGAATTAACAACCATATTGCAATCAAAGATCTGCAAGCTCTCACCCATGATATAACCTACTCGTTTGACAAAATAATTCCATGGTAACATGGCTGTTTGCACAAATCCAAGTAATTGGCAGCTGACTCTGCTTTCACATCTGACTATTGTATTGCTCTACTATGTGAGTAGCAAATCTAGAGACTAAAAAGTACTGGTAAGCTCAGTATAACCTGAGGAATTTGCAAAGGCTGATGCTGGCGTGCGAGGTAAGCGTGTATAGGGTCCATAACATTCGGGTTGTGAAGTCTCGGGTCATGCATATCAACCCTGCTCAGAGAAGTGAGTGGTATGTTACCATTGTGTGAGGCTCCCACATGAGGTGGCAAGGCCATACCAGCTCGCCCTGAGCCAGATGCAGCCATGTCCATCATACTCATGCCTAGGCCCATGCCCATCCCCATCCCCATGCCCATTCCCATGCCCATCCCCATTCCCAAGGGAGGCATGGCTGCCATCTGAGGCATCTGCAAATGTTGCATACCAGTAGGCATGACCATGGGTGGTATACTCATCCCACTTCTCATGGACATCATCTGTTCAACCATACCCACAGTGGAAGAACTTTGGTAAGTGCAATGCTTAAGTAAGAAGTGTCTTCAGAAGAAACAACGTCAATTCATAGGTGTAGTGTATTGTTGAATCCCTATACCTTAAGTTGTAGCTGAAGCATCTTGAGGTACTCAATCGCCTCATCCAGCATTGAAGCTTTGTCTGTCTGAAATGGAAGAGAATAATTAACAGCCTGCCTTCACAGCATAGCTAAGCAACTTCTACAAGATTGCAGTGAACTCAGAACTACCACAAATACAATGTCATTTAATACAATCAGATTTTGAAGAAGTCTATGATCTCATCAGATTCTGAGAGACACACAGATACTTCTGTCTATAAAATTCAAATTCAGTTCCAAAGTTATAGAAGCCCAGCCACAAAAAATATGTATCACCTAAGTGTGTAGAGTGATGCTTTGTACAAGCACTCTTTGAAAACATAACCCCACAGCACCATCTCCTTCAGGAGTTGGCAACACCCTGGCAAGGAGGTTTTTTTCATGGAAATGACATCTTAGGATAACATGCTCAAAAGTCACATTTGAAGATGGAAATATACTTTGTTTGAGTTTGGAATAAGCTCTTGCAGGGCCTTCATCTTCTCATTGATTCGGTCTCTCCGCCTCTATGATGACAGTGCACAGGTACACCACAACAGTCCATTGAATGTGAAATGGAAAATACAAAAAATTCTTACAATCAAATTGTCACAATTAAGAATTGCAACTCAAAGAACAGGGTCCAAACTCACAAAGATCTTGATTACTGTGAACAAAGATATGCAGGATAAAACAAGAGGTTAAAACCTACGCGCTCAGAGAGATTGTGAACCTCAGCAGCCCTTGTTCTCTTGGTTGTGCTTGCACGCCCATGTGGAGGCTTCTTCAAGTCAGCTGACTCATCCTCTCCATCCTGAACACCATCAGTGACTAGTCTTAGAGCTACAACTTTTTTTGGGCAAGAGATGGGTTTGTTAATTAAAGCATAGAGAAGGGGGCCTGTCTCCTGAAAGCAACACCCTCTACAATAGTGGACTCTGCAGTCCCTTTACAGAATCTTTTTCCAAAGGACTCTCCCACCACCAACAAGTTAGAAGGAGAGCATGTATCCATGTATACCAAAGTAAATGTACTCACTTCACTCTGACAGTCAGTTTCTTCTGTCAGTTTTGCTTTTCTTTTATTGCTTGTTGAAGCTTCTTTAGCCCTCTCTGCACTGTTGCCAGACCCCCCTGATGAGGAGGTTACAGTTGGTTCCTGAGAATCTGGAACCTTTCTCCCCTGAGGCATCCCTTTGTCTGCAGACTCCAAAACAGCACTATCTGTTACAACTGATGTTCGGAGTGTATCCTGTTCAGTGGGCTTAGTGTCACAAATCACAGAGTCCCCTTCAAGCAGTGGCATTTCCACCTCCTTTCTAGTGACTGGGATGGGGACTGTCTCCCCAGCATCTACACCTGGACTTTGCTGCTGGCTGTCAGAGCCTTGAAGATGAATCTCAATATCTTTTTGGGATCCAATTCCACTCCTCCCTTTTGTGGTTGACTCAGAAATTGAGGAACCAGTTGAGGTACTTGCATCAACATCCAACTTTGCTAATGGCAGTTTACATAGTGTGTTGGATGGAGTGCCAGATAAGACTCCTACACTCTGATAGTTCCTTAATATTGCAGCTGATGTTGAGAAATGTGAGAAGTTGACAGGGGCCAACTTTCTAGCAGAATCAGCTTGCATAATGTGTGTCCCTGCCCTTGGTTGTGGTTTTGGAGGTGCCATGGGAGCCAGGAGTGGTCTTGATGCAGGTGGAGAGGTTCTTGGAAGAGCTTGGCTTGCTGTTGGATATGCACCAAAGCCCTTGGAAGAAGTAGGGATAGGGCTGTGAGTTTGCCACTTTGAAAATGATGGCTGCACTGTCCGGACTTTGCTGAAGGCTTCTGCACCTGTCTGGGGTATTACACCCGCTGCACGGCCTGCACCCAGTGCCATTGCAGCCTCAGCACTGGAAGGTTTGTTTACTACAGTATCAGTCCCCGTGTTTGATACTGGCATACGTGGCAAACGGCCTGCTCCTTGCCCCACAAGTGACTCTTTCACCGCTTGCATGTTGGAATTTGGCAGTTCTCCAAAAAATTCAGAGCAATAATTCCTCTCCAAGGAATCATCAAGTGGATACTGTAACCATGAAACCATCTCATCGTCATGGTAGTCGATGTTTGGTGCCACCGGAGTCTCAGTAGTTGTGTCATTCACTACTGCATCCAATGTGCTATCCTTGTTGGCAGATGCCACGGATCCCACAGATGGTTTTGATGGTGTCACCCCATCCTCTGCTACTTGTCCATTGTTCCAGTGAGGTGCATAGATGGGTGGCCAGTGGGACTTACTTCCGTTGCTACCTTGGCCCTGCATTTCTACAAGCCCATCCTCAGTCCAAGCCAGTTTAACAGTGTCTTGATCTGGTCTGCAAAACTCCACACAAGCAACAGCAGTTCAGAGACAACAAGAGCTACCACCCAATGACACTCAAACTGAAGATCCAAAGCCATCCCCATAATGTGAATTTGCAATGTAATCACTTTCAAGCAGTGAGCAGCTACAATGAACTCACATAGAGGGCAAACAAAAATTGGTGATCTATGGTGACCAGATGCCCCTTTTCCCTTCAGCTAGTTGAAGGTGGTCATGTGCAGGAATAATGGCGTGTAGAATCCCACCACAACTATCCCACTCTGGACCACGGACACTCATGCTCTGCAACAAGTCAAAACACAAGTTACTGACCCTCTAGCTCTCGGTAGGATGTTACAATCTACTCTTTCCCAATGAATACCAAATGAAACTAACCAATTGGGGTCTGCATCAACAAAACATAAGATCATGGCCAATCTGCATAGCATAGTACCACTAGCACACATGCTAATCACAACCTGGAACATGGAACAGTAAGCCAGGAGGTGAACCACGTTGTCTGTGATAACAACATAATCTGCTGGTCATGTGGATACTTTTTCCAGTCAACAATGTTTTATCCCGTAGATACAGTTTAAGAGGTATGGCAGTACCAGGTGACATCATTAGAGCAACAAATCAGGTACTCACATCCTTGTGAAAAGTTGTGGCTTCAGAAAGAGTGTCCTAAGAGCTTATCCTAAATACCACCTGCTATCAAACAAATCCACTGCCACCACTCAGGTTCCCTGCAAAGAACTTTGCCTAACTACCAAAAACATCCACTTGGTGCAATTGAACACCTCTGGAACACGCATCATCAGGCTGAGATCCCTAGCTACTGTTGAGCATCATCAGATGATGCCTTTTTGACTCACTCACAAACCTGGGCTCCCTTAGAAGACTTCCATAAAGAGCCTGATGAAACTGACATAGAAACCTACTGACATTGTAAAACTACATTTATCAAAGGTCTGCATGGGTGAGTTCGCACTCTATTTCAGTATAAAGCTTTAACATATATAACCCAGACTCTTCAGATTCCCACAGTCCGTTTGCAGTGTCCAATGTCTTCAGACCCACAATCTACCAAAGTAACAGTTTTCAACTATGGCTCATATGGAAGTCTTGACATGGCACACATTGCTAATGGCATTGCCAGTACACTCTCCATGGTAGAAATTGCAAGGGGTTGCTCTTCAAGATGTTCTTCCATATGATGGGAACTCCCAGCCAGAAGGTATAAAGACTCTGATAACATAGAGGCATATTCTTACTCAGTTGAAGCTAAGGTTAAGACAGTTGAGACTGCTGCTGTCACGAATCTTCTGCCATTTCCCCTAACATGTAAATGTGCCACAAACAGTTCCATTCCTACTAGACTGCTCTATCCATGTTGCATTTGGTCACACAGGTCTCCCCAGGACCCCTCTTTCTATGAGAGCAATGCAGGGAATCATCCATCTGGGCTATTGGCCCCGCTGGGTCATGGGGCCTAGCTCCAGAAAACAACTTGAAAGTGCATCAGGTGGAAAGGATTGAGGATATGAGGGTGTGATTTTGCACCTGTATTGGCGTCCAGATCTAACTGACTGTGCAGACTCCCACAAAAACCTAGACAAGACGTGCTCTAACGACCAGAGAGTACATCTTGTACATGTGATCTTGGCTGCAAAAAAGCAGAAGCCGAGTAGGTATATACTGCAACGAACTCTGTAGCACTCTTTGTCCGCAATCGCCTATTCACTATCCTCTGAGACTCCGAGAAACATGCCACAAGGTAGAATGGAAAAGGAAAGGAGGAGGAGGAGGAGGAGGAAAATTGCTTCCAACCACACGCTGACGGGGAGAATCGATCACTTGCGGCCGCACAAGCATCAGACAGGAAGGAACAGCAAAAATGTGAAGAAAATAAACCTCTACAGAACATCGAAGCTCAAAGAAGGGAGGGAACCTTGGAAGCCACTAAGCTGCAGTGATTGCGACAATTCGAGAAGCCAGCCAGCCAGCACCAAGCACCAAATCGTTTCCGCTCACTGCCTTTCTTTCCTACACGACGAGCACATCACGGGGATGAGGAGAAACGTTTGCAGAGCCACCACCGCCACCCCGAATTACGTTTCTTCAACACTCTATGTCTGCCTGCCTGCAACCGATGTGCTTCACTTCTTCATCTTCACAGCAAACCACATCATCACACTTCCACTCTTCACAGAAAACGGCTGACTGAAGATACCAAAAACAAAAGATTCAACCACAAGAAGAAACCATGCAATACTCCAAACTACGAATCCGCCCCGCCGTTCAACTTCCCGAAATGCAATTCTGCATCTCACATCCCCACCGCAAGCACGAAACAGACCTTGGAAACCCCCTCCTCAAAAAACAAACAAATACAAAACAAGCTCAAATTGAGTTCAAAACCACTCCGAAAAAAAAAGAAGAAACATGGAGAAAATAAAACGGAACAGGCATCTTCTTCTTCAACTCTCCATCTACGCGACCTTCTTCGCCATCACAAACCCGCAACGAAGCTCCAGCAAGCAGAGCGCAAAACCAACACTACTGCGAAAGAGAAGAAAGAGAGCAAACGAGGAAAGAGGAAGACGGACGGGGGGCGGGCACAGGCTCTCTCGTAGACTCCAAGGGGCTACATCAGCGTAGCCCGAGGGGAGATTGAGCCCTAGCCCGGGGTTTCTGTCACTAGGTTTTCGGTTTTCGGCGCGGGGGGAGAGAACAAAGAACCCTACTCTCTAGGCTCTTCTAGACTAGGTTAGGCCGTCAGAGCCTAGAGGGTAGAGTGCGACTGGTTTGGAACCTAGCAAAAAGTTGCAGTACAAATCTCTTCAACCAGTTGTACACAAATGCAAACCACCCGCTTCTCTCTTCCCTTCCCCTCCCCTGCCACCCGCCCCCAAAACCCCCCTCAAGCTCTTCTGCCACATGAGCGGATCTGACAAGCACAAATTTATACTGACATTATCTTTTGTATTAAGTCAAATAACTTAGTTTAATACTAAATAATTAGTAAAAGATAATTACTAAAATAATAATGTCAGTATAAATGACATTATTATTTTAGTAATTATCTTTTTGCAGGAAATTACTTATTTGATTTTTCTTCTTGTGATACCCGATGGGTACCTGCTAGGTGTAATGAAACCCCCAAAAAAAAAAAAAGTGAAATGCCTGCCCAAGTAAGCATTTTTTTTTTTTAATATGGTACCCGTGCCCTCCAAAATACTCCAGAGAGAGATCTGCCAATGCATGTATTGTGCATTATTTCAATGGATGAATGTAGTTGGTGGTGGCCCCCCCTCCTCCCCCCCCCCCAAGTTTTGGGGCTTGTGTTGGTCATTTCTTGGGGCTTTTGGTGACTTACATCTATGGGTATTGCACTTGGGGGATGGATGTGCTTGTTTGCAAGCAGACTTAATTGGTAACCTCAAGCCAAGGGCCATTTTTCTTCATTCATCCATCACGTCGTCATGCACTACGTAGCAGGAAAGAGTGTGCAGGTTACCTTGAATGGTCAAGGCACATCAGCACCGAGACTATTCACAGTAACCAGTGCACTTGAACTGGTTACCAGATGTAACCATCCCTTGTGAGAATTGAGTTGCTCTCTTTTCATCCCCAAAGATACCTTGCAAACCTCATTGATTTTGCATATGAGAAGAAAATAGCAAAAGTTACAAAGTTTTGCATCACCGCTCATGGATGAATACCTCAAACAATCATCACATAAACAAATTTTAGAAACAAAACAACAACAAAATTAGGGAACACCACGATTTTTGTGAATCTCACCAATTTTGTGCTCACCAAGAAACACTAGATCAAAAGTTTAAGAAAAAATCACACACAAAGTAGACAATAAATAAAACGAAACCTCAGCAATTTCATGCATAGCAAGAACAATTCACAAGCTCCCCAAAAAAAACCATAAACCAAATCAATTTTGCACACAAAAAAAAAAGAGGGAACTTGTGAGTTTGCTAAAAATCTACACACAAAGTAGGGTGATTTTGCACATAGCAAAAAAGCAATAAAAGATGCAAAGAAGAGCAAAAAGTGATGAAAGGAAGAATAAAACAAACAAACAAGAAAAGATGGAAAACAAAACAAGAAAACAATGAAAGATGCCAAGAATCGTCACAAGCAACAATGCAAACTTATGTGATTACAAAAGAAAAAAGCTTCCCCAAGAGGAAACTCTATATCCTGAAATGAACAATCCATGTTAGCCTAGATGAGTGTTCACGATGAAGCCATGTTGTAAGTAAAGGAACCCTAAAATGGACACTCACAATGCATCCAAATGAATGATGGAGATGTAAAATTGTTAAATGAAAAGTCTAGGGATGAACAAAAAACCCTAAAAGGATGAACAAGGAATGTCAACATAAAAGCCTATTGAAGCATATCTTATAGGGCCATACATGGTTGGCCATGAATTTTTTTTAAAACAAACAATTTAAATTAACCAACATTGTGGTGACAATGTGAATAGTTACAATTTACTCATTGATCAAGAATAATGTTGAATAGTAAAAAGAAATTCAAATCTTTGAACAAGATTAATGGAAAAAAAAAAATTCTTTTGTGTTTGTTTTTTCCTTCATTTGTTATTTCTATAAGGCCTTCATTTGTGATTTTCTTTTTGTAGCTTCTAACAAATTCTAGTTTTCAAATTTTCACTAATTGCAATGGTTATATTTATCTCCTACAATTTCTATGTACATTTTTTTTTTTACATGACTCTTTTGTTGTGTGTTTTGTTTTACCACAAGAGTCTATGGTCTATTGACATGTGGTGTTTGGATCTTTGAACTTTGCAACTATGGCAATGACTCCCATGTTTTTTTTTAATGCACACTTTTGATTTTTTATTTTAGTTTGGCAAAACTATTGTTTTCTTTGCTTAATGATTTATCGATATTTATTTTGCTTTCAAAATTGCTTGCTTCCATTCTATTGTTATTTTTCATTTTCCTATTATGTCTATTATTCTTTTACAAAAGAAGCTTCCTTATTATTTTTTAGTTTTTCACACATGGCATTGGTTTTGAAATCTCGTGCATAGTTGTTGTATTTGTTATGTAAAGTTTGACTTTTCACTTCAAAATGAACCTACAAATATCTTTTTTTTTTAAATTTATTGTAACAATTTTATTTTTTAAAATATTATGTGGTGTTTGTTTTGTTCTAATTGTGTTTCTAATGTTTTATTTTGTTATAGGTGGTGTGTGTCAAAGATTTTGTAGATTTTACCATGGAGTTGGTTAACACTTTGCTAATTTTTAATTTTGATGAATGAATGATTAAAATATGCCAAAGTCAATAGGGACTTTAAAACCTTTTTCCATGGCAATCTTTAGTTTTTAATAGTATTTTTAACTTTTCTAAAGGTCTCTTCAATTCCCTTCACTACAAAAACCCCCCAATGGTTTTTTTATCCCCATGTCCAATTTGACCAAAGTGCCATTTTGGACAAGTCAATTTGGTCTCAACATTTTGACTAGGTCTTTTTGATTGGGTTTGTTCTACCAAGTGGTTTTTTACTCAACCATCATGACAATAATATAATTTGGGCAACAACCATAGATATATATTATTTAAATTATTTTATTGAAATTTAATATGAAAATATTAATAAATTAATTACCTACCCTACCCAACCCTACCTAATTACTGAACCTAATAATTAATGCCAAAAATATTTATTTACTTATTTACCAACCTTATGTCATATGCCTAACTTAAACCACCTAGGCTAAACCAAGCCCCTTAGGCTAAGCCAAGTAGCCTAGGCTAGGTGGTCTAGTAGGCTTTGCAACCTAGGCTACCTAATTAGGTCACCTAAGTAGTCACGGTAACCTAGGTTGCAAGTGTGGGGACTTGAACTCTTCACCTTCACATTGAATCAAATCTTAACCATTGCACCACCACTCCATAAGGTGATTTTTTTTAGGACAACATATTGTGATAAACATGATTTTGGACTAACATATTATAATCAATTTTTATGAATTATTTTTCAACATATTGCACTAAATGAACTTGAATTTTCTTACACTACTTACATAAATAAGTAGGTTAACCTAGGTAGGTAGGAAATACCTATTAATAAATGCATGTACTTAGGTAACATGTAAGTTATAGTCTATTAAACCTTATAGGTACCAATTAGGTCTATGCTTATACCTACTTACACTTATGCTATTTAGTAGGCTATGTAGGTACCTACTAGTTTATAATTAATAGATCTAGCTTAGGCATACTCAGTAGGTAGCCTAACCTATTAAGCAGGTCTAGGCTTAAGCTACCTACCTAATACTAGGCTATGTTACCTACTTAGTAGCCTAGGTGGCTTAAGATAGGTTAGCTTCATACCTACCTAGTAGGCCAACGTAGCTTAAGTTAGGCTACGTACCTACCTAGTAGGCCTAAGTTAGGCTTAATACATACTTAATAAGCCCAAGTAGCCTAGATTAAGTTATGTACCTACCTAGGTAGTTTAGGTTCAGCTACATACCTACCTAGGTAGCCTAAGTAGGTATGTAGCATAAATTAAGTTATGTACTTACCTAGGTAACCTAAGTTAAGCTACATACCTACGTAGTAAACCTAGGTGGCCTAGGTTAGGCTACCTACCTTGTAGGCCTAAGTGGCCTACGCTATGTACATAGCTACCAAGTAGACCTTGATAACATAAGTTAGGTTACCTTATACTTAGTAGGCCTAGGTGGCTTAAGCTACTTACCTAGTTAGTATGATAGGCTACCTATTTATTAGGCCTAAGTGGCTTATGTTATTTACCTAGTAGGCCTAGGCTACATACCTATAATAAACCTAGGTCACCTATGATACCTACGTAAAAGGCTTACACTACCTAGTTATAAATTATTTAATAGTCTTAAGTTACATCCTAAGTAACCTATTAGATAGGTCTAGGCTAGGCTCCTTAGCTAGGCTATTAATTAAATTATTATTTAACAAATAACTTGTTAGCCTATTAATTGTGTTAGGTTAGATAGGTAGTTGAGGCCTAACCTAACCTATTAATTATGTTAAATTAGGTACGTAGCCTAAACTTAACAAGTAGGCTAAATCATAAAATGGATATGGTTCATTTGAATAAGTGTCAAATCATAATCATCAATTTGATTAAACCTTATCCATTCAATATGGCCAATTTGATTAAGCCATGGCCATTTTGATGGACATTTGTCCATTTTGACCAAATCTTCAACTTTAACACTTGGTCAAAAATGTCATTTTAACCAAATGTACTAGTCAAATGTAACATGTGTTTTTCATGCCCCAAACCTTTAGTCAAAATAAACACACCCTTTGGTCAATGTGGACATTTTGATCAAATTAGCCTTCTAAAAAGTCATATTTTTTTATAATCTTTGTAAGCAAAAACTTTCTACACCCTTAATGTCAATATGGTGATTGTACAAAGGATGAACTCGATTTCAAGGTCAATGTTAATGAAAACAAAGTGACACTACTATAATCTTGGTTTTTCAAAATGTTCAAACTAATTAACTAGTTTTTTTTAATAATGGACATGTTCATTTTTACAAGAGGCCCAAAACATGTATTTTTTGACCAATCAACTTGACTAGAATGATTTATTTGACCAACATATGTAATCAAGTTAAACAACCCTAGTCAAAATGGCCAATGGGTTTGAGTGAAATGTGACATCCAATCAAATTGAACATAAGAAATTAAAATCATTAGTCAAAATGAACAATGTTTTTTAGTCCAATGGGACATCTTATGCCTATTACATACTTACCTCCTACCTCCCACTTACAATCTTATAACCTACCTACCCACCAACCCACCCACCTACATTGATGTATTACCTACCTACTTACTCACACACCTATTTACATATGTGAACTACATACCTACATACCCACCCACCCACCTATTTTCTACAACCTACCTATCTTCATACCTCATAGTCTTGTAATGATGTGTCGAAACAAACATGTGAACTGAAAAATTTGGCAAAAGTTGAACACATTTTGATAGTGTGGTCCATTGGTTTATCATTGGGGAGGTTAAAGGTTCAATTCTTAACATGATAACCTATGTACATGTTTAAGGGGTTAAAAACATCTCCACCAATGCTCCATATGTCACTTTGGATAATATAAATGTTTAAGTTTAGGTTTTTTTTTTTTTTTGGTGGCAACCCCACCAATAAAATTGTAACTAAAACTAGATATATATGGGGACTACTAATAGCAAACCACTTGGATCAATCATTATGATTGAACAATCAAAAATATTGAACCAAAGTAAGGTCCAATTTATTACTTTTTTTTTTGGAGGTGCATAATTGTGTTTTGTTTTTTACCAACCATGACAAGCTACACAAATTTGGTGCAAAAAATCCAATTTCCTAAACTAAATCAACACATTTTGATTTTTTTGCAATAAATTTTATTATCTAAAATCACATACCGAACATCGATGGAGATGCTATAAAATACATCACGTAGGTTAAATAGGATTACTAGGTTAAGTTAAAATACGTCAAGTAAGATAGGGTAGGATAGGCTATGTTAGGCTAGGCTAGGCTACCACCTGCCTACCTACCTTTTTACGACTTACATACCCACCTATTTACCACAAGTTTTTTTGTTTGATATGGGCATAAATTTAACCAGTCAAATGGTGCAAATAAAAAAAACCACCTTAGTCACATTGGACATGTGAAAATTGACTTATCCAAGATGACTAAGTGATCTTTTAGACCCTTGTCAAATTTGGTAAATTTTTACGAAAATCTCTAGTTAAAAAACTAGGTTTTCTACTACTGTGATAAATGTTCATCTCAAGGATCTTGACCTAAAGAATTCAAGAACATTAAAGTTGGTGGACATTTACAAAATGTTCATTCAAAGATTTGGGCTATTAATGCATTCAAAGCATGGCAATTCTAAAAAAAATTTGACACATTCTAATCCATAGTTAATCTACACTTAACAAATAAAAAACAACTAGTTAATTACCTTGTTGAATGTATGGTGCAAGTGGTTGAAACAAATGTGAAAATGTACATTTCTACCATGTAAAATTTTCTTTTGTTAATACTTTAAATTTGATTATTCAATTTTTATTTTCTTGGTCATTTATTGTTTTTTCTTTTTCTTTTGTTGTAAATGTTAATACATATATTATTGATTTTTAAAAAATTGTTGAACAACATAACTAACTTGTTTTGAACTTTTGGAAAGGTGATGACGCACTCCCAAGTTCCTAATTAGACCCAAGTAGGGTCTAAATTACTCACACAACGGAATTGTGAAAAACTTGGGGCACACTCCCAAGTCTCAACACTAAAAGGGGTAGAGGGGCGTGCTGAAGCTCTGGGATGGGACTACGAAGAGTGACAAGCTATTCACTTACTTGAATCTGCATCAAGCCAACCAACAAGTTGGTTAGATCACTTTCTGGAACACACTTGGTGCTAGGTCAAACCACGAGCAAATTTGGACTCATTTGACTCACCACGGCCCGGACTTGGGGGAAGCCACCACCTTCCCCCATATAGTATACTTTGTGCCTCTCCACGGCACCCACATCCGTATGGCTTTTTGTCCCGGGACTCCCAAGGAGGAGTCCTAAAATTGTCTCGATTTGGACTCCCGGGACTTTGAACGATCATAACTCTTTGCTCAGACCTCCAATTGGGATGAGGTCCGAAACAAACATGTAGCTCTCCTCAAGAGCTTTTCAACCATGTGTCACACTCCACCTACACCCACCGGGGTCAGGTCGATTCCCGACTTTTAGTGGTCGGGAGTCAAACTGCCAATTTAACTCCCGGCCCTTCTTTTTGTCATAATTTGTGCTACAGATGTCCAAATGGCCCATGCAAGGCCATTTTCGACATTTACACTTCAATAACTTTCCAATGATATAAAGAACATCTCAATGCAAGGTGTTTTGACCCCTGCAATCAAACTCTGAAATTTTGGGAGTCCCAGAAGATTCTCAAGTCCTGATTTCGGGAGTGTGAGTTTCATCCTCACACTTCCCTCAAAATAAGGTTGCGATAAGTAATTTGCTAAATGGAGGTTGCAAAGTTTGAAAAAATCAAAAGGTCAAGTTCCATGTTCAACATCAAAATAGACGATGCGTGCGAGAAAGTTAAACTAGTAGTGAACAAAGTGATCAATAAACACTATTAGAATTTTAGGTTTTTCAAACTTTACACATTAACTAAAAGGTTTTTTTAATTGAATAATGTGTATGTTTTGATTAGAGGCCAAAGTACTAAATGACATGGGTATGTTTTGACTAATCAATTTTATTATGATGACTAATTTGACCCCAAAAAACCACCTTAGTAAAAAAGATTATGCTTTAATCAATAGGGCTAGTTACAAAAAGGTCAAATAAACAAGTTTAATCAAAATAATTATTGACTTAGTAAAAAAATGAACTCACCTACTTATTAATATAGATATCTTTTCACTTACCCAATTATCCACATGGTTACATACCTACATTTCAAATCACCTTCCTATAACCCATTTAGCCGTAAAGTTTACTTGTTAGGTTTGACCAATTTTAACTAATCATTTTAGCCAAATTTCACCATTATATTTTAATATTAAATTTGGCAATCAAATTTAATTAGTTATATTTAGCCACTAAATATATATATTTAAGTTTAGCCATTAAATTCAACTTAAGTTTAACCATTAGGTTCAACTTAAATTTAATCATAATGTTTAACCATTATATTTAATCATTAAATAAATTTAGCCACTTAATTTATATTAACTAGCATATCATTTATTCATTACATATGTTTAACCATTAAATTTAACCATTACAATTAATCATTAAATAAATTTTGGTATTAAAATTAAATATTAAATTTAGTCATTAACTAAATTTAACCATTTACTTTTGCCATTAAAGTTAATCATTAGATATATTTCACCACTAAGTTTAATTATTAAAAAATTTCATTAAAAAGGTTTAGCCATTGAATTGAATCATTAAGTAAGTTTAACCATTAAATGTGGCCATTGAAATTTCTCATTAAATAGGTTTAGCCATTATATTTAGACATTAAATATGTTTAGCCATTAAGTTTTTCCATTGGATTTAGTCATTAAATAGGTTTAGCCATTACGTTTAGTCATTATATTTTGTTAATAATATGATTAACCATTAGGTTTAGCCATTCAATTTAATTATTAAATATGTTTAACCATTAAATTTAACCATTAAATTTAATCATTAAATAGGTTTTTCCATTAAATTTAACCATTAAATTTAATTGTTAAATAGATTTAGCCATTAAGTTTAGTCATTGGAATTCATCATTAAATAGGTTTAGCCATAAAGTTAACCATTAGATTTAGTCATTAAATAGTTTAGCTGATACATTTAACCATTGGATTTAATTGTTAAATATGTTTAGCCATTAAGTTTAACCATTGGAATTAATCATTAAATATGTTTATCCATTGGATTTAGTCGTCAAATATGTTTAACCATTAAGTTTAACCATTGGATTTAGTTGTCAAATATGTTTAACCATTAAGTTTAACCATTGGATTTAGTTTTCAAATACATTTAATCATTAAGTTTAACCATTGTATTTAATCATTCAATAGGTTTTGCCATTAGGTCTAACCATTGGATTTAGGCATTAAATAGGTGTAGTCGTTAGGTTAGCCATTGAATTTAATCATTGAATAGGTTTAGCCATTAAATTTGACCATTGAATTTAATCATTAAATAAGTTTCGCCATTAAATTTAACCATTGATTTTAATCATTAAATAAATATAGCCAGTAAGTTTAACCATCGAATTTAGCCATTAGATTTAACTAACTTTTTTTTTGCAATTTTCTAACATGTGAAATAAAAAACTTGACAAAATTTGACATCTTTTGATGGTGTAGTCCATTAGTAAGGATTTGGTTTGTTATGGTGAAAGTGAAAGGTTCAATTCTTAACATTTACAACCTATGTGTATGTCTACAAGCTAGGGTGACTAGGTAGATTAAATAGGTTAAATTAGGCTAGGCTAGGGTAGATTAGGGTAGGCTAGGTTAGGTCATCGCCTACCTATATACCTACATATTATATTTATTTATTAACTCATTGACTTATGATTTAACCAATCAAATGATGACACGTGGGGTGTTGAAATGACCTTACAACATGTCACATTTTAGCATTAGTCAAAAAATTTAATCAAAAGCACCACCCTAAGGTTGGTAAAAAAACCATCCTAATCATACTGGACTTGTTAAAATCAACTTGTCCTAAAAAACCAAAGTGGTTCTTTGACCCCCTATCACTTTGGGATACTTTTTGGTTTGAAAATCTAATTTGAAAAACCTAGAATTCTAGTAGTGAAATCTATCGTTGTGGGCCTTGGCAAAAGGTAATGCAATTCAACATTTAATAGAAGAGAGGTTGATTTTAACCCATGAAAAGTGCCAACTAACATCCATTTATGGTTTGAATTTGCAATTCAATTACTTCTACATGTGAAATTTTGTCATTTGTAGTGCCATGAAATGGAGGAAAATGAATGACAATGATTTTTCCTTTCATGAAAACAAATTAGGTCCTTTCATGAAATATTATTTCTGTTGGTTTGCTTTTATTTTTTGTAATTTGCAATTTGTGAAATTTTTGTACTAACAAATTTGTAATATATGTAATGAGGTTTTCTCGATGTTTTGTTGGGTGGATAGTAGCAAGGTTAGTCAAAGAATTAGAAATTTGATGTGGACCATTTTGTTGTTGAATACCATAAGCCATTTATGAATTGTTACATTGCATGTGATGGAAATGTTTAAGGTCTTGATATTATATCAACCTTTTTTTTTTTTTTTTTGTCCCATCCATTTTTAACACCAAAAACCAAGTTAAATGCCAAGGAACTTATGTGGTTTATGAAGGCCCTGATGAGGAAAAACATTATTTGTTTGTTGATTGACAAGTGGCTTATAAAAGACCTTTTATTTTGAAAGATAAATGCATTACCAACAAAATTAATAGAACTATTGTTATTTCATGCATGGTAAATGCATTGGTCCTAATGGAGTACATGATGAAGGTTTCTAAACATCATCTGAAAAGCTATGCAAAGTGAGTATTTTTGTTATTTTGTTTTTTGCCTTAATGTTTGTTTTTGGCATTATAGTTTTTGATTTACTTCATGGTTGCAAGTATGATCAAACAAATCAAGGGATTAAAAGTTGGGCTATGCAACAAATTGTGTCAAATGAAGTTAATGGAGACCATTCATTGTCCTTTAAAGAAACCTTGATTCAAGAACAATAGATGTACAAAAGGACAAAAGTAAACATAGTTTTCAATATTTGTGTCTTATGTTTGTATGTTTGAATTGTTTGTCTATTCAATGTTTTTATTTAATTTCTAGACTATGATCTTAATGATCTTGTGATTTAATCTAAATTCAAGGTCTTTTACTTTTCATTTGAGTTTTTTGGGTCCTTATGTTTTTCCTGCATGTTATTGATACATGTATTTTTACTTTTGTGCCTTCAATTTTTTATGAGCCATCAAACAAGGAGAATGGGTTGCTCAATTTATAATTAGTTGAATCATTGAAATTTATACTTACGTGTTTTTACAGATATGTTATTTGGTTATGTCATGAGCATGATTTGGAATTTTGGGATTATATGGAGTGATTTGTTTCCTTGAAAGATCACTAGGCATGGATGCCCAAAATTATTTTACCAACTCCAAAGATAAAGCTCCCATTTGGGAGGACACAAAATATGGTTGATGGTGGAACCTTGTGTTGAAAATTCTTGTAGTGCTAAAAAATGGGGACAATATTTAAGCCCAATTAACTTTTACTTACCCAAACATGGATGAAGTCTAAACCAAGCCTTGAACTATGAGAACCAAAGTCGCAAAAAACATAATTCCAAACTATTAAACTTGAGATTTGAACTTAATTGTTAGGAAAAGGAATTACCAATAGGATTAAAGCATAGCTAAATTAACCTAGTCAAATTAAATAGTTGAAATACATATAGTACAACCAAATAAAGTTGGTTGGAGTTTTTTTAAGGGTCCCATATAACATTATTGAATGTACCTGCCAATTATTACAAAGGAAAACATTTTGAAAATATTGAGGAAAATAGTTATGAGTTACCAACAAAAATAACTTATAACCACCAAAGCTTATGAAGAAGAATAGATAAAAGGGAAAATAAAAGAGACAAGGATCAATAGTCAATACTTAAATTTAAGAAAACCAAATCTGAATTCGCAATAATTTATGGCTATAATGTCCAATTTTATGAATATTGTAATATCTTTTCAAATTTGGCATTGAGGTGTTAATTTTTTTTCAAATTCCAATTTAATAAAATAATAATAATAAGTAATGAAATTTTGGCAATAAATATAGGCGACTTCTTTGACAATCTTATGGACTTTGAACCAAGTTAACATAAGAGACTTTTTCCAACATTTTACATTACATCTTTTTGCAAAAGTAAGGAGTCATAACATTCCACCAAATTATAGGATTAAAAAACATTGAAAATTTATTGTATAAGTGGAATGGCCAAAAAAAAAAGAGGCTCCCAAACTTCCAACGATCTTTTATTTTTCGCTCTTTTATATATTCAAACATTTAAACATTTCAAATAGATATTTATAAAAAAAATTGGCATTTCCAAAATTAATTTAATTATTGGTGAACCTAGAAAAATACTATGATATACAACCTTCAAGGAAATGATGTACGTGAGAAACATGTGAAAGAATTTGGTACTTATTCATAACCTTTAGAAAAAAAACAAAGAAAGGAATCTAGTTTGTGCACGTGTTGGTACACATGAATGTTTTGTCCCATGAAAATGAATGACTCCATATATGAAAGGTTTCTTGTAACAATTGTCATGGAATATGTTATAAGAGGAATTAGTATTTTAGGGGATTTTAATGTGGATGTACTTCGAAAAAAACTTCAAAAGTAAAATATTTATTTGAGTTTATGATTATCAATAAAATGAAACTTCAATTTCAAGAAAGCACAACAATATATGGTTCACAACTAGATCACATTTGATCAAACAATCCATCAGAACAATGCATATTAGGAACAACAAAGGTTTTTTGGATAGATCATAAACACATTCATTTTGCATTTAAATTACCTAACCATGTCCCACAATTTCATTACCTATAATGTTCATTTGCTTGACATATAACAATGGGCAAAGCCATTATGTGATGAGCTACTTGTTTTGATTGATCCATGGGTAATATGGAGAGATAACATCACAAATGCATAAAATGGATCCTTCTCACTTGAGTCTTCCAATTCTTCATCAATCAAGTTGGCATTGCCTTATTAGATTGAACCTTCAAAATGTAAGACTTCAAGTCATCTTGAATTTTTTGTAATTTCAGGAATTCAAGTTTCACCTAAAGGAACCTATGATAGCCACAATACTTCCCTTCACCTTTCTTTTGACATGGTCAAAAATTTGGAACATCATTTGTTGGCCTCACATGGAAGTGGCTATGGCAATCACAACATCCACACAAAAGTGGATCATTTGATGAGAGGTTTGAACTTTTGACACTCACAATCATCACCCATGATTACATTTTTGCATTCACCCCTCTCATTTGAATAAATCAACAAAACTATAATAACTTCCACACTTTGGTTAAGGGGTAATGGTTGCTACAATTTTTTATCACAATTGGTCAAAATGCATGAAAGTTGTGTTAAACAATTTTATTGACAACTTTATTGATAACTTACAAGTGGACTTCAATCTTCCATGAAACCCTTTAGTTTGCAACTCCAAGAAAACAACAAATAGTTGCATGTACATTAACCAAAAACACAAAAATACATGTAAGAAACAAAAACAACAAATAAACTTGAGGTAGCAAATAAAATGCACATGTTATATTGCAACCATGGGTGAAAGCACATTACGCAATCCCTTTTTAGGTGTCACATTTGTAGTTTTTCTTGCATCTCTTTGAAACTTAAATATAAAACGTTAATATTTTCATTGAAATATCAAGAAAGGGACTCACATATGTGATGCTAAGAGAGTTGGCATTTTTTAAATGAAAAAAAACACATCAAAATCCTAAATATTTAATGAGTAATGGACTTTTGAATCTTGGCGACAAATTCTATCACCCCTACAAAACTCATGAATATGGACTTTATTCTTACAATGTGTTAATCTTATGTGTTTAAAAATTTGGGATATGAATTATGATTAAGAAACCAAAGATCCATTGAATGAATGGAATGTGCTTTTAATTTATTATGTTATGGACTTTTCAAAATCCTAGAAAATGTAATTATTAAGAAAAACCTTTATAAACATTAAAATTTTATTTTAAGAAAATTTCTTTTGTGATATTTTTTATATGTATTATAACATCATGACTTGAAATTGAAAATGGAAAAAAATGTTACTTTCAATATAATCTAAATATTCATATTTTAAGCCAATTTTCAACTACACTAGAAAAGGACTTTGAAAAGGGATTTTGATCCGTTGAAACTTAGCCACCCTAGTGTGCTTTCACCCCCATGTGTAAGCCTTTGGTTGTGCTTGCTACCCCAAGAAAACTTCCTCCTTCGCATTTGTACTTTCTTTTCTTACTTTAAATCCAAAACAAATTTAAAAAACTAACATAATAAGAAAAAGGTGAAAACTAAGCCATGTAAGATGTATGAGATGCCAATAAACAATCCAAAAATAATGGGTCAATTTTCTTTTTTTTTTAAACAAAAAAAATAGAGTAATTGAAGTAGGATGCACATGCTAAATGTTGTTGTAAGCTTTGTTTTTATGCTTAAATTGCCTTGAACTAACTTTACCCCACACACCAATTTTAAAGTTTTTTGGCCCAACCCAAAAAAAATTACAAAACATAAGAAGATAACAAAAAAATTTGAAGGAAAAAAAATACCATGTGATATGATGAGATGCCAAAAAAAACATGAAGGAGAAAATGATAGTTTCAAAATAAAATAAAATAAAATAATAAAGCTACAAAGTAAGATGCACATATCAAATGCTACCACAAGCTTTTGTTTTGTGCTTGAACAACCTTGGACTAACTTTATTTTGTACATTAGTTTTAAAGTTTCTTGGCCCAAACCTAAAACAAAACATCCCAAAAAAAAAAAAACAAAAAAAAAAAAAAACTAACAATAAAAAAAAAAAAGGAAATAGAAATGTAACATGTATGAGATGCCAAAAACAATCCAAAAACAAAAGGATGATGTTTTTTAAAACTACAAAAAAAAACCTATTAAAATAATAAACACATACCAAATGAAATGTTGCCACAAGCTTTTGCTTGGCCCCACCCATTCTTGTTTGCATTTCTTACCTAAAAAATATCAAAATATAAATAATAAAAAGAGAAATACTAACTTTATCATGTGTTTGAGATGATAAAAACATCTTCAACCCGTCCTTGGAAAAAGCAATGCGATAAAAAAAACAAAAAAAAATAATTGGGCAAACAAAGGAGAAAGACATGCATATTTGCAAATGGAACAAGGTTTTAAAGCTTGTCAAAGTAGTGAACAATATGGAATAGGGTTTTAAAGCTTGTCAAAGTGATGAGTGTGAAAAAGGAAAGGGTATTCTTGTCTCTTCTCTTTATTAGGCTTCTACACTAATAAACATTTAATGTACATGTCCATTGCTATTTGTTTTTATTATTAAAACAACATTATCAAAAATTCAAAAAAAAATTGAGCCTTTTAGACAAAAAAAATTTTAAAGAAAATTTTTTTTTTCAAAATTAATTTTGAATGTTCAAAAATTGTATGATTGACAAATAAATTACGTCAATATATATTTTTCTCATTATCTTTTTTCCAAAGATGATGAAAAAATTTCCATCATAATTTTTTTTAAACATTAAAAATTATAATAAAACCCTTTTTGACCCTATTGAGTTGGCACATTTTACCATTTATTTGTTATCATTGGCTATCCATTGGTTTATCTAATGGCCAATGTGATTGATTTGATGGCCAATATAGACCATTGCAAAAGCTACTACTATGCCTCCCAACCATCCAGATACATGAACACACAAAAAAAAAAGTTCTTTAAAAAAAAAAAACAATAAAAAAGCCTAATATCTTAGAGCTATCAACATCACCTTACAAGTTCAAGAACTTCCAACCTTCACAACTAGTACAAAATTCATTATCAAACAAATAAAGGAAGAACTAAAATGCCACCACTTTAAAGAGCTTGAAATCCACATGTGAAAACACACCCGTCTCCTCTTTCAATAATTCATCACAAAACATAATACCTCACAAAGAAAGAACTCTCAAAATCCATGCCACACACATGTGATGGAACTTTGAGAAAAATAACAATTTACAAAACAATGAGTTATGGAAAAAAAGATAGAACACGAAAGAAAAGAGGACAAACCGCATGTGCAAACATATGTTCGTGGTTTAATTACATATCCACATATATAATAATCTATCTTTTTCAAACCTTAGGATAGTATATTAAAGTTCAATAGGATCATGTTCATGGATTAATATCATCCATGTAGTAAACACACAAAACCAATAGAAAACCATTCATCCTTAAGGAAATTGATTGAAAAATAGGTATTAATGAAGTGCCTAATAGGTACCTTTTGGAGTAGTTACCTACTATAGGTTGTTCTTGCCCGCCTTCCTTATGCTTATTTACCTACCTACCTAGGTTTACATATCTATCTAACTACCTACCACCCACCTAATCGCCCTACCTACCTACTTAATTGCCTATTTACCTTTCTATCTATTTACCTATATACATTCCTACTTGCTTACATTGGTAAATAGGTACTACCTACTCACCTAACGAGGTACATACCTACTATTGACTTATGGTACTTTATACCCTTAGAAAAATCTTAATATTCAACCCTAAAAATATTTTTAATATATTCATAATATACTTGCAATTTACCCTAAATATAACTTTTATGTATTGTTAATGTACACCTTTAATATATTCTCAATATGCTTAGTATACTTGTAAGGGTTAGGTCCACAAATTAGTTATGACCAATGTGATTAATGGGACATACAAGCTTATTAGTGGATGAATATGATTCCAAAGATTGTTCACATGGAAAGATGAGGCTTCTAAGAGTTATAATGTAACTATAACATAATTGCAAAATTGTCAAACATGGTTAATAGTTGAAAAAATATTTGAAAATTGATAGATAATCACATGTAGTCACCAAATGATTAGTTACAAAATACAATATTTCTTCTAGTGTGGGTATTCTATATTCATTCTATTTATTTCAAATTTATCCAAATGTCTCCATAATATATTAAAAAGGTCCAAACCTTTTAAGTAGTACCATTCAAGATGAAAAGGACTTGGTTTTTAACATAATCCTTAATTGTACATGTGTTTTGATTCTTGTACATATTAATGAATTAAAAAATTATATTTTGTAATATGGTAGTTTAAATTAATATATATCTATAACCATCAATGCCATTCATTTTGTGTCCACATGTATTGTGAAATAAGACTAGTAAAGGAGTACTAAAAAGGGTGATGATATGACAAAATTTTGGTACTGTTAAAAAATTTTGGACTCAAAAACATTGTTGTATAAATATGTCAAACATTTTAACCATTAGCTAAATGTACCGCTTAAAAACATGTAAAATTAACCATTGGTTACACCTTGGGGTGAATAGTGTTTTTGTATTTGCACCTTCCCAAAAAGAAAAAAAATGACAAATGAAATTGTTTTGTTGATAAATTTCAAAAAATATTAATAGTTATGCAATAGTTGATCATTATTAAGCTTCTTGGAGGAATTATAATTTGGACCCTAAATTACAATACACTTAAATCTATACCAAAGGGTTGTCAAGGTATAAAAAATGACTACTAGTTCTTATTTGTCTATTAACTTTCACCAATATGACCAAAATTATTGTGATTCTAAATAACAAAATATGTTGCAAAGATAAGTGTGGTCCAAAAAAAACCATAAATAAACTATTACAAAAGTGGATGCCTTGTGACTCGGTGAGTTTTGGGGATTATTCCAAACAACAAATAAACATATCTTGATTTTTAAAACAAGATTTGACTTATTGTCAATCTTTTGATTGTGTAGAAAGCGAATTATCAAGGTTAATTTTTAAAATGAAACAAATGAAAATTGATGAAATAAGAAGCAAAAGTAAAAATAGACAACGTTGATTTGGAATTATGTTTATTTCATGTCCTTCACCTTACACCACAATGTGTGGTTTTACTAACTAGGAAGATATAGACTAAAAAAGGAAGGTGAAAATTTTATCCAAACGATTATGTTGAGTGTCGAGCATGTGAAAGCTCATTCTAATCTATTCATGTATTATGTGCAGGAAATGACTAACTCCATTCTAGTTATTGATTATAATAATATAATATCTATAAAAGGTGGTAGGAATATATGTTAGTAGAATATAATTGTAGGAAGGAGTGAAAATGTGTGGTTGAAGAAAATCATACTTGTAGAAGATCTTGGGAGAGGTTGAAAAGACACAATCAATATAGGTGGTCTTATGTTGACTATCTACATACACTTGAAAACACGCTAGAAAAATATATTTGAAATTGTTTTGTATCTACAAATTCAAGAATTTGTTAAAGAGCATGTAAGAATTAACATTGAAAAAATTACACAAGATAAATAATGTTTGGGGCCTACAACATAGATCATTGATAATTGATGCATCCATAATAACTAAATACAAATAGTGGCTTCTAGTGATATTTGTATATTCAATTTTTTTGCTAATTGAGTGGGTGTTTGCAACTTATAATAAAATAATTCTCAACAATACATGAAAGTCTACTATATCAAATATCAATGTTTTGATAGAAAAATGGATACCATGTGATTTGTTGTGAACTCCCAGATCTACTTGCATTGGTTATGTAAATCGAAACAAAGGGTAGTGAGGAATACCAACATCTTGAACACTTATTGGGAGGATTATTATCATCAATAGCCTTATCAAATCCATATGAATGAGGGAGTGATAAAGTAATTTGAATATGAAGCCCAATGATTAATAGGGTAACTAATAAATCCTTGTCAAGAGCCTATCTTGGATAGAGATTCAACTTGGGAAAGGATTTAAGGAAACAAATAAGAGATAATGTTAAAGACATAAAAGTTCCAGTTCTTCATCCAAGACTCTTTCAGAGATTGAGCGGATTAGGATTAGTAAGTAAGGAATTCAACTATGATCATCTTGAACCTTTGTTAGAAAAAATGATAGTGTTGGTAGCACAAGTAGTAATGGAGAATGGGTTTAATGTGCCACTTATCACTTAATTTAGATCAACAACACTTCATTGGAAAAAACATTTGTGATGTGTGGAGCTCAAGCAAAAATGCATGGTGATGGGAGGCAAGGTGACATTTTCTCAAGTCTTTTAGAGTGGGGCAAGGATTGATAATGGGGTTGTTTGGGGAATCTTGGCCAGGTGTGGGGTGGGAGCTGAACATGGGACCCAAACTCCTAGAATCACCCAATTAATCAAACATAATGATCTCGGATAATTTTCGCCATCTCTTATTTTGTTTGTGAAGGAGAGGAGGCATCTTATGCATAAGGTGCTTCCTCTCTCGAGGCCAAAATACTAATGAGCATAAGGCCACATACACTTAAGAAAATTTTACTAATTCTTTACATATTCATAACTTGTGGGGGTGAAACAACAATGTTTCATGACATTATTTTTACACAAAAAGTTTTCACACCATAAGTAATAAAAGGACTCCTCTTTCGTTTTAGGTTCATACAATCAATTTTTGTTCTCTTCTTAAATGGGAAAATTTCCCCAAACTTTCTCTTGACCACTAAACCCCAAAAGGGTTTTTCTAGACTTTTTGCTAAGTGAATGAAGTGGTGGAATGTGAAATTTGAAGCACAACTATGGTTTGCTTGAAAGCACCTCAATTTGCAACTAAGACCGACAAGAATATAGATAATAAATGGAGGTGGACTAGTTGCTTCATTCTTCAATAAGTTACATAAATATTGTTGTCTAGAACAGTTTTGCAACCTCCAAAGCAAACAAACTACCAGATCACTTTGCTGGCTAGCTGATTCTTGTGCAGAATCATCAGTACAGAGAGGTCTTTAGGAAAAATAAAATCAAGACACCAGTTCTGAAATGCTTCAGTTTGTTGTTGCTCCATATGCTTAGAGCAGGTCCACCAGCAGCACAAAATTCACCTCTTATACTGTGGTCCTTTGGATGTCAAATATTGCTGTCAAATAGCTTGAAAATGGGTTTGAAAGGTTTGAACTGGTGTTGGGCTAATCTCTAGACTTTCAAAGAACAATTGGATCCAGTTTTTGAATTACTGGCATATGAAAAAACCCTGGTATTTCTAAAATTTCTAAATATTTGTTAATACCAGTTCTTACAAAATATTTTCTCCTTTCACTTCGTAACAACTGCTCATATGTCGTCGATTCTTTAAGTTGCTTAAAAAAACATAATCGGGGAACCTTTTCTTTTAAGGATTTTTTTTTGAGGAGGAGCACAATGGCAGACCCGACCTGACAAGACGTTGGCACCCGCAAGTCAAGGTCATTGGCAGAGGACCAGTAGGAGTTTCACCTGCACTCCACTGGGTTTGAACCAAGGACCTTTTCTGAGGTCCCAGGGTCCCGGAAAGGGCTATACCAGTGAAGGTCCTAGGGTCACAGCCCTTCAGTATCCAGTCTAATTCTTCATGTTTACGGGTAGGGATGGGTAGGCAATTTAACACTCTATGTTAGATGCAGAAAACATGGGTAGAGGGCTTAAATAGTGGGGTGTGTGTGGACCTGACTTTTGATGGTTGTGTGTAGGGATTACATCTTGGAGACTTCCTAGTAAGGTGATCAAGCATGGTGATTGACGGCTTGTTAGATTGCCTAGTTTGTAATGCTCTCTGTTCAGTGGATTCTGTGTGAGGGTTTAAGTGACCTTCCAGTACAAGGTTACTGGATGATGGTCTTCAAAAGGATAGAAATTACAGTGTACCACACATGACCAGAAATGTGGCTGACGACCTTTTTATTTCATGGGACAATCTTATTTGCTTTTTATAATGTCAGTCCTCTGCAAACTTTTCACAAGCCCAAGTTTCAGGAATGTGAGGATTTTACCTTTGAAAGTTGAAGGAGCTGCGATGCAAGGAATGGCAGGTCTGGCAGATTAGAGAGATGATGATGTATTGGAATTTGGAAGAGTTCAAAGATAGATTGCACCCCAAAAAGCTTCACCTCCTCTCCAACCATATTTCATGAGCTCTTAAAAACCTCTGCACTTTGCGGCAGTGTAAATGGAGGACGCCATATATGCCATAATCAGGCATCAGCAGCAAGCAGGCATTTCAAAAAGCAAAACGTCTGCGGTGGTGGGTGTTTTGTTTTTCAAAATACCCACGTTACTTTTTTAGTGTGATACCCAGTGAGATAGAATTGGGCCTGCCTTGGCGTCACTTTGCATGGGCCCTTATTCTAATAATGCCCGCGACCTCAGGCATTGCCCTACACCTTTCTCCTGTAGTGGTGAAGTTGGGCTAGAATAAACCAGCTTCCACCAGCCCGCTATTCACTCTGTTTATGTCTAGAGTAAAATGCCCTGGCAGCAGGTCATCGCACTCCATGATCCGAGCATGGAGCCTGCAGTCTGCAGAGTATCGGCCAAATATAATTCTTTCAAAATGTGACAATGTGAATTGAAAACATTCAAATACACATGTCATTTTTTTGGTTTAAAAATCTGCACAAATGTCAAAAAAAAAAATGAAAAGTGAATATTTGAACTTTTTTGGGAGAAAAAATCATTAGATTTGAAAAAAAATAAAAATAATGTTACGACATTTTCCTATTGGTTTTGGTTTGATAACAATTTTTAAAATGTTTTTTTTTATATAGGTTCCTAGAACATGTCATCTTTTAATGTGAGATCTCTTTTGGGTTCTTCACGACTAATATGATAATTTAAAAAAAATAAAAATTCATGACAATTTTTCTTTTACAACAACATGATGATGTACATTAAAATAGGTTTAATTAAAAAAATTTCCCCCCTAGTTATGACCAATTTACCATACAATTTCAATCGTTGATATTAAATTAATAGTAGGACCATTGTGTATAGCACACCTTGTTCTTTTATTCATTGGTAAGGACTATTTTCCTACCTACCTACTAACAACCTGCTTCAGATTTGTTAGTAGGCCGATGTGAAAAACAACAACTGAGCTAACTACAATTGTTAGCTATGGATCTGGAATTGAACAGAAACAAAGTTGGATCTAATGCGATTGTCCCTGCCCACAGGGACAAGGCTCAAAAGTTGTTTCCTGAACACTTAGGTACCATATTCCATCCTTCATGGTGCAATGGTGGGTGCTCACCCATTTGCTCAACTGCACAAGATTTGTGCAATTTGCACCCAACTGAAGAAGAAAGACTGGGCTTGACAAATTAAACCACATGTTGTTATACATATTCTCTTGTGTGTCGAAGGGGCTTGCGTGTTGCTGGCCTTATGACAATATGCTGTCATCATGTTCTTTGTCTTATTTTATTACTTGATTTTCCTGGTTTTCATGCGTGCAATTTGATTTGGGCTGGGATCAAAGGCATGTGAAACATCATTGGAATCTTAGTCCGTAGCAGCAACCAAAGGACTCCAGAACAAAATGATGTACATTATGACTTGAGCCCATTAAGGGCATTCTTTTCACTAAAGCTAGTTTCATTCACACTGAGGGTGAGGGGTTAGTAGGGATATTTTTGATTGGCCTTGCCTACCATGGCAAGCATATTGTATTTAGATTCATTATAGAGTATAGTAGCTTAAGGGATTTTGGCCCCTAGGTAATAATAATAGGTCTATTTTTATACAGGACTTTTTGGAAGATGATATTTTGGCTTGTGTCGAATCTTGAGATTAGTTATAGAGTTATAATATCTTGAAAGATTTTGGTTTCTTTTAGAGGATCTTTTGAAGATTATATTTTTGCATGGTGAAATATTTGAGTTTCCATAATTTTTCTTTTGCCTTAAGATGCTTTTTAATGTAAATGGCAAGGCCACAGTGTGACACAACCCTTGTTTCATTTAACCCTCTCTTGGTTCTACAATATAAGGAGTAAACTAACCCTGGTGGTGCTGTTCACACAAAGAGGATAGATAAAATACTATGATGGGGTTTAATTTTAACCCTACATTGAACCATTCATGTCAAGAGGTTTTTCAAACTACCCAAAAATTTTGGGCAGCTTGTGGAAACTTAGGGAAAAAAAATTCATGTTGCCCAAAAAAATTTGGGTACTCTGGAGAATTCCCAACAAATGGTTTCCAGGATGCTTGAAAAGTTTTGGGCAGTTTTGGAATTTTTAGTCGGTCTGTGAATATTATACAGGTTGGAAAAAAATCCATTTCTGTCCAAAAGTTTTGGTCACTTCTGGAAATATCCTGATGTTAAAGCATTTTGTAGATTTTAATCATTTTATTCTGCCCGAAATTTTTTGGCACCTTACAAAAGGTTGAAGAAAGTTTTCATTTACTTCCAAACATTTTGGGCACTCTGGGAAAATCCTGATGCTCTAAAAAGTTCAGGCAGTTTGAGATTTTTTTAAAATGTTGCCCAATAAATTCGGGCAGATGATCGAGTGGAATTTTTCCACTTGGCAAGAGGGTGGGGAGTTTGGAAAAGCAAAATGACTTCTCCATTTTTTTTAATTTTTAATTTTTAATTTTTAATTCATTTTACACAGCAGATACTTTACAGGTAAAAGTAATATAATTTTCTGGAAATGCTTTACATCAGGTAATACCAAAAAAGCGGGTTGTTCTCAAAATAAGCACCCTAGTGGAGCCAAAGGTGCTTATTCTGAGAATGCCGGGCAGGTGCTTATTTGGGGAATGCCCCGGTCCATGGGCATTACCCTGCACAAAATGGTCTCTTCTCAAAAACCACCTAGGAGAGGGGTTTTGTGGTTGTGCCATTGGGCATGTGATTGGAACACAAGAGTCAAAATCTAAAATCCATGAGAATTTGTGCATAAGTGAAGGACCCATTCTACTTAGCTTATTAGATGAAGTAGTCACATTTTTTGTCTTCTTTGATTCCCATTTCTCACACAAGTGTATTTGGATTGGGCTTAGGGTTTAGGGTTGGATCAATGCATTTGCTAAATGTTTGAATGCTTGAATCCTTATTAAGACTTATGGGACTCGTGAACATTTGATATGTGCTAATGGCTTGATCCACTAAGTGCATTCATTTTTGGGGTCTACCCATTGGCATAAATTTACGGGCAATTAAATACAAAATTGACCGCTTGTCAAGAGCACTTTCCATATACCTAATAGAGGGATTTAGAGGCCAAGATAGCGAGTTTGTAGTGCTGTCCATCTAGTTACAACCTCAATCCACCCACCCACAAAGGAATATTCTTCTGGCGGTCATGTAACTAATCCAAACTAATTTCTCTTCCTACAAACCCTAAATATTGACCAGGCTTCTTACAAACCCTAATATTGACCAGGGTTCCTATAAACCCTAATATTGACAGAGCTTCCAATTGAAACATGTAGATAGATACATGGCCAGATTGCACATGCTGAAAACTTAGAAGTGCCTCAATAGCTTTGGCCTTATTATGTGCACCCAATTAATTCCAAAAGATCTGCAGTGGTCCCACTCTGCATGGAGAAATGCCCTAACTGTCTGTGATGAAATCCATGGCAGGTCCTTATGGGTTGGTTACCTATTATTTACTAAGGACTTTGTGCAAGTTTTGCTTCTCTAGGGAGAGAGAGAGAGAGAGAGAGAGAGAGAGAGAGAGAGAGAGAGATGTGTGTAGCAATTCTTGTTGCCAAAAAATGATAGTAAGACAATCAGTCTGGAAACTCAATGAATCAGTACTCGGAGGTTTATCATACATGGAAGGTAACACCTGAGGAGTCTGGCATTCCTCAAATGAGCAAGTGTCCAAAGCTGATGGGCGCTTATTTCGGGAACATCGCACTCGAAGGGACAACCTTAGACAAATAGGCTTGAGCGTAAACACTGGAGGGTGAAATTTTTCATTCACAAATAGAGTGAAAAGTGTTTTCATGAATGAAAATTTTCACTCTCCAATGTTGCCTCTAAACTCACTACATTGTTTCTCATAGTTTTTTGCAAATACTTGGGAATCTTGAAGGTATAGGCCACATTTAGAGGTAGGCTCAATTTAAGTTTTTACCCTAAATTTAGATTGATGGTCGCATGGTGATAGAAACACCATTGTTCACATTAACTTGATTATTATTTTATTTTTTTGGGCCCACTTTTGGTCCACATCAAGGATGTTACAATCAACATTCCACCAAATGTACAAAGCTTTCAACCACTTTATTCACATTGGAGTTCAAAGGTACATATCATTTTTAAAAAATCATCAAATGTGCCCTACATCCTTTCTTGGGCTTCCCCATCTTTTCATTTCTCTTCATCTTCTTTTCAAACCTTGTTTTGAGAGTGCATATTGCCTCTCCATCTTCAACAATGCTCATGTAATGTTGCAAACTTTTTTTTTCTTGAAAAAAGTTCTTGTTGTTTCTTTGCTTTTGCATAACTTGTTTTGAACACATAATGGTCTTCTTTTCAACATGTCAATATATTCTTTACAACACACACAACATTTGTTTTTTCGACTATTGTTTGTTTTAGACCTTTTTTTTTTCTTGTTTGTATCTTTCACACAAGTTTGCTCTTCATGGTGTACACAATAATCCTATTCATGTGCACTCTATTTAGGTGTGTTCAATTTATTTATTTTTTTTCTATTTGTGCGTTCTTCAATCTCTATGTTTTTTTTTTCTTTTGTTGTATCTTGTTTGCTTTGATTTTTGTTTTTTGTTTTTTTTTAAAAATTTGTGTACTGTAAAACTTTGTGTCACATTTTTGTTCTTGTGTTGTGGTGTGCTTCAATTTAGTGTTTACAACTTATCATGGAGATTGGAAAATTGTTTATTGCATTAGGGATGATTGTTTTCCTCATTGAAACATTGCAACAAATTGTGGAGGAAATCAATCATCTTCGATGTGTTTTTTCAACATTTGGTGGTAGACACAAATGTTGGGTTTAAGGTCATCATCGATGTTTTATGTGTCCTCATTACTTTCATCATTTTCATGGGCTTTTGCTTCATTTGGTCTTTCACCAGCAACCAACTTTATTTTTATACTAGTTGCATTGATAGTGTGGGACATTGCTAATACCTGTTTAAGGAAAAGTGGTTGTACTTGGCTACACAAGTATAGGTATACACCAGTCAATCGATGACTATTGAAAATTGGTCAAAAAGCAAGAGAACATCATCTACCTTGTCCCAAAAATTTGTCTATGTTGAAATTTGAATGTCAACTAAGCAAAAAAACTTAATTGTAAGGAAAATAAATTGTAAGCAAAAGTGCCTAAATGTTTCAAACCTTACAAAATACAACAAACAATGATATGGCACTTATAGGATTTTTTAAAGTTTTGTATGGGGAATCATCCACAAAGAGGCAGTTTAAAGTACTTGTAGGTCATCATTTGAAAGAACTACTTCAAAACCGACCAATGGAAGGCCCATTCCATCATCACTAAACATGCCTCCATCCCATCACAACAGAGTACCTATCAACATATAACCTTCAAACCTCACTACAACTCCAATCAACAAGCTTAAAATCATATGGTCTTGTTACATCCATGACACACTTGACAACCCTACATCATTCTTCCAACCAAAGTAGTCATGGTAAATAAAAACCCTACCTTGTGATATATTTGTAGTAAAAAGCCAAGTAGGAATGAGTTGCATTTGTTAGGGGTTGTATGACATTTACAAGGAAAACAATAAAAAGAAGATCCAAATATAACAATGCAGACTTTACTGCCAACAAGGACTAGTAGGTGTAAGCATGCTTAAATAATGAAGATGCCCATTTGGTAGGAAAAAACCCACCTAAAGGAGTAGTTTGTAGTGTCACATCCGTTTGTTCCAATTTTTGCATCTTGTTTGAAAAAAACTTAATCCACCAAATTCAACCCATTATAGTTGGCACATAAAACTGGGAATTTCAATCAAAAGTTTGATAATAATTGTTTGGACCAATTAATATATTGACAAACAAGCAAGGGCATGATTAAGGGACAAAACATGATATAAGAATGAAAATAATGTTAACAACTACTAGAAAGGCTACAGTAATAGCCTTTGCATGTTTACTTTAAAACCTCGGTCTGTATACCTTATAAAAGTAAGGGCTTTTGGTAGCAAGAATTACCAAGCTTATGTGCACAGACTTGCTTCTAAATACAGTTGTTGTCTTCATGTTCCATGACCCAAAACTTCCAATTCCATCATTTGTTGAAACCCTAACCCCAACTTTGACATCAATCACACATCCAAGTCTAATTATTTTTCATATTGATGATGGGGTGCAATCCTTGAACACAAACTCCACTAGCAACAACAATAACATTACCTGCAAACAACATTGCCCGTTGTCATTGCTACACCTGGACTACCTGCTATTGCTGCTACACTTGGACTACAACCTGCTACTGTTGTTACACCCATTGTTTGTTGCTACACCCATTGCATGTTGCCACTATTGCACCTAGCCATTTGAGGGTTTCTTGTCACTTATAATTAACGCTCAACACCATAACATTGAATTATTGCTTATTTTAGGCATGAATGGTTTTAATTTTATTGGATTTCAACAAATTATTGTTAATTTCAAAAAAATTGATTGTTCCAATAATGAATTAATTAACACCGAACATGAGTTTGAAACAAATGGATTCAACATAAATAGATTTTTTGGGCAAGGTAGATGATGTCTTTTTGTCTTTCTACCAATTTTCAACAATCATCTATTAACTGGTGTATACATGTACATGTGTAACCAAGTACAACCATTTTTCTTCAGACATATACTAACAATGTTCCTCATTATCAATGTAATTAATATAAAAATAAAATTGGTTGTTGATGAGAGACCAAATGAAGCAGAAGCCCATGAAAATGATGAAGGTAATGATGACACATATAACAATAATGATGAGAATAATTTTTTCAATAGTAGTAGAAAGTGCATAGCTTGTAGGTCCATCACGATTTCTTTGTCCAACACATAGTCCTATATGTTAATATATGAAGGTCAGATTTTGTCACATGTCAAATTCCATTTCTCATGTTCGAATCTAAGGAGGATGATTTGAAGATCCTATGATCAAATACCAACAATCTAAACATTCAAATAGTTTTGCATGATTTCAAGAGTGGAATCCTCTAAATCTATGGCATATACTTCCTCTTTGTGTTGTTTAAATTCTAATTAAAAGTAACTGAAAGTAGAGGTGTAATAACATTGACTTCCATAACTTCAAGTTGAAATTACATGTTCAAGTTCCTTAGCAATCCTATTTTTCCCAACCTTTACAAATCATTTCATTCACGTTTTTCACATGAATCCATGCATGAAACAACCATGCACAAGGTTTGGTTTCATAATTAACATCCAAAAGTCAACTTTAGGATTCTTGCCTTTTTTTAGTTGGCTTATGATTGTTAAGCAGGTCCAAGAATGAATTTTTTTCTTGAATGCATGTTTGAATGGGCATTGTAGGATGACATCAATAGGTTGAAATACGCCGATGCAGTTTCTTGGAATGAAAGTGACATACACTTTTGGAAATTTCAACTTCATCCAATCTAAAAAAAATTGCTTTTGTGAACTAACCAACAGTTAATCAGCCAAACCATCTTTTGCTCTTCTAATGGGGCAAGTTTTTCCATTTGAATTTTTCAATAAGGCATGAGGATATGTTCAACAAACTCTTGAGTGATTTCCAAATTAAACAAGTGATTAGAGTTGTACGTAAGATGAAAACCACTTGAAAGACAATTTTTTTTTCCTTCATTCATGGGTGGGAGCGCCCAACTTGTTGTGCTTTGGAACATAACTTGTAAAGGTAACATTGACCCATATGCCAAAGATGATACAATTATTGTAATTTTTCTTTTGTCTTCTATCCCTAGAACTTGTATGTGTTTGACTCCTTTTCTTTCCCATGTTTGATCCCTTTTAATGGGTATAAGGTGAACTCCAGTTTGATATGTGTTAACAACCAAGCATGGAGGTATGGTGTACATTTTGACAAGGTAAGCAACTTGATGTGCCATGGATGTCCCTTCTACTTCCCATATTGATGGTAGTTTCCTTGTTGTTGTTGTAGCTGTTTGGTAAGACCAATTCAAGTGATACTTCATGAAATCTCTTGTCCATTTTAGGTGTTCTATTTTCAAAGATCCTTCTAATGATTGGTTGTAAAATAGGTGTAGAAAGACCATGTCCAACAACACACATGTTTTTCAACAAGGTAATCAACTCATCTTTCAATTTTAGTCTTGTTTCAAAAATTGAAAAGTGTTTTTTTGCAGTAGTGGAAGTTGTCCTTTTCTTTATAACAACTTTCACATGTGGTTTTAGCTTCCTTCTTGGGGTGAACCACTCATACAAATACCCTTTACTCAACTTCTCATATGGACCACTAACTTCTTTTGGCTTTCTATGAAATGTTTTCAAGTAGTGGAGTGCACCTGTGAGATCACCATGTTTTTTCACGGTTGCAAGAATCGAAGGCCAAAAGTGTGGTGCAAAACAATTAATGTAAGCACCTCTTTTCCTTTTCCTTGTTGATTTTGAGTTGTTTACATCATCAATGGTCTCTTTCTTGATTTCCCTTTTTTGAAATCAATGTTGTTTACATTGGTTTTTGTGGCCTTCCAACATGTCTCTTGAAAGGTGGGGGTGTCGTCTCTTTCTCTTGAATCTACAATTGTATCTTGTTTGAAAGGACTTGGACTTCCTGTGCTACAACTAACAACCTTTCCTTTTTATCCACTCTACAAAACATAGAATCTATCATTTTTTGTTGTTTGGTTGCTGCCATTTCGTTTGCACATCTGTGATACCTACCTATCTCAAATGTACATTAGGATGTACCTACATGGTATCTTTAAGATGCAACTATGGTGATTCTTACACTATGGAAACATTTTAGAAAAGTGTGCAAGTTCAAGTATGTGTGTAAATGAAATGAAAGGCTATAGCAAATCAAATAGAATGTCATTGTAGGAATCTATTATCAAATTGGAAAATAAAAATCAAGTGAAGCTTTCATTTCTAGCATTAAAACTATTTATAAAACTTGAAAGTACCTACCCTTTGCACACAAACAAGGACACAAAGAAAACACAAAAGAATATGCATTTTTCAAGATTGAATGTATTCTCAACTAATTCAAGAATTGTGATGTTTCATTCATCTTGCTGAAATAATTTTTAAAATAAAAAATAAAAAAATTACAAAATCAAGTGCCGAACTTTTGTTTTTCAAAAAAATTATTATTTTGGCAAAAAATGCCGAGTTTAAGGTATGATAGTAGCAATGTTCTTAACCTAGTTGCAAGTGTTGATTTGCACAATTTGCAACTAACATGGAATTTGGTTGAAATGGGGTCCGATTTAAGTTCTATTGGGTCAAACCACCAATAATTACATGGTTTTTTATGTTTATGTTGATAGAATGCAATCGTGAGTAATGACTTCATCACTTTAGGATGCCAAAAAACACCTTATTCAACACAGCCAACAAGTTGAGTTCATTGATTGCAAAAAAAAGACACATGGTACCATCTTGCAATCCATGTGAAGGTTCAAGTTGATTGCATGAAATTTACAAAGTTGTTTCATGAATAAAACTTATTGACTTCTAATGAATTATTTGTAACTCACAAATTGATTGTTGGTTTGGTTTATACGAAAAGTTGTTAGAGCTATCAAAATTGTGTTTAAAACCCTAATTTCATGGCCAATGGGCCAAAAGATGGACATTGTGATGCTAGAATTCAAGGATTGGCATAACTTATTGAATGTGCATGGTGCCATATATGATACATACATTTTTATGTTAAACCCAATTTTTAATTTGTAGAGGATTTAATCATGAGATAGTAGGGTATTTAGTTGTGGCATAAGTAGTTGTGGTTGTTAGGAAGCGTTTTCTTGATTTCTATGTTGGTTTGCTTAGAAATATCAACAACTCTCAAGTTCTACAAAAATTTGGGTTATACAAGCAAGCTTAACATAAGGGGTTTTTTAGTTGGGTGTGAGGTGGCGAAGAAGGATTTCCTCCTTACCTTCTTGCTCCCTTGGATTATGACATTTCACAAGGAAGGTCAACAACATTCCATGCTTGAACTTCTATATAATGAAAAACAAAAAAATGGGCATTCAATCGTGGGAAACACATTTGGCAATTTGAAACAAATTTTTTGAAAGATTTCAAATACAAAACTAACTTTGATATCACTTTGGTTTTAGATGTGTTCATGTGTTGTTGTCTTCTTCACAATTTGATTTTTGGGTGGAAATAATTTAAGATTTAAATGTTCCTACATTTTCTTCCACCAAAGGCAACATAAGATGACTAATGGTTGAATCTACATCCACTATTTATTCAAAAGGTACAACATGTTATGAGAGAATGATAAGAACATTTAGGCAAACATCAATGAAGGTATCTAGAAATTTAACTTGCATCAATGCAATTGGTATGATGTCTACATTGACAATTTGAACATATGATCTAAACATATGATTTAAACTTTTAAAATTTCAATTATCATCACCTCTACTAATGTCTACACTTTTTGATTATAGGATTTGAATTCAAATCCATTTGCATTTCTATGAATACAATTGTTATTACAATTTGGTTTGAATTTGTAACAACAATTTTTGAATCTATAAGTACCATTTGGAATCTCAAAGTTTCAAATATCATCACATTTATTAGTGTTTGTATGATTATTTCAAGTTTGTAACAATTTTTTTTGAAGATATAAATATCATTTGGAATCTCAAAATTTCAAATGTCATCACATCTATAGATGTTTATGTTTTCATATTAGAGGATCTAAAAAGTGTATCTCCATGCGGATTATGATAGTCATCACAATCTAGTTTGATGTCTACAACAACAATTTTTGAATCCATAGGTATGATATGGAATGTGAAGTTTCAAATGTCATCACTCTACTAATGTTTATAGTTTTAAATTAGAGGATATATGAATTGAATTCATCTACATCTCCATGAGTAGGATTAGTTTCAACATCTCCATGAATATGATCAATTCTCCTTCTATGTCCAATTTGCCATGTTTAGGGGTGATGCAAGTATCAACTAATTGTTCTATACAAAAAAATTGTTTAACCCATCATTTGTATTAGTCTTGTAATCAAAATCACTATTCTCGTTTGAATGTGATTCAGATTTTCATCTTGGAATCAAAAGACACCAATTATTCCCAAATGGTTTTTTTTTCTAAACTTTAATTTGTTTTTCCTCAATCTATAGGTTCACCAAATGAATATGGTCTATAGAATCAACAAGGGCTTTAGAACTCTTCTTTGTTAATTTTGCCAAACTCTAATGGGCAACATAATCCTTTTTATGCCACCTATATTATCCACATGTTGACCACATGCAACTAATTGGGGTATAATCTTCAAATGGTGTTAAGGATACTATTTTTACACTAATTTCATTCTTGTTTGCTTTTGGTGGACAAAATCTTTTTGACTGCATTCCAGGCAAATTTTTGTTTCTTTTTAAATGAAAATTTGAGAAAATCCTAGATTTTTTTGTTTTTCTATTGTAAAATAGACTATAATAATAATAATAATTCTAAATATTTTGATTTATTTTTGAAAATTCTTTTGGGGGGAGAAAATCTACAAATTGTTGTTATCACAAAATTGAAAAAAATAACCAACCTCCTATTGCAATTCAGATTTTGCAACCATCCTCTTGTGGGAACCCAAACCACAGTATTATTGTTAAAGTTAATCTCTACATTAGGTTCCTAGTTTGGTTTGGCTCGACTCAGGGGACCAAATGTTCCATCTCTCACTAGAATTTGTATTAGACCCTATGACCAGACTCCTACCTCACCCCATGGTCAAATTTAAAGGCCAAGTGCTAGATTGAATTCATTTTAGGGCAATGGAACTTTTGGCACATACTTTTATCTTAATATGTGAACAACTTGTGCAAGAGACAATGCAAAAAGCTTTTGATGATGATTGTTGATCATAACATGCCACAAAAAAAATGTTGAAGATTGGACGTTTAGAGGAGCTTTTCCAAAAATGATAAAGATTGAAATATTAATGGTCAAGTTTATTGTGGCTTGAAACTTTGTGTGATTTTCAAGATCACAATTTTTGAATTTTAAATTAAATTTTTTTTTTTTGGCTCATTTTGACATTTTAATATAAAAATTTCTGAAATTTCATGTGAATACAAGTTCACTATGTTCCAACTTCAAGATATATGGATGCCACAATTTTTGTGTTTTCACATTTTTTTAGTTTCAAAATTTTAGAAAATTAGGAAATCTTGTCTTTAAATTTCTTACACTTTTAACATTTTTCACTTGAATTTCTGAAAAATAAAATTAACTTCTCAGTTTTTAATTAATTATTGTCAAATCTGAGTACGAAGTAGGGTATTGCCAAATTACAATATCACTGCTAAAGTCAATCTTTACATTGGGCTCAGGTTTTTTTTTGACTGGCGAAGTTTCATCAAAAAGAAAATTTAGAAATTTAAATTTCCAAAATTAAATAATTTTGGAGGTTTTCAAGCACCAGAAGTTTGGGAAAAAAAAAGAGTTTCAAATTGCCAGATTTCTATACTTGGTTTTCAACGCATAGCCAAAATATAGAAGGATGACTAAGATTTACATTTCATAATTGGTTTATATACACATTTGCCTAAATCCTCCTAGAAATGGTCAGCACCTTTTGTACACCTTCCTGTGTATGATAGCCACTTTGGCTACAAACAAAAATTCCTTAAAAAATCGACCATTGGGCTCCTGGTTTCCTACAATAGTGCTGAAGTGAACATTTGTGTCAGGCTTCTGGTTTTCTGTGCAGATTACTTTCTCAAAAAGGGAGTAGCTAGGTCATATTTACACGATGGGACATGGCAAAATGCTGCAAAACATGGAAAATCAGGATTTGTGGCCTTCCCATGCATAATGCAAGGACCCACAAGGTTGACAGCATTCCCCATTGCTCCCATCCTGGAGGGCCACCGGATTTTATTTCCTTCCAATAAATAAAAAGCCAATGAATTTGCTAAGAGAGACTATGCATAAGACATTGCTTGTGCCAGTCTTTTGAGCATAGACCTATTACATTGTTCAGTGAAACATCATGTGACAGGAGTCCAAAAGTGTTCAGTATTCAACAATCGAGCAGTCAACTCCCATGTCACAATTGCAGCAGCATTGGCTGGGAATGCACGAACCAAAGTAGGACCTATCCCTGCATACAGGGCTTTCAAACCAGCTTGCCTGTAGACCTGCACAGCCAAAAAATTGTGTTACTTGAGGCACCAAACCAAGTATACAGTGTTAGAAAGGATTGGCTGGACAATCAATTGCATAACTAACCAGTCGAATCTGGTAGAAAGGGTTCCGGTTGATATTCAAGTCAATTGCTGTTTGGATGCGTGTTTTTGCCACATCAAGTGGTAATACGCTCAACCAAAACTGCACCACAGGTCACACAAATCTGTCAAATGTTAACCCACAATGACAGTATCAACCAGTGACAAACACCAAGCACTTGATGATATGAGAGTTGCTGACCACAGTGCCTGCCAGTCCTCCAGTTACAATCCCAATACCAGTCTCCAGCAAAGCATCAGAAAAAGAAGCCTGCATGGCAACTGGCGCAGCATCCCCCAAAGCAGCCTTGGATCTGCGGCTTGCGTCAAGGCCAAAACAAGAGAACAAGTAAGAGCGTGTGATCTCATAAGTGCCAAAAAAGAAAACGTTGCCAATGGACTCCCTCATTGTTGTTGCCACTGCTCCTCGAAATAATCCACGTATCTAGTCACAAAATTTGCTCCTCAAGTTAGGTCTAGAAGTGAAAAAACATAGGAGAAGGACAACAAAATTATCCAAGAACAAGAACAAACAACATATGTGTCAGAGAGGCAAGTCCATGCTAGAAAAGAAAGGTGCAGATTGCTGCAACCTAGAAAAAGCCCAACATGAACAGGACCACATACCCCTTCATATTTGACAATCTTGCGGACACAATCAAAAGGCCCATCATAGTGATGTACACCAGGGACATGGATAGTGCTGCGTTTTTCTTGGACTTGCAGCCGACACTGTTAAACTCAGCAATACAGTTATCAGCATCACAGTTGCCACCACAATTCCACTAATTGCAATTAAGCTTACACAGCTTCACATCCAGAGAACTATCTCCCCAAATGACCTACAAAGAAAGAGTAAGTGTTGGACAAGGTACTAGCCTTGACAAGCTCGGTAGGGCAAACAATTGCGCTGACACTTGCTCCAGCAAAAGCTGCTGCAGGAACAACAGCATACAGTGATGGCCTTCTCCCTGGCTCTTCTTTGCCCTTTCAATCCCCACATGCCCACCACCGTCCATTTATCCATCATGCATCCATGACCACCATCCATGTTACTGCATCATCAGGCCTGCGTTCCAACCCCACAATGCTATCTCATATGAACACCTGACAACTATGGGGGAGGGTGGGAGAGCTTTGAGCTCTGGGTGACCTAAAAACCTGAAGTCACATATCCAGATGAAACATTGTAATGCAATGTATCCAAATTGCAAATGCAACTTTTGATTGTAACTGCAACCTATCACCATGAATGTATTTCAGCTCATTCCTGTAAGTGACTCAGTAAAGAGGACACCATGCCAAATTATGCCCACCTGAAGTGCAGCTTTTGCTTGTGAATAAGCTCCAAACAAGACTGAACTCTCAAGTGCAACACCAACAAATGCTGATGTGGCTCCCTTGTACAGCCCCTTCACCTGCCACACACAACAAGACACATGGAAAGCAGCACCCCACAAATTTGTGAGCTTACATATGAAGCATACAATGCAACCCTCTGAATTGGAAGACAGGACAACCATCTAGCCACTCACAGAGGGACTTCACCATCATCACAACATCACGCAATGATAAACCCTAGGTCTAGTGAAATCCGAATGCATGCTCATTTCTGAAACGTTTGCCAAGACATTTCCTTAACGTTATGACAAAAGCATGACAGCTTGTAGGATTAGGTTCCTATTCACCAGAACATAAAGAAATACAGAAACCAGGGATAATTTGTGTGCGTACGCCTTCAGCCTTGAGAATTTGAGCAGTGCATTCAAGGGCACTGATTTGTTTGTATGCATGAGCTTGTGTATTGAGTACTTGTAGTCTCACCTGCAACAGTGCCAAACTAAAATCAAGGAAGAAGAAAAAAGAAAGAGAAGAGGTGGTTGGAGGGGGGGGGGAAGGGTCTATACAGGATCACAAAATAAGAGCAAGAAAACAATAAATTCGAGGAGTAGGTACCTATTTTCATTTGAAGCATTTTTGAAAGGAAGAGATTCCTGACCTCACCTTGCACTAGTACATGAAACTACTACTATGCTAAGTTACAATAGAAGAGGAGTGGGCAATGGACAGAGAGAGAAATTGCGAGCAAGAAAAGAAAAATGCATTTCCAGAGCTTGAGAAAGAACAACATGACAGGAAAAAAACAAAACAAACACAAACTGTTTTGCTGCCGACCTTGACAGTATCAAAAGGATGTCCAATAACCACAGTTGCAAGACCAGCAGCAAGACCAGCTACGTAGTCCTTGAATGCATGATCCATCACAACGCGCAAAACACAATCCTGCAACCAAAAAATGCAGCAGCAACACCAAAGCAAGCAAGGAGCAAGCAGGCAGGATTTCCGTACAGATTTCCAGCGCTTTCACGGTCACCAAACCCTAAATCATCCGTGTCTTTAAATGAATGAAAGTTTGTCAAACCGTAAATCAGCAGTGTCTTCGATGAATGAAAGTTTATCTCTTTCTGCGGCATACAGCTATTCTACATCCGAAAACATTTGCAACACTTTTTTGGTTTGTTAGCTATTTTATTTTCCTCCAATTTTGTGATATAGCCACACTGGCGATTACAAGAGGAAATTACACAAATTTGGCTACAGGTCACAGAGGAAAGTTGGAAAATTTGCCATATTTTGGCGACCTGATGGAACCTATTATATAAATACTCAGGGTACATCTGGAGCAATGCGAATTTTAGCCAGCCTTACCAATTCCTTGAGTTCTGGACCTCCCCTTTCAACTTCCTCGAAACCCTATTCAGTCGTTAGCATGGATGGTAGCAGCAGAGGCACTACTGACAAACTGGAGCAACTGTCGTCGCTGCTCCCACCTCATCATCGCCAGCAGCGCTCGCAGCTTCCTGCAACCAGAGAATGTCCGGGGAAGGCTGATGGGGTCAAATGCTCTGCTCTTGGCCGCTGCCACTGTTCCAAACGCAGGTATGTTGTGCATGAGCTTTTCTCTTTGCTTGATTGACAAGGAAACCCTAAACATTTGAAGGAAGACCGTTAAGAAAGTGCACTCAATGGAAAATGTGATAGGAGGGAATGACTGTAATCAGAATTGCAGCCTCACATTGATGGAGAGATTGCTTCTTTTATAGAATTTTTTTGCATCATCTTCTAATGTCCCAACAATTGTGCCACATGAAGGAAGCTTAGCTGAGAAGAGATCCTGAACTGTCAAGGATTCATCTCTATGCATGTGATGCCCAACTCTTGGTCTTGGGCAATCAGACTAGTGTGATGAACTCAAAAACTTCTTCTCTGCAGACCTAAATGGAGCTTTAAATGTGTATGTGGTTCAAAATATTGTAGGAAGTTGAGGGTGAAGAGGACGATTAGGGTCCCAGCTATAAGCAGCAAGCAGGCTGAGATCCCACCTGATGACTACTCATGGCGCAAGTATGGCCAGAAGCCCATCAAGGGCTCTCCACATCCCAGGTGTAAATCCTGTCTTTCTAGCTCTTCCCTGACAGGAGCAGAGTTAACAATTGCAGAGAGGCAGATTATGTGGTGTAGTTCTTGTTGGGAGACCTGTAGTATTCCATGAAAAGAATATCATACAGTAACGGCAGCTGCAAACCTGTTCAAGTTGTGGCAATAAAAGTTGCTTGACAGCTTTGCAAAATCCATAGAGCTGACTCATCTTCTAGGTACAGGACTATCAACATGGAGCTGAACTGGGGGGGTTGTTGGGGTCCTGTTGTGACGTGCAGGGGCTATTACAAGTGCAGCAGCATGAGGGGTTGCCCTGCTAGGAAGCATGTGGAGAGGTTTCTGGAGGATCTTTCCATGCTTATTGTCACTTATGAAGGCGAACACAACCATTCTCTCT
>Ga0116231_10000993_pt1 | contig 55559 bp, 38 predicted proteins | sample S1TSphgellanicum_2_FD_89695 | JGI IMG/M metagenome (GOLD analysis project Ga0116231, IMG submission 89695) | Host-associated microbial communities from peat moss isolated from Minnesota, USA - S1T2_Fd - Sphagnum magellanicum MG | ecosystem: Host-associated > Plants > Peat moss > Unclassified...
CAAACATAAACAAAAAAAAAAAGTAAAAACGTAAAAACTATAAAAAAAAGGAATGGAAACAAATGAAACAAGGAAAGGGAAATATAGTAAAATAATTTTAAAAGAAAAAAAATTTACAAAACTGAAGAAACCAAATAAAGAGTAAAATTTTTTTTTAAATAAAACTTATAATAATGAACAAAAACCCTACTTGAAAAAAAATGAGGTGTATCTTCTTTCTCCAAACTTCAAACTTGCATCCAAATAAAGAAAAATATAAAAGTGAAAAAGAAACACTTTATTTTTATTATACAAAATAATAATTTAAAAAACACATTAAAAAAAGAAATAAATAAAATTTTCTAAAAAAAACTAAAACATGAACCAAGTTTAAAGAAACCAGGGGACTTCACAGTGCCCGAAGGTCACAGGTACCCACTAGTATAATATAATAGACAAGTCAACTTAATTGATAATTACCATATTTTTATTTAAGAATTAAATAAATCCTAGTTATAACATAGTTACAAATGTCGTGTAGATGAAAACTTTTGGTTTAAAAAGTGGGGTCTTCTACTAGTGCAAGTACTTCATGTAATCATAACGATAAAAAAATCATTATTGTCCCTCTAACTGTAACACATCCCAATGCAACCAAAAATCCAAACAATAATAAATAAAAGATGGTGGCTGATATCTCAAACATACAATGAGCTTGAGGTGACAAACTATGTACATTTTATAGGAACCTAACATGATGAAGGATGTTTTAAAGACAAAGTGGATATGCATGACATCAACATTGACATGAAAATCAAGTGTTACCATGTATGCAACATGTGTTGAATACATATAATCTTTCAGGAACTAACATTACGATTTGCAAAAGAACAAAATACATGTATACTAAACATCAATGTCAAACTTGGGACCCAAGAATCCCTCTCTTGTCTCAAATCTCACTCCCCTATGTGATGTGAAATCCCTTGCAAAATGTAATACACCAAAAAAACAATCACACGCACAACATAAAATAAACATTTGATAACCTACATCCATATTAATAGTTCCACAAGGTTGTTCAACAAAACTACTAGGTACAAGGTAATCATGCTTAAGAAGATAGATTGAAGGAAATACATGATAACAAACATGCATCAAGTTTGTTGAACCCCGACAAGTAAGACCCAACATGAATAAAAAGAAAAAGAAGCACATGTGTACATTTCAATATAGAGCCATTTTAGGTTATCAAACAAACAAACAAAAATCTCCACAAAAATTAGTTATTGAGAAATAAGGTTTTAATACAATCAAGCCACAAGAAATTAGTTGTTACAAAATTCATTTCCAGCATTAGAAGCAAAAACAATGAAAATGACAAAGAAAGAAAGAAAGACAACACATGCATGAAGCCCAAGTCATGCATGTAAATGCATATTGACATAAGATAGGTTTACACCAAGGGGAGGAGAAACAACATGGACATTGTGTCACATGGAAATGTAGTACAATTGATTGGAAAAAAACATTCTACTAATTGAAAGAAGAACATAAAAGTTGAAATAAAGGAAACCAACTATTGTGCATAATATAAAAGACTCCTACAAAGGAAAATATCCTCATAATAGAACGAAATGCAAAGGACACCATGCACTTGGGCTTATAAGCTCTATGTGTCAAAAGTTTCAAAGTTTTGTAATTTGATTACAAATATTTTATGTTTTGTTCATATGCATCTTTCATTCGTTAATAAAGTTATTAATTTTTTAGACCATGGGCATTGGGACTTGCTTACCCATTTTATTTTGCCCCAAACATCAAAAGTATCATTCAATCTTCACTAAGAAAGGAAAAAAAGATTTCATACTAACAAAGAAGATTTTTGCCACAAATAAAACCATTGCACTTGGCGATCACCACAAATGGCCTTAAATGCCAACCCATGAATTGAAGATCAAGATATGATTTGAAATTTACACATACCTTAGCAAGTTGCAAAGATAATTTTTCAAAAGTTTTTTAATGTTAGTATAATCTTCACACAGATATTACTTTAAGGATGCAAATGACAACATTAATGATCAAAAAGACTAGCCATAAACCATCTATAATATCCCATTAGGCATATTAACCCAAAACATAAACTCTTGTTACATCCAATATTCATGTAAAAAGTTACAACAACATATGTTGATAACACGTTTTATATTGTTCCAAATACACATGTTGGTATATTAATATTATCGTAACCCTGGCCTTGGGCTTGCGACCAAAGCAAGGGCTGGTAAAGGTGTGAGCCAAAAGTGAAGCCCAGGAATCACATTTCATGCTTTCGAGAGTGTTTCGGGAGTGTAGGAAAGTGTGAGGGAATGAATCTCACACTCCCAAGTGAGCTCCCATTTTGGGAGTTGGAGTCCCAATGGACTTCCAAATCTTCAGAGGGCAATTGCAGGGGTCCAAACTCATTGGATTGAAGAATTCCTTATAATGTTGAAAAGCTCTTGGAACGTAGATGTTTAAAATGGGTTTGCATGATTCATTTAGGCACTTAAAACATAAGTTATGGTCAAAAGAAGGGTCAAGAGTCAAATTGCCAATTTGACTCCCGACCACTAAAAATCAGGAATCGCCATGATTCCCTTGCATGGACATACCATTGGAAAGCTTTCAATGAAGGCTATAACTTTACTTTCAACCTCACCTCAATTGGAAGTCTGCACACAAAGTTATGGGCCTCCAAAATCGCAGAGGTCTTAATTTCGGGAATTTTGAGACTCCAACTTTGGAGCTCCAGGACAAAATGACATTTGGGTGCTAGCCCTGTGACGAGGAATAGAGAATAATATAAGGGGGAAAGTGGTGGCTTCCCCTAAGTTCGGGCCGTGGTGAATCTGTGTTTGCCCATGGTTCATCCATGCACCAAAAGTGCTCCAACTACGCACTAATCAACTTGTTGTTTGGTTTGTGCAAGTCCATGTGAGTGGTTGAATTGCTTGTCACTCTTCCTAATCCCCATCCTGGAACTCTAACATGCCCCTCTACCCCAAAAATGTTGTGAGCCAAAGAGCGCGCCTCAATTCCTTAGCCTTTTATTGTTTTCACTTTAGACTCACATTTGAGTCTATCAAGGAGCTTGGGAGTGCATCAAATATGAACCCAAGTTTCATATGCAAGTTACAAGCATGCATCTTACCTATCATACCCCATACAAAGTTTAATAATTTATTTTTTTGCAAAAGAGAACCGAACTACACAACTATACTTGGCATTAAAATGTTAGCTCGATGAATCAACATGGTGTATGTGATGAAAAAAAAAAGTCCCAATAGATCCAAAAAAATGTGTTATAAAACCTGTAGATTGAATAACACTTCACTTACAGTTAAAGCTTCTGCCATGAAACCTTTTGACCTCCTACGTTTAAGAACTCTTATGTAAAACCAAGAAGAAATTCACAAGTGATTACACATAAGCAAATGCCAAACAAACACGCACATAGACATCCCATCCATTTGAGCATCACATCTCAAAAAGGTGGCCTCTTCTCCCTCTTATTTTTCTGGAATACTAAAACCAAGCTATAATAGGAACAATGTAAACCACATAAGAAAATCTCCTCTACAAAAGACAAACATTATTCAAAGGTTCAAGCCAAAGCAAAAGGAGGGTGAAAAGAACTAAAACAAGAAGTGCAAGCACATAACATTTCTAGGAGACTTTACAATTGTGAGCAAAATATATATTGGCCAACCGCACGGTTTGCCTAACATGTCCAAAAACAAAAATTGTTTCATATTGGGTAGGTATTAATATTGTGTATTACTTTCATACCAATTAGATGTTAGTATGAAGTCCAAGGTTGATTTTGACTTGGTATATGGTACTAGGTAAAAGCTTGGTATTGATATTGGTATAAGGCATGTATATACTTGGTACCATTTTAAGTTTCATACCAAACTAATATTATTAAAAGGTTGGTATATTTGCATAAGGTCATATTTGATTAATATTTTTGTCAATATTAGTATTGATTCCAATACCTTACACCTAGGTTGCACCCTAAATATTAATAAAACATTGATTTTTTTCCGTTGTTGTATGATTATTTGAATTTTCAAAGAACAACCAAATTCAATTTTTTCAATGTTCTAGATTCAAAAAAAATTCATTTTTGGTTATTTGAAAAAAATAGAAATAAAAATTGTTAGTTCCAAATATTTCAAAAAAAGATAATGTGGTTTTATGAAAGAAATGTTAAAAACCCATGGTTTTATGGCCAACTATTTGATTTTTCTAAAAAAGTTGAGAACTATGAATATATATTAAAATTAATTATTTGATCTTTGAAAACTATGGTTGTGATTCTAAAAACCACCTTGATAACTATTGGGGGTTTGTGTAACCTAAAAAGGGTATGAATGTAAACACATACTATATCAACACATGGCCAAAGTATAAATATGTATCCATATTAGGAACAAATCACACTAGCTCATTATTTTTTATCAACAATACTTTTAAAATTTTTATTTACATTTTTATGATTTATATTTAATCACTAATTATATGACTTAAAATTAAATTTAGAACTTAAAGCATGAAATGGATTATTCCAAATCTCCACTCGTAGGCTATCTTGATTTTATGTATGGCATCAAAATTACACCCAAACTAGAAACCCTTCGTGGAACATTCAAAATTTCACACAAGCTAGTCCAAAAAATATGATTTGAATATTCAACCTTGTATCCCCAACATTTCAAATTGCCCTTTTAGAGATCCTAGACATTCAACATTGGAAATTGTTAATGAATGTAACCTCAACCTCCCAAAAACCATCCCCTTGCACATATACACACAAGATTGAACCCCAAGACAATAGATGGTTTTGGAGGAGCACTAAAGCTAAATTCAAAGTTCTCACATCAACAAGTACCCACTTTCCTTATCCTTGTATCACATTCTACATATCCCTTAAATTATTGTACAAAACCTACAATATTGATACTATGAATATAACCAACCTTTCATATTCCCCTAGAGCTTATAATCAACGCCACTCATGGCATTGATACTATACACAACCTATTTAGATCCTAGTTCTTTATTTACATAATCTCCTATGCAACAAACATTCTTAAAGATTCATAGTTATACAATCCGAGAACTTCAGATCATGAACATTTTTCTCATCAATTCACATCTATAACAACATCACAAAACAAAACAAAACAAAAACCAAAGCTAAGATGCTTAGCTTGTTGAAATTTGCTCCATTTATCCCCCAACCTTTGCAGTAAAGCTAAATAAACCCAATCCACCAATAGCATCCATGCTCCATGAAAAAACACAACATAACACATCCCATAAATTTGGCACCATCATAATCAAGCACAATCTCCATTGTTCCACCACAAATCAACAAAAACTCCGTTGAATGATAAAAGACAAAAGGAGCAACATTTTTTGGTGCTTAGACATAGACATGGCTCTCCCTATTCACACCTTAAACCCTATCATGATAAACTATTCATAGTGAACACAAATCCAAGTTACATCTATTCTTGTTTTTAATGATCACCCAACATTGGTTTCTTTCCAATCACACCAGCCTTCAAGTAGACTGAGAGTTTGTTTTCTAGTTTTTTTTAAAAAATTGATTTTTTGAGAATTGCAATTTCAATTCCTAATAATCGCCTTGTTAATTCTATCGGGTTTGTTCATATTTTTAATAACCGCCCAACACTAGTTTTTTCAATCACCCTAGTCTTCAAGTAGACTCAATTTTTTTAGTTAAAAAATTCAAAATAATAAGTGGGTAAAGTGATATTTAATTTGGAATTGATTGGAAAATATATAATTTAAATCCATATTTGAGGAAATACGTGTACAGTGTATTCATACTGTCGTACAATGTATACATACGTTTTCTTCCTCAGCAATCCAGACGTTGCTTGCCGCTTGTGCATTGCGCTCGCGCGCCCCCATTCAGGATTTGCGGAATTTCTTCCGGAATTCCTCCTGTTGCTGATCGTAGTATTTGATGTGCAGCGTGGAAGGATGGTGGAAACTGGAGACGAGCTACTGAGCTTGCAAATGGCGGAAGCCGAAAAGAATCAAGAAGTAGCTGCCGATGGACTGGTTCCCAGGCTCGAGAAGGAGGAAAAGGAGGAGGATGAGGAGGTCGTGAGTAGCTCCGGTAAGCAGGAAGAAGAACAACAAGTAGTAGAAAAGATTCCTGAGAAGCAGGAAGATCTGATGGAGAAGCTGGAAGGATTGACAGTCACGAATGTTGCAGACAAGGCGGAAGATATGGCGGATAAGCCTGAGACTGTTGTAAACAGTGAGAGGCAGCAGCTGGATGCAGCGGTGGAGGCCGAAACTGAGATAAAGAAGGTGCGTACGTGCGCGTGAGTTTGAACTTGTTGATTTTCGTATTGTTGAGAGAGAGAGAGAGAGAGAGATCTGGTACAAGTTTTTGTTGTTAGGTTTTTTTTTTTGGCGATGGAGAGATGGGGGACATGGTCGATGTTTGAGTACAGGCAGCGAAGAAGTTGTGAGCACTAGTAGTTGTGTGTGAGAAAGAGGATATGAGTCTCTCTCTTGGAGGATACGTGTGTGTTGCAGGTGATGGCAGATGACACGCCTTACACTTCTGCGAAGACATTCGAGGAGTTGAATCTCTCGCCTGAGCTTCTTCAGGGTTTGTACTCGGAAATGAAGTTCGAGAAACCGAGCAAGATTCAGGCGGCAACTTTGCCGATGATTGTGACACCCCCTTATCGGAATCTGATTGCGCAAGCGCACAACGGCTCGGGAAAGACGACTTGCTTCGTCCTCGGCATGCTGAGCCGCGTGGATCCAAAGCTAAAAGTTCCCCAGGCAATTTGCGTTTGTCCAACACGAGAGCTGGTGATTCAGGTAGGTACCAAGATCTCTTGAGCTCTCTGCCGCAACATATTTAGGGTTTGAAGGGTATCAATCCTGTTGTAGTGTAGGATGATCTTTTGCTCTCATCCTTGTTCAGGGTTTTAGATCACTGCAGATGATGATGATCCATTTATGGTTTTGAACTCGTAGCTGCTGCTGGTGTGCTTATGTTTGCAATCAGAATGAAGCAGTTGTCGTGAAGATGGCAAAATACACTGGTGTGACAACAGCAAGCACAGCAAATGCTGACAGTAGCAACAGCCTGACGCACTCAGTCTCAAGACGAGACAGGATTGTTGATCAGGTCATCATTGGCACTCCTGGCACTTTGAAGCGATGGATGACAAGAGACAAGATCCTTGACACTCGGAGCATCAAGATCCTTGTCTTTGATGAAGCAGATCAAATGCTTGACCAGGTAATAAATTAAGCTTCTCACATTCTGGCAAGTTTGGCAAATTCTTCTCCATATCTTTAGTGCAATTTTCTTCTGAGAATTGAACCTCAGGATATGTGGTATTCTTGTCATGCTTGCAGAGTGGATTCCAAGATGACTCCATGAGGATTATGAGAGACATTGATCGGAGCCAAGGGAACTGTCAAGTAAGCAATCCTTTTCCTTGTTCATGGGATCTGAGTGCATGAACTGAAATCCTACCTACTGTGGGAAACTGTTTTGTGAAGATGTGTGTATAGGTTCTGGAGTTCAAGGAGCTGTAGCAACTCCTGAAAATCTTCACCGATGCTTGGATCTAGGAATTGCATAGGTGCTTATTTTCTTCTTTGCTTGCCAGGTGCTCCTCTTCTCTGCAACATTTGGTGAAAAAGTCAAGCAATTTGCGCTCAGAACTATTCCAAGGGCGAATTACATCTTTGTTGAGAAGGAAGCATTATCACTTGATGCCATCAAACAATATAAGATACATTGCCCTAACCCTGGAGCGAAAATTGATGTCCTGCAAAACCGAATCTTCCCAGCGGCTGAAAAGCTTGGTCAATCCATAATCTTCGTGCGCACTCGGCAAAGTGCCAGTGAATTGCACAAGCGTTTGGAAGCTGATGGCTATAAGTGCACCAGTATTCAAGGAGGTCTTAGCCATGAAGAGCGTGACCATGTGATCCAGGAGTTCCGATCAGGCGAGACCAAGATTCTGATTGCCACTGATGTGCTCTCTCGAGGTTTTGATCAAGCGCAGGTATTTTGCCAGAGTGCACATACATTTTCAATAAGTAGAGAAAGATTGCATTTGCTTTCGAGTCTTTCCATGTGCTCTGCACACAGCTTCCTATTTATTGTTGTTGGTTACTGCTTATGGTTTTTGGCCTGATGCTGATCCTATCTTGCTTGACAGGTCACTTTGGTAATAAACTATGATATCCCTGTGAAATCAGTACCCCCTTATACTCCTGAATTTGAAACGTACCTCCATCGGATTGGGCGAAGTGGGCGCTTTGGTCGAAAAGGTCTATTGCTATTTCCAAAGTCAAATTGATGTGACCATTTTTGGTTCTCTTTACTTGACAAATGAGTCATCAGTGTTTGCAATCTCTTTGCTAATAATGAGAGTTTGAAGCTTGTTTTTGGCCAACAAGTCTGCATCTTACACATCTTAATTGAGGCTCTTTTTAGAATTTCATCCAGGATGGCAGTACATCAGCCAGCCTTTTCCTGGCTTTGTTATGTTGATCTATTAGCGCCTTGGTTTTAACCTAATACTCCATTCCATATGTGAGTAGTTCTTCCCTTTTTTACATTGTGGACTACGGTTGATAACATTCCTCCTTTGTTTGTTAACAGGTGCTGCTTTTAATCTACTGGTCACCGACCAAGATGAAAGGAACCTGAGGAAGATTGAGCAACATTTCAACATAATGATTTCTGATGTAAGTCTATTTTTTGGTTTTCCTGGCATTTATGATGGTCATCTTTCCGTATGTAGTTTGCCATAGAGATGTCTTTAATTTACCATATATGTTTCAGTTGTTTGATTAGTGTCTCAGGTTTGTAGTCATTGTTGGCATCTCATTAGTTTCCATCTTTGATTGGCAGGTGGCATGGGATGATGACACTGCAATTGAGAAAGTTTTGAAAGATGCAGGCCTTGCGTAGGGTTACATCGCCTACATGAGTGGACACTCATCATGTCTGCACGTTATCATAGGGTGTAGGTACCTTATATTCCCATGTAACTTGCTGCATAAATAGGCAGGGGGACCATGTGGTTCCACTTCCTCAGTTCTGGGAGCATGCAAGGATGAGGTCTTACATGGGGCCTGTGCACTTGTGGGCATCTTGGGAGGTAGGGTAGATTGTGTCCTTGAAACCCTCAGTTCGTAGGATGTCCCTCGTTTTTTGACATTGAAGTTCAATTGAGTTTTGTAGTTTCAAAGGGGTGGTCCCTCTGGGCATTTCCCCCTCTACTAAAGAGATGTAAAGATTGTTCCAGGTTGTAGCAACAAATTTGTGAAATACCACCCTTACAACTCCCCTTGTTGGTGAGACTACCTCCGTCCACTTTTTTCTATTTGTGCTATACAACAAATCCTTTGTGCATTTCCTAGCAATACAGCTTACATGCCAGGCGTATAAAGAGTGAAGATGTTAAGTGTGAAAAATGTGCTTTGTTTGGGTGGTTTCATGCAGTATATCTGCAACTTTGGTCTCAATTTTGTTTGTCTTCTTCACTGCTTTTAAAACTTGATTGCAGAAGCTTCCCCTCTGTATGCAGAAACTGCTTACTTTTGGATGTGTTTCTGTTTCTCATATGCTGTGTCCTCACCTGCGAATACGTGGCTGTTGTTTCTTTTGCTTTGAAATGCAGCTCCAAATAGTACCTAAGCTTTGGATTTGCCTGCAATCTCAATGAGGATATGACTTCACTCAGTGTCCATGTTTCCTTCAAATTGTTGTTATGGAGATTTCTTTGCAGTTTCATAGATATGTAATCTCTGCAAAACCCTTGTGGAATCTCAATTGTTGTTGTCCACAAAAGGAGAAAATTAAAAGGAGAAACTGGTTGTCAAATATCGAGTCTTCATTTATTGTACATGAATTTTCAAAATTTTACTTTTGATTATAACAAAATAGCAAAGTTATTGTTATACAATCTTAAGCTAGTTTTACCACCATCAATGGGGTACAAGTCATTTCACACCTTGTTCAAGGTCAATGTACTTTTCTTTTTAAAATTTCAATTTTGTCCTACATTATATGCAAATTTCTTGCATTGTTGTTGTGTTTTCCTTCTTTTGCCCAAAAAAATCATATTGTTGTCGAGGAGCTTGTTTTAGTACCTAGTTGGTACTCACTAATGTTTGCACAATCTGAAGGGCTTATTTTGTTATTAAAAGTGGCTTTCAGACTATGTAATAATATCATATCAATAGCATTATTATTGAGGGGCTTATTCATCATTGAAAAGAAACTCTAGAGGAAAAAAAGTTATGGCTTAGATCCATAAATAAGCCAACCACATCATGAGTTCAATAAGTGAATAACTCTTTTTCTTGACAAAGGATTGTGGATTTTTGCAACATGTTTTTTGCTATAAAAAGATGGGAAACATCATATTTTGAACATCTTTGGTGTCTACATGTTTACCAATCATTCTGATGCATATTGAATCATAACCAAGATTCACCCAAAATTATAATAAATGCCAAAATGTCAATTTAAATGAAACATTTTTTTTTTAAAATTGAGTTTTTCCTCAAGGAAAGGTCAAGAGGATCAAAGGCAATTATCTTTCTATTCTCTAAAATTTTAATGAAAGACATGCCCTCCTTTCACACACTTATAGGGAAATAGCAAAAGAAATTGAAGGTTTCAACCATTCTTGTAACAAAGACAATTCATAAACCATGAACGCATATTAGTAAATGATTTTAATAAACTAAATAATATTGTCAAAATATTGTTGCAAAGCCCATGATATTTTTGCTCAATTGTATTAGCAAGAGCCTTTGAAAGCTACATGAACAAAAAGTCAAATCATTTGGTTGATCAAATACAAAGGATTTATTAGTTGCAAAATATTTTCTATTTGCCACTATTTATTATAATGCATGCTCTCTCTCTCTCTCTATTTATATATGCACGAAATTCATAGATGGTGAGTTAATTGATATTTATGTTGACAAAACCTAATTTAGAGTATCAAAGTAGAAAGCTTGTCAACATTAAGAAGGAAAATAACAATGTTGGATTTAATGTTGAATCTAGGTGTAAACCCTAAACCCTAGGCCGAGGGGAGGGAATGGTCTTAAAATCTGGAAGGGTCTATTTTTCCAGACCCTTCACCTACGTAAAGAAACGGGCTGATTTTCCTGTTATCTTTCTGGTGGCTTTCTCCCATATGCATCATACTTATAAAAGGCAGCACTAAAGAAAAGAAGACTTAAAAGGGGGAAAAATCAGAACCGTACCTTTTTTGAAATCAGGAAGGCCCAGTTGACAGAGTTGTCAGGCTGCACCGGGCCCTCTGGATGTCGGTAGGCCCAGTTGACAGGCTGTATTGGGCCTTCTGGACTTCCGAAGGTACAGCGACAAATTTGGGCTGGGGAGGGTTCAAAAACACTCTAAGAAAAACCAGCAGGATCTTTACAAACAGGTAAAGCACTCTGGGATGGGCCTGCCAGGGTCCATTCCACCTTGGAATGTGTTCAGGCCAGTAGGGCAATACACCGTTTTGTCATGTGGTAACTGGTTCTACCAGGGCCTATTCCAGAGCGTAACCAGATTTCCCCATCATGGAATCACGTCACAATTGAAACTGTTAGAACCAAAATTTGGCTGCATCTCTCAGACAGGATAGTATAATTCTTTTAGAATCTTGCTTTGTTTTGGTGACTAAATATGGCAACTTTTGTGCAATTTTTTCAGAAAAACCCTTTGTAGCCTTTGCAGCAGAATCGCTTTTTTCTTTTTTCTGTTGTTGCAGTGCAAAATTTTGCCAAAAAGAAAAAGATTGACTCTCAGATTATATATTTATTTATTTGGTTCCCTTATTAAACAAACTACAGAAGTAATGTGCAAAAACCCTATCTGTAAACACCTATTACACATTGACTTCTTACTTTGCTGAAGGTAACTAGGTGCATTCACACTTAATGTTAAGTCAGTGTTAAGTGAAAATCTAGGTGGCATCTTAGGTGGCACCCAATGTTAAATGGGTGATTGTTTAATGTTAAATGAATGTTAACTTAACATAAAATCTTCATGGTAAATAGGTTTAGGTCCTAAATGCTTAACTTGGTGTTAAGGAACTTAATACTAGAGTCCTAACACCAAGTGTGAATACACCTTAGGAAAACCGATTTAGACCACCAAGTCCAGCTATCCCTTTGGCCTGGAAAAAAAAATCTTCATGCCTACACACAACCCTATTTGATTGAACATTGAAAATAATGATCCCTTGCTACCATCTGAAATTTTCACAAACCTACTAAACCCTATTACATATTTAATTATTAATTCAGTCAAAATAACATAGGAAAAAAAAAATCAAACTACCAAATCGAACAATTTCATTGATCATAACATTTTTACACATCTACATACAAGCCTAATCAAGACCATTTGTACATTAGTGCACTAAAATATCATTCACACCTAGTGTTAATCCATGGCAAGTCAAGGTTAAAATTTCTTGATTTTGAGTTGCATTCACATATGTAATGTTAAATAGCCTTATTGATGATATGGCATCCTTGTTGGTAAGTGGTGCTACTATGGTGTTAAGTGTGTGTGCTAGCTAACATTAAATCTAGTGAACTTAAAATTTGGGCTTTACAGTTGATATTATGTAAAATCAACACGAAGAACCAAATAATTCATGGAAATGATTGTGGGGTTTAATCTGGAATGGTCATGTGGGTATTAAAAATTGCACCAAATCCCAATTCGGAATCAAGCCAAATATTGAAGTTGATAATTGTGGTTATAAAAAAAAATTAAATACCTAGTCAAAAAATCAAATATTTTGTAGTTTTTTAAATACTCAAAATTGGTGATTCTTTGAATTTCTTTTTCAAATACTTGGACATGGTTGTCCTTGGATTTTGAATATTTTGAAATATTTGGAACCAATGATGCTTTGATTTTGAATTTTCTCAAATACTTAAAACTAGCAAGTATTACAAAAAACAAACATTCGCCCCTTGATTATTCAAAAAAAAGGTAGCCAGGTAAGAAAACAATAGCTATGATATGAATGGTTATTTTTGTCTAAAGCAACAACACCTAAATGTAACATTGCACCTCATGGGTGAATGTATAACGTTATGGTTAAGTTTCATGATCTCTAAAATGAAATGTTAAAAAAAAAAATCAATTTATGATTATTTTCATGATAGCCTTTTTTTTTATCACTAATAGTTTAACATTATTTGTAAATCATGTTTAGTATTATAACCTTTGTCTAATCAACCTTGACATGGTTAAGAAAAAAAAATTACATATAACCTTTTTGTAGTATTGCAAATATAACATAAGGTACATTCAAACCTAAAGTTATTGTAGGTTGATAAAGTTTTAATGATAGGTTGATGATTGTAAGGTACTTGGAAGTTAAACAAACAATAACAAATCATCATGATGATCAAAATGGCCATTGCTTGCATCACACATTAGTGCCACATTGAAACATCATTTTTTTTCTTGCTCAAGCTTTTTCATTTTCTCTATGACATGAAATGTTCTCGTTCTTTTTATGGCATGTTGAAGCTCTCTCATTCTATGGCGTAGGCTCTCTCATTCTTGTCCACTCAAGCTCACTGCTTTCATTCATTGTTGTCATTCATTATTATTATTTCCAATTCGCACCTTGTGATTGTTGTGACGTGTAGTGTCGTGACATTCGGTGTTGTAAGGGTGTAAATCCATAGTAAACTCTATTGAACAAAAAGACTAAAACCAGTCAAAGGTAAAAATTAATCAACCAAAAAGAGATGCGGGCGCACACACACACACACAAAAGGGAAGAGCTTGGCCTTTTATACAACCGTCAACAAGCTGAAACCCTAAACAAGCCATAACCTTAAAACACCTAATAACATATAGTAATCTAAGAACGTACATTAACCCTAAAAGGCATGATTGGCATGCCCGTAACTAGTTGTCATGTATGAGGCCATGCATACAGGCATGACAACTGTTGTGACGTGTAGTGTCACAACATTCGGTGTCATAAAGGTGTAAATCCATAGTAAACTTTACTGAACAAAAAGACTAAAACCAGTCAAAGGTAAAAACTAATCAACCAAAAAAAAATGCACGCACATATATATACAATGCACAAAAGGAGGTTGAAATGAAATTCTAATGTATCCCCCCTTAGACTTGAACCGGGAAAAAGGTGGCATGGTTTGAATAGAAATCAAGGTGCTGCAAGAAAACATGATGAACAGTACCAAATGTCGGCGGGAACTTAAATGAGTTCCGGTTTGAGGGAAAATAAATGGTATCCATCATTACAATTATCACAAAGCAACATCTAATCAGCATCATCTGTCCTCTAACATACTTGACATGGGTAGTCAAGTGGAGGAATCCAAGTCGACATGATGATGGTAGGATCCAAGTTCAATAGGTGGTAGGGCACACAATTTTAAGAATGATCCCGAATTATGCGTCCATCAACTCCTTGTAGCTCCAACACACCTAAAGGCCTGATTGCCTTAATCCTCAAAATAGTGCGATTGGAAGAAGTGTCTAAAATATCTTTAGGTTACCACTAGAGATACACAAAGTCACCAACATCAAATTGTCTCACCTTAGGTTTGTAACTACCACCTCGTGTGTGTGCATACCATAAGGTGTCTCGATGTTATGCAATGGACAAGTTCTCCATGGCCATGGGCATAACCCTTTTGAATAGAGTAGCCCTTTCTACAATGACCTTAACCCAAATGGCTGGAGAATCCAAGTCCACAACCTGGTCCATTTGAACAATAATGGAAGAGGGTGGAATGGGATGTTTCCCAAAAAGTAGAAAGTAAGGAATAAAATGAAACAAATAAGCATGTTTGGACATCCTATAACCCATGGCAATATAAAGTAGGGCCAAGTCCCAATCCTCTTTGTTCCCAGTGAGGCAAATTTTCCAAAGTCCCTTTTTGCATGTTTGAACCATCCTCTCCGCAAGGCCATCAGCTTGGGGATGATTCCTTGAAGTCCAACGATGGTCAATGAAAGCATGATCAAGTAGGTATTGGAATTCTCCTCTGAATTCTAATTTTTAATCAGTAAGGCACTCAGCATAAGCCCTAAACCTACTTAGGACCTAATATTGTAAGAAAGCCTGGTTGGTGCTGTGTGATGACTTGTCCGACAGTGCAACAAGCTCAACCCACTTTGAAAAATGTTAAATCATAATCATGATGTAGACATTACCCCTGGAGGTTTGTGGTAATTTTTGAGTTATATCACATGACCAACAATAGAACATGCCTTGAATAGGGACTGGAGAAAGCATGAGTTGTCAAGAGGAAAAGGAAGTTCTCACTCTATCACATTGTTCACACCTAGCAATGACGTCTCGGACTTGAGCATACATACCTCTCCAGTGGTAATGAAGAGCGAAAAGGCTATAGGTACGCATAATTCCAAAGTGTCCAAGCTCCGAGTGTACTTCCTAAATAAGACCAGGCCATTCATGTGGTGGAGGAACCACTCTGTCACCTTGCGGTAAGCATCGAATGAGGTGATTGTCCCTCCATGAGTAGTGTTTGGACTGTTGTTGTATGCGATCTTGTTGATTTGATGTAACTTAAGGAGGGTATTCCCCATGCTGAAGAAACTTCAGAGTGTCCAAGTCCTCCCATATATCCACAATGGGATGCTCAACCAGGTTATATTGTAGTAATGTAAAATAACTAGATGCATAAGATACATGTATTACTAGAATCTGGTTGAAATTTTGCTTCACTTCTGAAAAATCTTCATAGGTATTGAAGGGTCTCCACGACATGGTATCCGCGTTTTGATGTGTAATACCAGGTTAGTGAATAACCTTGAACTCATATTCCTGAAGTTTAAGTGCCCAATGAGCTAACTTACCAGTAAGCTTGTTGTGGGTCATTGACCACTTGATAGGCTAATGGTTGGTATACAAATTGAACTTGGTGCCATAAAGATAGGGCCTGAAATGTATGACGGCCCATACAACAACAAGACACTCCCCTTCGTATGAAGAGTAATTGTTCTTAGCCTTGTTGTTGCTTCGAGATGCATAGGTGATAACATATTCTTTGCCTTCCTCATCAAGTTGGTCAAGAATAACACTAATACCAAAAGCACTCCAGTTAGTATATAGAATGAACACCTTGTTAAATTTAGGTCTTCTCAAAATGGGAAACTTTAAAAGTTTTTCCTTGAGTGTGTTGAAAGCTTCTTGAGCCTCTTCACTCCATGTCCAAGTAACGTCCTTCTTTAATAATGCATAGAGAGAATGAGCAATAATACTAAAGTCTTATACATAAATCCTGTAGTAATTACATAGTTCAATGAAGCTCCTCAAAGTGTGAACATCAGTAGGATTGAACATTTCCAAAATGGCTATTACTTTGGCCCAATGAACCATAATACCATTTGGCAAAATTTTGTGTCCATGGTAGACTATTAAGATGACAACAAATTCACACTTTTTAGGATGTATTTTCATATTGATTTCGTGGAGCCTTTTGAATAACTCCTAAAGATGAGCCAAATGTTGCAAGAGTTCCTTGCTATGCACTAGGACGTCATCTATGTAGCATTTCAGGAAATCTGCCTTTTCAAAAACCTAATCCATGAATTATTGAAAGAAGACAGGTGCATTTTTCAATCCAAAAGGCATCACAAGCCATTCCCACAACTTGTTGTTTCCATGGAATGTCATTTTCTTCCGATCCTTCACAATGAGCACAATCTGGTTGAAGCCTTGCCTCAGATCCACAATTGTGAAGATGTTTGAATCTTCAATGCTATCAAATAATTCTTTAGGGATGGGCATGAGGTACCTATCCTGAGGAGTAATTAGGTTCAAAGGCTTATAATCCCCGCACATCATTTTTTTAGTCCATAATCCAACTGAATCATTCTTTGTTAACATTACTATAGCGGCTGTGAAATCAAAATTTGATGGCTAAATGAGACTAGCTTCATGGAGCTCTTTGCATCTTTCATTTACTAGTTCCCATTCATGCTTGCTCAACCTATGTTTCCTTTGATAGATGGGTGTCTCATCTATAAGGTCTATAAAGATCTACATGGTCTTACACCTACTTAAGTCTTTCATTGAGAATGCGAACACATTCTCATACTTAATTAGCAAGTTTGTGACCTAGTTTCTTTCCTTCTTGGTGAGTTGATTCCCATGACGAAAGGGTTGTTGGAAACACATGGAATGGAGTTGGAAAGTGTCTTTGAAGAACCTAGTGTATTGGGTTTTCCATTATCTAACTACACAGATTCATAGAAGGTTGTAATTGTTTTTCCAAAAGTTGATGTACCTCCAGGTGTATCAGAAACAATTTGAGTCAAATTACATGGTACCTCCTCCCCTAACACTAAGAGTGAATTGTAGAATGTTGAAGATAGGCAAGTGTATTTGGTTGAGGTGCCATGTAGTCACATCGCCAGAATTGCAAGTTGATTGAATCAGTGCTGGTGTTGGGTACATTTGAAAGAGTACACAAGTTACCAATAACCATGTAAGGGAGTTCAAGTCCATGCCTTTCCTTAGTAGAGCATTACGCTCTAATCAGTCACCTTGGTGTGACTAGTAGTGCCAGTTTGGAACCCCATAGCCCTTTCTTTTTCTTTTGGGCTTAGTTCATCCCAAGTGGCTAAAACATGACGATACACCAGGCCTAGTCCATCTCCTCGAAAGGTGTGTGCTTTTGGGAAGGAGACAAAGGTGGGCTAAACACCTCTTGGTTTTCCTATTGTGTTCATAGGAAACCAAGGAGGCTTTTCTTGCCTTGTAATTGGTTGGCAAGAGCTCTAATCATCCAATATATGAAGAAACTACCGGTTGGGGTCTCTGATGGTGAATCTCAAAGCTATTTGCAAAATTAAGAGTGGTGGAAGGTTGGTCCACTAGTTGCACAGTTGGTGTGCATAGGAACTACATTGTGTTGCATCAACTAGGAGCAGTTTTCCAAGGTAATGTTTGACCAGCATGTAATGCTCCTGGACTTTTTCCTTCTATTCAAGCTTAGAAGGGGTGTTCTCAATTACATAACCAAGCATAGGAGAAATGGATCGAACCCGGGTGATCAATCGTACCATGTTCGTGAAAAGACCGAATCTTGTGTCACTCAAGCCTTTTCCAAATCCAACCACTAAAAATCCTTGATATTCCCAACCTGAAATGATGAGGTCCACGGGGCCAACTAACTCCATATGTTTTTTCTGAATTAGTTGTATGTTAGAGGGCAAGAAAGTGAAACTAACCTTCCATGTAGTGGTTGCAAATTGTTGTGAAAATCTTGCTATGAGCTCCATCATTCTCCACGCCGCCACTTACCTTGCAATAGGATCAATGTCTACGTAAAAATACCTGTGAACCACCATCCTTGATTGTAGTAGGGCTTCGAGACCTATACTAATACCACTAAAGAACTCTAGTAATGTAATCCCCTCCTTAGGCAATGTCCAAGTCATTAATTGACGAAATATTGGCTTAATTAGTTTGCCATGGCTTTCCATGTTCTCAAAACTAGACAAAACTTTGACCAAGGGTTCATGGGCTACTTTGAACCTTTGTAAAACCTTTGGTCCGTGTTGAATGTCAATAGGAACCACCCTCAAATTTTCAATAGCTTAGGCATAAGCTATCTTTTCTTCACCTCCTTCTATCCACTTGTGGCTAGTTTGTTGGATGTAGGAAATGGTTTATGCTTCTTTGAGCATACAATGGTGAGCCATATGACTATGGTTCCCATGTAAATCAAGGGGTATGTATCCCAGGTGGTGGCCACCAGTTTCCCAATCCACTCGGTAGTACGCATGCTCAAACCAATTGTCAATTATGAAACTTGGTGGAAACAGAGCCTTTTGCCCAATGAACACATCATAATTGGTGGCATTGGTGACTAAACATTTGACTTGTAGGCAAAGTTCTTGATTTGTACTTTCATTGAAGTTAAGTGTAATCAAATCCGAGCTTTCCCCAAATACCTCCTCTACACTCCCACTAGCGGTGCGAATTTGCCACATAGATTTTCATAATTTGGAATCGAGCATGCCCATTTTCTTGGCAAATTAAACTCCAAGAATCACTGGTTAGGCACTTGTATCAAGAAATACCACTCTGGGTGTATGTCCTCCCACTTGGATTGTTGATTCAATATTGTCGACAATGATAACTCTGGTGGCGATGGAAGCTCTCTCACTAAGCACCACTTTCGGAAATGAGTGATAGCCTTTGTGGAAAGAATGGTTATCCACAACGTCTTTGTTGGGTAACAAATCCACAAGTGAAGTGTTCTTAGCTCCCTTCTGATATGTGAATGTAAAATCAGAGGTAGGAGAGAAACTAATTTAGCCATGTTAGAACTAGTGACCAGATTACGAACACCATCTACAACACGTGAATCATCAAGTGTCTCTCCAAGGTGTTGGATGGGACCCCTATAGCATGTGGATTAAGGATTGGTAAAGGACTTGATGTAGTGTTTAGGGTATCCTTTAATACTGTAATTGTGTCCTTGGTGCTTTGCTTCAAATCTTGAAAATTAAACAACAATGTACTCACAAGCTTTTGCACCACTTCAGGCATTTGAAATTGGCATTCCATAAGTTGATCGGTGAAAAATTAATGTACATGTATTTTTGGGACACAAGAGTTTGATGCCCTAACAACTTGTGACATAGTAATCTCTTCCCCCCTTGCTAATAAGGTGTGTTTTTCTTCCATGTTGAGAGGACAAAAAGATTGTGGCATGACTACTCAAGCTTTTCTAGCCTTGGTAGTAGGACTTGAACCAGATGCGAGTCCATCAGTCTGAATTACCTGCCTAGTGGCACAAACTCTGGGTGCCACACTAGCCTCTTGTGCCCTGAAATAGGAAGGGCAAAAAGAAGTGGCAAATTATGGTGTGAGACTAGAATTGTGTGCATTAGGAAGAACATACTCCCTAACCATGGCATCGTGTGAGAGGGCCATAGAATGACCCTCCCGTGATGTTGAACCTTATATCGGTTGGGCATGACTAGCTGGTTGGGAAGACTTGTTTTTTAGATTAGCAAGTTGGGCCTTCAATGACTCAAGTTCATTTTGTAGAATTTGAACTTGAACAACATGGGCTTAAAGCACATCCCTCCTATCAACGTTGTGCTCCTTCTTTTTAACATTCTTATTGGAATTACCCTTGGTGGGGAATGCTTGAGTGGAAGGTTAAAGTGCCTTGGCTTTTGGTTGAAGGGTAACAGAAGATGCTGGCAGATTTTGCCATGGTAATCGAAATTGCTTCCGTTTTGGGAACTTTGCGAAACAAATAGTTTCCTGATGTCCTTTTTTCCCAAAATAATCACAAAAGAAATCCTTCAGAAAGAATGTTACATTCACTAACTTTGTGGGCAAGATTGCCACAATAGTTGTAAGAAGGTAGGATGGGTGTAACCGAATGCACCGTTTTAGCCTTTGAAGAAGAATATGATGATCTGGTTGGTGTAACTAGTGGAGGTTAAGGCCTTGAGCATGATGGAGGCCTCATAGTACTGACCTCATAGTGTGCATGAGCCAGTTCCAGCTTTTCAGAAATGTTGTACACATCTAACAAAGTGTACGAGTATCCAAATTCTGCAAAAACCTGTTGCAAAACCTACGCATGGAGTGTCGAAGTACTTTCCAATGAACAAAGATATCGATGGGCAGCTTTTAGGTCTGTGATGCTCTGAGTATTATGTTTAAGCTTGAGAAGCCTCTTGTAAAACATCTTGAGGGTTTCATCCTTCTGTTGAGAAAAAGTGGCGAGTTGCAAAAAAATTTTAGAACTCTTGACCGAAAATTCCAGCTTAAGAACTTGAATGAATTCCCCCACTGGATTAGCAAAAGCTGGTGCATCGATGGTGGGGGTAATGTTTGCGGTAGCAGCAATGAGTTGCAGAGGAAAAATGTTTATTGAAGTAGGTACCAAATCTAGATTATTGGGCATAGTCCCATGATGTGCAATGGTAGCTTGTAGAGCAACTTGAGAGCCGGTGGCGATGGTTGTGGCGTAAGCTAGATTGGGGATCTAAGTGACACCCAAAATCTTCGGAGAATGTTGTTTGTAGACATCCAATGCTTCATAGTGCACATAACGGGCCAGTTGTTTGAATGTGAACACCACATTGTAATTAGCACCATACTTGAGCTCCAATTCACAAACCACAGTTGAGAAAGTTGCCTTGAATTCCTTCAAAGAAATGGTACTTTGCTTTCCACTGAACTTTTGAATTCTCCTAGAGGAACTATTGACCTCCATGGTGTATATGGGTGTAGAGGTCATGGCTTGCAGTGGAATATACAGTGATGGCATCAAAGTTGGTGCAATAGTAGGTGTACCCCATTGATTAACCCCTCCAAATGGACTCTGATGTATCGTTGATGTAGTGTAACCTGAACTTGAATTTTTGGTAGGATTTGTACTAGATGACGGTGGCGCTATAAACATTTGATGGTACTGTTGTGAAGATCGTGAGCTCGAAGAAATTGTCTCAAATGATTATGTGTTACTTCGTAATTAATACCTTGGCTTTGGTTGAACAGTAATGCTTTCATCATCTAAGGACATGGTGTTGTCCCATGCCCCAAAATTTTGTAGTAATATAGAGCATTAGTTATAAAATTCTAACACAACATACGATTTGAAGAACACGGTGTGTTAATGGGGATGAACGACGATGAACGGACGTCAGTGGATGGAAATTTATGGACGAACGTCGGTGGATGGAAGGGGCCGGATGAATGAAACCAAATAAACGGGCAGGGATGGACATCGGACAGAATGGGAACGAATGTCAGACGAAATGACAATAGGTGTCGAACGACACGACAAAATGTAACAAACGACAACTATGCCAATGATAACGTTGTAGAACAATCCACATCCATGAATTCTACAATGATGGCGTGCAAGAGAAAAAAAAGAATTTTTTTTTTCTACTTCGTGTTTTTGTTTTTATTTTTTATTCTCTTCTTTTTCTTCTTCTTTCGTAGTTGCTACAAGGGCTACTCGCTACATGACTACAAGCTCAAAAACACATAAGAGTGCACAACCTAAATGCTAACTTCAAAACCCATGTACAAGGAAAGCAAATGTATGTGGGGTTGCATCACTTGGTGCAGATCTTGTATTACAATCAAACCTTATGTGTGTGTGTGTGCGTGCGTGCTCCCAAGACCTAAAGCTAGCAATAAAACAAGCTTTGGAACTACTCACTCCTTCCTCCCTCCGAAGTTCCGGAACTCAGAACTTCACAGCTTGTAACTTGTTTTGTCGCAACCCCACTTTGGCCAAGTGTGGAGGTGAAGCCCAACACTTGGAAAAGTTGGAGGTTTGGAGTCTTTCGGGACTCCCGAATGTTCAGAGCTCAACAAAAAGGCCCAAAACACCTTGCATTGAGACGTTCTTGGTGTCATTGGAAAGGTCTTGAAACTTAAATATCGAAAATGGCCTCGCATTGGCCATTCGGACATCTGCAGCCCAAGTTATGGGCAAAAGAAGGGCTGGGAGTCAAACTAGCAATTTGACTCTTTACCACTAAAAGTCGGGAATCGACCTCTTCCCGACGTCTCCTTGGAGAGTGCGACACAGCCTTGGAAAGCTCTCGACGAGGGCTACAACTTTTGTTTAGGGCTCGACCCAATCCGAGTTTGGGACGAGGAGTTATGGCCGTTCAAAGTTCCGGGAGTCCAACCGGGACAATTTCGGGACTCCATTTCGGGAGTCCTAACAAAATGTGCCATTTGGATGTAGCCTCCGTGATTAGCCGCAGAGAACACTATAGGGAGTAAGGTGGTGGCTTACTCCCGAGTCCAGGCCGTGGTGAGTCTTGTGTGTCCAAGTGCCCGTGGCAAGTCTCAACACCCAAGGGTGTCCCGAATGCTAAACTAACCCTTTTTTGGTGGGTTTTTGGATGCAGATTCACACGAGCTAAACTAGTCCCTCTTCCTAGTCTAATCCATGGGCTCCCAAATCAACCCTCTACCCCTTTATAGAGTTGGAAGCCGAGAACGTGCTACTAAATCACAATTTCCGCAACTTGACTTTGTGAAACCCTCAAGTGGGTTTCACCCCGTGACTTGGGAGCGCGTCATGTTTCTAGTGTCCCTTTTCCCTCATTTACGTTACTTCTAATTATGGTTATTGTTGTTCCTGTTGTAGCTAAAATACAAAAGTAGAAAAAGAAAAAAATGTAACAGCAACTCAAGAACACAAGAAAGTAACAAGCAAAAGAAACCCAAGAAATTCCAAGCTAGGAAAAATCTACCGCTTTCAACATTAAATGACAGAGAGTAGTTTTTCTAAAAGTAAATTGAAAAGAAGGAAAGAAAACATAGTGTATGTAAACGGTGGTCATGTAATAGCCACCATGAGCATCTAGAAATTTAGTCTGATTATGGAGGAAACTCTCCCTAACAAAGGAATTTTAGAAAAATTAATAAGAGAAGGGAAAAGCTTGGCCTTTTATATAGCCGTTAACAAACTAAAACCCTAAGCAAGCCATAACCCTAAAACACCTAATAGCGTATAGTAACCTAAGAGCATACATTAACCCTAAAAGGCATGATTGGCATGCCCATAATCGGCCATCATGTATGAGGCCATGCATATGGGCATGACATGATGGTGCCATTGCTTGAGGTGTTATTGCCAATGAATTTTCTTTATTTTTTGTGTTTGTAGGAGTTATTTTCTTTATGTTTTGAAGTTGAAAATGAGACCATGAGAATGATGACATTTCTAACATAGGATTTCTTACTATCCAATAACAAATTGTTGGTCAAAAGTGTGTGGAAAGGTGTTGTCTTGAATCACTTCATGTTTTTTTACTATTTTAATTTATTGATGATGAAGCAAGTTGAAGATTATATCAAGGCTTTGATTACCATTTGGTATTTGAACTTCCTTATGACTTGGTATGAGAATTCAAGGTGGGTTGAACATTTCCAAATCACTAAAAAAGTTTTATAAATAACATATAAGTTATGACCTTTGATTAGAAAGCAAAACACCACATATAGGTGTGCAATTCATGTTGGCATTAAAGTTGGTGTGTTTGTTTTACAAACTTGTGCACGAAACTACTACCTTCAATGTAATGAACTTTTTGTAATGGGCAAATCCTCTTTGAACATGGTCCTGCACAAATTTGTTGTTGTTGTTAATGTTGTGTTTAGGAGCCAAATTCAATGGCCATGAAATGAAGATTTGTCAAGGGTGATGGTGGTCTTCAAGGATTGGTGCGGCCTCCCTTTTGTTCATGGTGCAATTGATTGTACACAAATTTACAATCATAAACCTAAAGGAGTTTGTTTGCAAATTTCTTTTCCTACAAATTTAGAATTCACAACATGTAGTTGCAAGTGGTTATTGATCACAAGTGGTTTCAAGATGTTTTTGTGGGATTGCCAAGATTTTTGAATAATTATAAAGTTTTTGATTCTCTAGCTTTTACATAAAGGTAACTTATGATAATTTCTTTGACTTCGAACTACATGGATCACAAGATGGCATTCACCCTTATATCATTGGGGACAAGGGCTATCCACTTGTACCCTAGTTCATGATCTCTCAAATCTTAGGCACACATTTTTAGAAGCATTAAATAACATACATCTTTCCAAAGGTAGAAGTGTGGTGGAAAATGTTTTTGGGACATTGAAAAAAACTTTCAAAAAACTATTATGCAAAAGAAATTTTCATATCTTTTTCGTTCCTAATGTTGTTAGATGTTATTGCTTGTTGTATAATTATATATTGGATGGGAAGGATGTTGATGTAGATGCATTAATGTTGTAGTTGGAACATGAATTTGAATAGGGTGGAATAGGAAGGCATTAAAATAATAAGACAAATGCAAGATTCAATGAGATAAAAGTTGTTTTAAAAGGTAATGAATTTTCAGGATCTAACCAGAGGGTAACACTTGAGACATATCTTGGGAACAAATTAGGACACAAAGAATGAATAAGTTCAAATGTTGTCAAGTGTTGTCAAGTGCAATGTTCAACTGAAATTGAAATGTTGAACTTAATGGTATAGATTATATCATTCAATTGTTTTTCTTCAATTACAATTTTGTCAAGTTTAAAATGAAATGGAGAATGTTGAGTTGAAGTTAAGGTGATTGCTATTGTCAAGTTGAAATGGAAAATATTAAAATGTTTAATGTCCAATGTTGTTGTCATCATGACAACTCCACAAATCTACTACAAATCATCATCACAAATCATTTCCTTTTTCATTGTAAATTACAAATTTGAAGCTTGAAAAATATATGAACTTGGTCATAACATAAGAAGAAGATTTGGATCTTGAAAAAGTTTTGAACTTGGTAGCAATGAAATAAGATTTTTGTATTTTGTTAAACATGTGTAATGATGTGTTTGAAGATGATAGTTGTTGAAAATACTTATGTGTTTGGATTTGTTATGGCAAACTTATTCAAATTGAGTGGAACTGTTTTTCTTCAAGTTCAATGTTACATCAAATATTAAGGAATGTTGAATGAAATGTAAACTTCATTGTTGTTGTTTATTTCAAAGTTGTTCTAGCTCAATGAAATGATTTCTTTTTCAAATTCAATTTTATAGCAAGTTTGCAAGTGAGTGGTAGGTAAATTTCATTATTACATTTAGTTTAATGTTATTGTCTAATTCAATGAAATTGAAATGCCAAAATTGAAATTATGTCAAATAGCAAATTGATTCAATTGGAAATTATAAAACACTTACCATATTCTTGTTCATCTTGTAAGTCTTCATGTCTTTCTCCTTTAGATATTTGAAATGTTGTTTTAATGTTTTTTTATGAGATTCAATCATGTTGATTTGTATATTGATGCAATCTATGGTGCCATAATAATATTGTTGTTTTTATCATTAGTTTCAATGATTAACAAAAACATTGTTTTCTTTTGATTCTAGTGTTTTCAAAAGTTACAATTGATGTTGTTCTAGGTGTTGGATGTGTGTTGGGTGTTGTAAGTGTTATAGAATCAAAATCACTGAGGTTCATGAATGTAGGATGTTGAAGAGGTCCATTATTTAATTTAAAAGATTATGAAAAGTCATCCAAGTTGATTGCATTGTCTATAGTAGCTCCATGATTGTTGCCCTAGTTTAATTGAAGAGCCTTTTAGCTCTCCTTTAAAACATCATCTTTTACTAATAACCATGCAAAAAAAATTAACTAGGTTGTGTAGGAAAATAATTTTCCTTTATTTTTTTGGTTGTATATAGATTCCATCACCTTTTACGTGTAAATCCTTTAGGTGGATTGAAGCATCAATGCTTTTCTCCCCTTGGAAATCCTAAATTGCCTTATAACAATCTTCATTGAATTGTCTTAGCAAATAGAGTTTGTCCCACTATTTCATTGTTAAATGCCAATATGAAGTGTTATGACCAATGCTTTTGTGGTAATCATATATCCTCTTGTATCACCATTAATGTAGTGCCACTTGTCCTTGCACATCTTGTCAATTCTTGGAGTCTTTGAATGTGTGAATGATTGCATGTCTTTTGATAACTTGTTCCATTTTTACATTATAGGAGTCATGTTTGCTTGTGGATTACTAAGTTGTTTCAAAGCGATGTGTTCCTTATGCTTACAGGTAATCAAGGCCATCACCTCTTCTTGATTCCAATTCATGTTGTGTTGGTAGGAAGGACCTTTACTTCCTCTACCTTTGCCTTTTCCTCTCATGTTGTCTAATGAATTATTTTTTGAATTTTCCATTGCATCCATCTCCTCTTGGCTTCAATTGTATTGTTGTGAGGTTTTTTTTGCATCTTTTGCCTCCATTGTGTCACGTTGTTGTTTGGTGTTGAATTGATTCTTGCTTAATTGTCCATTGTTGTTACAAAATTTGTGATGTTGACGATGTCAAAGATGTATGCACAAAGATGACATATGTAAAAAAATGAACATAATGACAATGAGAGAAGTGTAAACACAAAAAAGATAAATGCAAAGAGACAAACACGATGTTACGACACAAAGAGACATATGAAAAGGTGCAAGTGCAAACCTTCAATGCAAATTGTGATAGTGAGACACAGATAAGATGCAAATGCAAAGCTTGAATCCAAATTGCAATAGCAAGGTGCAAGTGAGGCATAGGATCAAAGCATAGGGGTGATAATGAGGCACAAAAAAATGGCCCTTGTCAATAGGCGACATCGTTGATAAGCTTTTGGGCAGGATTTAAGGCTATTAGGCTATTGACAATGTTAAGGACCGAGATCTTAATTTTTTGAAGATTTTAACATCATGACAATAAATCAAAGCCTTCATTAACATTAAAAGTTTGATTAGTAGTAGTGGTGCCACATCATTTGTACGGTCAGCTATTTATAGATCATTTCCTCACTATTTGCACAGAGAATGATCGACCACGCTATTGTCATATCTGAATGTACCTTTAGCATAGGCTGAAAGGCGGGGCGCGTGTTGGACAAGTATCCGACACGCCATAAAGTTCACCGCTTTCTGGACATGCCATGGACGTCAAATTGCTGCGTGGAGGAAGCTGACATCGCATTCCATACTGGGAAGCACTTGGAGGAAGGTCCTCGCACATTTGGAGGGCACCTCATGTGCTTGAAGATTCCTACTGGAATAGAAAAGAGGACGGATGCTTACGCCTGCTCCTTTAAGAGTGGGAGGGGGGGAATTCGCACCTGTAAAAACCCTCTCCTCTCTCGCTTCTGTGTCTTCGATTCAGAAGTGTGAGAGAGACTTTTTGTGACACAATTTGCAATTCTATAGTTTGTGGGAGCTGGCAATATTATTATTATTATTATTATTCTACCCTGTTTTATATGCAGTGATCTTTGAGCTGGAGCAAGCAGTTTGAATAATGTCGTCATCTTTCTAGTAAGTTCTTCTTCGACAATAAAAGCTCTTGAAGTTGCCACCTAAAAAAAGAAAAAAATCGTATGTTGATCGTTTGAAAAACTCTTGAAGTTCTCATGAAAAAAAACCTTATGTTGATTTTTTCAAAAACTCTTGAAGTTCCAAAGAAAAAATCTTCTGTTGATTGATTGTTTGAAAAACTCTTGAAGTTGCAAAGAAAAGGCTTCTGTTGATTGTTTGAAAATCTCTTGAAGTTCCAAAGAAAAAAGATTATGTTAATTGTTTGAAATTTGGTCATAACATAGTGAAATCAAGCTTTTGATGCATTCTTGCCTTTTGGTATTGTCCCGGTCATCCCCAGATTCTTGTTGAGACGTCAACTCTTCAAATCATGGAAAAAGGGTTAGGGTTTTTATTTTCCCCATGCCTAGAGGAACCCTCAGATCCCTTGAATCTGATGATCAGGAAGCGTCAGATCCCTTTGAATAAGATGGATCCTTGATGATGAAGCCATCAGCTGGGTAGATCATAAACCCTTTTTTGATTTGGTTAGTTTTTGGCCATGTGAAAATCACACATCTTCTGCACTTGCCATTGAAAATACGAAATTGGTGGTTTCTGGGTTTAGGAAGCACTTATCCTTGCAACTGAATTTGGTGAGAATGAATGGGTGCAGATCCATGACACCCCTGCAAAGGCTTCAATCCAAGATGCTCATCTCAGAGGATGTCTTTAAGAACACAGTGCTGCCATCACCAAGTAAATTGCATGGGTAATTCCATTGAATAGTGTGTATAGGGTGCTTGGACATACCTTAAACCATGCCGGTGAAACCCAATGGCACATCCAAAATTGAAGTGGATGCAACAAGTGAGATGCAGAACCTGTTATGACGAAAAGGAAGATGGGTGTTAAGGGGCACTAGTAACAGAGGTGTAAATTGATACTCCACACTTGCAGTCTGGTATCATGGTAGAAATCAATAGACACGGGCATCAGGTAATAATGTCCAAACCTTCTTAACCCTTGAAGGCAAGTGCAAAGGTTGTTTTTGAAGATGTATTTGTTCTCGTTTCATGGTATTATAAGGGACTTGCTTTTGCTTTTGTTGATGGCTTGCGGGATCCTTGAATGGGTGCAGCGCCACAGATCTCCAAGAATGCAGAAGTGGCAACTTAGAGTATTGGGTGGCATCCCCCAGGGTGGCCCACTCAGGCTTGACCAACAGAACTCATTCCGTGAGTTCCAAAATGATGTTCAGCATGCAGCCACTGAAACTTACTTGATTACTCAACTGGCCTTAACTCTGCTGAGATATCTGGGGTAGCATCTCTTCTACCATTTTCCTCTATAATGGGGGATTCTATTGTTTGTATTATCTGTATATTGAATCATCTCATCATGCAAGCAGCAGCTTTGCAGCTAGAGTATTCATTCTTTTGATGAATCTGGCTGTTTTGCACATGTTACCAGGATAGGATCACGATGGATAAGCAAATTTCTTTTGCTATGTCTCTATACACTTTTTCTCATGCCAGGTTTCCTTCAAGGTGAGTATACAACACCCTACTCTTTTGGGGTGTACAGTGTGAGGTGTGTTTGATCAGATTTTGCAGCATCTGCAGGAAAATGTACACTAATGTTGTCTTTCTGGAGCTTTGGCAGTTTTATTCAAATACTACTTCTCCAACTACATTCATCGCAGCATTGTGTACGGGATGGAACCCCGCAATAGGTAATGTTCAGGTGTAAGATTGGCATGCAAAGACAAATGCTTTCACTTTTTTTTGGTCTGAATTATTGACAGAACAATCTAGCTATGCTGTGAATGTATTGATTTGTCAACTGTCAAAGTTGTTTCCAAGCAGATGATTGAAAGTTCTGGGGAGTGTAATAACTCTTGTGCTGGAACTCTGGGCAGGCTGGACTTGTACATGCCTCCAAATTGTGATGATGACAGCCCAAAGCCAGTGGTGATTTTTGTGACAGGTGGTGCTTGGATTATTGGGTTAGTTGCCTCTCTTTGTTGTTGGGACTCATTCCTGTCTTCCCATCTTCATGCAATTTCTCTTTGAGTTGACATCACTCTGAAGGGCTTGAAACTGATGCCGAGACTGATCAACAGGTACAAGGGATGGGCTGCTTTATTGGGGCAGCAGCTTGCTGAACATCACATCATTGTGACATGTCTTGATTACAGGTGCATGTCCTTGGATGTTCATAAAAGGACTCCTTGCCTCCGACAAATTTGACTTCATCATTTTCCTTATGAATTGGTCTTTAGTTTTCTTGTGTTGTATAGAACTTTCTTATCAAAGGATCCTTGGACTCAGTACAATGTGCTTTGCTGACAATGCAGGAATTTTCCACAGGGCTCTGTGAGTGACATGGTGGCAGACATCTCTACTGGAATAGGCTATGTTTGTCAGAATATCACAAACCTTGGTGGTGATCCAAACAGGTGGGGGCACAAAAGAATCCCCTTTTCACAGGTGTGATTGGGTTTGCACTTTCTGAGAAGATGTTCATGCTTGCACAGAATTGAATCAAAGTGATAAATGAGCCAAAAACTGGAATACTTCATCTCGCAAAAGTAATGTTTGTGCATAGAGTATAACTTTGGGAGTCTTCATACCATTTCTTTCCTTTGTGCCGCTGTCAAACTCTGATATGTGTTTGTGAGAGTCAACAGAGTATTTTTGGCAGGTCATTCAGCGGGGGCCCACCTGGCAGCATGTGCATTAGTTAAGCAAGCACAGAAGGAGGTGTTTGAGGACTCCGCAAAGCTGTCATGGAGGTCACATGAGCTCAAAGCCTTTTTTGCCATTTCAGGCGGGTAAGGAAAATGGATATCTTGCCTGTAATGGTGACATCCTTTTGTTAGCCACAGGACCTTGGATTGACAATCAGGGAGAATGCACTAGGATGCGCCTTATGGGGCTTGAACCAATGACAACTTATGATGGTGGTCATGAGCACTACCACTAGGCTGCTGGTGTGACACTTGTTGGATTGTTGTGGAGCAGGTACAATCTGCCAAATCTTGTGGATCATTTCGATCAACGAGGTCTTTACCGATCCATGTTTCTGAGGTATTTGAAGACAACTTTCAAAGCGAAAAAGTTTGCAACTTTTGACATGAGATTGTAACTAGCTTCTCTCATCCAGATGCTGTGGAGTTCTTTTTTGTTGTCATTGTCAAGAGTTGAAGGGCTTCAATATGACTGAAGCCCTTGTGTCTTTGAGGTTTTGCAGAGTGATGGAGGGGGAGGAGTCCCTACCACTTTTCTCTCCCGAGTTGTTGGTTTTGAGCCCAGCTTTTCAGGAAGCAGTGCCACATCTACCGTCAATATCTTTATTTCATGGAACTGCTGATTGTTCAATTCATCATGAGGCCAGGTATGTCATTAACTCTGCAGCACTTTCTTACTCCCATGTACTGGTGTCATGGAAAGATCAAATGTCCTTATGAGTGAGCAGTTGGAGCATATGGTGTAAGGTTCATGTTTATGACCACCTACCGGAAGGAATGATGAGACCTGATGGTAATTTTTCTGCAGTGTTGCATTTGGGAATGCACTGCAATCAGTGGGTGCAAAGGTGACAACAATTTTGTATGCTGGAAAGACACACACTGACCTGCTCTTGCAGGTGTGTTGTTTTGACAGCCCCTATCCTGTATTCTGAATCAAATGGTTCATTTTGTCCATGTTTGTGCAGTATGGGTTTGTGACACTAAGGCACCACTGAGTTGTTCACAACCCAATGCCAGGAGATGATGATGATTTGCTAGCTGATATACTGGCTGAGTTGTGCAGGACCCAATGCAAGGTGGTGTCGATGATTTGCTAGTTGACATATTGGCAGTGATCCACGAAGGTGATGATGAAGCAAAAGCTGAAGATTTCATGGTGATGAAGAGGCGGCGTCGTCTTGTGCCTGAGATTTTTTTGCAACTTGCTCATAGAGTCAGTCCTTTCTGAATGTACTTCAAGTTTGCATAGGGAGTACGGCACTGAGAAACACTTAAAACTATTTTCTTTGATTTAATGAAGAAGCAAGTAGTTAAGCTTGGGTTGTTGGAGTCTCCAAGAATATCAAATATGCATGTCTCCATTCTCTCCAATCTGATGATGTGATGATCAATCAAGCCAGTTTTCCCTCGTAAGCAATACAAGTAATGTATTAGCTTTGAGAGTGCTACACATCCATGGCAACATGTACATGGAGGGCCTCTTCCACAACACTCCAATCCAGCAATGCTGCTTGTGTTTTTCTAGATATAGCTTTCCTTCATATTCGGTTCTAAGTTCTAACACTTAAGATGAACAGTCAACATATCATACCTACACTGGTGGTGAAGGATGTAGTATCACAGATGATTACTAAGTGATTTAGACCCCACAAGTACTTGTGCAGTGTGTGACAAATCCCACTAGCCTGCTCACTACAGAGTTTTGGTGCTAATGGAAGGGAAGATACAGGTTATGATCAACACCCCATTGCATATCCCCATTTCAACAAGAGCATAACCATGAGACTGCTGAAAGCCCACACCAGATAAATGTTATGTTGGTTCTGGTCAAACCAACACAAAAATGGAGGATGAGTGCAATCATACCATTATCATTCACACAGTATGAATGGCAGCAATTAGCTGCCATTGCTCTGAGCTGATTTCATCAGCTCCCAATAGTATAACTCTCATTGAGAATTGAGAATCCAAATAGTTGCAGGTGCACGTAAATATACAATAATATGCTCAAAACTTTTGAGCAAACAATTCCACTAAAATTGGTGTCCTCAGTTTCTGTCACATTTCTGACCGCACTGGGAAGCTGAGTCATAACATTAGCCAGCACTCAAACTGACAGTGCTAATCAAAAAAGTCCTTAGCATCCTTGCTCAAGGTGCACAAGCTGGTAAGGATAAAAGATTCATTTAATTCTGCTTGTCCATGTACAAGCAAGCATCTACACCAAGACACAACAGAAATGAAAAAGAACATGCAACAAAGCTAAGTAGGAAACAATCATGCTCATAACCATTGTGGCTGCTGGCATAAATTTATCTTCAGCATACTGGAGGCCAATTGGTCAGATTTACAGCAGCCAGGGTTCTTTGATTAGAAACTACAGCAACTCTATGGGGAAATCTTCAATGAATAAACAAGAAATCCACACAGCTGCTGCACACAGATGGACAAGAAATCCCACATCACTCCAGCACACAGATGAACAAGAAATCCCACACCACTCCCACACAAAGATGAACAAGAAATCATTTTGTTGAGATGAGGCAACATGAGTACAAACTCTTCAATCAATCCCAACTCCAAAGATCCCATTGCCTGATGCAACAACATGACTATGTATCTTAACAAAATACATTGAAGATTTTTTTTATACTGGTAACATCATCATCATTACTCTGAGAGAGATTCTGAGAGAGTGATGATGCCCTCCTCCTATTGCCACTACCGAATCCCTTTCTCTCGTTCTTCGTTTTCAACTAATTCTCCATCTCATGTACACAACTTTTTCAAGCGACGGACAAGAGACGGGAAGAAAATAAGGTCGTGATGATGCAGCATCATCATACAAAAAGCTTGGTTTCCAACAACAACAACAACATCACACACGATCAGTGGAGCCTGTGGGATCACTGGAGAACATGTGCTTGACTCGTGAGAGAATGGAGTCCTGACTGGGATCGTAAGGGTGATCCTTGGACGGGATCTCCAGAATGGAAGGAATGGGATTCTGGTAGCTATCGATCATGAAACGGATCATGTTGGCAACGTACTGACTGATGAGGATGATGGCAATGTCTTCACGTGTCGTGAATTCCTTGAACGCGTCCTCGATGGCTTTCACCGTCGTCTTGGCATCCACCACCAAGTAATTCGTCTTGCGCCGAAGATCGACATTCCCCACTCCCGCTAACAAGAACCCCGTCACCGTGTCCTCATCCGCGATCACGGCTATCAATGACGAGCCTCGCGAAGTCGCTTGCGCAGCCACACTCGCCATTACGTTTTCTTTTTTCCCTCTCTCTTTTTCCTAATTTCCAAAGAAAATAACGCATCAAGACAACGGAGCCCGAGTGCTAGAAAACACAAGAACGGGAAAAAGAGAGCGCAGGATTCTGCGTTAGGGTTTGGAGCTCGGACGCGGCGCGTATCCGAGCACGGCACGGCGTTCTTTGGGGGCCCTTACAAGCTTTCTCTAAGGACCCCTCCTCGTCATGCCAAAGAAAGGGCACGATTCAAGTAAGGGTTGGCTGTTTCTTGGGGGCCCTTACAAGATTTCTCTAAAGGCCCCTCCTCCTCTTGCGAAAGAAAACGCACGATTCAAGTAAGGGTTAGCTGGGTTTCTTTGGGCGCCCTTACAAATTCGCTAATGGCTCCTCATGTCAAAAGGAAAATTCCCACAACTGAAGTAATAAGAGTTCTCTGGTTTATTTTGACTTCCAAAGTTATGGCTCCAGCCATGGTTTGGTTTGGTTTTTATTTTTTATTAAAAAATATCAATATGAAATATAATAATTTAAGTCAATTTTGTGATAAAGAAAATTGGGTATTTTTTCCAAAAAAAGGGAGAAAAAAAAAACTCAAATTTACACTTTAAAAAAAAAATCGCCAAAATTCCATGTTTTGATGGTTTCTCAAATCTTTTCACCATTAAACCTAAATATTCTGTGCGATCATAGTCACTCGTGCTAAATCTCTTGTCTCTCTGGTTATTAGTTATTACTCATGTTGGGCAAATATTTAGACCAAGCTCGAATGAGAACTCAAGGAGTAATATTGTATACTAATCTAGCCATAAGTGGGATGTAGTAAATTACTTCCAACACTCATTACCATAGTATCTTTACCATTTCAGCATAAATTAAATTATTATTATTTAGTTGAAATATTTAAAAAAATCTTATTTGTGCCAAAAATTTAATAAAATCAAAATTTTCAGGACTGGGTTTTAAGCACTGAAATGGTCTAGATACACTAAATTATTCCATAACACTAAATATATTGCATTTATTATTATCTATAACCATTACCTACTGAAATTTTCAGAAATAAAAAATTAAGTGTCAAAGTTATTAAATATTGAGCAATTTTCTCACCAAAAATTCATTTAAATTAAGATTACAATTTATAGAGGAATTTGGGCATTCCTGGCATTGTTGAAAAAGCCCTTGATATATGAGGATGATTTGATGAAGATGATTTGAAACCTAAGGTGTGGGAGATAATGAATTTTGAATAGTTTTTGTCATTGGAAATTCAATCGGATTACAAAAAATGGTTTTGAAACAAAAAATTAGTTGGGTACTTCACACTTGGGCCAATGGCACATGTTACATGAGTAGAAATTGAATGTGAAGGTAACCTTAAGATTTGGTGTGATGGTCCATGTTAGATTGTGGAGTGTTTTGCAACAATCATGTGGCAATTGTGTGATTTAGAAAATTAATATCATGATTTTATTTAGTTTTAGATGATTACTTATTCTAATTGAGTTGAAGTTGACTAAATTTAAAACAAAATGAGCTTTTCAACATACCATCAAACATTCATGTTCAATATTTGGTCTTTTTTATTTGTCTCCTCAATGATCACTACTTATATTCATACAAGAATTGTAAATTTAGCTATATTCACAATTTGTCTAATACAAAACACCACATTGGTATTTCATTTTTGAAGATTTTTATGTCATCACCATGTATTGGTATGTGATAAACTATGTACTTGCCCGACACTTTGCAACGGTTGTTTCTTACATTAGGGTAGGTCATATACTTGCACAATATTAATTACATTACGTTGAATGGACAAGACTCAGATTTCAAACTCAACATTGAAAATGCTTATTGGGTGGTTCATTTTTGGTCTTTTATGTGTATTACCAAGCTTAAATAGCTTACAATGACATGAAAGCAAAATGCCCGTGCCCTTCCAATCCTTTGTATTGGTAAGGAATTAGTTCTCAAACTACAAAAATAACCATGTAATTTGAAGAACCCACTCATAACCCTTAGAACAAAGACTCCATATTGGGGAGGGGGTGGTGGGATTTTTTTTGTTTTTGTGTGTTCCCAATGTGTTCTCATCAAGTTATCAAAGGGGTTTTGCAAGTGTTCTCAATAGAGCCTCAATTTTATCCCATATTGTTTGGCCGCATTTCAACTTCCATATATACATTATAAAGACCGTCCCAAATGGAAGCATCTATTTTGGGGAGGGAACATATCTAGGCTTCTATCTTGAGGAGTGCCCAATGTTCAAGATTAATTGGGGATGGGCCAATCAATGTGGCTCCTTTAGAATAATTATTAAAAGAAATTGTTGGTGCACCCCAATCTAATTAATATACAAAGATGAGTAAAGATCCATGCGCTTGACTTCAATCTGAAGAATGAAAAATGAGGAGTTTGAGGTGAGAGACCATTTAAATTCAACAAAGAAAGCACAACCATATATATATATGCTTGGGCTCTCTTTCAATTGCCTACAAGTTCACACCACCTCCACATGGTACTTTTGGTGTTATTGGTCGAGAGTCTAGACTTTGGTCTCGTTGATTTCAAACATACACTGTTTTTAGCTCTACAAAAATATTATTTCTAGTTTGATTTTTCCACAAAAGTGAGACCAATTTTGACATGTGTCATGTGTTTTTTAACCTCTTAGTTTTAATCAATAATCAAAGTTAACCCTTCCTCTCTACATGTAGATAGAAGTAACTCATACATGGGTATAGGTGGACATGTTTGTGTATAAGACAATGCCATCCCAAAGCAAGAAGGAAATGAAAATCCAATAGAATGAAGTAAGTTGTCTTTTGAATTGAATTTTGGGGCTTCAAGTGTAGAAAGTATATGCATAGTATGATTATATACATTTCAATATGTGTGTCTAAAGGTTTGCATGCCAACTTGAAGTGCATGGAGAAATTTTACTAAGTGCAATATTTTGGAGTCTCCAACCTAATATGTGCTAACATTGCCTCCTCAAAAAGAGGAAGCACCTTTCACCTATCTTGTAGACACAAGGTGCCTCCCACTCCTACCACCTTGTGGCCCACATATGTTTAGGCTCATCATAATGTTGGCATTTTGCTTTACAAATGGTAATGGCCTATAGGTGAAAAACATTCCCAAAATGCAAGGCCAAACTCATCCACTAGCTCATCCTAGACCCCTTACTATTGCATGAAAACCCCCCTCGTAGGGCCTTACCACCATACACAAAAAGCACAAGACAATATTGAATTAAAACATTCATAGACCAAGGTGCACTCATTGATATGTAGATCACAAAGCAGTTGCCCCTTAGGTGCAAAGACCCTTACACCTACTTTTAAAGTGTAAGGGACCTTTGTACTCTAAATATAGGTAGACCTACTTTTAAAGTGCAAAGGCACCTTGCACCTATATTTAAAGCACAAAGGTACCTTACACCTACTTTCAAAGTGGGTAGGTACTTTACAAGTAGGGACACTGTTTGGGTGCAAAGGGACCTTACACCTAGTTTAAAAGCACAAATCTATTGTATGCCTACTTTTTAGGTGCAAAGGTAACTTACACCTACTTTATAAAGCCCTAGGCCAGATGGAATCTCTCTTGCAAGACGAGGGAGGCCATTTTGATTTATCATTAGGCATTTCGGCCAATTCTTGGGTATTTTGGTTGTCATCAACCACCCATCCATAGTATGGGTACAAACTAGGGTCCAATGGTTCCATGGAAGATAGAAATGAGCACTAAGGGGGAGTGGACTAGACCCCTCTTTGTACCCATGACAACAATCCAAACAACACTTTGTGACCACGGCCTACCTAGTTGCAACCATAGTCCATATACATGCAACCATAGCCTACTTACGGAGCTACTTTGTGAGGGTACCCCGCTTTATGCCAAGTAACTCTCTCATGGAGTTACCTGGAGGATTGGGGGTGGTTCTTTTGGGGACTCTCCTCTCCAAGGGAATTACCTTACACAAAGACACCTTAAATCTACATTCTAGGTGTGAAGGGGTACCTTAGGCCTACTAAGGGGCGTGCATACAAAGTGCCCTATATAAAACCGTAAAAAAACGTTATCAAAAACAGCCAACACTTTACGTACAGATAACGCCAACGAAAGGCGCCTTATTTCGTTGCGCCGGGGAACGGAGAACCCGGAACAGGCCGGGCCGGGTCGGGTCAAGCATCGGGGTTTCACCGGGAATCCCACAAAGCCCGTCAAGTTCCCAACGCACATGGAAAGACCCCCTTTCACCAGCCCGGCCCAGTCCCCGCCCGCGCGAGCGAGCGAGGGAGAGAGAGAGAGAGAGCGCACGCACGACACTAGTATGCAAGAACAATCCGGCTCCGCATTTTCTGGTTCTGTGCGCGAGGGATACGCGAATGGCCAACAACAGCATGGAGAGTGGCAAAAGACGACCATGAAGAATAATATGTAGGAGAAAATTGTGCAACAGGCCGTTGCTGCGTTGCACTGTTTTTCTAGTCCATAGCTGTTGCTGGCTTTCGGGCCGAGGGAGCTCTCGATATGCCGGAGGAGCAACGATCCAAGCTCTTTGACGCTGCTGCAGGTGCTGGAGCAGGTTCGTTTCCTCCTCCTTATCTCCATCCCACTCCATCGATCTTTGTTTTTGTTGTTGTTGCTGCCGCTGGTTTCTGTCTGGTTTCTGTCGTGTGTGCACGCACACAGCACACAGACAAGCCGAATGCCTGTTTGTTCTAGAGTTTTCCGGTTCCCAGAGAGACAGTTGTGGACGACAGAGAAAAATGCATGGTTTGTTTCTTGGTTTTGAGCATAATAAGAGCGGAGCTTTCAGTGTTTCGTGACTAGGCCGGACAATCTCGCAGTCTTTGTATTGAATTTGAGAATTGAGAATTTGGCCAAGGTATACTTTGTGGACTGGTAAACAAACACAACAACAATGAAAATAAAATTTCACAGGAAAATTCCCGGGCCTGCTTTGTGACGGGGTTTCTGGTTTTCTGATGTCAAACATGGTGCTCTCATTGGGAACTGTAACTTGTACTAACTGTTGAGCTGCAGGGAAAAAACATTGGTGCTAAAATGCTGCACATCTTGAATGGATAAACTGAGCTTCAGCGAGTTGCAAGGGGTTCTGCTTGTTCTAGAGAGAGGGAGAGAGATTTGAGTAAAGCTTGCCAAATGGCTCTCTTCCTCAAATGTTTGCCTCCATAATCTTGCAGTCCTTTTCCTCATGTGGAAACTCAACCCTAATTGGTTTCCTGATGCAAGCACTCATTCAGAGTGGCTAGGGTTTTGACATTGTGATTTCGGAATGTTTAAACTCTATCTGGGATGCATCTGAATTTGTTATGAAAACAAAGTCCTACACAAGAAGGTGGTATGCAGGACACAACATAGGCCTCACAAAAGGGAGTGCTTACTTGCAGTGTTCATTTTTTTTTAAATGCAGGAGCAATTGCAGCAACTTTTGTGTGTCCACTTGATGTTGTTAAGACCCGCTTACAGGTGCATCGGATGCCAGTCAAGGCCACTATTGGTGCAAAAGGTAACTTCCTTGTCTTGTGACAAAATTGTGGCATTTGGAGTTCTGTTTTTATCCTTGTGGAGTTTGTAGAAAGGAATTGCTGACTTTCTATCCAAATCAACAGTGAGGTAACTGAAAATGTCAAGAGGGAGCCCCAATATGATCTTGCTGTTGTTGTACAGTCACAAACACATAGTGGTATGCAATAGTCATACCTGTCTTTTGTTCTCAGAACATATGTTGATGTGAACTTTGATCATGCTGGAGGTTTGTAAATCCATGAGCTAAATTGTAGTCTCATAAGGATTTACTTCTTCCATGCAACTTTGAAGGTAAACATGTCTTTAAACTGACAGGCATGATGCTGATAGCAAGATTCTTCTGTGGAAAGACTCATGTGATGTTTACCATCTAATACTATCGGTTGGTTGTGTTTGTCTTTCCAGGGGGGGTCATTCTGGGTAGTTTGGGGCAGATTTTCAAGGAGGAGGGTATTAGGGGCCTATATCGTGGGTTGTCTCCAACCATGGTTGCTTTGCTTCCAAATTGGGCGGTATCTTTCTCTCTCTCTCTCTCTCTCCTCTCCCGTTTTTCTCAACCCTCAAATGGAAGACTCATTAATGTTGAGCTGGCTCTGCACCAGGATGCATTAATTGCATCAGTGTTGAACAAATATACACAAGAATAGACCCTCAATTTGTGATCTTTGGTGAGGACTTGAAGATTGGTGGCCTGAACACCTTCCAACCCTAGGCACTGGATAATTTTAAGCATCATTTTAAGGTGTATCTGTTTCCATGGACCAGCTTCCCTCCATTTACCAGAAATGCCATGACAGGCTGCCCTGGAGGATGCTCGCTACTTTTCATTAATGCTGTGGATTTTTAACCAACAGTTCATGCCGTGTAATTCAAACTCTGAAGTCATAAAAACAGTGATGAAGTGCTTGCTGTATTTATGCCCACTCCATGTGCAGGTATATTTCACAGTGTATGAGCATCTCAAGAGATTGCTGCAGTCAGAACAACCTCATGAAGATCGTGAGATTTCATGCCTTCAGCTTTGCTTGTCTCAGTTTCGCATCTTCTGTCAAAAAGCTTCTGTTTTCTTGTGACTTTGGAAGGTAATTGGGCAGGCCCCATGGTTTGCAGTCACTACTTATGTTTATTGCTATCACCAGTGTTGAGGATTGCTGATGCTTTTGTATTATGCTGAAGCTTTAATTTTTTTTAATTAAGTTGAAGTCTTATACAAAGAACTTGACAGACTTCCATGCAGTGTTTTGATGTAGGGGAGCAAACACTAATTTTAAACAGTAAATTCTGGGTGCAGTAGTACATGGAGAGCATTATATTCATCACAGAATGGGTTTAGGTGCCAATGTGTTGGCAGCTGCGGGGGCTGGGGCAGCAACCAGTCTTGTTACTAACCCATTGTGGGTTGTCAAAACTCGACTTCAGGTTAGTTTCACATCTTTAATTTTAGAGACAGATTCCTATCCCCCATCCCCCTTTTCCTTTCATCTTCCTCAAGCTCCTCTTGTTCTATTTAGACTAACTGGAAGGCTCAGGCATCTGCATGTGTATTTAGTAATTAATATGAACAAGTATTGGTTTTGTATGCTACCTGCTGAGCATTTGGAATGTCTTGTTGAAGCTCAAGGATGTACAACTTGTGCCATTGTCGTTCCTCCAGTATCAGTGTAGGTGTGCAGTGTTCTGTTTGTAAGAAGTCAAGACTAAGTTCCTTATCAGAGTGTTATTGTTGGGGATGTTGACCAAACCCAAATGTGTAAGTTATCATTGGACTAACTGAACAGAATGTATTGGGCTATGGCACAGACACAGAGATTGAGACCAGACTTGGTGCCATATAAGAGCACATTCTCAGCTCTTCATCGTATTTTTCATGAGGAGGGTGTTCGAGGGCTATACAGGTCAGTCTCAACCCTGTCAAAGGAACACACAGATTAAAGTAGAATGATTCTCATCCATGCAACATCAGTAGGGCAATTGTTTGTATGGCTGCATAAAGTATTGTCTCTTGCATCCAGAGGAGGATAGTAATTTAGCACTACCCCTTGTAGCTAGGGTTCACCCAACCTTGCCGAGCTAACTGCCTATCAGTGGCAAAATCTTGGCCAAGGCTTTGCCCCTGCTCTGTTGTGGTTATAAACCTTTTAAGGAGAGGTCATATCCTGTTGGTGCTACAGCAGCATTCTTCCTTGCATGTCCTTGCACTGCATTTGCAATTAGATAGAAGTATCAACATCCTATAACTGCTGCCACCTATCAGTGGAAAAAAGGGAGTGGTGATTAGTGAGCAGGTGTTGGCCTTTCTAGGAACTAGCCATTATCAATGCAGTCTCATGTTTGATGATTGGGCATTTGATTGCACAACCAATATAATCCTTGCACAGTTTCCATAGAAGTGGATTTGTATTTCAAGTCTTCATGATTGCCATGTATCAATGACAGTCCATGGTGTGGTTGCGATCAGTGGACTGGTGCCGGCCTTAGCAGGGATTAGCCATGTGGCAATTCAGTTTCCAGTTTATGAAAACTTGAAGGATTATCTCGCAGAGAGAGGTAAAGTATGCATCCTCCATGACATCTGGGAAGACTGGGACCTGAATGTGCTTGCATTGGCAAATTATGCCTGAACACTGTAGAAGGTTGTTGGGATTGGGAGGTCAGATTTTTTTGAAGATATACTTTCACATGGATTTCTAGCATTACTGTTGAGGTTGGTTGAATTCATGGATACTTTCATACTGGGGTTGAGTTGGGTGCTTGTTTCAGACTGCAGGCAGAGCATTTTATCCTTTATTTTTTTGTTGTGTCAGCATCTCTACACCATGATATATGGGATGATATGGTCCTATTTGTGAACTTTATGGCTCAAAATTTGGTTTGTGCTTTACTGCCAGAGGGAACAACTGTGGACAAATTGAGTCCACGCAATGTGGCGATTGCCTCTTCAGTTTCAAAGATCATTGCATCCACTCTCACCTATCCACATGAGGTATAGGGAATTTCAATCAGCTTTGTTAGAGAATGATTTAGTGTATGGGGACTGTAATTATTGTTGCAATTCACCAAGAGTAATAGTAGTTGAATATTTGTGGGCTGATCTGAACTGTTCTTCTTGATGTCTTCTAAAGTAAAGCTTTCCTTTTTTCCTGCAATACCGAGCATTGTAACAGGTGGTGCGCTCGAGGCTGCAAGAACAAGGACATTCTAAGATGGTTGCGCTTCGATACACAGGTGTGTTAGATTGCATTAAAAAAATATCATTGGAAGAAGGAATCGCAGGATTCTATCGAGGTTGTGCCACAAACTTGATGAGAACCACCCCTTCAGCTGTTATCACTTTCACAAGCTTTGAGCTGATTTTGCGATATCTGCAAACTATCTTCCCTCCCAAGTTTGTAGAAAAGCATCAACCAGGTCCACAAGGAAACACCTCTGAGAAAGTATCAGGGGAGCAGAAGGTGGGCATGAAAGTGCCACTGTCTGAGGATGAGTCTGTGTTCAAACAACAAAGTGGTGTCCCAACGTGACTTAAATCTATCTCTTTCTGGCAATGATTCTTTGCCAACAAGATGATGACGTGCAATTGAAGTAGATTAGGCTCTTAGACATGTTCATATGTTCCAATAAAGCCTGCAAAAAAGGTCCATTGTGTTGTACATCAAGATTACAGCACATATTGCATGACTACAGTTCTGGTCTATACTGTCGTGTCTACGCAGCTTCTGTCTTGGTCTGCCTTTTTCATCAGATTTAACTTTCCGAAACCTAAGAATGAGGGTCCAAAACCATGAGCTCCTAGCCCAGGTTTTACTGAATCTGTGTGATGACATGTGAAATAGCTTCCCAGATGCAGATGCATTCGTGAATGCTTTATGTTGGAAGAATTGTACTGTGAGAAGGTACATCTTCCCAACATACACTAGTCACAAGTTTTATTAGATAGCTCAGAGTAAGAGTACCTTAATCTATATTTTCATGCAATTCTGACATGGTCTGCTTGTCATAGCCATAACCTCAGTGATCCTACAATCTATGGTACTCATGTGTAACATGGGGAAAATCATTTGTGTAATTTTGTTTCTAGTTTTCCTGGTCTAGTGATTGATTTTTTGTCCATTCACAAAAAAAAAATTTGCAAAACCCAAGATTGAATATTATCCTTTTATCTACATCAGTATGTAGATGAAATATCAACGGTTCATGAAATTGCTTCTACAAATAACTTTGGATGACTAAGTATTCACATTCCTTGCATCTTCCTTACATAATACTCATGTATGTAAATTTGTTTGGCACAATTATCTAGATTCAATGCTTAATATTGTGTGATATGGGGAAAATAACTTGTGTGAAGATTTGTTTCTAGTTTTCATTTTCTAGTGATCACTTTTTAAATAATTCTATTGGAAAAACACTTTTGCAAAACCGATGATTGAATATTATCCTTTCATCTACATGAGTAGGGGAAATATCAACGATTCATCAAATGGTTGTTAAAATGAAATTTGGATAAAAAAATATTCAGATTCCTTGCATCTTCCTTGCATAATACTTATGGCTTTAATTTAACACTCTAGATTGTGCTGTAATGGGCTTTGTCCTTAGGGCTTAGTGTTCTAGCAAAAGCCTACCTATCTAAATGCTATGCTTGATGGGCCTTTTTTTTGTAAGGTTTTTTTTTTAATGCAAAAACTTTTGACAACTAAGTGTATATTAGCCATTGGATACTCAAAATCAATGGAAAAACATCATCCACCATTGAAATGTGGATTTTCAACTATGATATAAACTAGTCTTCACCTTACAATATACACCTTTAGAGCATCTCTAGTATCTACCCATACCCCTTATTTGGTCCTCTACAAAGTTTTACCACATTCAACATAGTGTTAATCATTTCACCATCCTCACCTATAAACATGTAAAATTGAAGAGTATAAACTGAGAGAGCAGTCAAATGTTAACCAGAGCACACGGGCCAATCATCATGGTGAACTAGTCAAGGTAATAATTTTCTTTTACTGGTACTTTTGGAGATCACTCTATATCATATGAATATCCACAGGTCCAAAGTCCAAACTCAGTTTCACGGTATTGAGAGGTTGTATTTCATCCAACGTAGCAAATACAGGCCATTGTACTGCTGCCAGTAGAGATGTTCATAGTGCGGTTGTGATATGTTGGTTCATGTAAATAACAATTTATGTTGGAAGGAAGTGTCATATGGTCTTATGCAAATCAAGCACAAATTCACTCACTTTTGTTCTTGTAACTTACTGATCTAGCCAAATCACATTATTAGGTTCAAATTTGTGGATTGTTTTGACACAACCATTCACATCACATTGCTAAGCTGCACAGAAATTGTTAATGGCAAAATTTTGTGGCTCATGTATCCAAAAAACAAATTGCTACAAAAAATAAAACATGTCACTGTAAATGTAAAACTATCCAGGACCATAAAGTGAAGAGCTTTTGACTCCACATTGTAATGATTCAAATGCTCATAAAATGAAGAACTTTTGGCTCCAAATTTTAATGATTCAAATGACCATAAAATGAAGAATTTTTTGCTCCAAATTTCAAAGATTTTAAATAGAAGAGAATTGCCCCAGGTCCTCTTCATACTTGCTCAACGTTTACAAATTGCTGTAAAAAACATTCCTAACTTTGAAACAACATACCAGCTATATCACAGACCAAGACTAAGGTTTTGTGTGTAGTAAATTTTACATGCACACATGATAATGGTTTTGTATGACCCACCAATACACCCAACAAAGAAGACTCTTCATCTCCACATCCAACTTCAAATCTCATCAGATCTTTCAGAACATAATAAATTGCAAATACCCAGGATTACAATAACAATCATAATATGAGGGAATTGATTGATCCCTCCTCACATTACAATTGTTATGCTACTACACCTTTTGCTTATCAATCATAGAATTTCAGTCAAAACAAATGCATTGTAAGGTGCATTAGGTGCACTACTTAGTCAAAACTAATGCACCTTACAATACTTAGTGGCTTTTTGGTCTCACCCTAAACACTGGGCATATAGAGGGAAAATCAACCTTTTGAAAATGAGAAACTGTCTCACAACTGTAGCATCAGTGCCAAACCTGGCGACATGATTATTTAAATGCTTATGTTCTCACAGAATGAACACAGGAGTGAGATTACCCACATGCTGACATTCATACAAGACACAAATAGAAAGAGTGAATTTTGATAACCACTGACAAATTATGAGAAGTGCAGAAGCACTCTAATGCAGTTCAAGCTGGCTGAAACATCAATTGGCTGCAGAGCTTTACAAGTGATAAACACTAGAATGTTGGAAGCACACATTTTGGCAGGATGAATCCATACTATGTTGCGCAGCAACTGCCAATTCACTCATAGCCATGATGCAGTGTCAGCAAATATTTAATGTGCAAATAATTAATTTAGCCTGCAAAGCCGAGGTCGGTTACAGAACTGGCGACCATTACTTCGCACCAATGCCGTGAAGGCAGCAGTAATGCCTGCCAGCACCACTGAGTACAAATACTGGTATGCATCCTCACCCCCTGCATAACCCCACAAGAGATTTTATGAGAACAATGTTGACCCATAATCCAGAGCTTCATGAGAAGACTAAAGGTTATTGACAACCTTACCTTGTCGGAAGGAGTGGGAGGTCAAGTATACCCCTGCAATGATCACAGCTGAAGCCCCTGGAAGATACTGCAGCACGGCACAGAAAGTGTTTGTTAATTCCCCACTACAAGTCAAGAAAGCACATACCTCTAAGTAGAAGTGCATAATCACCAAATACAGGTAAGAGGGAGATGCTTACCGCTAAGGATTCAAATCCATTCAACTGGAAAGGTGAAGGGGTGCCTCGGCTCACTATGTAATGACCCGCAACAAGATCCATGGCATCCTAAACATACATTCCAGTGAGTGCCCTGTTTTGGAACAAAAGGCCCTCTACATGTGATACAACTGATATCATTAGAAGTGACATATCAAAACCACAATGAGGCATGTCCATAACTCCAACTGTTGACCTACCTGTCTGATACCATCTTGGAAATTATTGTAGTAATACCGAGCAAGGGAATTGTACCCATCCTGAAGAAGTCCTTGTAAGGTCCTCCTTCCATACCTATGGCCAGCCAAATTGCATCACTAAAAGGAAAGAGGGTGCAGAATTACAAGTACAGAATTATAAGTGGCTAGTTGAAAATGAGCCACATGTTCAGGAGCTACTCTGATAGTATTGGCAATGAAACAAGGCACCTGACAAAGTCACCCTTTAAAGCCTGTGTGCCAGAGTACTGAATGCTGATCTCATCACCATGATCAGCCCACACTGCTCCACACCCACAACCAAGTTAAGTTCCAATCCTAATTCAAGGCCATCCCCAGTCCTCGCCCAATCTTATTTAATAGTTGCATTGACAAATGCTTGTTTGAAAAAACAATGACTCAACCAAAACCTGGAAAAAACAAAAGAGATGAACAAGGACCATTCTGTGCTGAAGGGAGTTTCTAAATCTGAACTGTGAGCCAAATAGTAGTTCCAACAAAACATTTCAATGGATGGAAGAGTGACAATTTTGTCCACAGACAATGTAAACTGCACAATTCCTTCTCCTTTGTGCTACTGCCTTTTTGTTCATAGATTCACAACTTAGGCTCTATGGCTGCCCAAATATTTCCCTGAGGACTACACAGGCCCTACTGACTTACATGACTGTTATATCTAACATCAAGGCACATACATGTCTAGGCACAAAAACATGAAAATGGAGGGGTCTTTCCAAAGGGATGGACAATCGAAAGACCATCAGAGGACACAACCAGCTGAAGGACCAACAGGCAGATGTAAGGCAGATGTTAAAGGAAGGAGTGCAGGGACACACTGTTGAAAATAGCTTTCTCCATAAGGACTGGATCTATTATACCTAAGCAACAATAATGCATGAGCAAATCTTGTGGACAATAATATTCAGCAATTCTGTCAGCAAGCACAGTAATTTTCCAGTTATTATTGGAAAGAATAGAGAAAACTGATTTACTCTTGTGTATCCTCCAAATAAGTTCTAAGCTGTTATTGCCAAGGAGTAAAATTGTTACAAACTGTGAGCATGCATAAATATTTGCAAGGCTCCCACAAGATCTGTACAGAACTCACAGAGTTTGAATTTCTCATCCAGCTGATCCTGGGGTTGAATACACTCAGAGGCCTCAAAAACACCAATTCGTTGCAGTTGCATCTCCAGTGCCTTCCGGCCTAACAAACTCTGCACCACCACAATCAAATCAACTCCAAGGTGATAACTTATTACAGAAAATGACCTCAGCAACCCAATCTATGACATAAGGTCATCTGAAGTGTTGTCTTTGGATGCAATACAAGGTCTTCCAACTCAGACACTTGGTCTTCTAAATCCCCAACTTCAATGTCCTCTCCCTGTGGCTGTGTACATCATAGAATAGTGTAGTTATGAGACAGCATACTACCTGTGTAACATTGGTGCGATCCAAACAGTCAATGCAATTTGTTCGAACAACTCCCTTCTGCTTTTCCAAAATCTTCCCCTCTGCATTGACCAAATAATACCTGACCAAAGAAATGCCATGAACTTACAATCAATAAAAAAAACCAGTCTTATAAATGTATGACAGATCAGGGCATATAATGCATATCAAGATATCTACTGAAAGAGTTATAGTTGCTAAAGCAGTGCAAAGTTGGAAAGGATATTCAGTATAATCATGTATGTCCTTGCCATATCATTAGGGTTTTGAAGTTTTTGACTTACCCTTGCTTGTCCAAATCCTCTCTGATATCATTGTATAAACTGGACAAGCGCTCAAAGTGAATGTGGCCACAAATGCGATGGAAATCAAATGCGATGTACCTAAAGTCAATGAAAGACCCAAAGCCCAACAGGTAAAAACATGGACCAAACAACTTTATCACATATCTATTCAGAACACAGAGAAAACTCCACAAAAACACTTTGAAGGTATCTGTTATGTTAAGAATGAGTATGGTCATAACCTTGAGAGTGCCACTCACAAAGTATCAGACCACCACCTTCCTCAATGGCAGTAATTAGCTGCCATTACTCCACACTGATTTCACCAGCTCCTAACATCAGGGTTAGATGATGAGTGTACAATGATCTGCTCAAATTTTATGGCATAAAAACATACAAAAACATGCATTCATTTCATCAGATGTCTGGAAGCAATGGGAAGACTCAGTGATGGCATCAACTAACACTCAAGAGTCATAGTCAATAAAAAAATCAATAGCATCCTCATTCAAGCAAAACATGAGTGTAAGCTTCATTTCATCTTAGCTCACTCCTGTAAAGCAAGCATTTAAGCCTAAGGCACAAAGAGGCCTACTCATAATGTGATTCTCACCTTAAGGAGTCATTCACGAGCTTTTGCATAGCACTGCCATAGGCTATGCTTAATACAGCCTCACTGCCTTGCTGCAACCACACAAAATGATTCCTGTCAGAGTCTTTAATGTCTCGACCTCCAAAAAATATAAAAGGAAGCAGAGCCCTACATTGTCACTGATCTGAATTGGACAGCAGTGCTCCAATTGAAGGGGGGTGATTCATGAGTGGATCATTTGAAACAGTGACAGCAGAATATACACCTGGTTGATGAGGTCAATTGCCAAAACATCACCATAGCGCTGTTGCAAATCCCGAAAGTGTCGCTCCACCACCAAGGGCTGAATTTCATGCAGCAATACCACTACCCAAAGTTACAAAACGACCTTTGGGGCTACAGCCATCAAATAAACTAGCAGAGTCTGGACCAGGATGACAAAAACCAGAGATCTTCAAACAGTTCAGGGTTGGCTCCATAAGATCCTGGGTTACACCAGAAGACCTTTTCACCAAACAAGCAATCATAAAGTGCAATATGAATCTCCCATTAACTAACAATGCCCTGTACTCAAAACACCCTATGAAAGTGCCATATGCACCTGTTATACCAATCAGTTCTGCTGATGCCTTCTCATGGGGCAAATACCAGAAGTAATGTGTGAACCCCACACAGCTCTCACTCACACACAAGAATGTGCCCTGACCTATCTCTGAACAGCTATATTGGGAATCCTGGCTAAAAGAAAATCTTTTTGTTGGAGGAAAGAGCCTGTTTTTGGGCCCAGGACAGTTAAAAGGCACCATATTGGTCACTCATGAATCTAAGTCCCATCATATTTTGTATGCCGGGTTGCTGGACAATTGATTTCTAGGCCATTATGTCTGATGTGAATGCAAAGTGTGGCTCAACTACAGGGATGCTAATTTCACTTCTCCTGAATGTGTGGAACTAAGAAGAATATTACTTCACCAGATCCCACCCTGTCAAGCATCATACCGTATCTTCATAGTTGATAGCCTTGATCTTTGGCTTGTATGTCAGGTCCACAATCTGCTCCCACAAAACTGGAATGGAACCCCTGATCTGCATCCAGAAAATAACTATACAAGTCAGAATGGTGACTCATGCAAACCCAAAGGAGCAACCATGGACCATTGACAAGGTTTCATTGAATGAACCATGTACCTTTGTATTGGGCCTTGGATGTGCCCTTCCTTCAGCACACTAAAGGTAGCAAGAATACAACCTTCTGAAGCATCACAGATGTAGAAAGAAGAAATAATTTCACTAGGTGGATTTGGAATTGTGGAAGCCCTGAAGCATCAACAGAAATAGGCAAACAGATATAGGATAGGCAAGCAATATCTCAAGAAAATGGAAGAGCAGGCCTGTGACCATTTGGCCCACTTTAAGTAAGCAGGGGAGAAATACACCTGAACATAGGAAGCAACAAAACCCTCTGCTTCAAGCACTTGTTCAGTTTCTACAAAATTAGCAACATTGCCATCCTTGTCTGCTCCTCTGCGCCACATGCGTGTCCCTGCCATTAAACATTTGGTGACCCCAGCACAAAGTTACTCTTTTATGTGATGTAATCAATGATAATGCTTCTTGATACCTTCTTGTTCAGGGAGACAGACAGAGGGGATGGTGAAACTAGAGGTTCCTAATACTGTGGAATGTTTTAGTGGTCAAAAGATGCCAACCAAAAAAATGACGTCATTGCCAAAGAACTATATCGTAATGCATTTTTCACCCACTGGCATACAACAACCACCTACTGTTGTCTCACATGAAAAGGAGGAAAAGGAAACAGAAAATTTGCTAACCTATACGCCTTGTGCAACGCCTTGCAATTAAGGTTACAGCCACCTCCTTGCCATGCACTTCAGTTTGAATTGTCTGGAAACGTGCTTAAGAGTCAAGGGCATCTCATTCTTATGATAGAAATTGAACATGTTACAGAGAGAATGTGTCAGCTTACAGACTGATCCCAGATAACTGGAGACTGGAATGCACAAACAAATGAGTACAAAAAAGGACAATCTGCATCACTGTCTCAGAAGCATGAAGAGGATATTCCCTTGAATCACAGGCAGAATAAATGGCTCCAACTGCAGCCAAAGACCACAACAATCATAGATGTCAGTGCAAGAAGAGACACTCAGTTGCAGATAGTTGGCAAACTCTGCATCATTCTAAATGTCAGAAAAACATCAGATTGCAACAATCTTTGTACATCAGAAGAGTTTGTGCAGATTGCAACAATTTTTGTACACCAGAAGAGTTTGTGCACTTGGGTATTAGTTCCAGCTGATGGAACAAATATCCAAGTTTGATATAAAAGCTCACCTTGTTTTCTATCAACTCCTCCAGGAGCAGCCTGTTCCACAGATATTTTGTATCAGCCTGAGCAAACATTCACAGTAATGAAATGATTAGCTTTGCCACCAATGCTTTTAAGTACCTTGGAGGAGATAAGCAGGCATACTGTTGCTCTAGTAGAAAAGACATAAGAATTCACTTCATCATAAGCACATAAACAAAGATTGTGACTTACCTGTTTCCAGAGAGGAGACCCTCCCAATATGCCAATCTCTTTTGACCTCTGTACACTGCAATCAAGCCCGTCACATCCAATTAGGTTTATGCATCAATCAAACTAAGTAACACATCAAATGAAGTAGTAATGAAGACAGTACATGAGCGAAGTGCTATCCATAGTAAACAACCCTCTATATCAGTGCCTACATGTTTTGGTATATGTTGTCTTGGTATTTGAAATAGATGTTTAGGGGATCAGTAGATTCCCAGGTCAAGAAGTAAGACCACACTGGTGCTGGATTTTATGCAGGTACTTCAAAGATTACACTTCCATGAGAGGAAAGAAAAGGCTACTTGGACTATGACATACTCAAAAAGAAAAACCTCACCATGCATAATTACTGGTTAAAACAGTTCACAGTTTGTGTATCAGTACAAGACAATCCCAAACAAACACCAAACTTTCTATGCAAACTTATATATGCCACTGTCAGAGCATATTCAAAGTAATCAATTTAGAATGGAATCCGCTGATGAATATCACACAGATGGCACTCTTGCCTGTTGCCATGGCCAGTTTGTTGAGGAATCTTAAGGCAGCCATTAGATGAGACAGCTGTTCCCTCTTCTCCACTAGAAATGTTAATGTGGGCCCCACTTCTCCTTGGACTCAACAACTGGCTTCTCTTTCTTTTCTTTAAAGTGATCCATGTATAGCTTGGAATTTGACACCATCTGCTCAAATCCTAAACTTTCTTAATAATAAGGAAGCTATCTATCATTCACCTTTACTGGTTCAGACTGCCCTAGCTTGTGTATCTTGCAAGGGACCATTAGGTTGTCTTTCTCATGACTTGAGGCTTTACAGGGCAACTAACTTTTGAAAAGACTTACTTGAGTGTTAAATCAGAGTCGTATGAAAAGTAGAGGCCAGGAGTTTTCTCCAGTGACTTCAAAAGTGCCAAAAAATGTGCCTCATCCCGCTTCTGTAACATACCAAAATGTATGTGTTAAAAAACTGCTGTGTACAAACAACATATGGGAACAACAATCTTGCAATAGAAGATTTCACACTGTTGCAGAGCACAGCACTTGCAACCATATGGACATTGTCATGCAGTACAACCAATTCAGTCATGACAGATTCTATATGTCAAATAAGATAACACACATAGAGGGATGAATGAAACCATGTACAGACCTCTTGGCTGGTGGAGTTCTGCAAGCTTCTGTTGCAGTTAAGAAAGCGCATTGATGTCACACGGTAGATAGGTGAACCCTTGTATGTGCCCATACACTGTCGTCCTGTGATAATCAAAGGATATGTCCCTGGAAATCCCAACCCAAAAGAAATAACCATGCTGGGAGACTGCTGTGTTTTCATTCATTGATGGGCAAATAAAGTGTCCAAAGAACTTTGCCATCTAACTGGACTTCTGGAATCTTGCATTGAAAGCACAATCTCATGACCAATCTGTACATTTTCAGATTGCAATGCTAGCTCATAACCTATGCAACTGGAATTGTCCTGGTGGTGTAGAATTGTGGAGGTTCAATCTTAGGGTTTTAAGAGCTGGGACTTGCCTGCAAGAAGCTTGACAATTCCTGCCAGCCCAAAAACAATTGTTGCATGTGGAACCTGTGCAGAGGCAGACAAAGGCAACTGACCTGGAAGCAGCAAGAGAGCAATTATCATCACCATCCAGAACAAGGAACAAAAACGCTGAAGAACTAAACTTGCAACTGAAGTGCCAAAACTTATTGCCTGATGAGAAAAGGAACAAAGAAAATGAGAATCAGAAGATAGCAAATGTCAGGTTACCAAGAGTGCTCAGACTGCCATTGGAGCGATCAATGGCAAGCAACTGCCTTGAAATGGAGTCTGTGGGCTCCAACACATATTGGTCAGGGAGTTCCCATAAGCGCATCCGAGTGCACAAGCTCTGGCCCCCGCCAAAATCCCCCATCTCCCTCTCATGCAATGCCAGAATGCTCAAACTTTTACACCTGTCTCACCATAGCAACAAAACGGAAAAAAATGTAAAAAAGAACGTCACATGGTTTCAAACACATCGAAATCATTATGTGCACAACAGTTTCTCCATTCAAAAAGCCTACAACAAAATTACAAACTCCTCCTCCAAAAGCCAATGAAGCAAATCACCAAAGTCTTTTACAAGAAAAAATCTAAGTAAAGAACCGGAAATAACTTCAGATCAAACCCTAGATCTACATCCAATACCCCCATTCTATGTCCCACATTACCCTAGGTCAAAACACTCACTGCCGTCTCCACAACATACAAAGATGTGAAACAGAAAGTCGTCGAATCTCTTGCACATACTTACCGAAAAAAAGCATTTGTCTTAGCGCAAAGAACAGCAGAATGCACTAAAGGATGAAGCTCATACCCACGAACAGAGCATGTTCCAAACCCTAAAAAACAAGGTTAAGCAAGCAAAACAAAACAAAAGCGTACCACAGTAGTCACCACCAGACTTGCGATCCGCCACAGACGCCCCCAATACAAAAATCTCCCCAAGGAAGAAGAAAAAAAATGAGATTACAGGGCATAAGAGTGATCTGATAGGTCTGCTACTCGACAGGAAAGGCAGAGAACACAGATCTGTGTCGAAATTGAACCAGAGTTGATGAAAAAAGAAACGGTAGAATAGAGAAGGAAGTGAAGAGATTGAAGCAGAGCACGCGAGAAGACTCACCAGATCACAAATGATGGAAACTGGGACGAATTGCGCGTGACAAATGGCGATGGCGTGAAAGAAGCTCGACGACAACGACAACGATGACGACTACAAATACACTACACCCAAACAGCAAGCGCAACGCTTCTTTGTCCCGGGAAACTACGCAATTAAATAATCCAACTTTTTTCCAGCGGCCACGATCTCATTTCCAACACGTTCAACGATTGAGATCTGATTATTACTATTATTATTACAGCTTATTTTATATTCTTGTTGGATTTCTGACCGTTGGATCACAAAACACGGAACTTCTTCATCCTGATTCTTTATTGCCTTTCTGCTATAGGTAAAATAAATCTCAGCTATTTTTCAAGCCGTTGATCTGTTTCAATCGACGGGTGTCAGAGCGCGGAGATGAATTTCATCACTATTTAAAGCAAAAACAAATGTGAAGTTTTGGACGGCTCCGATCATCTGAGATGTGTTCCCAAGTTAATCCTGGACACTCATCTAATTCTGATTCGACGGCTGTGGTTCATCCTCGTGCTGCATAATTTACTGCTGTAATTACTGGACAGTTGTCGGTAATCTCGATCCGACGGCAGTCGCTGTTCTCAAGTCAAAAAGGAGCTGTTGGGCTGATCGTGATCGTTGGATTTGTAGACATCTAGAACAAGCTGCTGGCTGGCTACAAGCGTAGATGCCCTGTAGTAGGTACCTACTTCGTTAATTGATTGGTCTGGAGGTCAAATCCTGTGGGGTTCAATTTTGGATAGCGCCGATTTTTTACATTTATTTTTCCTAAAAACTATTTTGGAGGAGGGGCAAAATGAGCGCTTTGGTCACCAAGTATGGGCAGCTCTTGTGTAATTTTGGTGGTATATTTTATAAGTACGGGAAATGGAAATTTTTAATGTTCAAATCGAATTTAGAATGATTATAAAATGGGTTCTTCCCATGTTTTCATTAACTTCTTTTTTTTCTTTCTTGATAAATTGTAAATAAATATTTTTTATTTTCCAATTACCCTTACTCAAATTTCCTATTTTTGCAAAGTCCAATATTCCAAGGTTCTTTTTCTTTTTCAATTAGGTGATGTTAAAAACATGGTGATCTTTTCTATAAATTTTTTTATAAAGTATATATATACACATAAATAATTTAAACATTTAACAACATAATTTTGAAATTTTGGTTGAAAAAATCATTACCATATACCCTTGCCAATATTGGAATTTTTATTGAGGGTTACATTATTATTATTATTATTATTATTTGGAATATTTATTCAATATTGTAGTTGGTCCCTTTTCACCCCCCCCCCCCCTCCTTCCCCCCTCCTTCTCCTTC
>Ga0116231_10000994_pt1 | contig 55543 bp, 45 predicted proteins | sample S1TSphgellanicum_2_FD_89695 | JGI IMG/M metagenome (GOLD analysis project Ga0116231, IMG submission 89695) | Host-associated microbial communities from peat moss isolated from Minnesota, USA - S1T2_Fd - Sphagnum magellanicum MG | ecosystem: Host-associated > Plants > Peat moss > Unclassified...
AAAAAAAAAAATAAAAAATTAAAAAAAAAAAAAAAAAAAAAAACAATTTTATTACATTTCTTAAGAAAAAGACAAGGGAGGCCATGACTTGTGGGTCAAGGCACAATCAAGTATAGATCTTGTGATCCTTGGCAAAATAAATGAAAAGTAATCATAAAATAAAATTTAATGTATTAAAATTTAAAATATTATTTATTTCAATGATCTATATGACTTATTTCAAACCTTGTATATAACTTACTGTAAACCGAATGGCTCCAAAATTCGTTTAACTATCTTGAAAAAAAAATTGACTTTATTTTTTTGCATTTATGTAGTCAACATATGATTTTATGAAAGTGCATTTGTCATTGACTTCTTCTTTTGTATACCTGATTGTGTTTTCACCCTTGTTTAGAGGGAAATAATTACAATCCCTTTTTTTGTGTCAGTTATTTAATCATATGTTTGAAATATGTGAAGATCATTTATCAAACATATTTTAGGTATAAAATGAAACCATACACAGGAAAAAGGTGTTCCATCATTTGAGTTTGACATGGGCATTTAGGGTTAAGTGTGGATCGTGTGTCAATACGTTAGCTCACAATCAAACTATGGTTGGTTATGCTTACAATATGTACAATTTATTTGAAACAAAAGCTAGAATAGAAGATCTTAGTATGATTAATGTAAACAACTATATAAATGGGAAATAGAAGTTGAATTTCACATTCAACCCATTGTAATCTCATATATATCTTGAGTTGTAATTGGTAAATTTCAAGCCAATTAAAAAAATAGAATCCGTTGAAAGAATAGTTGAATTCATGAACTCCCATGGAGACTTTTGTTGTTAAAATGTGGTTCTTATATATATACCTAGTGAATTATATTACATGAGAAAATGAAACCCAAATTCTGCAATTAAATTAGGTTTATTCGTGTCAAAAATGATATTTTGAACTTGAATTGCATTTGGTCGAGATAATGTAATTTAAGATATGTATTCACATCCTTGATTTTCAAATGACATTTTTCAAATCACTTTGATGAAGTTGTGACTTCCATTCTTGTGACGCTTGAAATTTGAAAATGATGATGGTCTAGTCAGAGAAGGGAAAGGAAGATGGGACTAATCACTATACCTATAAAATGGGAGATTTTGTTATTCTTATAGTGATTTAAGATATGCAAACCTATTGACTAGCAACTCTAGCCATGCTCACTATGTGATCCTGCAAATTTAAATTGGATGAAGAAAATTCAAAACATGATGGTTTGGCTCAGCAAAATAGTTTTGGCCTCGGGTTTTTGCACCCTTACATTACGAATGCCCATAGATGTTAATGGAGTCAGTTCCTCTCGCTTTAATTCTTTTCACCTGGGCATTTCTAGACATGTTTTGGGCATGTTACAGGTGCAAGGGGCAGACTGAGAGGGAAAAAAAATTACATTGACTGCAGTAATAGCTTTTGGGCATATGTTGTGCTCAAAGGCCAGACTGGGCGAAAAAGAATTGCAGCAGTGCTGTTGTACTGGCTGCATTAACAACTAGGCTATGGGCATAGGGGCTTTTGCACAGTTTGTTGAGGCTAGCACAACAAAGCTTAATACCTGCTGTTGAATGGCTAGAAGGTTTGATTGGTCCAGGTGGGTTGCTGTTAGGATTCTCCCACTTATTTGCAGTAACGTGTTTTAGTTTTATGGGTGTGGGTGGAAAAGGACAAAAACGTGGACATGTATAGAGAGAAAGAGAGATAGAGATCTACATCAAGCCTATTTTTCTGCTTGATTGTCCACATCGAAGATCACCTGGATTTCAACATGACCTGCACTAAACTCCCAACTCAGATTGTGGATTTGTTAGATCATCTGTTACAAGTACATGTACTTTAGGGCACATTTATCCATAAGAACTGAAATATTGCTGGAGGTTCAACTATTTGCTGCTGGTCTATACATATAAATGAAAATGTCCCATTGAGAGTTGTTTTAAACCCCTCGGGTGATGGCTCGGAGGTGCAGCCTTCAGGTAGATTTCTCTCATGAAAAGGGATCTACCTATTCATTCATGCCGAATCATCCTTGTGCACGGGCCATGTTAATCTTCTCTGTATTGTTCCAATTTTATCAATTGTTTCATGTTTATGAAGAGCTGCCTATCCATCATTCATGCAGACTTTGGGGTTGATTGAGAGATTCTGCCAAGTATTGTAATTGTGAATATGTACCCAAGATGCAGGCAACAAACACAATGTTAGTACACACCTCTGCCCAGCCTCCAGCAGGGGCTCTATACACAATAGAATTTTATAGTGTACATTGAGTTTTAGTGAAGGAGGGGTGGCCATCTCTCCCAGTAGAGCCACTTGACAATTTTGCCTCACAAAACACCCTCAAAAGAATTTAAAGTTTTTTTGGGTCCAATTTTGTCAATTTGGTGGACTGGTGACCACCCACAACATAAATGAGCCAAATCTGGCTAGATGTATATTTAGCAGGGATTTACCATTAGGGCATGGCGATGCATGTGGACATAATGGGCAAGGGGAAGGCCATTCCATGACATTAAGGTCTGGGGTGCCAGATTCAAGTCTTTGAGAAAATAAAAAGTAAAATTCATGTTCAACTATTATGAGTGTACAATCATCACTCAAAGACTATGTCAAATAATATGGTCAAGAAAATGACATAATCTGCCACACCAGACCTTAATTGACTTGGAATGCTACACAGCAGAGAAACCCAGCAGTTTGAGTCTGGTGAGCCAAGTTGGGTACTGTTTTTCATGAAACTGGCTATCAATTCAGAAGATTTGCAGGATCTTATTCTGACAATGCCTTGATTTTCAGGAGGAAAATGAGCAGCAGTAAAGGTACAGGTTATGCAAATCCAAAACTGGGGGTGAAACCACCCTGAGAAGCAACTTGGGTGGGAAGAAAACTAGTTTGGTTCCCTCTTTTCTTTTCTTTTTCCTCCCCCCTGTGTCCTGCTTTCATCCCGACTTCTCATTTCATCCCCAGTTCCAAATCCATAGTGGTCCATAGCCATAGAAGATATGGCACCACATGTCCCAAAATCCCAAAATGCAGGGCCAGACTCTGCTCCCACTTTGTTGTACACACCTTTTGGAAATGTCCCAACCCTTGTGCTTTACCCTACTCTATTCAGGATCTCCCAAGTTGATTTGGTTGAGGTCTAGCTTGTGTCAAATGAGCAAACAGCATGGAATATTTGTGCCATGCACCAAACTACAAAAATTGGTGGAAAGGGACAAGGAATAGACATCACCATTCTTTTGTGCACGGCAAAAAGAATGTAGGAATGTATGTGTAAATGGACCTGGGAGCCTTATTTTAAAGGCTCGTTATTGGAATCACATTAGTTAGAAATCAAGCCCCACGTTGATACCAAAGGTGAGGAAGGAAGGATAGGTGAAATCATTCAAAGGTTAACCAAATATCAATAAAAAATTGGGAAAAAATGTTGGCTCAAATGTTCATATCAAGCCAATCCTCTTGAACAAACATGTGGCCATAAGTTACACAAGGAACATCTTGTGCTCTAGCCAAAATTTTAAGGCAATGAAATTGGTCTAGGAATTAAAGTTATCTGTGAAGTCACCCTCTCTTTCACCCCTTATCCCCTCTTTCCGTGGTAACCGCAAAGTAATGAAATTTTACTACATCTTAGTATGAAATGCTGAAACTCAGCATCTAATGCACAAGGTTCGAGAGTAATTATAGTAGTTGTACAGGCAGGAGCAGTGAAGATATATGTAGCAGCAATGGAGGCCGAGGACAAAGAAAAATCAAGATGAAACTCAGTTTACCACCAAAGTTGGTGGAAAAACTAGTTTGGGTCGCAGTTATTTCGTTTTGTAAAATTTTCATTCCCAGTTAGGCGTTTCCTGCCCTATTATGCCTAAACTGACCGTTCTGGATCCCTAATCGTGCGACTTTATGGATAACTCTATTATATTTAAAATTTAGGTGAAAACAGGGGATGTAGTACCTCCAAAGGTCATAATAAGAAGAAAGGGTCTCGTCTTTGGGTAGGGCTTGTAAATGAAGATTTAAATGAGGAAACATGTAGTTCATGCCAAGAGGGCTTAGAAGCGCTAAGGGAACAAAGACACTCAAATGATGGGTGGTCTAGTTGGGCACTCTAAGTGAAGGTGTAACCAAAAGAGGGGCTTACTTAGTTCCCAAAGAACACATTGACTATACACCGACAACCCAGCATCAGCATCAGTTGCATACACAAAGTTCATAGACTCAAAAATTTATCCATCAAATCTCCAATGGTACATGTTCATAAAGGATATATGTTCCATGATTATAAGATCTACTAGATATAGGGCTACATGGGTCAGATCACTCCAATTTCATTCTATTGAGCATAGACTGGCCAAATTGGCACATCTGGAGCTTCCCTCAACACCAACACACCCACAACAACAATATTTGTAACAGAATACCCCAATGTTACTCAAACAAATCCCATACTATATAACTGCCATTGAATCCCTTACAGACAACAAACTACACTTCACAAAAATACATGAAGGCCAAACTTAGAATGCTGATGTCCCCACTCACTCTGTAGAACATATTCAAGAAGTTTTGACAAATGTTGCCTCAGTACCCAACCGAAATAATTTTACAGAACCCAATTGAACAATTCAAGCACACATTTGGAGGTCCCAGACAGTTGGGTACTCTCTTCATTCATCCAAAACACTTAACACCCCCCCCCATCACAATGCTCATTCACACATGCTCTTTTGCCAATGGGTCGCTCACAAAATCCGTATATCTTTCATCATTCCCTTATCATAAACCTATGTCTGTGAAGATACCAAATTTTTTTTATTGCGCAATGAAAAGAATGAGAACAACCTCCTAGAAAAATAAACAAAACCTACTTATCTCGAGCATTCATCTCTTCATCACAAGTCAAAAGTATTTCAACCATTCTGAATGCAATTTCTACAGCACCAAATCCACACAAAACCAGCCAGTATATTTAGCTTAAAATCCCACATCCCCTTTGTAGTCGCTTTGCCTCCCATGCTCCACAGCTTGTACCATTCTCCTCCATTCAAGAGAAAAAGAACAAACATTATATTAATCCCTAAACTTCTGCACAAACTTACAAACAACCTAATCATCACATCAAGGCTTCCTCCAAGAAACCATTCTGTGAATAACAAAATGACAAAACAGAAGAGAGTTTTCAAAGCCATGAGTGTAATAGAAATCAATCTGTCCACGTAGTAACCCTAAGAACTTCCCAAACATATTTTTCTGTTACAAAGGTCTCTCTATGGTGGTGACTAAACTAGATGGACTTCCCATGGCAAAAGAAATTAAAATGGAATGAAAACCTATTTGGAGAGGAGGAAAAGGGAAAGTGAAGGCCAAGAAATCCCATCCCAAAAAAGTCTAAACCGGTGTTGGAGTGGTATAAACTTGTGAACATATGTATCAAATTGGTCTTGGTATGGGGTTTTGTTTTTTTCCATACCTGGCAAGTACTGGCATTGGGTACTTATTAAAAAGTTTCATACCAGTCTGGTATGGGTATTTAGGTCCAAGGCTGATCTTTGCCTAGTGTATGGCAAGTATATACAGGTATCATACCAAAGTGATATTGCTATAAGGATGGTATTGCTTCATGTCATACCTGGTTGATAGGTTCCTCAATATGTGTATTCATATTAGTACCATATACCCAAGTTGCACCCTATAATACGGGTATGACATTGGTCGACTCTAAATTAAACAATTTCTTACAAGTGAAAACGACACATTGGAAGCAGGTCATTCGGTGGTGAAAGCTAAAAACCTTAAGCAAGACCTGAACCTTAGCTGAGGGAAAAAATCATCTAGCAAAATGAAAATATCCCCAAGAACTTAATATGCATAAAACATTGATGGGGTCGAATTTGTCATTGCATGAAAACTATCATAGTATTTTAGCATTGTAGCATAAATTAAATTATTTTTTGTTTTGCCAAAATTTTGAATAAATATTTATTATTTATGTCAAAATTTTAATAAAATCAAACAATCCAGTTTTGAACGGCAGACCTTTCATGACAACAACTTAAACTGACCTTCCATGACAATAATTCAAACTAAGACAATTTAGGCACACTAGACTATTCCATAACATTGACAAAACCCTATTTTTTTTTATAACCATTACTTGCAAAAAAAATTCAGAATTAAAAAATCAAGTGCTGAAATCAAGATTTCAAATTTAATTAATTATTCAGTAGTCTGTTGCTGAAATGGTAAAGGTATTACGGTATGATAAATTGTGACTAAGCGCGCGCACACACACACACACACACATATATAAGAACAAAGATAACAAAGTATACAAAATCAATTCAAGCATGGCATCAAATTCATTTCCAAACATATGAAATGATGGCATGTGATCCTGGAAATAGAGAGACATAGTTTATTGCATTATATAAATTTATGAAAAAAAAGTTTGGCTCATACAAGTGATATTTTGGCTATTTTTGGCTAAAATGTTTTTTAGCGAGAAATTTGGAAAAACATGTAATTTCAATGTTAAATGTGTTTTTCCAACAAAAAGTTCCCAAATTTGAATTTTTTTAAAAAAATCAAAAGAAAAACATTCAATCGTACTATAGCCTAATATTGGTATGATTGAAGGTGATGGATTGTGATCATGTACCTATGAAAAAAAGGTTGATAGAAGTTTCCTTACAATCTTCCATGATACTTGAACTAAAACACATGTTTGAATTCTTTCTTGATCCAATGAACTTTTAAACTTCAAACAAATTGTTGAAGACCCAATATGGATGTAATTGGATGATGATGGATGAACTTTGTCCAATATGGGTGAAAAGAATGTTAATGTAAGCTATTATAGTTAATTTTACAATAATCTACAAAATTATGTCAACACATTAGTTAAATAACAACTTTAAAACATGGCTATGCAAAATCATATTGTATTTAAACTTGTTATTAAAAATGACTTGACAACAAGTTCTATTTTTAATTTTTGTGACCCAAGTCGTTGGTTTTAGGTGTTGCCCATGTCAATGAAAGCCACATTATCATTGTAAGAAAGAGTGAAAGGCACTTAAATGAGGTATTATGATGGCAACCTATGTAGAAATTGGTATTATGTTGCTTACATAAATGATCACATTGCCTCCTGAGCAAACTCCTATATAACAAATGGACCTGAGAATTGAAATGTAAAAGGATATGCTACATAGACTATTATATGAAATATTTTATTATATTTATCATGATATCACATGAAAAAATCCTTACCAAAAATATAAACTTGCATAAAGAGAAAGGCACAAAAGAACAAAACATGAACATGGGTATAGGTTGATCATAAGAAAGATGAGGGGGGTTTGAGTTGAAGTCAATAAAAGGGGAAAGAATGGATTGCTTTTAGTGGAACAATAGACTAATGAACTTGGGTGAAGTAAGACCATCTAGTATCTATAAAGTTAGTTAGTTAGTAAGTTTTGTTTTGTTTGTCACATTGAGATCTTCCATGCTTTTGGTACTGTTGGAAAGCCCTCAATGAGTAGGGTTGCATAATGTTTCAACCTACGATGGAGAAGTTATTGAATATTTAATAAAATTTTCACTAAAATTTCGTTTGAATCTAAACTAAAAACTATTGGGGAATTTGGGTGCATTCTTAATATTGTTGGAAAGCCCTTGTGAGTAAGATTTAATGAAAGTGATTTGGAAATTTTAGATCTAAGGTGTAATATTTTTGTCATTGGAAATGCAATTAAATTACAAAAAATAGTTTTGAAAGGAAAAATTAGTTGGGTAAGCAGTTCATAATTCACATTTAGGCCAATAGCATAGGTTATACTAGTTGCAATGATATAAGGTACCTACTTGCCATGTGGATGTCAAATACTAGGTGGATTCATGCTAAAGGCAATACACACCACTCTCTACATGGATGACATCATTCAACCGCATTGTATATCTTATAACATACAAGGTTTAGAATTCATTATAGAGGTAAATATTTTCACATGATACACACATATGACATACATAATAACTCATATAATATTATGTATATACAAAATTGTTCGCACAATTTTCAAACTCCCAACACTTCACCTAACCCCCTTTTCAAAGAAAAATAAGTGTTTAGAAATTTGAAAGATTTCAAATGTTGGGTCTAATTTTAAAGTTATAAGAATTTTCAATAAACAAGAGGTAGCAAAGGAAAAAGGCTTGGCCAAAAATAATGAAAGCATAATGATGATGGACTAAACAAGTAAAACATATCACAATTCAAGTATAAAATGTCAAAAAAGGTGTAACGGCAATGTTTTTTTTTTCAAATTTGTGAGGTAGGTGGGTTGGCAACCATTCAAAAGAGGGCTCAGTCAGATTTGGCTAGGAATCTTGTTATGTGTTGGTGACATGCTAAACTTATCATTTAAATATGGCAACATGGGCCTAGTTTTCCTCATAATGTGGTGAAATTGGCCCAGATTTTCCAAAAAAATCCCTTCAAGTACCATTTGCAACCAATTTTTATTTGTTGCCAAGATGCAAAATTTTGCCTAAAAAAGAAGATCCTTGTATATAGTAAAGGACATGTGCAATGAGAGGCAGAAGGTCTTTTTCCTGGTAAAATTTCACCAATAGGTGAATTTTTAAATGCATTAAAAATGCAAAAAGAAAAAAGCTCTTAGAGTTGTTAATTGCTATATGTTTTGGAAAAACATTCAAGAGACATTGTCAAGACTTTATAATCTATTGCAATTGATGGTTAACAAAGAGAGAAGGAAGATTGAATGTTTTAGCCCTCATATTCATTTATAGCCAAGTTTGGCGAAATCTTCTGATTGATGATTGCTGCTTTGGCTACATCAAAAAACTGGAAAACAAAACACTAGCAGGTATAGATGCATGTATATTTGCATTTTATATTTATCAACTTTCAAAAGAGGATTTTAAAACTAATTTGTTGAAATGCATATTAAATTAACTTTTCACATGTGAATAAGAATGAAAGAAGAATTGGCCAATGTGCATATTGATATTGGCATTGTACACATATCTCCACAATTTATTATTTGTTGTACACTAAAATCAAATCCATGTTGCGTGTCAACTTTCTTACAAAGTATCATGTAAGTATGGCATAGAAAAAACATTGCAAATTGGCCATAAACTAAAGCCTGGCAAACATAGTTGTTGCAATAACTTTTGATTATTAATGCAAAATCAGATTATCATAATTCATATTTGATTAGTACATAGTGTCAAAGCAATATCTGGACAACAAATCCCATTTACAATAAAATGACATGAAAATAATATTTACATTTACCAATAAGCAATATGAAAAAAAGCCTGAAAAATTGAATACTATGTATATTCAAACTTGGCTAACATCATAAAGGGGAAACACTAAGTTTTGTATTTCATTCGAAGTTTTGTTGTAGTCACATTCAAACTACCAAAATTCATGGAACTATGTTAGTAGTCCATGTTCACAACCTTTTCATGAGAACCTAGAAAGTGTCTTATGTTAATGTGGTTACAATTTTCTGCGTGCTGAAATTTGTGAGGCTCTTAGTCTTAAACTAGATGCAACACAAGGTGGCAAGGTGTGACAAATGGTTTAACATGAAAGCTTTTGTCGCTTTTGAAGAGTGTGAATATGTGTCAAAATAAGCTAGTGTACTTGCCTCCATTTTCTCTTTCTCATTGTTTCCATCCCTTCAGTTCACATCTGCCATGCAATCAACAATATTAGGACTCTTCTGCATGAAGGTGACATTGATGGGGCGAAGCTTGTCATTTTGTAATCCATCCCATTATGAGTTCATGTGTCCTTGAGGAATAAAGCACAAATTTGCAACTCTAGCAATCCCTTCGATAACTTTGAAGCAAAGCAACCCACTATCTTCCCATTGTCAACAAACACTTGATAGCACATAACCTTCTCCAATAAATTCATATGCTTCTCATCCAATTTTGTGCATCTGAGGGCTGTTGAGATCTTCTCCATCTCAGCACAGATTGAAGCCCATTTTCTGCTGCAGTTGCCTCATTCTGCTTGGACAACGATGGAGTTTTTTTGTCTTTTAGCTCGTTCTCGGGATGATTAATTTTCATCCTTATGTGTGGCTTCAAACCCCAACGTCCCAGGTGCAGCATTTGCATCAGCCAGTTGATATGCCATACTTTTCTCATCTCCACTACCACTCTTGCCTGCTTGAACATCATGACATGAAATAAATAGTCCCCAGATGCCCTAAATTTGCAATTTCCTTTTGTAATACTTCCCACAATCATTGCAAACTGAGTGAAATAAGGTAAAACTTACAAAGCCCTAAACCATAAACCTGACAACATGCGTCTGTATTCAATCATATGAGTGCAATGAACCAAATTTTAATTATTACCAGTAGGTAGCCTACATGCACAATGCACCAGAAATGAAACATGGGATGTTGGATGTACAAGGGTCTTGTTGCATTCACAACATGACCAACAGAGTTGCATATCACAAATCTCCAACAACTATCATGGCATCAATGACAATCTTCTAGCATTCACAATACCAAACAGACGACCCAACATAAGATGATTGTTTGTACATGGCATTCTTTCTCTTTGTTAGCCAAGTTTTTAGTAAGAACTTCAACTTTATGTGTAAAAGCAGAGGCCTCTTCCTCAAACTGTCTTCTCAGAGTTGTGTCCCTTCACATGGCAAAACTTTTTCCAATTCACAACTTGCACTACTTTGAATCTGTTCTGCATCAGCCACGCAGAAACAATTTCTATATGTAAAGATCTGGCATCAGCAATTTAACAAAATTGATTCTGGTGAAATGCATATGTCATACATCAAATGAGAGCTATTATAAGGAATCTTCAGACAACCTGGAGATGTGCAAAGAGATCAAGCTTGCCATAAATTCTGGCACAAAACAGGGTTGTGCATTATTACTCTGTAGACTTAATGTAAAGGGTAAACATCAATAGACAACTCTAGGAGTCCAAAGTACATTGTTAGCAACTGCCTTCTCTGCCTCTGAATTGTCTTTCTAATTCACAAGAGGGGAGTCAACTTGTACAAGTTTTTTACAAAGCTTGCCTGTGGTTTGAGCAAAGAGCTTTAAGACATTGCTCATTTCCATCTCCTTTTCTGGTGCCAGTGTTGCAATTTCCACATCTCTCCCCTTGATGGCATCTTCCGGCAGCTGAACAACATTGTTATGTACACCTCTATAGATGTCATGTGGTTGACAATCTCATTGCAAGCAGCCTCTTTCACCTGCTCTACACATGAGTACTTGTATGCAGCACAGAACCAGCTGCAGAGACAATCCACCTTAGTTGCATTTGCCAAGTCTGTCTAACACATATACTGAACTCGCAACTCCTTTCACAACTGAATAAAGGAAGGACCCTAGACCTAGCCAAATATGTTGTCCAACTCATCCACCTTACTTGCTTCATTTCTAAGGTTTTCAAAGCTACCTCCGTCCTCATATCATATGACCTCCTGGTCCCTGCTGCCTCTTTCAGTGTCTCCATTCATTTAGACATATTGAACACTTTTTGCAATTGTGACCCTTGCATGATCAGCAAGTGAGGGTTGTTCACATTGAGTGAAGTAGTGAATGGACATGTTTTGAAGATCTTCCTGGGTTAAGAGATGTCCATTGATTTGATACTTGTTGTGTCTGCCCAGCTGCAACTCAACTCTTCCTTCAATGGGTGTAAAGGTCCAATAATGTAATCAGTGTGAGCCCTGGAATTATTTCTGTAATTCTTTGCAATAAACAACATCATTTCACCACCAGAAAATACAAAACACAATTTGTAGTGAAAGCTGATATGTATGCACAAATTCAACAGAATGCACAAAGTGGACAAAGTGGACAAAATACAAAAACAAACCCAGGTTTGCACATTCAACATGTCTTTAAGATTTCTTCATGAATTCATGTCTAGCAATGCAACTTCAATACATTGATAAATAAGAGCAAAAAGAAGTTAGAATGCGTAATTTTCTTGGTAGCTTCTAATGTGTCATGTCCACAGTAAACACAAAATGTGAAATCCATGCAGAAACCACTTTGCAAGGAAGAAAAATCATAGGCAATTTTGTTGTGTGTCAGAGGAACAAAAGTTTTTGTCCTGTAATTCTCTGCACCATATCAACCATCCTTCAAGTCTATGGTTGTCTTGATCAAGATAATTTGGAACTTCAGGATTTTGGGGACACAACCAGACTGATGGAATTAATGGGCTGCAACAAGAACAAGTCCACAATCATCTTATGTATGCCACTTTTTGTAGCCAAAGTGGCAATCATCTATTGGAATTTAGAAGCTGTAGGAAGATTTAGCCAAATCTGGCTATAAACCAAGAATAAATTACAAAAATTTTAATCATCCTTCTATATGTTTGGCTACATGATGAAATTCAAACATATGAATCTGGTGAAATTTTAAATATTTTTTCTTGATTTTGGTGACTAAAAAACCTTCAAAATATATTTTTTCAAATTTTGAAGTTTTATTTCGCTAAAAGAAATGCTGATTCAAATTGTACCTCCCATGTACCAGAAAATACGGCTAAATACAAGTTTCTTCCAAACCACAGTGAAGAAAGAGAGTTAAGAACATCACCCAGTTTTTTTTTTCTCCCATTTTGTGAGCTAGGTGGGTTGGCGATCATCTACAATAAGACTTAGCCAAATTTGGCTATAGGTCAGAGAGGACATTATAAAACTTTGGGATTCCTCCTGTGTGTTGCAGACATACTAGAAGTTGTTGTTGAAATATGACGATTTGAGTTTTTCTTTTTTCAAAATATGGAAACTTTGGGACAATTTTGCTAAAAAATTTCCTTGAAGGATTCACATTACCCCCCTTTTTTTCAGTCATTAAACTAGTATTTTTTTTCCAATCAAATTTTTTCTTTATTTGACTTTGCTTCAAGTGTTGCGAATTCACTCAAAAGATCCAGTGGTAAAGAATTAGCCCTTTTCACTAGAACTCATAAGAATTAGGGTTAACTTTTGCTCAAATGAGTAGTAGGCCTAGAGTGATTAGCTGCATCCTCACATCGAAAGGAATGTTGTAAAGACCATCAAATACATAGAGTAGCACTTATCGTTTTATTAGTGAACCGCCATTGTTGACATGGGAATCATTAGTTTTCATTGCAAGTTTTCTAGTAGAATTCACACATGAAAGTTTTTCATGAATCTTATGTCACTTGCAATGGCATAACTTTTAGTCAAATGAATAGGCCTAGAGTGATTAGCTTCATCGTCACATTGAAAGCAATGTTGTAAAGATCATCGAATGCATAGAGTAGCACTTGTGGTTTCATTGGTGAACTACCATTGCTAACATGGGAGTCATTAGTTTTCCTTGCAAGTTTTTGGTAGAATTTGCACATCAAGGTTTTTCATGAATCTTATGTCACTTGTAACATAACCATTGTTACATACAATGTTGTAACAACATCATAGTGCAAGCTTTGTGTAGAGCTTTCAATGTTTTTTATTAAAAAGAATTATAAGCACATTGAGCAAGCTTGTTGGCCATTAAGGCAATGAACATTTAGTGTTTGACCTTGAATTGCAAATTTGATGGTTAGCAGTGGCAATTAGTACACATTACTACACTTTGAGATCAAGTGTTTCAATTGCAACATGTTGCCAAACATTTGTTGGTGCAACTCTTATAAAGCTCAAGCAAAATGTAGCAAATAAATTTTTGACTCCTATTTTTGCCTATCTTTAGATGTGTTGAAGAGGATGCATCCATTTCATTTTTCAAGTGTGATTTTTTGTCTTTTTTGCTCTTATATATTGTGTTTGTGAATGTTCCAAAGTTGTAGACTTTATTTGCACATTTTAGATTTGGGAACATTTAGGAATTGTTTCAAGATTCATGGGTATTTTTTGTTTGCTTGTGTGTTATAGGGTTGTGAACGCTTTGGATGTAATTAGAGGCAAAAGGAATGATGTGTCACAAAACAAAAGTGGTTGTGTGCAGTGTTTTTTTTTGGCAAAATTTTGCACATTGGCAAGGAAATAAAAACCCTAGCGAATTCAACAAAGGGCTTTTTGAGAATTTTTTTAAAAAAAATTACCATATCTTGAGAAAAAAAAATAGAAGTCACTAAATTTAGATAATTTGTTCCTATAGGTTGCCATAACTAAGCAAGATTCAAAAAAATCCTACTTGTCCACCAAGATAGTCGCCATTTACTATTACTTAATGATGAGGATCCTAGCCAATGCACCTACTTGAGGAATTTGAAAAAAAAAAACCCGGTTGTGTGTGCCACTATAGATTTGGCATAGAGTAATGACAACCAGTGAGTGTTGAAACCATTACCCATAGCCACCATGAATTTTGATGTGCATTGGAACCATCACTTGTAGCCTTGTGGATTGTCCAAAATGTGCCAATTGTTCTATTGAATATTTGTTATGAAATTATACCTAGCAACAAAGTGTTGGAAATGTGTGAGGGATGGAGTTTGTTAACTTATCAAACAACATGTAAGAATTTCACACCTCTTTTTCAATTACAAAACTATATACAAAATGGATGCATGCAAAGTACCTATGTTCTAAACCTTGTTTCAAGTGGACTTTGTCATGTGTTAATGCTAAAGTGAATATCATAGTTGTCGTCCCTTAAGTTCGTTAAAAGGTAACATGCATCAAAATTTTCATCATGAGTATCACATTGAGGCTAATAATATTTATGCTTTGTATATTAAGCCCATTCATGTTTTTAAATGATGTGCATTATCACTATAAATGGTCTTACATATCATTACAATATAACTACTCTCTTGTATTAGGCCCATAGCTTGAAATTTTGAAAATGCAATAAATGTTGCGTTGTGAAAAAGTGAACATAATGTACACACCATTTTTTTGAAACAATACTTAAAGTTTTGTCAAATTTTCAACATGCAAAGTAAATTAATCCATATCACCTATGTCTCAAAGTAGTTGATGACATAAATGTATCAACCTCTAACCATCCAAGGTAAAAAATACACCCTCCAAAACTAATCTTTTAGTGTGATTTTACACAAGTCATTTCATTACATAAGTTGATTTTCTTTGCATTTGCTACTTACTAGACATAAAATTTGAGGAAAATTTGCTAATTTAGTTGAACCCCAAACTTGAACCTTAGCAAAACATAGAGAGAATTTTATTTTTAAAAATTTTTCATTTCTATAAAAGAAAAAGTGAAGGAGCCAGTTAATAACAAATTTCAAAGTCCAAGTGTGCCTAATTTTTTTCCCTCTAGGTTGAAATCCAACCATCTAGTATTAGATCTTCTTGAACCATTACAAATTTTATAGTCGGTTATCTTTGTATGTACAATACTTTTGGTGCCCAAGTTTACCATTTGAACTTGTGGATTTTTGCTTTACCCAACACTGAATTTTCAACTTGAAAAAAACTTTGGGATGGGGATTGGGAAAATAATTTGTAAATGGAACCTTGTACCCACACAATTGCATTTGGTTTGGTAAAGTAATTCGAAAATGTTCAATCCAGATATGTGTGCAATTGTCAAACCTTGAAATGAATGGGAATTTGGAGCATTTACCTACATGACACAAGCATAAGCAAAGTCTAATAGACTAAATCTACCAATTCAAAAAAAAATGTCATTCATGTCATTTTACAATATGCATAATAAGAGATATGCAAACTATAAATTGGAATTGATTATCAATTAGCTTAGATTGAGCTTCATATGTCCCAAAAAGAGTTGCGACTTGTGAACTATGACCCATTTATGAAAAGTCAAACCCATTCAATTCATCAATAAGGCATGCAAGATGTTATGTAGTATAACCAAATGCATCTATAAAAGGGGTCATTTAGTTAATGGAAAAAACCCATCAAAGTATGGCCCAATTGACCCATCAGTCATCACTAACTAGTCACCAATGGATGGAACCCCTTTATGAATTAGTTTTGGATGAGACCCAATGAAGTTGATATTGATTTGATGTTGGTAGTGTAAATTTACCTACCTTCTACAAGCTACTTCCCATGTCTCCTTTCTTAGACCATCCCCAAGGTGTTCAGTATGTGACCTTGCAAAAAAACAATTTCGCATCCAAGTTTAATTGTTTATTTTTTTCCAACCCCATCTATAAAACTAAAACTGGGACTGCAAATAGGTTAGACTACTAATAACAAAATGCATGGACCAATCATTATGATTAACCAATTAGAAACAAGGAATAACAATTAGATCATATTTTTACATTCTTTTCTAATAGGTGTTCAAGAAGGAAAACAAACACAAGGGTAGGAAGGGGAAATGATCAATATCCAAATGGTGAGAGCATAACCAAAAAAGGAGGGGACCCTAAATTACATAGAGAATATGTCATCAATTCACACACTTTACTGCACCATACTTGTCTCACTTGAACTTCAATTGTGAAGGTTCACACAATAATAAAATCATAGTGTCCCAAACAAAGTTAATCTTAAACGAGGCTAGATAATGGATCAAAGCATTTTGAGTCCCCTCTCTATGGCTCTTTTGGTCACTGGTTATGGATTCTCACAAGTTGACTCAAAAGCAATCAATCTCTTAGTTAGAAGCAACTTAGGGTTTGAAAAAGTTGTTTGACAAATAGTGATCCCTTCATACGCAAGAACTTGGAGAATATCTTAGTACACACCCATCTTCCCCATGAAGGAATGACTACTTGGAGTTCCCAATACTTAGGTACTCAACCGTCCTCAAGAGTATTTAGTGTTTGATTAAATTATGTTTAATTTGAGTGGTGAATTCCACAATTGACCACCAATAAACCCTTTAGACCCTCCCATTCATTTCATTTTCTACCTCTAAAGATCTCTTAAAACTTGACCTTCTATTTTTAACTCTAGTGCAATGGAAATTTTGGAGTCAACAAAACATCAAACAAACTTATAGGCATTTACCCCAAAATCCAACTCACACCAAACAACACCATTTGAGCACCATAAAAAATCCCTGAATCTAAGCATCAAAACCTCCAAAACATCAAAACTAGAATGATTTCCCTAGGATAAAAATTGAATAAAGCCAATTCAAACTAACTGGGGTTTTGGTCTGAAATTTTAGATATTGGTGGGGGTAAGAGCAAGACCCATTTTATTACCCCAACATAATTAGGAAAAGCTCCCCCCAAACTTATCTAGCAATTTTCAATGCCTTTTCTAGCCTCGCGCCACTATCTAGCTCCTTCCTCGCACCGTTCTCCACCACACATAAATAAAACAAAAAAACATAACATTAATCCCTAACCTTTCACTCCTTAATAACATAGTTATCATCAACATAAAACCTCTTCATCAAACATGCTTTCATGCATGATAATACGACAAGATAGGAGATAGTTTCTAGTGCCAAAATAACAACAGTGAACATGCTCTTCACAAGAAAACCCTATATCCATATTTCTTTGCCACAAAAGGAAGATGATATACAGAGGCTACGTATGGTAAGAAGAAGAAAAATTCATAGACAAAAACTAGCTATATGCTTTACATTTTATATTAGATGAATGTATGTTAATGCATTTTGTTGAATAGTGGGTTTAGTAATTGTGGCATTAAAGGACTAGTTGTTGCAATTGAATTTGATTTGAAGGGGTGTTATGAGCAGAAATTAGGATCCTCAATGCATCTACATACACATATAGGCCTTGTGTCTGGGAAAAAGGGTCCATAGTAGAGATTGAGCAGATCATCTATGTGCAATTGGGTTGGAGTAGTAATCTAGTGGTGAGGGACATTGTAGGTCTCTACACCTTTCATTTTGTTACAAAGGTTCAATGTGGTCTCACCAAGGGTTCCATCAAAGTTTCTCTTCAAAGACTGGATGTTGGACACATCAATTGTTACAAGTATTAGTAGGGTAATTATTAGTAAGATTGATATGTTTTGAAATTCTTGGCCCGATTTGAACCCACCATTGCAAAAAAGAAAAATCTAGTTATTATTGCTAAGTTGTTATTTGCAACAACTACATTTGACTATGTATTTTTTTTCATTTTTAAACTTATTAATGAAACCCTACAACAAAACCATGGAAGGCATCATAATTCTTTTTGTAACACCCTTGCAAAGTTTGATAGAGTGCTTGACATTTTCACCTTAAAACTTTGTCCACTCCACATGACACGAATTGTTCTTGTACAAGGAATGAAGGCCAAAGTTTTCACTTGAACTAGGAAGAAGTGGGTTAGAAGGTTTTTGAATAAACCACCAACGTGAGTGCACCATAAAGAATGGATGATGGGTGGACATGAAACACTTAACATATATTTAATTAAATTTGGAGTTAAATGTTATTTTTGGACTTAACTCGCCTTTTTTTATGGTCGAAAACTATTGAATTTTCAAACAATTGATACAAAATTGTTATTCTTTCTTCATTTTGAGATGAATATTCTAAAATTGTTGATGAACAAAACTTGACCAAAATTACCAATGTTTTACAATATAATATTTCATCAAAGATATTGAAACGCTTAAGAAATTAAATTAATTTAAGAAAAATGGGAGCTAAATCATCAAATTATAACAGAATGATGGAACATCTAGTGGCCACTAGATGCTTATATATATACATTCATAAAAAATATTGAAATGCCTAACTTACTTTTAAAATTCAAAAAATGGTAAATTTAAAAAAAATGTTATTATTATAATAATATTTTTTCAAAGATATTGAAACATCAAACTAAATTATTATCATGAAACTTTAATTTTTTGATATTTTAACTTATTATATATTATTAAAAATGAATTATTGAAAATAATCTATTAATATAATTTTTAAATGAATTTATTGAAAATCATCTATTAATATAATAACAACATGAATTTGAACACAAAATATGAAAACAATTGGTTATATTACCAAAAAATGTTATTGGAAATATATTAGTCAATATATTCCACAAACATAACAGATTCTTCAAATAACCAATTATTTCAATCATCATGATGATATCAACACTTGATGTCTTTACATGTGGTTAACTTCATTTGCCACATCAATGTTTGCTTTAGTTCAACTAGTATGCAAATCATTAATCGTTATGATATTGTCCATGGTTATTTTTTTCCTAGCAGGAAATGAAAAAGCAATAGAATCAATGTCCACCCATTGCATTGGGTCTACTAAATTGCATTTCCACCCCCTTTGCCAACAATCTCAATACAACTCTGCATCATTACATGCTCCTTTCTTGAAGGGGACCCACCACTAAATGTGCACCATTGGATAATGTTCATCATTCCCATCCTTAACCACCTTGATATGTGTTCTTCCCATCCATATTGGGTACACTTCAAGTTCATATGGACGTGCAAAAATGAAATCACCTTGGAGTAAATCTCTAAAAGGAGTGTAAGCTACTATATTCAAGGACAACTTCATATTTTTAGGCCCACAATATGGAAGCACAATTGGATCCTCGATATCATCAAGGACAAGAGGAGTTGGAAGAGAAAATCTCACATGATTGGTTTTCCAATTGCTAATCAACCAAAAATCCTCTAACAATATAAGATTTTGTTGAGGAGTTGGTTTTGGCAAACACTTTAAAATACCCTCCCAATATTCAATGTAAGGTTGCATAGTTCTTGCATAACTCTTGCATACATCTCATCTCTCAAAATATTGAGCTTCCAAAACTCTATGTACTTTAAAATACCACAATTGATGAATTTTTCTTTTTCTATTGACTTTGAGGCGTCATTCCCCCAAATAGGATGGAAAGGAACAAGCTTTGGAATTCTAGTAAGAAGCTTGGGGTGACCTTGATCATCACACTTCCACAATTGAATTGCAAGACCATCTTTGGGACTCCACATGGCATCTATTGGAGATACCTTATAGTGCATCACAAACCACCCAAAGAAATCCCAAAAAAAAAAAAAAAAAACCAAAAAAAAAGCATGTCTATGTGTCCAATTAATACTTTAAGGTTGTCCTTCAAATAGCCTTGAACCCAAGATTTGAAATTAAGAATTTCTTGAATCAATTGAAGGATGAATGGCCTTTCTTGGGAAACCATAAATGTTTTCATCAAGTCCACCAACACATAATTATTTTGATTTCTCAAATTTTTTGACAAATAGCCAAAACTTCTATCAATGTCTTTGTGGGTATGGGAAACAACAAGAAAACTCAACTACACCTCTTCAAAAAACTCTTTCATAGTTAATAATGACAAAAAAACGAGCAAATGCCGATTCTTATTGTCCTTCACACAACTATCCATTTGGAACAATTTTTTTTTGGCAATGGTTTTGCATTGACAATTTGATCATGCACCTTGAAAATTAAACATTGATATTCCTTCGCATTAAATCTTCAAAGAATTCATGTTGTAGTTCATGATCAAATAGCCTTTGTGACTCACAAATGGGTTTCGTTTCCAAGGTTCGTAATAGACGCATAATAAATCCAATTGTGAAATTAGGGTCATTGGGCCACAATTCATTTGAGTATTGAGCAAATGCTTCATCACCATGCCCATAAGCAATCATTCTAGTTAGTGTGATCAACAATTGACCCAACCCAACAACCATCTTGTTTTTCACTTGTAGCTTCGATAATGTAGTCTTTAAATGTTCCATCTTATCATGAATGATGCATAAAAACTCATCCTTCAATTGAATCAACTCCACCTTCCAATTGTGGTAAATATGCCTACATGACTTTTTATGATTATTATGCCTTTTCAATTTCAATTCATGCTCCTTGGCACTAGCATTGTTTTTTTTTACTTTCGATATCAAATCCTTCAAAGATTCACATATTGTGCATTTTGCAAAAGTTGAACATCTTTTCAAGACATCAACATTGAGATGGTATTTCTTCCTCAACTGATTCATAGCAAATTGAGACACCTCACCAATCTTTAGCTTCTTATTAATTTACAATCATAGAAGAAAATATAACAACTTCAACAAAACAACTCAACATATATTATCTTTATGATCATAAAAATTCACAAGAAACAATGAGAACAATGGAACACAAACAATTTTCCTAACAAAAGACATGTGAAATTCACCACACCACATTGTTCTTTTCTCAAATAGTTTTCCATGTTTTAGGAATTAAAAGGCAAACATCTTGTCTCCCATTCCCAATTCCCTTTATTTGGTGTGGCATTATATCAACACATTAATAAATCAGTGATTGAACATTTTTTTAACCTACTTAGTCGAAGCTTGTTGTTTTTTCATTCATGCATTTCCATGTGGCCTTGGCCTCGTTCCACATTTGCTATATTGCTTAGAGGATAGGTAGGTAGATTGTGAAATCCCAACAATCCTTGACCAAACTACTTCCACAAATATTGACATCTTGTACTGTCACAAACTTCTGCTTCTTTACTTTAACCCTTTAATGCAATCTTCTAAAAATATCCAAAATATATGACCTTTTATTAACAAATGATAAGTTCCAGAACTTTTGTCACATAATTAACATCTTCTTGCAAGGAAAATGTTGACAATAGTTGAAAGAATAATAGTTCCTTGAATTCACATTACAAATTGATTCATTATTCAGAAGATGATCAATTTTTGAAATGGATGCATCATCACTTTTTGTTTTCTTTTCACAAATGTGTACATTTTTTTTTCACACCTATGATTTTTTCATCATCTTCTGACACATGATGTTCATCATGTGTTACAAGCAATGATGATAAACAATGTCCATCAAAAATTATTTGTGACAAAAGGCCATTTCCAAATTGACATTATTTGTGATTCGTTATTTTCACAACTCAAAATTGTGACCCCCACATTAGTTTCTCCAAGATCCTCATGTAAAACAAGCTCCCTAAGATAACAGGTGGCGATCCACCCTTCAACAACCATTTCTCCATCATCATTCAACTACACACACATTTTCCCCCACCACTCCATACTCTTCATGTAAGGAATAAATTTACTGTTATGTGGCACATCCTTTTCAATTGTATGAGATTTTCATGCATCACCATTTTCCATACCCTCAAAAGTTCTAATATACTCCTTTGAACTAGGCTCCGAAGCATCCTCAACATGTGTTGCATTAGTAAATCCTTCATCATGATGCACCCCCGTGCAATCATTCAAACTAGAGATTGATTGACCTCTTGGGCCACAACCAACTAATGAGACATCCTTCATCAGCCAAAAGCAATCCGATTCCCACACAATCTCTGACAAATCTTCCACAAGGATTCGGAAAAATTAAATTTAGTTTTTGAAATCATTGAAAAATACACTCCCCAAAAACAACTATACAATTCTCAAGTCTAGGCGCACCATGTGTAACAATCAAATCTGATTTTTTGCATCACCCATGACCAACACAAGTCCTTTCCACCTCATTTATCAAATATTAGAGAGATCAATCCGATCTCCAACATTCAATAAATCATTTGCCATGGCTACATCATCCATGTAGAAGTGTTGTGAAACAAATATAATTCGTCAATGGTAAGAGACCTTGAACCATCCATTGCCATTACTCGTAATAACATCTTGTAGAAAATATATATATCGTAACATGTCAAAACAAAACTATCTGGGCCTATCCACCAAATGGTACTCATCATAATGTAATTATTACATACTAAATCCATCTTGTAGACAAGCATTCAAATTTGGTTCAGTAAGGGGAAATTAGCCTAAAGTGTAACAATTGCTATCATGTATAGATGGGGAATTAGGAGATGATTAGATTCCTTGAAAATGAAGGGGAGGATTGGACGGCCACTAGATTCCCATTCCACAAAAAATATAAAACTACAAAATCAGGTGACAACAAGATACTACTTCTTTACAAAATGGAGGGTTGGAGAATTTGGTGGTCACCCAATTCTAAATCACCACCAAATGAAGGTTTGGAGAAACAAGTGGTCATCCGATTTTCTATCACCAATAGTGGCAGGGTTGGAGAATTGGGCACCTCCCAATCTTCCCTATCCAAAAAATCTAGGGTTGGAAAATCAAATGGTTGCCTGATTTTCACTTTTTAACAAATGCAAAATTGGAAAATTGGGTAGCCACACAATTTTCCCTTTTCTATGAATGTGGAGCTGGAAAATTAGGCGGCTACCCAATTTTCCTTCTTCGGAAAACGGAGGGTTGGAGAGTTGAACGACCGCATAATTCTCCTTATCCAAAAAATGGAAGGTGCGAGAATGGGGCATCCGCCCGATTTTCACGTTTTGGAAAATGGAAGGTGGGAAAATTAGGTGGCCGCCTAATTTTCCACTCCTTAGTGGTAATATAATTAGAAAATATTTTGGTGGTTTAAAAAACTAAAAATGAAGAAAGCGTTAATTAGTAGTAATTAAATACAATTAAAATTAATGACTAGTAATTAAATAAATTATATATTACATTCTTTATCATTAAGTGTGTTCGATTAAAGTTAAACTAGGATTTAGTTTATAAACATTTGTGAAACTAAAATTGTAAATCGAAATCATTAAATTCACTGGTTAATTATTAAGGTGAGAACTCAAAAACTTTATATAGGTGAAAGCTATACTCATTGAGGGATCTCTCATACCAAAGGTATAACATCATAATTCCGACTGGGGATGCTTTTGGAAAGCTAGTGGTATGGTGTTTCCTTTTCACAGATTTGCTTGCACACAAAACTTGAACCTATATTCAAGATATTTTTTTCAAGGGTTTGGTTTCGATTTTAATTCTAACAAAACATTAATTCCACAATCCACTTTTTGTGTTAGTTCCAGCAAAAGGGTGGCAATTCATGTTTACACCATAATAACATGAACTTGAACCTCGTAGGTTTAACATTCCAAACCAAGAAACCTACCAATTTTGGTTTAACTAATGTTGGGAAAAACTATTAAGTTTTTTCAATAACTAAGTGATCTAATTTTTTACATTTTTATAATCAAGGAATGAAAATGGTTATATTGAAAAAAAATTCAATTTTAATATCCTTCACAATTTTTTTCCTCGTGCAAGTTTGGTTTTTCAAAATTGGTTTTTATTTCATTCAAGTTAGTTGATTATATTTAAATGGTTCTTTAACATCAATTTAAGATTTTAGAATTTATATAAACATATTTTGTAAATTTTCAATTTTTTCATAAGCCAAGAAAAAACTAGCAAACTTCATTACAAAGATTGAATATCTAGAACAAAAATATACGATCACATTTTAAAATATAACCTACTCACGGCAAAAAACATTAAATTAGTTTTCTTTCAATTCATCTCACTCAAATGAACCTTCAAAACCATTTAATTATTTCTTTAAGTTTATTTCAAAATCAATCAATTAGAAGGAGCCTTACAACCAACCCTTGCATCATTTAGCTAATTCTTAAATAAACTTATCAAGTTTATTTAATTGCAACTAGCATCTCCTCAAATTGGTGAATATACTAGCCAAGGAAATGATTTTTTTAGTTTCAATTTGAGAACTTACAATCCCCAATATTTGTCAAACTAAAAACCCAATAGTTGGGAACATGGATTCATGTTTTTTCACCATTCCAAAAAACACTTAATGTCTTTCACATTCACTTGATATCTTTGAAATATCAACAATTCCTAATTAACAAGTTCCTTTACAAGTTCATTAGTTCTTATTACAATTTCAAAAATATCCAAACTACTATTTTCATCACTTTTGTTGGCAAAGTTTGTCAGCAAAAAGATGTTTAGTTTCAAATAATGGATGCACATGATGGTAAGACCTGAAGAACATAAAAAACAAGGATCTCCTATCATACTATTAAGCTATGGTAACCCCTTGTTCCTAACCATTTTTTTTAAAAATCAATTTCAAACTTTTGAATTTAGGATTTGATAATAGGGGTAACAAATTGTGTACATTATCCTCATCATATTTTGTCAAGAAGGAAAAGAAATAGTTAATGACCCCACAAACTTCCTTCTTCATGTTCATTGCAAAAGTCCCTGACTCAATATTTAAGTTTGAATCATCATCATAATCCAATAATCCAAAATAGCAAGATGGTTCATTTTTCCTTTAATTTAAAAGCTCATGGATATGGTTGCATGTAAGGCATCATTCAACAACTAATGACCCCCTTGATTGGTTTGAAACACGAGTGATGACAATAAAAGACAAAATGTTTACAATAATTTGTGATATGGGTCATGTACATGGTCAATGATAGTGTTGGGTGGTTCTCATTTTTTCGTGAGAATCGTCAATTTCAAATTTTTTGGGCAAGTTCTAAAAACTACCATCGTTCTATAAAAAATAATTCCCATTTGGAGAACCGCCCTAGTTTTCAAAATTACAAAAAAAATTGGCTAGGTGATTTTCAAGGTAAGTAATTTTCATAGAATTTTGAATTGCTGATTTTTAGGGACAATTATCACAAGTTGGTTTTCACAAATCTTGGTTCTTTGTTATATATATATACACACATTTTTTAGTTTTTGTGTTTCTTTTAAAGTACAATTAGCATTTTTCTAGTGCAAAACTTCGCACTATTGCAAAACTTGAAAATAACTTACGACAAGCTCAAAAGGTTTTCTTTTCAAAAACTTCACCAAAAAAGTAGGCGAAAAAAACATTGTTCACCAACTTTAAACTATGTGCTTCTAGAGGTACCTAAAAAGTAATAGGATATTAAAAAATATTTAGCTTTATGATCGTCCAATAAACAAATTTGGTTAAATCCTCATTTATTATGGTAGACGCTTCAATAATTGGTAACTTTAGGTTTTTAAAAACTTAAACTTTTTTATTTTTTATTTTTATTTTTTACCATGAGAACTAGACCTTTTTCAAAGTGTGAGAATTGGTTTGGTTTTCAAATTGGATGCCAAATGAATACCTAAGCAATTTTCACTAGGCGGTTTTCAACTCTAATGAGAAATTTTAGTCCATTTTGCATGGTGATTTTCATTGTTGATTTTCATTAGTTGTTTCTCACTGAAAACTGAACTAAAAATCGATGTTGATTTTTAACAGACGGGTGAAAATCGCCCGACATTGGTTAATAACTTTAACATTGATTTGTTAACTATAATGGACGATAATTGCATTTCAAAATTATAGATATTCTTGAAATATGATCTCTTTGTTAGCAAATGTGCACAAAAAAATTCTCTAATTATGAAACAAAATTTTAATATAAAACAATAGAACATTAAAATAACCAGAATAAATCAATGTGCATAATACCTTATTTTGATTAGGAGATTTTTAAATTCACACCCTTTCTTCGCACATTCGATTATATGTAGATTAAATTTGAGTGTGTCTACCCCACCCCCCTGTAAACAGAGACAAGTCTCACTTTGAATACGTGGAAGGACGCAAGTGTGGGGTTTGTGGTCAATTAGGGCACCACTTGAGAACTTGCCCACATAAGTAATTGAACTAATAAAGGAACATATTCTTAAAGTTTAATCTGCATAAAATCGGACGTGCAAAGGGTGTGAATTTAACCAAAAAAGGTGTGAATTAAATTTTTTCCTTTGATTATTGTGTTCAATTTTTGGGGTTGAAGGCTTGTAGTAATGTAAATTTTCATCCATTCTTGTCTCCTTTATTTGATTTCTTAGGCCATGTTATATATTTTTGCAAATCCACCTAGGTAGAAATTTTGATAGAGACATATTTAAAGCCTTTACAAATGTTTTTAAAAGTTGCAAGCCTTAGGGAAACTTGTCTGAAACATGTTCTTTGAAAACTTTCCACCACACCCAAAGTCTCATAACTAAGTACTGATTTTAGAGTAGCCATCATGGTATTCAAATTTGACCTTTCATCCTTCACATAAGCAAGAATATTTTATGTTCATCCATACTACTTTAATAGGTCTTGAATTTTTTTTGCTAATGTTTGCCCTAAAGTTTCAAATGCTTTGAACAAAGCCAATTGTGATATGTTTTGGCACCTAATCTTCTTTTAAAAATATTACAGCCAATGCAAAAACAATGTGTGTTCCCTTTGGACATCCAAAATCAAAGCTTATAGTAGCGTAAACACAATTTGCCAAAATTGGTAAAATTTTATCTTTTCAACCAAGTCTAATAACACTTTTTGATTAAATTTTTTTCTAGTGAAAACAATATGAAGGCATAATTGCATTACCAAATACTTTAACCGAATATTTTTAACAAATTAAATGGGGCATAGATGGTTTTTGACAAGAAGGTGACCCTTTAGTTTTTCAAAAAATCTTTATAGTGCACATTATCCTTTTTATAAGGATTTAGGCCCCCTAAAAGTTAGAAATAACATTCCCACTTATTGTAGGTTTTTTTTTTTGCAAATTGTATTTCCATTGGATTTTTCATGTTACTATTCATTTAATTTTCAAATGTTTTTGAAATGAATCCATGGTGTGCATTCACATACTATTTCCTCAATGTAATAATACCATTACTTTGAAATAAAAAATTAGATCTTTCCTTAACCTTGCCTTTTGGTTGAAAATTGTAAGAGACATTGGATTATTATAACACACCATATACCACATTGGTTGTGGGACATTCACATTACATCCACTTTTGATCCATCAACAACACAATAAAATGCCCAACATAGAAAATTTCTACCATGAGGTTTCCAATTGATTCATTCTTCATAAAAGTTCTTTTAGGATTAAATGCAATTTCACTTTCATTCATGACAATTTCATAACTTTTTTCCATTTGGGTTGGTTCTGAACTTTTTTAAAGGATTTGTTAATAGATTGGGGTTAAAAAAGCCAAACAATATGATGTTTTTCTAGTTTTGGTAGTTGTGATGCATTGTTTATATTGGGTAAGAGTTTTCCTTGGGTGGTATCATTATGAATTTTCACACCTTGATTTTTTAGACCCATTGAATTTTGAAAAATCATAGGAAACACTTCAATAAATATTTTCATAAATTGTTTTAATGAGTAGATTTATTAGGTTTCATAGATTTTGAAATTTCAATAATAATAAGAATATTGTGTATTTTCATATTTTTAATCATTACATTTAGAAAAAGTTTCAGGAATGTAATGCTGGTTCTTTTTTAAAAATTTTTTAGTTAAGAACAAAAATCTAAAACATAATTTGGGAATTTTCTTGGGAATTGTTTTTCTAAGGTAATTTGGAAGTCATTCTATTTTGAGGTTTTTATTAGGAAATTAGTTGAACAAGTATAATTTAGTTTTGAATTTCCAAAGTTAAGGATATTAATTTATGAAAGGGCTATTTAAATTAAAAATAATTAAAAATAATTCAAAAAATTTAATTCCAAAATAAATTTCAAGCCATATATTAGTGCACGTGTTTGATAAACATGATTTTTAAAATTTTTTTATAGTTATGAAAACATTTAAAGTAAAGAGCCCAGGAGAATGATTTGGCTGTTTTTAGTTTTTTTTTCATTCCTTGAAGTGGTTCCTAATGGTACCACCAAGGATAATTTCACCCTATAATTTAGTTTCAATAAACCATAAACATGCAAACAATGGAAGCAATTACAAACATTTGCAATTCATCATTCATTCTTGTCGAGATGATACATAATGCCAAAAAAACATGTTAATGAAAATATACAAAATTAAGTGTTAAATGTTGTCTTTGTTTCCAAAGATGGGCTTAAGGAGTGCAAGTCAAAATGACTCCTTTTTTCATTTCAAAATGTAGTTGCAAATAAATGATCATGCACAAATAAATCACAACAAAAAAACAAGCAAAATTTAACAAATTTGATCAAAACAAAATCTATAAACAAAAAGATACATAGGAATAACAAAACACATAAACTTAAGAAACAAAAAATAAAAGAACCTAAATTACAAACCATATTGGTAAACACTCATATTTTTACTCTATACTTATTTTAAAATATGTTTTTAAACATGTTATTTTACAAATACAAAATTTCTCTTATAACAAACTATAAAAATCAGAAACAAAACTCAGATAACTTCCATTACATAACATAGATCTTGTACAATTTTGGCTTTTGCAATAATTTGAAATATAATCAAACTTTTATATTCAATAGAAAGTAGAAAATATGGAAACAAAAACATATTGTAGTAATATTGTTCTTCTTTATCAAAACTATTTTCTAATTTCACTTTAACTTTTCTATCTTTAAAACTACCCCTCTTAGATCTTAATTCATATTCCAAAATTCATTTGATAATCTTGTCCTCACAATGTTTTTTAAAGATATACTTAGATTCTTGCCATAAAATAGTTTGAACCAAGCCTCATCAGTCTTAATCCTACACAATCATCTTCTACTTCTATCTACCTTGTCAATCATTGAAACTTCTTTTGTCCAACCTATCCAATAGTGATGACATAGTTCTCTATCCAAAACCTCCATTTAGTTTGTTCAACAAAGATAATTTACTTTTACCTTTAACACATACAACAAAAGCAAAATCAAAAAACCAAAACAAAAAAAAATTCACTTTTTGAAATGTAAAGGTTGCCTTTGTTGAAACCTTCACAATGCACAAACTATTAACAATTTGCACATTGAAAGCAAGGAGGAAATACCATCACCACAATAAGGAGTAAGACAAATAACAATGTGACAATGAACAACAAATAAGGTGAGAAGTGGAAGTAATGTTAATATTTGGTAGGACAAATAGTGGGGTGGTGATAGTAATAACAATGCAGTGATGGTGACAACAAAACAATGTTAAGCAACACAAGGCAATGATGAGAAACATAAGGTGACAATAAACAATGCAAGGCAATGATGAATAGTAAGGTGATGATGAACAACAACTGGTAAGATGAATAGTTCATTAAGGCTACAACAAATGTCAACAAGGTGAGATGAGTAGCAAGGCAACGAAGAACAACAAAATGATAGTGAGTAACAAAGAGTCACCAATGAATTGCAAGGTGCACAAGCAAACATGGTGATGACAAGCACCAAGGCACACAAAAATAAAATAAAATAAAAAACCAAAAAAACCAAAAAAAACACAAAGAAAAAATGCAGGTTTGAAGGAGTGCTTGGGCAATTTGTAGAGGTAATGTCTCTCTCCCCCTTGTCCAACACAGTGGTGCCCCTGCCTTAAACCCTAACACTAACTCTACCTAATTAACCTACTTCTAACCTAGAGCCTAAATGATTCAGGGGTTAAAATATAAACTACCCATGGTGAAATGCCTCAAGAGAATGGGGTTCTTTGTGAACTGATTTTTTCAAAGTTGATAGCCTATTGGGTGGGTATAAGTGGATTATGACCCTAGTTATGCCCATTGGTTTTTAAAAAAAAAATTCGAGCTAAAAAATCGAGCCTGGTTTTGGATTTTCATTTAATACCCAGCCAACACTGGTTTTAACCATCTACATGCATCAATGTACCTAGTAGGCACCTATTATCATGCCTACATACATGTAGGTAACCGTCTATATGCATCTACCACCTACATGGCTGTGATCAAGGTCTTGTGGTACCCGGGTCAAGGGGGTAATGGGTGGGGAACGTAGTAGTGACTAGTGACCAACAATCCTTCCCACGCACGATTACTAATCCTGTCCCTGCCTGGTTACCGGTGCGAGCAGCCAGGTTAACAACCGATATACCGAACCAAAGACTGGTCATAACCGGGGTTTCTTTTAAGGATATTGTGATGTAGCCAAAGTGGCGATCATTCACAAAATAATTTAGCCAAATTTGGCTACATACTAGATATGAAAGTAGGGAAGAAAAAACAGAATCCTTTATATTCTTGGCTATCTACCAGCACTTATCATAAAAATCTGGTGAGTTGAAAAAAGTTAAATCTTCAAACTCTGGCGAATTTGAGTCATATTTTCCATGAAAAATCCTTTGTAAAGGTCGAAATCATATTTTTCAGGTCGAAATTTGGCGAAAGTTCGCCATTGAAAGAAACCCTGAAGTCTGGTTGGTCATAACAAGCTTCAAATGGATGGGGCACCTGTAGGTTCACTCTGGCAGAAGAAGGGGGGTTGGGGGTGAAGCAGCATTTTGGGGGAAAAATTTCACATCTTGGTGAATTTTTTCGAGAAAATTTGCTTGGAAAAATCTGTTTTTGTAGTGCCCAAAAAAAAAAAAAGAGAAAAAAAACCCCTGGTAGGTACTTGTCAAAAGTAAGTAGGTACCTAGTTGTCGTAAATCAGGTAGATAGTTGGCGTCCGAAACGGCCCCATTTAAGAGCTTCCTGACAACGAACGAAGACTTTGGCCATGGTGGTGGGTTGCTCCTGACAAGCTGCACGCTGCAGCTCATGAAGTAGCCCTTTGCTTGTTTAATCAATGATCCATGATCCCCTCGTTGTCGTGGTGGTAGTGGAAAAAGTCTAGTGCAGCCACGACTTTGCTGCTGCTGCTGCTCTAGATCGATTGGCTGCGATCTTCTGTCTGTCTGTCTGTCTGTCTGCAGATGCAGACTTGATTTGTTTTCCGGGGGTCGTTGTTTCCAAGTACTTACGTCGTTTCTAGCTATGAACTAAATACCTGAACCTTGGACCATGTGGATATACCCTAAAACGAAGCTCCTCATGTGTAACCTTCAACCAACCTCCAGCTACAACCAATTAGCTCCTCCTCATGTGTACCCAGCTACAGCCATGGTCCTGATCATGTGTACCACCCTGCAACGTCCAAGCTCCTGTCAACTATCCAAAGGTAAGTGTATTTATTTTGTATGGAGCATTATTAATAATGAGGCAATTATCCGCTGGTGTGGTACTCATTAATTGTATGGAGAGCTAATTGTAGAAGATTTCCGCGTTAGATAGATCGTCATGTTTGTCGTGATGGAGCTTGTGGGTTAAGAGCTGAATTAGTTGTTGCTAATGTGCAAACATTGGCAGAGAAGTAGCTCAAATTTTTGTGAACTTTTGTGTGTGTGTGTGTGTGTGTGTGTGAGAGAGAGAGAGAGAGAGAGAGAGAGAAAAGCTCAACTTTTGTGAACTGTTGTGAGAGAGAGAGAGAAAGAAGGAAAGAAGCTCAGATTTTGTGAAGTGTACTTGTATGAGAGAGAGAGAGAATGCGGTACTAGAGATCAGCTGTCAAGTCAGCTTTTGCCTCTGCTGCAGGTCTGTGAAGTGGATATAGGTTGAGCGTTTTGTCGATTTCTTTCTTTCCGGGATGTGTTGTATAACGGAGTAGCTCATGCTGGTACAGACAACAGACAAGCTGGGTGATGACTGGGAAGGAGCTGGGAGCTTGATCATCGTCGTCTATTAGCCATGACTTAAGGTTCTTCCTGCGGTAATTCACCTGACGCGTTTTCTGTAAGTCGAGCTCTTTCATGGACTAGAATAAGAGAGTTTTCTTTTTGTTCTCGGAAGAGCGGGCGGCTAGGAGCTGCAGCTTACAGGGAGAAGTACACGGTGTCGCGGTAGCTTGTAGTCTTTGTGAACTGCGTCGCAGTTTGGCGATGGATTACAACACTAGGGCTGAGTGGAAGGAGGTCTGCACATCGGGTTCCATTTCATGGGGCACAATCGGAAGAGATCATGAAAGCTCAAAACAGCAATTGGGCGCAGGGTTTAAGAAGCAAAGTCGATGCAGGACATTGGTTCTTGCAGCCGCTTTCGTCTCTGCAGCAGTAGTTACAGTACTTGTGGTCATCACGGTTGCTGTCACTCATAATTTTCCCAGCTTTCCGCTCATGAGACGCGATTCCTCAACTCTGAGGTACTTTGTGAGCAACCATGTATTAGCTTCCACAGCTGCAGCTCACTTCGATTCTTCCCAACGGACCGCATCCATACAAGAGGCATGTCGCACCGCACACTATCCGGAACAATGTGTTGTGACTCTTCTCTCGTCCCATGATTCCGCTGCAGCAACAGCAGCTGAGGGATACGGAGCTACTGGGAGCAAGTACTTCAGCTTTGCGGGAGCGGCGATGGACAGTGCCATAGGCGGGGTATCCAATTTCTACAGCTTTACCACACGTTTATCACCGGAATACGGTTACGAGCAATGGGCTCAGAGATCGTGTCTAGAGCTCCTGAGTTCCTCACAAGAGGAAATGTACACTTCTCTTTCCTTGTTGTTTAACGTGAACCCCGCGAACGACAATCAAGGCTCTGTCATGACCGATATCCTCACGTCGGTGAGTGCGGCGCTCACGTACCACACCTCTTGCCTCGACGCTTGGGATTACAGCCCTGGTTCGCTTCGCGACTCCCTGTTGGAGCAAGGAAATCCCGTCGGCGTCTTGCTGGCCAATGCCGTTTCCCTCGTCGCTTCCCTAGTCGGACAACAACGGGCATCCGTAGGCTTGAATGCGAACACGGGCAACCGGCGTCGAAATCTCCTGAACGATTTCTTCCCCGGCCGTAGTGCAGAGAAGCTAGGAGACAGTAGTTGTCCAGGCTGCGAGCTCACGGATGAGGACGAAGACGGGTTTCCGGAATGGTTGCGGCCGGGAGACCGACGGCTTCTGCAGGCGACGTCGAACCTGACAATCGTGGATGCAACAGTCGCACAAGACGGAACTGGGCAGTACACATCGATTCAACAAGCCGTGAATGCTGCTCCGCAGTTGAATCCTCAGCGCTGGGTGATTCAAGTGGGTGCCGGGACGTACTACGAGAATGTGGTGATTCCCAAAAATTCAACCAACCTCATGTTCGTCGGAGCCGGTATGGGCGTGACCATCATCACCGGAAGCTTGAGCGTGATTGCAAACAACATCACGACTTTCTTAACTGCCACAGTTGGTAAGCAAGGAGCTTGTTCACGTCTGCATAGTGGAAATTCAAGCTCCTTCTTGATGGTCCCTAAAACCCCAAAAAGGTTTCTTGTGAATTGGAGTTCTCACTAGAAAGCTTGACCTTCATCCTCCAAAGCTTTATCTTCATCGCACAACGCTGGATCTTCCTAACAGTTTTCCAATGGACTTCTTAGAAAGCTTGATCTTTGACATTGCACAATGCTCAATCTTCCTGAAAACATTTTTGTTTTCCAAATGGGAGTTTCTCAGATTGAAATTTTCTGATTTTTTTCCCGCTCAAATATTCTAATCTGCAACTAAGTTCCTAACTGATCTCTTGCATAATTTTGCAGCGGTAAATGGACATGGCTTTGTGGCACGCAATCTCACCATACAAAATACAGCAGGAGCTGATAATCACCAAGCAGTAGCTCTTCGTGTGAGCAATGACCAAGCGGCATTCTACATGTGTTCCATTGAAGGTTACCAAGATACAATGTACTCCCATACACACCGTCAATTCTACAAGAATGTCACCATTTATGGAACAGTTGACTTTGTATTTGGAAATGCGGCAGCTGTTTTCCAGAATTGCAACCTCTACATCAGATTACCACTTTCAGTTCAAGAGAATACGGTTACAGCACAAGGAAGGACCATTCCACAACAGAACACAGGTTTCTCCTTCCAATTTTGCACAATTGATGCTGCTCCAGATCTCCAAGCTGCTCTTAATTCTCAATCTAGTATTCAAAGCTATCTGGGTCGTCCTTGGAAACTATATTCTCGGACTGTCTTCCTCGAATCCTATATCACTCAGGTCATTGATCCTGCAGGTTGGCTTCCTTGGAATGGGACTTTTGCTTTTGGTACTCTTTTCTTTGGTGAGTACCAAAACTCTGGACCTGGAGCTGTTACCACACAACGTGTCAATTGGTCTACTCAAATAACTGACCCGAATGTTGCACAACAATACACTGTTACCAACTTGATTGAAGGCGCAGAGTGGTTGCCTGAGATCGACCTCACTTACCAACCTTCTCTCTAATAACTAAAAATTGGGGTTAGCTAATTGGGGGTAGCTTTTGTTTCTGTTTTCTGTTCGGTTCTTGGGCCCTACATCATGAGTTTTTATATCCTTGATCTTTGGGTGAATTTGGAAAGGGGGGAAAGGATGCTCTTGCACAAAAGGTAGCCTGCTCCTTATCACCACTAAATACCATGCATGAATTGTTGGTGTAAATTCCATCAAAGAGAGGAGTGTGGTTAGTGGAACAGCTTGTTAGGTACATGAAATACTTGACATTTTATGTGTCATGGACTTCTGGGATGCCGTTGTTAGTGAAAGGTGAAGAAATTGTGGAAGGGATGTTGCCTTGCTTCACTGCACTGGAGATGGAGATGGAGATTTCTGTCTTTTTAAAATTGTGATAGAAAATAGGACATTCTTTGAAAATTTGATTGTCAATTGGCAGATTCAATATGATGCTGGCAATGAGTGTAAGCACACAATATCTTCATTTCTTATTTTTTCCATTGTCACACCATCTGAACTTTTTGGTGAACACTCAAATCGGAGGTAACCATACTTTCTTTCTAGCAAGAAGAATATAGTTTTTACACCTACAAAATAGTGTTCCAAAGTTGGTTTGCATTCAAGTACAGAAAATGGGTCAAGGCTTTTGTATGCATTTGAACTAAGGTGCAATAATGGTATTATCTTACTGGATGTCAACCATGCCACTTGTTACAGAACAGCATTCTAGACAAGATTGGCCTTCACAATGAGGTCAGCAAACTATGAGTGAAATCTCCCAAAGCTCAGCATCCAGTTCTCCAGAGTATATGTGTCCAATGTGGAGAGAAGAAACCTGGGTGATGTCCAATTATGCTAATGAAGGCCAAGTTAACAATCATGAGTTTTATACTGAAACTGTGTCCATTGGAAACAGTCTAAATATTAGATGCAACACTCTTATTAGTCTTGGCAATCTTCAAACACATATACTGAATTAATTGTGAAAGTGACTAACCTAATTATTTAGTGAACTAAGATCATCATTACTGAAATTCATAGAAGGAATGTTTTCATTAATCAAGTGTAGTAAAACTGAACCCATTTCCCTTATTTAAGGATGCAAATTATATGTGAGGAAAATGACCAATAGCCTGGAATTTGTGCTACCATGTCACTTTCCAGAAAGTATACAACAAATTGACAGTAGCATACGTGGGGCATTTACTTTACTTTCTATGCAAACCAATTTTCCCTCATACTTGTTGTAAAGATGCAATGTGAAATCTAGAGTTTTATTTAATATTTCAGACTTCATTTGGATTGTCATGATATTAGATTTTCTTTCAATCAAACCTCATGCATGTGCCAAGTAGAGGAACTTTTGGAGTTGAAAAATCAGTGATACATAATGGGGTGAGGCAAGATAGGAGTATGTGTGTGGTCACATGAATATATATCATGGGAAAAATATAGAGTGAACAATGTGTGTATAATTGGTTAGTATATTAGAGTTGACTTTAGCAATTGATTTTGTAGATTAATTTTTTTTCATAAAATTACAACCAAAATCAATATAATTACTTACAAATCTCCAAGGGCTATCAAAAGGTAATGAGAATTGAAAGTAGTCTATCACATGCCATTGTTGGGAGATTTGTCATTTAGGAGATCTAAACATTCCAAATAAACAAGACAAACTTCCTTCCTTCCTTAATAGATAGATATCAGCAAACAACTTATGTGCGTTTGGAGGACACTAAATATTGTTGAACGAGCTTTGTCGGAAGCCTATATTTGAAGCATTGCATGATTCTATGCTGTGTTTGTGTCCAACAAATTTTTTATTAATGTTTTGTTGTTCCCCACCAGGATTTGAACTCAGGACTCCAGGAAGACAGGAAATGGTACCCACCAGCTTACTTTTTGACATTATTGTAGCAGGCATTTCTTTTGTGTTTCATTATTTTCAACCCAAATAATGGTTATAATATTAGTGTACATATGGTGTTCAATAGCCATATCTGTAGGTGTGCAGAATTTTTTTTGTTATGGCCAATGAAATTTCTGGATTTGTGGTCTGAATATGTTTTCATAGTTATCTTGCGTGAACTAATAATTAAATGTGTAATAGGGTTTGTTAGGTTTGTGAGGATTTCAGAGGACCAATGGAAATGGAAGAAATGGACCATTATTTTCAATGTTTAGCGGCTGAAGATTTTTGTTTCAGGCCGATGCGTTTGCTAGATTTGGTGGTCTGAATCTGTTTTCTTAGTTATTTTGAGTTGACAAAATCCCAGAGGTGCTCAGGATGTGATTGGCACATTAAAATTGGATGAAGAAGAGTCAAAACATGCTGGTTTGGCTGAGCAAAATGGGTTTGGTGGAGTAAATTTGCACCATTTTCTGAGGCTGGTAAAAGGCACAGAAACATTGTGCACCTGCCAAATAAGAGCAAATAAAATATGATCTGACTACTTCTCCCGGTTTCTGATTGGCCACTCGTAGTGGTTGGTCCAGGTGGTTTGCTATGAGTAGTCTCCCACCTATTTGCAATCTCAGTTTATGGGCAAGGTTGCTGAAAGTAAATACCTGAGCTTAGATGTGAGAAGTATTTTTGTAGGGTCACATATTGAGCACTGCGGGGGCTGCTCTAACAGTACAATGTGCATTAGCTATGTACAGACATGGTTCTAGCACATTACGAGTGCACTTTGTTTTTGAAACATCAGTCAAAGTTTCAAACCCTCTGCATAACCTCGCAGAAAGCTGCATTGCGGCACAGACAATGCTCGTTGGGCAATATTTAACATTCTGCCTTGCCAAACCCTGGAATAAACTTAAACCAGCTTCTAAAGAACCCTATTCCTCGCCAATCTCCAAGTGGCACAAACATGAGCTAAATTGACCATCCAATGTCCATCTACTGAATTTAATACATAACTTAATAATGGCCTATGGAATCCCATTGGAGCATAAGAGAGCAACAATATTAGTTCTTCAATAGTGAATGTGGGCTTAGTATCATAGAGAGTAGAGTGTAACTCTTAATGGTTGGAGTTATGAGTGGAGTGTTCCAAAGTTAACTTAAGAGTTAAGTATGGCTCAGCAATGACTATAATTGTGTTAAACTAACCAGTCTTGAATCTTGATCCCTAATGTCAGCTACTCATGCGCACTTCCTATCAGAGCTAATAAAGAAGAAACACTAATAACTCTAACTAAGAGTTGCTGTTCTTAGTTAGGAGATGCCCTCATTAGTACTCCAAACTTCTCTCCTTAATGAAAACTAGATCTTCAGTTTTTTGGTGGGATCTTAAGGTGGTAAAGGTACCTAAAAGTTTCCAGACTTCATCAAACAAGCCTAGTTAATTTCTGGCCCTCAAATGGGGCTTTTAAAAAGAAAAGATGGACATTTATGCTTTTCCAGAAGCAGATGATGGAACTCATAAAAGCTTTAATCACAACTGATAATGAAGGATCTCTTAAAAGCTTTTAAGCACAGCTGATAATGAAGGATTTCTTAAAAGCTTCAACCACAGCTGTTGATCCTTTGAAAAAGGGCTTATAGGAAAATAGGTTATGTCTAAGTCAGTTGATTCATGGAGATGATTTAGTGTACAGGTGAGGGCTAGTGGGCTGGTAGTTGATAGGTAGTAAAACCAGCCATTGGGGTAAGCACTGTGGTTAGTTAAGGAACTAGAAGCCAATGAAAATAGTGTTTACCCTAAACCCTAAAACCCTAAACCTGGTCCACCCACCATCTATGCTCATACTATGCTCACTGCTGGTGGCTCTCGGTTTACTCATGCCTTTGGTAAACTTAACTCATTTAAACTCCATCCTCCATACCAAACATAACTCATTAAGGAATCATTATTTATAGCAGCATCACTGCACTTTGGTTAAGGGCTTACAAATAATGTAATCAAGATGCTGACACTTAAGTTGAGTGGAGTAGTGGTGTGTTTATGCAATGCAAAAATTTGTCATTGTATCTCAATTGTCAAGTTTAGTTAAGTTTAGTTTGTTTTTTTTTGGAGTGGAATGTGGTCACCACAAGACCACAAGTGGGGTGGACGTGGTCCTAGTTCTTGTGCATGCCCTAAGAACACCTTGGTCCATGTGGCAACCAAATTTTGATTATGAAGTTTTATTAAAATGAAAATTGAAAAAAACTAAAACTTTGATTGTTGAGATGGCAATTGATATTTAGACATAACATCTCAATGGTCAAGATTTTAAAAAATTTTTTTTTTTTTGGGGAACTATCATATGATCATCCATAGAGCACAAGTGGGTGGGACCTAGTCCCAGTTCATGTGGAGACCTAATCCCACCCATGTCCACTTGGGTCATGTCCACTTATGTCCATGTGACGACCACTTTTCAGTGGTGAAAAACAAATCTAAATGAAGATTAGAAAAAAAAAATCGATCATTGAAATGGTGACCAACGTTTTGTCACCACATTTCCATGGTCAATTGCTTTGGGATTTCTAATTATTTTCTTAAAAAAAATTCTAAAAATTGAAATCCGTAAGAATCTAATAATTAAATGAATTAAAAATGAAAAAAATATCTTTTTTAAATAATATTTTTTTTAATTGTGAGATTGTTTGGTCAATGTCATTGTTGAATAAATAAATCGACTATTGATAACATTGACATCATGTTTGATGTAAAAATGACATGTCACATTATTTTTAACAACTTTAATAGTAACCTTAAGAAAAGGGGATAGATCAATCCTACTTTTTTTTAGACCTAACATTATTTATTGTATTGTTAAGATTTGAGACTACTTATTTATTTTATTTTTTCAAAAATAAAGTTAAACTTGCATAGCTACATCTTGGAATTTTACAATGTTGATTTAACTTCTTTCACTTTGGTTTTGGGTGCATCGTTGAATCAAAAACATTACAATGTTATGTAATAATTGTTGTTTTTGAAGAAACTTATCATCATGCTTGCCATTCAATGGACAAAATTTCTTTTTTTATTTTTTTGATTGATGGTACCAAACTTGATAACAAATAATGTTTTTGGTGTTTTCTTGTTAGTTTGAAATTGAAAGACTTTGGAAAAAGAAGTCACATGTGAAAAAGGCAATTGCAATGTTTTTCATCTGATTGTGCAAAGAAAAGAATGTCATATGCAACAGACGATTGACATTTGTGTCATCATCATTATCAAGGGTAAATGCAAGATATGGTGGCTCACTTTTGGATTTGTGATGCTAATGGGGAAGCATCTACACCTTTTAATGAAAAGATGGTAAGGAATGATGGCCAAGAAAGAATTGGTTTCATTAATCACAAATTCCTCCTCCTTTACAAAGAGATTTCAATTGGCAATCAATCGTCAAAAGTCAAATTTCATCAATCTTCAATTTGACATGGATTTTTCAGAAACCCCCATTGCATTACAAGAGAAGGTTAATCTCAAAAGTATTTGGAGCACAAGTTACCACCAATTATGCATTAATGGGGCCATGGGCATTGGCCAATTCAAATTTGTTTGATTCAACTTTAATATAACCAACAATCGTTGTATTTCATTCATATGTTGACTGAAGTAGATTTGATCTTGAACAATATAGGATTAATATGTCAATGTACAAGCAAGATCATTCATTAGTTTCACATAAACACATCACTATGTGTTTTTTATTTACAATCCTTGAATGTATGGAATATGTATGGTTTTAATCTATTGATATCCATGTCACTACTTCTTGGTACCAACTAAAAAAGGATTATGAAGATGGTGACATGTGCAAACATGTGAAATGGCAGGTACGCAATGGCAAGGTTGGTAATTGTCACCTTTAATAACTATTTGCACCAAGCTTGGGGGATTTGTATGAGGGTCCAAACATCATAAAATGTGTATGCAGTAAGGGCTACAAGCTTAAATGGAATTGTTCACAATGTTGTGAGAAATGTTCAATGTGTGGTGCTTTTCAAAAGGACATTTTAATATTTTATTATCTTCTTGTTGTAAATTAACTTGCAAGTTTGTGTCATAGTCACACAAATTGCCATGACTTTTTAGAATTATGGTGACAATAAAGAAAATAGCTTCAAGTACATCCATGTACGTCAACCAATGGACATTTTAGAGTTTTGGGATGAAAGAAAATTAAAGGAATATCAAGCTTTTTGGGACCCGCAAACAACTAGAATTATATCTGATATGCATATGAGATAATCATGAGGAATCCCTTTGAACATTTCCACAACCTTGTCAAAAAATTATAGATGGTTGGGATGAAACAACTAAAAGTATAATTTCCAATGTTCAACTTGTTTGACCAACATTTAACATAGGAAAAAATAGTATAAATAAATCCAAACCACATCTAATGGACAACTTGAAAATGCATGAAACAAAAACAATGGAAAAGAAATGGATACTAACATTGTTCTTTGAATTGGATGTAAGATGATCCATGGAATTTCACCCTTGTAACAAATGAGATGGATTTGTATCAACCACCACCAAATTCATTTAAAACATTTGGGTTGTTGAATCAGAGGTATTGGATGGTAGGACACAAAATGTGCTTGGGCAAAATTTGATGATATTTATCCCTCCTTCACCAGAATTGATTATTAAAAAAATGGAATAATAATTTATTATTGTTTTTTTTTTAAAGCCTTTTATATGAGAATTAGAGGTTTTGTTCATAAATGGATTTTATGTTGATTACAACTACCTTCCCCCTTTGATTTTTTTGGTGTTGATTAACAATGATTAGAGTTTCAAACTTCAAACAATCTTGATGTTATGGACTGGTGATTACACAATGCAAGGTGGGTGGACAAAAAGATGGTGGTTATAATGTATGTCAACAAAATATCATAGTTGAAAGGGTTCATTGGCCACAATGTTGTATAGCTCAATAAAAGATTCCAAGCTCATCACCCTCTTCCATTTTAAACCATTGAAAACCTTCCTTCACAAGGAAATATCATTTACAATGAACATCTTTTACTTTATCAATTAGAAGTTATTTCACACTCCTAAATTAATTATGTGGTAGAAGTAGAAGTGTTTCGTGAGACCTTTTGCAATTATCATAGTTATGATGGTTATAATGTACTATCATGCATCATGTTATAAAAATTGGAATTAAAAAAAATAAAATCTACACCTTGTGTTATGGGTCTTATAGGTTATTGTGTTCTTATAACATTTTGGCATATTTGAAATCATAGAATGTTACTTGCACTTTAGACATGTGTTATTATGGTGTCAAAACATTGGCATATATACTTTTTATATGGGTTTAACTTGTCACTTCACCAATTTTATGTTGTCATGCACATATTCTTGTTGTGTTTAATGATAGAAAAGAGGCCTACATATTTAATGGCACATTAGCCAATTCATTTAATAGGGTTGCTAAGCTTTTGGAAGTTTAAAGGTTACATTCTTTTCACATTTTGGTGTTTACTTTCAACTCTAAATTATTTGAAGATCACAAAAGATGATGAAATATGTTCAATGGGCTTCAACTCTTGATATGTTTGATTATTTTTCATTCACAATATGACATTTGGATGGACATATTAATCCGCACGATTGTTGCAAGGTAATACCCTGCTCCTTGGAAAGGAAGATGCAAAGAATATGATGGCCCAAATAAATATGTCCTTAAACATATTATAAGCACATGGCATGAATGCAAAAAGAACTCCAATCTTTGTTGCAAACTTTAGAAACATCATTTAGCTAAATTTTGTACTTATTCTCATGTAAGGAATGGGGAGATCATTGATGATATTGTGTGACACGATGTTAATCACATGTTTTGGTGTTTTTGATGTGAAATGAAAGTCTCAAGACATGTGAACATCAAAATAAATTTAAAAAACACATATTTATTGTGTGTCATGTTTAAGTGTCCTTCATGACATAATACAAACAACTCAATGTGGATGCAAAAAATTGATTTGCTTTTCAATGTGCCTTCATGTTTTGCGTCAAATCTCATTAATTAGATTAACACAAAGACATGTGGATGAATGTTTGATTTTAAAAATAGTTTTAGAACAACTTATAATTCTATGAACTAATATATTAGAAATTATTACTTACGTTGTTAAAATGCAGTACAAGTTAATAGGGTCATGATTTATCTTTAAATGTTAGATTTATATGCATGTTTTTGAATGAGTACTCACCCATGCATATGAATGGAATCATTGTCACATCATCCCTAGAAGATGCACACAAACATATTTGATGGAGGATGGAGGTCACACAAGAGCCTTTTAGATGATGACATTAATGTATTTTTTTAGAAAAGGTGAAAAATATGTCTTTTTTGATATTCAAGGCACCAAATACCATGTTCAGGATCTTGTTGTCGTCTGACCAGATGGTATCCATGATACTCCCTTAAATGTACTAGGGTACATTGAATGTGGAAGGCTCAAAATAATTTAATTTCCATGTGTGAATTTATGGGACATCACAATTTGATATTCCAAGACATATTCTAATCAAATTCCAATTTCAATGGTTGATGTTGGGAAACCCCCACAACATTTTGAGTTATCATACATGCACCTTTTGTGTCCCATTCCAAAACATCATTTTGGAAATGATATATGTTTGTGCATATGCCCCTCCATAGGTCCGGTTCATCCAATGACACATTAAGCAATGCTTTGGTTGCTTATGAGTTGTTGATTTAGGTGTTTGTGATCATCTATTGTATTGAGGGCATCAAACATGTTTGCCACCTTGGCTTATATGAGTGACTTGCTTGTGTATGAACTACTTGGAGTAGATTCATCAAATATTCAATTGGGTTTGTATGAAAAGTCACAAGGCCACCCCATCTCCAAATGCAAGATAATGATTAAGATGACATTGAAGAAGACTTACCAAATTTGTATGTGGGAAATGTGTACTTGAGCAAATTGCAAATCATTGGAGGTGAACAGGGTGGATACAAAGCACCTAAATGTCAACAATGTTCTTGGTGATGTTTTGGAAAAGTATATATGACTTTGGTCAAGGCATGAGGGCAAAAAACAATGTTATGTTGCCTATATTGAGTGGGAGGGGGTTGTGGTTTGATGATTTAAGTGTAGACCTTGAAGTCTTGAGCTTTTATAATAAATGGACATAATAGGTTGCCATTGTCTCTTTTCCGAGATGTACTTGGGACATCCTTGACGTACTTGGCACCTAAAAGATGTCATAAATAGGGCATTTCAAGTAATTTTTAATTTCAACATACTTTTTTAAGTTTGGAGTTGTTCTGTCCAAGCTTGGGGGACGACAAGGATGACAATGGGGGCCCGACAAAAAAATGTTGAGGGATAATGAGTTTTTTTTAAGAAATTAAAAAAAATTTAATTGATTTTTTTTTAGTGACAAGGGGACATTTGGTAGTATTAACAAGCTGTTGAAAAGACACCAAGCAACATTGGAAAAACGTGAAGGACATCAAATTGTTTTTCTTTGAGTAGTATGAAGATGTTGAGGGATATGAAGAGGGACATGAAGGATGTTGGACACTGCTGGGAGAATGCCAAGAGACATCAAGAAAACATGTATTTTTTAAATGATAAGGAATGCTAAGGGATGATAGGGCATTGGGCAACATTGGGGAGATGTCAATTGACAGTGTTGGGAAAACTCCAAGTGATGACAAATATTGTTTTTAGTCTACTTGACAAGGGATGCCGAGAAAAAGCTAGGGATGATGGGGGAGTTGAAAAATTGTCGAACAACACTAAGAAAATGCTAGGTAACGTTAGGAAAATGCTATCAAGCACTAAACAGTCATTGGGTAGCTTTGGGAAAATGGCAAGGGACATTAGCTAATGCTAAAAAACGTTGACAGACATTGAGAAGAGGTAAGTTTGAACCAAAAAATAAATTTTGATAAAAGTGTATAATAATAATTTTATTAAAAAATTTTGTTGGTAGTGACACCTGGAGAGAGGTGCAAGGACATCCCTGAATAGGAATGTCTCTCCTTGCAACCTTGGTACATACAGGGGATGGTGGAGGCAAGTCTGTTCTGGGTATTTGTTTCTTGGAGCAATTTTAACAATTTCACAACTCCAAGTGGCCGCCCATCAATCTGCAAACCAAGAGTCCTTTCTGGACAATTGTTGCTCTGTTGATTAAACTGAGCTTTGGGAGTACCGTATCTCAGGCACTGTGGCACTTCATGGAACATTTCCCTCTTTTAGTAGTGAGCCGGTTATTAAACTTTCTTGCTATTTAGACATTACAATACCTCACTAGCCTCCAATACCAATTTGGGTCTTTAAACGAAAGGGTACATTATTTACTTCTAAACAACAGGTTTGTCTTAAAGGGAACAGTGGATATGCATAATAAGCACATTATTACATACACAATTATTTATCACCTGTTGTTTGTATGGGTTGATTATGAAATTTTCATCTTGGGAATCACCTAGTATATTGCCCAAGTAATTTAGGTTTTTTAAAGAAAAGAATATTAACATTTTATTTCTAGCAACCTGTTGTTGGAAATGGATTATTTGTTGGAAATATACGGGGAAATATATATTTTGAGAAGTCTACCCCCTGACTCAAAATAAACTGTTGCTGAAAATCGTTTCAAGATTCCGAGAAATCAAGAACAGAAGGGGTAAAATACCCTAAACAGGTTTAGGGTTTAGTTTGGAACAAAAAAAATCATTATTTTCCCTACAAGATGATGGAGGCCGAGAAGGTAGAAAGAGGATTTGCGTTTGTTGCAATGGACTTAAGCAGTTTTCCCTGTTTTAAGTTCTCTAACAACAAAAAAGAAACCTTATTTTCCATGCAAGGTGATGGAGGCAAAGAGGTACAGTGGGGAGTTGCATTCTGTTAAAAGGGGCTTCAAGAGCTTTCCACTCTTCAAGGTTCATACCATTGAAAGAAGCCTGATAAATGAATCAATCATTTTCTGTGCAAGATGAGTGATATCTTTCACTTACACTACAAGAGAATGTGGTTTTCTCACACAAAAAGCCATGGTTCTGACACATGTGTGAGGTAAACTTTGTGGTTTCATCTATTACAATGTACAATAATATGTGGTATTTATTGTGTGGCATATATTACATTTATGTGCATTGTAATGGACGAAACTGCAAAGTTTACCTCACATGTATCATGAGCTGCGAGAAAAACCACATTCTCTTGTACTGTTATTTGCCAGCTTAATGGAATCTATTCTCTTGCAAGCTTTTGATCTCCTTGTGGTACTCTGTAGCAGGCTTTCTCCATGTGACTACTGGTCACCCATGAATCTTGTCCACTTTGCAAATGTTGAACTTAAGATTTGAAGTTGTGTCTCTTCCACATCTCACAGAAAGTACAATGTACAGAAACTTCAAGGTACAGAGAGTACTAGGTACATTGAAGCCAATGTTGAGGAGAAAGAGCTCTTTTGGCAAGCCCTCATCTCTTTCACTACAACTTTGTGTGTGATCAACTGATGAAGAGTTCTGTAGCCATGAGTTCTTTCTTAACCCAGAGCTGCTTCCAAAAACTCTTGCAAAACATCTTGAATATGATATAGCAGACAGATTGAATCTTCTGTACTCATTTGCTACAACTCTGCAAAGAAGCTCAATATTGTGTGTGCAGAGTACATGAACTTCTTCACTACTAAACAAAAAAAACAATTCACTACAAGCGAAAGAAGATACCACACTGATGAGCACTAGTACGTCTAGCACTGCGTACTGGCCTGAGATTTCCTCTAGATGTTGATCTTCAGGATCTATAGCAAAACTGTCAACAATTGATCTTCCGGGAATGTCTCTAATATTGCAGACCACAAATTTTAAACCACAGAAGTTTAATGATCCCTGGAACATGATCCAGAACATGATGATATAATATATTGATGCAGCAAGATTGCTTGACTATTTGAAGAACACATTTTGAGAATTGCAACAAGTTGAAGAACAATTAAATGAATTGGAATTCATGACCCACGTTGTCTTAAATGTGAGCCTGCAAGACTTTTCTACTGCATCTGGAGCTGCTGCTGGTTACACTAGCTTAAATTTCGAGCTGTGATGCAGTGCATCAGTAGACTTAGAGAATCATCACTTGAGAATTTGCAACAAAAATGCTTTTGAATGAATGAATATCCATACAAATCTTGTGCAGCTAGCAGGCACTGGCTGATCGCTGCAGCAAAAAAAAAACCATTCGGATTGATGTTTCACAGCTAGCTAGCAAGCACTACAGTCTGCACTAGTCTCAGTTGTAGTGAAGTGGCGGCCAGATGATCCTTCCTTTCCGAAAAGAGTCAAGCTTGCTATGGACTTCTAGTACTACCGCTTATACAAACAGATTTTTCTGAGGCCCAGGCTGCTGATCAGACCACGAAGAGATTGATCTGAGAATGTAGGCGGCAGCTACGATCCCACAAGCTTGCGAAGATATGCATCTGTGCAATGTGATCTGGAGCTGACTGCTGCACATAGTTTAGTGCTGGGCGCTCTAGCATTTGTTTTCTGTCCAGAGTCTTGAACCAGCTTGTGAGCTAGCTGCGAAATGACGGTGCAGCTGCAAGGTGAATGTTGCTGCAGCAGGAGGAATCATTGATCGGTATGCACCGGCTGATCAGCTTCTTCATCAAGTTGTGAGAAGAAGCAGCTGTAGTAGAGCAGCAGCGGGAGTAGCTCTAGTCTTCTGATGATGGCCTAGTGGTCTCCAGCTGCTAGCTAGGTGCAGGCTGCTGAAGACTGGGAGAAATGGGAGGAGAAGGCAGTAGCTTTAGAGAATGCAGTATGAGCAGCTGTTCGGTTATCGACAGTAGCTACTCTCGCACAGGAGGGGCACATGGTAAGTGTAGCAGCGGGCAAAGGCGCCATGTACACATCGTGCGAGATGACACAAGTGGGAGGTGCGAGTTTGAGCGCTCGTAGCTCCTGCAACTCCTTTTGCAGTCTCCTGTTCTCTTCCGTCAAGTCCTTGCAACATCTTTTCAGTGCCTCACAGTCCACTTCCGTTTGTTTCAGCTTCGTTCTGCATGTGCACAGCAGCCACAACCGATGAAGCAGCAGCTTATAAGCTCTGTATTCGATCACGTCTAATACGCAAGCTAGAATATAAGCTAGAATCTAGCAACAAATACCAGCTCTAGTACTGCAAGATACAAGAAGATCCGCGATCTACAAGTCGGATCTGCGACTGCTTAACATTTGCTGCTGCAATCGGACAGATCTGCTCTACTCACCTTGCTCTTCTGTTTTGGAACCAGACTTCCACTTGCCGAGGACGCAAACCCAGTTGCTTCGCCAACGCAATCTTTTGCTTCTGCAGGGCAAGCAGCAAAGAGATCAGATATATTACATATATATAGACACTGAGTAAGAGGAGCAAGAAACAATCAAGACGCAAGCTGCTGGCCTAGTACTGGACCTGGATGCAGAGGACATGGCTGCACACAACCAGCTAGCTCGAGACTAGATCAACATGACGACTGCAGGCAGCAGAATGCAGATCAGTTTGACACTAAGGCTGCAGGCAAAGTTCTTTCGCAATACCGGGTTAAGAGTGCTGTGGTCCTTGAAGCTCTCTTCAAGAAGAAGTGATTGTTCTTTTGAGAGACGGAGCTTCTTCCTGGTGTTTCCTCCATCTTCATCATCGCTTCCTCCTCCTGCTGCTGCCGCCGCCGCAGCAGCCGCGGCGGCAGCTGATCTGGAGCTCATGAAATCGACGCATGAGCCGGCTCTGTTCGACATGTCCTGCAGCTCCTCCTCCTCGAGATATTCTTCGCTGCACGCGTGCTGCAAGTTATTCATCTGATCTCTACTTCGACCTCGCTTCATACCAGTTATATTGCTGCTCGGTGAGGCCGATGTGACAACAGCTTCTTCATCACAATCTGTCGTTGAAGGTAAGCGATTCATATCAAACTGCACGGCTCTTGGTGAACCTCCGCGACTGCCAGAAGTTCCCACTTCGCCGGCATCTGCATCGTAGATACCTGAATACAGAAAACATCCCTGCAACTTGAGAAAACATCTCCAAACTAAGCACTCCGCTCAAAAACACAAAATCCAAAACACCCGAAACATCTGTGCACGCACGCACAGCTACAGCCGATCTCGCTAGTTCTTCCTTCCACAAGCTAGATAATACTAGCTCAGACACGCACCTCCGGCCGAGTTTGTCCTGGACGCTGCAAGTGCGCCTTGTTGCTGCGGCTGCCATGAGAAGCTGCTGCCTGGATTGGTAACAGAAGAAGGCGCCGGAGTACTGGTCTCGGAGCTGTTGTGCGACGATTTCATGGGGAGCAACTCAAGCTCGTGCACTGGCGGATCATGAGACTGCCGACAGTTGATCTCAAGCGGCCCCCCGTAATACACACCAGGTCCAGCGCCGCTCAAACCGAAGCTACTGCACACTACACCCGAGCTCGCGGCCACCATATTCGCTCTTATTCTCTCCATACTAGCTAGCTGCATACCCTCCAGCTCTTCCCCTTCCACTCCAAATCACCAATCGCTCCAACACTCTAGTCTTGAAATTCTTCTTGTACGTCTTCTTCGTCTTTTTCTGCTTCTGCTTCTTCTTCTTCTTCCAGGCTTCTTCTACTTTAATCGACAACACACTCTAGCATCTGTGAAACACCAGATCTAAGCAACTTGCTGCTGTTGCGAAATCCGTGCAGGAAGCAATTCTCCGTGAGATCTTCGTCTGCTGCTGCTGCTTCTTCTTCTGCTTCTAATTCTACTGTAATCGACAACCCTGCAAACTACCTTGCAATTGCTAGCATCTGTGAAAGGCCAGATCTAACGAACTCGCTGCTGTTGAGAAATCCGTGGAAGTAATTCTCTTCTTCTTCTCCTTCTTCTGCTTGTTCTACTCCTGATCTTTCAGCACCCTGAAAACTAGCTTGTAATTGCTGGCATCTGTGATCTAAGCCAAAGTCTCGGTGGGGGTGCTGATGAGGAATCTATCCGGGGAAGCTGCAAATTCTGTCCGTGATCTTGCATGCAATCTTCGACTTTCCTGTTGGAGCTTGCTTGCTCGACTTCTTCTTCTTGTTGAAAACAGACGTCGCGGCGTTCGAGACTGCAGGCGCAGTTGGGTCATCTCTTTTTTGTTTGCTTTTTCAGGCAAAACAAAACAGGGGCTGAAAGACAAAACACTCTGGACTGAAGTTATTAATGTACAGATCCAAAACCTACCCACAAAACCAAATTTAGTTTGACATTATTCTAAAATTAATTAGAAGCTTAATAATTTTGGATTAATAAAAAGGATTATTTTTTGGTATAAATTTCAAACACTTCAACCTGAAAATTTGTAGCTGCTGAAATCTTCAAATGTTTCTAATGACATTGTAAAGAAAACTCCAAAAAAACCCAACCCCAAAAAAAAAGAGGGTGCTGCTCGCTAATTAAACTAGGTTACCAATTAGTACCCAAACACTTCCTTAGACTAATTTGAATCTTAAGACAAGCTCTGCTTGACTGAGATCTTCTACAAAAGCACCCAACAAATATTTTTTTGTAATCACCCAACAAAGACACTGAAAATTTAGATGCCTAAGACATATGGGGCTGAGAACCTTGGATTTTTGCAAATCCACCCAAAAGGAAAAATATAATGAAATAAAAATCACACAACAAAAACACCCAAAATTGAGAGATATTTAAGACAATGTGAAACTTAGAACCTAGACCTTCTCTCAAAACACACTACAAAAAAAGTCATCCACAATTATTATAAGTTGAACTTCTAAGACATGTGTGAGTCATGTAACCTCTTTCCTTAGTTAAGGGAAGCACAACTCTCTCACTCAGATATTATTGCCTCCCAAAATACTGTCTCCTTTTGGAGGTGGGGGTTTTCTATGCAATACTTACATGTAAGAGAAGTAAACCAACAAGCAAAAGGCCCTTTGTGGATGTCTCCAATAGGGATGTTGGGGTATTTATTCTCTCAAAATCCCTCTCACTTGTTGCTGTTATTATTATTCTTATTATAATAGTAGAGAGAGAGAGACAGATGAGGTGGGGAGCAATATTGCTCCCTGCCGAGACAAAATATTAAAATAAAAGGAAACAGTGGTGTCATCAAAGACATGCAACTGATGAATGGTTTGAAGAATAGAGAATGATATATGGTAGTACAATGCATAAGTAGGGATTGCTAGCTGTGCCTCACATAAGATCATCATCAACTTGTATCCTGGATCTAGGACATACTGGTAAGGTGCATAAGTATAGATGATGGGGGTAGTTGTTGCTCTTCATACACGAAATTCAATCATTAATAGATCCAGGACCCCAGGACAATTTGTAAGTTGATAGGGGTCAGGAGTCAGGTTCTCACAAGTATTCCTCCACTTATTATTATATGGCTTATAGACCCAAAAGAAGAATAGACCAAATAGAAGAATCCATGGACTCCAGCACATATAACCAACCAACAGATAGAGAGAGAAAGATGGTCGGCTATGGATTCCCAAAGGGACCTTGAAGACCTCAGAACACCAGCATCCAGCACCCTGAATGCGGTCGGTTGATAGGGATTCTAATTCCAAATGGGTCAATTCCATTTTGGAAGTGTGAACAAGGTAGTGAGTAGAGGGACATGCAAATTGAGTTTCCACCTCAACAAATAAGAGTACCGAAACTACATCCATGTAAGGAGGGCAAAAAAAAGTCTTGCTGCTCCAAGTATAATGAAATTAATAAATCTCATTTTAGAATTTTAGAAACCTCCCATCCATTCAAAGAAAACTTCACATATCTAATGCTACATAAGATCAACAGCTTCTCAACAAGCTAATTAACAAGATGTCTTCACTGGACCATGTCAAAGTGGTAGTTTTGTGCCATGGAATGTTTATGCATTTATGTTAACATTTGTAGTTTGCTGATGATGTCCCTCTTCAAATACTGTTTAGAATTGGCCATTTCAAATTTCACTAAGAGGTACAAAATAGGCTGCCCAACCATCCTCTGAGGATTTCATTTGACCTGGTGAACCAAATTAGATGTTAGGTTGGATGTGTAATAGTTAACATCAAGCACATTGACCTAGTGGTGAAGTCTTGGACTCACAAACACTACCAAATTCTCTTCCCAATGAATTGGTTCATTTGTGCTTTGATGTTTTTGAAGGTATATGTTGTCACTTGAGGCCAACACAATTGAAAACCTTTTCCAAGTATGGTAAGGGGAGTAATCTTAGGGTATTTTCCACAAAATAAAGTATTAGTGGATCCATCCTGATTCAGTTTTTATCTTTGCAGATGGCCCAGAAAAGATATTGTAGACTCCAAGTGCTGTTTTAGTTGAGTGATTGGATTGTGCTACTTATTCTTAAGTTGTTATTATTGAAGATACATTAACCTTCGTTATTTGAAAGGTGTGAAACAAGCTTTCCACAATCATGGCTGAAATCATTTGATTGTGATAAATGTAAGGATACAGTCTTCAATAACATGAACATTGATGGAAAATGCACAATGTAATTCCCATTTAGATTGTTCTTTTCTCCAAATTGAAGGACTAATCAAAGATAATTGTTATGAACCATATTATCATACTTTTTGACAATGAAATTAAGATCAGTGTGTTTAGCCATGTATTTCCTACCATGTGCAATACTTCGAAAGTGGACTCCTAAAAGGGAAGGGGTTTACCATCATGAAAATTATGTATGCATAATTGACATCAAGTTTTAACTACAAATTATAGAGTTAATGCTGACGCTTTACTCAATATTTACTCAATGCCTTTTGGTGACATTTTAAAATTTCTATCTGTACAATTGCATGTTAAAAAATCTTGAATCACACTGTACATTCCCTTGCTAATTGTGATTATGATGTCAGTTTATTTTTATTCACTTGCTAATTGTGATTAGGATGTCTGTTTATTTTAATTCAAGAATTTTTTAATGGCAAGAATTTCTTTCTGAAGGAGCAATACATGGTCTCAATGACTTAATATTCTTAAAAACTTGTCCAATTCTTAGTTTTTGTCCTTTCATCTTGACTAGAGGCTTGTCTATAACTATCAAAAGGTTAATTACAATATAAATTTCCTAACTCACAAATTCACTTCCATTGATGACTTCTTGATTAGCTAATATAATTGATAGTAATGTTATCACAACAATGAAAAATTACAACCCTAACGATGACCCAATTTTATCAGATGTCTCCGAAGAGACCTAACGATGACCCAAGGATAGCAAAGAAGGAAAGATGTTCTCAATTCATTTGATTTCACATGGGCATGATCCCTCTTCCTACGAATTGTCTCATCTTTTCTAACAATCAAATTAGAGTTTTATATGCTTTCTAAACCCAATAAAAGGCTTTGGATAATATGGCTATATTATGATAATAAACAAAGCCATATTATCTGAAGCCTATGATTGGGTTTTGAATATTTATTATGAGTATGACTCTAGGTCAAGGCATATGCGTCCATTAGCTTTTGAAGCTTTATTCCAAGCTCAAGTGATTTTTTCAGGCCGGCAAGTTAAAGTGTCCATAATTTGGAAGAGACATAGGAAAAGAGATAAGGGGTTCATTGATGGGTTTTCCTTACATTTAGGGGTTTCATTTTCTTTTTGTAATAGAATGTAGTAAAGGGTTTTAGTCTGGGGATTTTGTTTTTTTTGAGAATTTCAAACCTTGAAGCCTTGGAATTCTTGTGAGAAGTATTTCAACTTCAATTCATTTCGAAAACATGAAAGCATGATAACATAGCTACTTAACATGATTGGTACTCATGCTCACTTTGTAAGTGTGTGTGTGTTTCATTTGGCCACTAGTCCGTGGACTCTGTCACCAGTCTTACAATAGGCAATCAGGTAAACTAATCGCCTAAGGAAATGTGACTCTTGTACAGAGTCCGCATCAGTCAAACCCTGTGGGAATTCCCCCCTTACAATGATTAGAAACTGTCCACCTTTGAACCAGGTCACTTAAGATAATAATAAGAACAACGTCAAGGTATGAAACATTTGAGCATCATTTAATTACCCATTAATCAATTGAAATGTTTACATATTACATATAATTATGATTTATATTATTTCCTTGATATCATAATAAGAACTTGTGATATATTGCAATTGCAAAGGGAAAAAATCGCTTCTTGGATGGTGATTTAAGAGATTATGATATTTGCAATGTAAATATTTTTTTAAAAAATTAATTAAGATTTGGGTCCTTAGAAAAGCACAAATATGTTCATTTGTAAACCAAAACCTTAAGAGCCTTGGAAAGTGATTACCTTAAAAAATCATTATGACAATTTCCTTGTTGCAGAGGAAGTTTGGGAAGCTTTTTCCCTTGTTTTCTCCTTCTTTTTTTATTTTTTTATTTTCTCTTTTCTTGCACACCATTTGAGGAATGATTAATATGCCAGACTATAGTAGTTGGTATGGTACTAATATTAGTGAACTAGATTTGTGTGGAGATTCCTGACAAGGCTTAACACTCTAACAATTAAAAAATCCCCTTGTGTAAAAAAAAGTCTGAAAAAATAAAACTTTGTAAGAAGAATTTTCTTGAAAGAAGTTGCTTTGTTATAACAAAAAGACTGAGTTGCCAGAGGGAAGAGAGTCAGGATGCCTGGGAGTCTGGACCCCTCCAGTCATCTGGTAGGTATGAGGCAATCAGATCTGCTATGAGTAAGTGAAGTAAACAAGCTAGTGATTGGATCTATTGCGAGTAAGAACCTAAGAAAAGCAATCAGATCTGACAGTGAGTAAGTAAACAATTGGATCTATCTCTTCAGAGTAAGAAAATAAGAGAAGCAATTGGGTGGGTCTGTTGCAAGAGTAAGGAAATAACAAAAGCAATTGGGATCTGTTGTAGAGTAAGAAAATAATTAAAGAGAACCAAATCAGATCTGATGTCAGTAGATGAGTTTATGATCAGCTGTTTTTTTCTTTTCTTTTTTTTGTGTTGCAATGTAGTTGGGAAACTCATATGCTGGTAGCAGTAAGTATGGGGAATATAGAATGCAGTTTGCACAAGTCGTAGGCGACAACCCAGACATGCAGACAAATTATCATCATCCAGAGATGCAAAGCTGATCCATGGGCGACACCCCAGACATGCAGACAAATTACCTTAACTGGGGATGCAGAGATCCATGTGAGGGAAAAGCCTGATCAGTCATATTAATCAAACCGACATAGCGAATCCCGCTGAGGCTGAGGAGTCTTGGAGACTCCGAGTCTTTGGCTGGGCCACCCTAAGATGATGACCTCCAGTCTGCTCAAGACCCTGTTATTAGCCTTACTTATCTGACCCCTTCTGCCTGCCACTTTTCCGTGCACCACTGATGAGTAAAACTTCAGTAGTAGCACATGCAATCCACCAAATACTGAACTCTGAGCAGGTCCTGGACCCGCTCTAACTGGCCACAGTGCTGGATGTCTGTTATTACTCAGTTCTGGATGTACCTCAACTGAAGTAAATATTCGGTTTCACCTTGGTAACCAATGCTGTAGGAAATAGCTCTCATATATAGGCAGATACCTAGGAAAATAGGCAACTGTAGCTAAGTAGATGGTTTGTACATAGGTAAGGGCTGTTTTGATTACCTACTTGCTTGTGGGTTGTTAATAGGTAGGCTAAAAAAAAAGTAATTGAGATAATGACCATGGTTAGTTAGTGAACTGGAGCCCAACAGAAAACTGTTTCCTGACCATGTACCATCCATCCTTCATGGTGTACTGGTGGGTGCTGGTTCACTGTGGCTGCTCTAACCCTTC
>Ga0116231_10000995_pt1 | contig 55538 bp, 47 predicted proteins | sample S1TSphgellanicum_2_FD_89695 | JGI IMG/M metagenome (GOLD analysis project Ga0116231, IMG submission 89695) | Host-associated microbial communities from peat moss isolated from Minnesota, USA - S1T2_Fd - Sphagnum magellanicum MG | ecosystem: Host-associated > Plants > Peat moss > Unclassified...
AAGCTTGGCCGAGCTTACAACTATGCATGACAACACTCTCTTTGAGATGGTTTAATGATGCACCCGATGATGCAATTGCATCGATATCAGTTCAGAAGAGAAGAGAAAACCTGGTGCACCAAATCTGCTCCCATGATCTCTGCAACCTTTCCTGCAGCATCTGCACTTCCTCGCTCAAAGACAAGACGTGTCAACAGCTGCAAGCCATCATGATACAGCAAGAAAACTTCAGAGTCACAGATAGAACGGACAGCAACCAAGCAGTCAAGGCCCCCACTGTCAACCTCAAATCTCAAAGACACAGCTGTGTAGGGAAACTTTGGGCTCCTTGTTGCCCTAAACCCTAAGCCCTAAGCCCTAAATGAGTGTGTAGCTTAGGTTTAGGGTTTAGCTGCATGGCCCTATGAAACAGGTGGAAAAGGCTTTGTGGGTTGTCATGCCTGCACAATTCAGCTCAAGATAAGCTCTCCCAGAATACTACCAACAAAAGACTGAAAATAGGATTGTAAGAGACAACAGATGGAAGTGTCAACTAAGCAAAGAACATGGGCATTTCAGTAAGCTCAGTAAGCTCAGAAACAGCGGGGGAGGAATTTTCTTACATCACTAGGGTGTTCATAGATAAGCTTGAAGAAGTTGAAGTCATGTGTGGTGTCAACACCATCCACGATATCACCAACAGTGGCAATGTAAAGTATGAATGCTGAGAGATATGCCATAGGCTTGTTACTCAACAACCCAAGGAACCTCTTTACAGTCCCTTTGGAAGAAGAAGCCACTGCCGCCTTCCCTGACAAGTCTCCTGATCCAGAACTGGACATTGCAGCAGGAGGAGCAGCATCCTTTGAGCTTTGTCTTGAAATGGCAGAGAGTCCAAAACCCACACCAATACTGTGCTCTGCTCCAAGCAATGGCCTCCTATCTCCCTGGCCAACTGTCCAATCGTCACTGTCCTCATCTGCCAGCGCCTTCACAAGGTTGTGAAGTTTACCTGCAACCCATCTCATTATGGTGCATAAGAAACCATCAATCATAGGAAGTGACACTGTTCCTGGAAACAATCACAAAATGCTTATGAGCAGAGTAGAACTCTTGTACTACACACACGCACCACTCAAAAACTGTCGCTTGCCACTATTAGCATCCTCAATTGTCTGCTGCAGTATGGCTAGTGCCCGCTGCCGTAGTACTTGCCTCGAGCTGTCTGTTCCTGAGCTTGATACCATATCAGCACCAGACAAGACTACTTGCAAAGACCCACCTTTCTGCTGACAAATAAACAGCCAAAGTATTCTGTGTTAGGTTCCCATGTTGTGCATGTCTGTGTTTCTGCTTAGTCTCTCCATCATTCCAGATAGCCCTACTCATCAGACTCTCTGCTTGTGGCCACAGACCCAACATGGAGCAACAGACAGAGTGAGAGAGAACCAGATTTTGGGGGTGTGCGTGTGCAGGTGGGAAGCCAGGAAGGGGGAAACCTGTTCTAGAATATCCAGCAGTCGGAGCACCAAGCGCTTAGCTACCAATACCATACATGCCTCCTGACGCTGCTCTACCACTCCTTGGCCCTTATTCCCCGAATGAGAGATTTGGGACAACACAGCAGATGCCTGCAGTCATGAACAAAAAGTTTTGTGAAGATGCCCAATATCTTCCAGCAGGGTGGGAAAATCTCTGAGTCATGATAGCTATCTGCACAAAACCCTTAAAAGAAGGAGAAGACCTGAATAACTCAAGATGAAAAGGAACACAAAAACAAGAGACAGAAAAGGAAAATAAATCTAGCAAAGATGATGGATGATAAGTCTGAAGTTTTTTTGCCACCTTGAAGCTATGGAGATTGCATAGATGAAACTTCTTGTTTTGTATTCTTCATCCAAGAACATAAGTTGGGAAGGCTGACGTAGAGCTCAGGGTTTAGGGTTTATGGTGAAAAATTCACACATCCATTTTAAGTGCATATTCCCTTACCCGATGTAGAAGCTGCCTTGCCATGTCCACAGAACTCACTGAAGTCACAGCAATATCAATGCAGAGAAGAGCCTGCAAGGTTTTCCATCAAAGAAAAAACATAGTCAGAACAATTCCCCCCCCCAAAAGAAAACACAAGCAGCTAGAGGTTGCCATATTGAATGACACCCATGACTACATTTTCATGTCCTCAAGACTCAAGATCAGAAAGTGTGACTTTGAGGGTACATGCTGAAGTTGGGCACAAGCGAAAATTCAGGGTCACAAGGTTATCATCACATAGGTGGGCAGGTATGAAAGCTGTACGTTGGTGAGAGGTGGTAGTGGTGCACAAAGGGCAGAAAATCTGTGACCCTCCTCTGTGCTGGATGACCTGTTTGCTGCTCCTGAGACTCCATTGTCAACCTAATGATGCACCCACCACATTCAATATAAATTTCTGTTTGCTATGATGGTTATCCAGTCCAGATATGACTGCCAGGCAGTTGTAGTACTGTTTGTATGTGCAACAGACTGAACCTTTTCTGCAGACTGGTGTGGTTTTTCTTTGGAGGAAGTGGAAAATAAGAGAGAAAGAGTGATGATGCAATTGTCTTGCTTACAACTGCTGATAATGACTGACCAAGCTCAGAAATCAACACTTTCAGTTGCACTTGTCCACTACAGTGGGAGTCTTGATGTGAGAATGATGTTGGACTAGAAGATGGGGTTGTTAGGGACCTACGTCAGTAGAGGCTCTTGTCAAAGCAGTGTCGTCAACCCATTTAGCAAGTTGCAAGGTGGCTGCTTCCTCAGGTGGCAATCCAAAGCGATGTACAGTTTCTTCCCCCAAATCATATTGCTTCTGCTGCACACACCTGTGTCAGCAACCTCATGAGCATCAACACATATCACAGCTCTGCACCTTCTTCATGATGCTGCAGTTATGTATGAAGAAGGGTTTAGGTTTTAGGGTTCAACCCTAAGCCCAATGGACATAATGCTAGGGAAACTACTAGGAGAGCAAAGGATGCAGAAAACCCAAGTCTTCTCAAAATCAGAAAAAGTGCCATATTTACCTCCCTTTTCAAAAGAAAATAAAATGCTACCCAAAGCAGAGAATGCTCCACTACAATCTTGAGAACATTACATGTTGAGCAATGTTGAAGGAGCTGCACGGAGGACTGCTAGTGCTTCTCCCCACTGCCATGGCTGCTGTGGTGACAATGGAGATAGGTGCTGCAATACTGCAAGGCGCCATTCCCACTCATCTATGAAGCACTGGAGATGCTCAGCTTTCTGTCTCCAAGCCTTCTTTGCTGCTCTCCCTGGAAATCTGAGGATGCCAAGGGCTCCTGCTGCTGCTGCTCCATTTGAATCACTTGTGGAGTCACTGTTTGCTTCAAAATTTAACCCATTGTTCACTGGCATGCACTGCTGAAGCAACTTGAGGATGTTGCTCATAAATGCAACAGCTGTCAACTGCTCTGACTTCTGAGACATTGCTCCTCCAACATCCCCTTCACCATGCCCTTCAACAACAGTCTGCACTATTTCTGGTTCAGATGATCCTTTGCCTGCAGATGGTCGAACATTCATTTCCTCCATACGCAAAAGAAAAACCACAATCTCCATCATCCAAATCTGCACAAGAGAGTGAGCAAGTTGGGTGGGTATCAGGATGGAGGAAAAATTACTCAGAAACACCAAATAGAAACCACCTACCTCTGGATACGAGTGGTTTACATCATCATCCCTTGACATGCTCTGCTGCTGAAGACAAATTGGGAAACAAAGTAGCAGCTCCTAGATTACACTGCAGTTGTGACCGGACAGATATGACATCATCGTATAGCCAAAAATGTTGAGTCCAACAGACATACCCGACGACCAGGAGTGCTGATGGCTTCCAAGTGTTCATGAAGCTGCTGCAGAAAAAAGCTTGCTCTCTGCTGTCGCTCTTCATTCTTTGAGCCATCAGATGCACCCAGCAGCTGCATACAAGTCAATGCATGGACTGCAGCTTGCACCCCAAAATGCATGTGTACAAGCTCCAGGTCAAGATGCCTTTGGGAATCACAAAAGGCCAGCCCCCGGATGAAGTCAGTTGGAAGAGAATACAAAAATGTGATTGCAGAGAGAAAACTCCACAAAAAACATATATGGATAAACAAATCCAAATGGTGAGTCAGTAAAAAAAAAACTTATTGATACACTTACAGATGACAAACACAAGATGTTATGGGAGTAGAAGGTGGGTTGCTGAGAGACATAAGTCTTACCTACACTCAGCAGCAGAGTCAAAAGTGCCAGTGGGTTGCAATCTCACAAGCTCAAGAGCATCACTCAGCTTAATGTCTGGAACCATGTCAAACAGCACCTACAGAAGTCATGCATGTCCTCAATAAGAAAATCTGAAAAGATGAATATGGGCAGTCAGTTATTGCATGCATCAAGCACAAGACATCAAGAACACAACAACCATAAACCCTAAACCCCGAATCCCACAGATGGAGCTTATTTGACACAATGCAAATCTCAATGGAGGATCACATGTCACAAGCCAATGTCCAAATTCATCTGCAATGTGGCACTTAGATGGGATCTAAGGATCCTCACCCGCACAGGTGAATGCATGGCCAAGCGCTCAAGAACAAGGTTTGCAGCAAATGAGTTGGCAGGTGCACCACCATCATCATCATCATCATCATCTTCCTGAGCAGCTTTGCTTCCAATCTTGCTGAAGATCCGAGCACTGCTTGCCAGCCTTCCCTTTCCCAAATTGACATGTGAAACAAAGTAAGCCAGCTCCAATCGATAGCACAGCTCATCACACAGCTGCTCCACACAAGACAACTGAAATCCAGCACACAATAGATCATTGGTCCTTCACTGAACATGAACCAAATCATGAGAATGGTACAGACCCTGTGGAGTCAAAATATAGGTCTATGCTGCTCAAAAGGAAAAGCCAACCTTGTCAGCTGAATCTGCATGCAACTGCTGGCCTACAGTCTCTTGTCTTCTTCTTCTGATCCATAGAAGCTCCATCAGCTGCTGCCTCTCCTTCGTCTGGCCTCTCAATAGATCCCAACCCATAACTGCCACCAATGGTTGCAGTCGAGGATATGGAGCAACCACATCTGCTGCTTGTTGAAGCTGACCACTCCTGATTGAAGAGAGTGCAGTCTTCACCACTGACTCGAGTATATGAGCTCCATCAACACGTGCATACCGAAAAGCCTCTTTCAAGTACATTGAGATTGCAGCAGAGGCTTCTTCTGTTAGCAAATTGCTTTCTTGATAAGAAGCAAAAGAAGAAGAAGGCTCACCCATTCGCAGCTGCTGCATTTGTTGATGAAGCCGCTCGAGCACTGGTGGGTAAAGTTCATTGGCAGATATCTTGCTTTGTTGTAGTTCTTCTCGAAGTATGTGGTCCTGTGCAGACTGATCAAGAAGTCCCCACATCAAAAAAAAATTGTCAAGAAAAAAATTACACTAGAAAAGAAGACATGAGTATGGACTCCTAAACACTTTGCATGCCACCAAAACCCTAAACCCTAAACCCTAAACTAACTGGGGGGTTTGACCATGTCCAACAAAATCTATCAGCTTAATTCTCTTTCTCAGAATGTGTAAGCAAAATCATGTCAGCAGCTGGCCAGTTGAAGGACCGACCCCAGTAACTATTGAATCCTGAAACCCATTACCTCCACCAGCCTACAGATCAGGCTGCTCCCAGAGGCAAGGCTGCATTCATGTATGGTCATCACAATATGCTCATATTCCTCTCCTTCCATGGATTTGGTCTTCCGAAAGATGGCTGTCACTGCATCACTGGAGAAACATCCAGTAGACAAACAAAAGCAAAAGTTAAGACAAATCTGGAAGGTACTCAGAACCACAACAACATTCTTCCTGGGCAGCTGCATGAACTGATTCCCAATCATCTCAAATTGTAATCAAAGGACATTGTCTATGAAATCACAGAGAAATCTCCACAACAACACCACTTTGAAGAGTAACATGACAACGAGTGCAGTCATGAACCCTAAACCCTAAACCTATAAAGAGACTGCAACAATTTTGCAAAAACTGTGGAATTGGACCTGCTACCAAGAAATGCAGCATTGCAACAAACCTGCATTCTGATTCACTTGGTCCAAAGTCTTCATGGAGGTACTGCAAGTGCTGAGCTGCTTTCACCAGTTGGCCCACCTTCACATCCTCCATGATTTGCTGCAGATGTGCATGCTGTACTTCCTTTTGGATGACTGAACCCATCTGCATACACAAAGCAACCAATTTGCCACAAGAATCGCTGCTGAGTCTCAGAAAAGAAAAAAAAGAGAAAGAAAAATAAATCCAGACATATGATGCAGATGGCACCGGCCAAGAGTTTGAGGCTGACCTCAAAGTCTTTACAGAGCTGAGACAATTTCCACGTTTTGTCAGCTGGATTGTCATTTGCAGCTTCTTCTTCTGCTGCCTTTTCAGAGTTATTACTTCCATCTAAATCTCTACCAGATGATACCATAGCTGGCAAATCCAAATCATCACTCTGCTGCTGCTGTTGCCTGCAAATGTTCTGACACAACTCATCCAGAAGCTCAGGATGGCGAAGCGTCAAAAATAGTAACCACTTTCTCTCCATGCCTGACAGGATGTCCTTGCCACCTCCAAGAGTTTGTGTAGTAGTTGACTTCTCTATACTGTGTGCATTCTTCTCAACATCCTTATCTCCAACTTGTCTCTCCTTCTCATTGTTGTTCTCTTGATCCTCTCCATCCCCTCCCGATACACATCCTGTAACAAATTGGAGTATTCGATTCAGCTGATCAACACCTGCTGCGACAATCTTCTCCATGAGTTGAAGACCCGCTTTCTTCACATCTTCCGAATCTTCTTCAGCTCCATTTACACTTGCTGCTTTACCTCCTCCATAGAGAGCCCCTACTTCTTCTCGCTCCGCTCCTCCCTCCCCTACAAGGTTCCAAAAATAAGCAATGGGAATGCAGAAAAATCATTTTTGTTGCTATTTCACAATTCAATCAAAGACCAGTGCAAAAGAACAAACACAAAGCTCTTACACCCGAAACTTGGGCAGCTGCAACAGACGTCCCAAAGTAACCCCATCATCAGGACATTCAAAGAGAACAGAAAACTGGTAATGGACAAGACCCATTTTGAAACCTTCACTCTCATCAGATTCTAAAATGCACAAATCCCACACCAACACCATCTGCGTACCTGACTCCACAATGGCTTCACCCATGATGTCACTAGCAATTGCATCCCCATTTTCAAGCACAATGCTCTTCAGAAATTCCATGAAAAGGAGGAACTCAATGCCATCGTAAATAGGTTGCCAATGCAAGCTCCACCAATTGTCTCTTGATGACAATCGGTAATCCAATATCTCCCCACTGGCCACTGCTTCTTCATGACTTCCATCACCCTTGTCCAGCAGCTTTTCCTCCATTGCCTGGAGCTCTTGGAGACACATCCATGCCAAATGTGCAGAGGATGGCACACTTTCCGACCATACAATCCCATTGAGCTTCCACACTTGCAGAACTATAGCACGGTAGATGTCACGTGCCGCTCGTGGGTTCCGCTCACCCAAGCTCAGCAGAGTTGCACGCATAAGCTCAAACTGTGAGAGGAAGAGGTAGTTGACAATTGCCCCTCCAAGCATCCGCTCCTCCTTTCCCTCCATCCTCAATACAAGCTGCTATGCACCCTCTTTGTTGATTGTGAGGTTGTGATGTTTAGCACCAGCAGACATCATATCTGATGCCCACAGATTTCCAACCCGCCTGAAAAAAGTAATGTCCAATACTCTTGGAGCACAGAAACTCAAAACCTCTGAGATACAAAAATCTGACCTTTTGCTGGATTTTTGCAAAACAAGGAATACAAGTTTAAAACCATCTGAGCTCTTGGGCAGCAAAAAAAGCTACCAACATTGAAATCTGCAAATCCCAAAAACAGAAAGAAACATTTACTTCATGGAACTCTTCATTGGGTTTCAATTTGGGTTTTGGCACAACATCTCTTGAGAGTATATGCAGTAATGACGGAATGTTGAGTTATTCTGCCAATCCGAAAAAACACTAAAACCCCCAAAAATACATATTGTGCCATAATTTCATATGCTTTTTTCTTGCTTACAGCCATTGTTTGCATTTTTCAAGAAGATTTTCAATCTCAAGCAGACCCAATTGGAATGTTTGAACCCTAAAACCCAATGACTCAAATCCATTTGATACATGATTTTGGTGCTGAAATTACAAAAAGCTCAACACACCTCCCAAAGCTCTTGTGGGCATCAAATGTATGAGGGATGGATCTCCCAAACCCTAACTTCCTCACAAAAACTAATTGGAGCTGAAATTTGTTTGTCTTCCCACAAACTTGACAAGAAATTCTTTCTCTCTCTTTCTCTCTCTCTCAAAGAGTTAAAAAAAAACAGCATCTCATCTCCTCAACTCCCTCATACTTCCATCAAAAGATTTTAGGGTTTAGAGAGCAAATCAAACCTGTGGAATCGACATGCTTATGGGGTGTGCACATAGCCTCGAAAAATTGCATTCGCACTTGAAAATCTCCACCACAAGAGAAGATATCGATCTTCTTCCACTGCAAACAAAACGGCGGTATTAAGATTCCACCGAATTCTTCAACAATCCAATCCTTGCTCTCTAGTTCTTCAACAATCCATTCCTTCCTTCCATGTCCAGCAAAGATCTTTTTCAATTCCTCGTCTTCTTCAGGACTCAAAAACCCTAAAATCCTCCCTTGAATTTCTTCAAAACCCACCAACCCAATAAAGAGGACTAGCAACTCACCCGATCTTTGAACCCTAAAATCCTCTCACTTGAATTTCTTCAAAACCCATCAACCCAACAAAGACGACTAGCAACTAACCCATCCTTTGAATCCTACTACAATCCTCCCCTTGAACTTCTTCGAAAACCGAACAAAGAATAGTAGCAACTCACCAATCTTTGAACCCTAAAATCCTCTCCCTTCAATTTCTTCAAAACCCATGATCAACCCAACAAAGAAGACAAGCAAACTCACCCATCCTTTGAAGAACCCTACTACAATCCTCCCTTGAATCTCTTCAAAACCCACCAAGTGGCACCAACCCAACAAAGAAGACAAGCAACCCAACCCAACTCCATTTGTGCAACATTCATTGGGTTGCTCTAACAAATTGTTTTAAGCTCTTACTTCCATTAAAAAAAAAAAAGACATTTGTGATGCTTTTGATTTGATGATAACACCACAAAAACTCCAACAACCTCTAAACCAAAATCATTCCTTTCTTCTTGACACTTGTATTGGAATTTGGCTTATGCCTTTTCTCTTTTTTTGTTGTTATTTGTGCCATTTGAAGAAGTAATGGCATCTCTTTGTGTAATGTCTCTCTTGCTCTTTTTATAACAAGTTTTAAAAAATAAGAAAATTATGTCCCAAAATGAAGTTCCTTCACAAAAAAAAGTGAACAACACTCATTGAGGTCCCCCTTTACACTAGTAGGAGTTAGGACCCAAAAAAAAAACTTGGGGCCAACTTTGAGAGCATTTTTGGCTTGTTGTTTGGCACCAAGTTATTACTAATAAATAAATGTTAAAAACATTGATGTTAGGATATTAACAAAGTGCAACAAGAGCTTTTATTAAACATAGTAGTCCAAAGCAACTTATATCTAGTCGTAGAAAAAAAAAATCTTGACCATCAAGATGTGAATACTAATTTTTTAGAATCACCATTTCAATGGTAAAGATTTGTTTCTCAAATTTTATATATTTTTTAGTTTTTTGTGACTCAAATTCAATAGCTCCAATTCTTATTTGATTATAATCCAATGGTAACCTAATATTTATTTAAAAATAAAACTTTGATTGTCACCGTGAGAAAATGCCCTTTTTTTAACTAATTTTTTTCCCATTGTATGTCATTTTCAACTATGTTGCAATTTTAATTTTTTAATATTTTAATAAATTAATGGTGATTATCAAATAAGTTGATCCACCTATTAATTTGGTGGATAGTTTTTAAAAAAACCCTCAACTTGGGGGCCAACTAAATGATTATTTTTGGCATCAACAAATTTCCTAGTTGATTTACAATTGAAATATCAATTTGACATGTTCCCAAAGTTACATGGCATCATAACAAGTTGTTCATCCAACTATGTTCGTAATTTTGGTTTAAAGTTGAATGAAAAAATTCATGTTGTATAGATGAAATGTTGTGCCATTTGCAACTTTCCATCCAAGTAGACTACTTTAAACCCTTTTAGGTGACCTATACACCTAGGTTAGGAATGTTGGTGGTTTAAATTAGGCTACCTACGTAAATAGCTTAGTCTAGGATGTATGTAAATAATCTAGCTTAATCAAATGGCTTAGGTTTAAGCCTAGCCCAAGTCTCATGTGGGTTAGCATTAAGCCTAGCCTAGGTACCATATAGACTACCTAAATCTAGGTTAAAGTAGATGACCTAGGTCTAACCTTTAGGTGTCACATGGGCTATTTAATTAATAATAATAATTTAATTAATACAATGAACCAACTAATAACTTGTACCTATTACTAATAAAGATTAATTAGTTTTTTATTTATTAAAAATTAATTAATAAATTATAATGCATTAGTTAGTTAATTATAACTTAATATCATAAAATAAAATAATTATTAATCATTGATGAATTATTAATATTAATTAACTACTAGTAGTAAGAAATAATAGGTAATATGTATTGTAAATGGGTAGGTGGGTAGGTAATTAGTTAATGATGAGTTAATTAATTAATTAAATAATTAACTAGTTCGTTGTTTAATTATTTACTTACCTATTTAGTTACATAATTTACAAAATTAAAAAGGAGAACAAAGAATATATGGAATAAACTTTCTAATTACAACCTAATTTGCAACTAAACTTTCTAGTTATAAACTATGTTGCAACTCAAAAATTTATTGCGTATATTTTGTCTTCCATTTACATATTATGAATTATATACATAAAATGTTTTGTGTTGCATTTTCATATTAGAAAACATGTGACATTTTGGATTAGCCAATCAAAAAGGTTTAATGTTAAAAATAAACCCAAAATAAAATAAAAATATTTATGTTCCTACCCCTAGCTTACCTATCTAATCCTACTTACCCAAATATTGATTAAAATTTCTTTTGGTCAAAATTTAATTTAAATTTCAAAAAATTTGCCCAAAATATGCCACATGGAAAATTCCCATTATAGCAAATTATTCCATGTGGCATTATTTTTAACAACCCTAATTATGCCTACCTACCAAGATTGGCTCTTTGTTGCTTAAATATTTATTAAATAATGGAAAAGTTCATTATGCATTTGGAGTTTGAATGGCAAATTAGGCATTTAAGTTTATGATTGTTTTTCAAATTAAGTTAATGAACACATGGGACTCAAGCTTTTGTCATCAAACTTCTTAATTAGGTTTGCAAAATAGCTTTCAAACATTGTCATCTTATTTTGCTAAAGTTTGAAAAGTTGTGTGCACATGGCATTCTTTCTTATTGAGATATAACGTTTTAAGATTTCATGCTTATAGTATCAATGTGTATTATGCATGCATTATTGGACTAATTTGAAATGATTATATGGCTAATTAAGGTATTTGCCACCAATTATTTTCTTAAAACTAATTTCCAAGCACATTCTATGAAAACTACGCAACATAGATGGGTATTAATCAAAAAAAAATTTGTTTTATTTAATTTCAGCCTAATTTTACCTAGGCAAGTATGGTAATTGGAAAATCAAATGCAGTTTCTTTTCTTCTATTTTTTACATAACACACAATAAAATGAGCCAACAACATTTATTAACATGTAAAAGGTCCTTTCTTAGAATTTTTTTGACATAACATCACAAAATGTAATTTTAATTTAGACCAAAATCTTTCAAATGACACAAAATTTCTTATACATCCAAATCTTTCTTGAGATTTTCATATTTGCAAATATATCAAAAAAGCAATCAAACATTGATTAAGACATGGAAATGACTACCAAAAATGGTAATTTTAACATTGGACATTTCAATTCCTATGCAATTGATGAACGATTTGTTTTGGTCAATTTCATATGACTTGTTTTGGCACGGTTCATCACATATAAATTCAGCTATCAAGACAAATGTATTTGATCTCTTTCAAACCCAACTAAGTAATTTGATTTGTGAAGGGCTTAAGCTTTTACTCCTTTCACTTCACATGATACAAACCTATGAACACAATTTTAACAACTAAGACTCAACATGCAACCATTGTAAAAAATATAGTATTTTTAAAAATTTTAGTAAATAACATATTTATTTCCAATAATACTATCCTGAAATTCTATTGAAGTTATTATTGGTTCATCTTATCATATTTCCATTTTTTTTAAAGCAATAAATCAAGTGGATTGACCATTGATCCTAAACATCTAAATATCTCACTTTTCTTCGAAAGCACCCAATTCAAGATATCAACAAATCTAGTCAAGCTATGTTCTACACACCCATCACATACTCAATTCATCTTCTTCCTCTCATGTCATGATTTACAAACTTGTCATTACTTCAATATTTTGTTCATTTTATTATGCTCACGGATTACATTGTGACAAATGTTGTCACATAGTCATTTTCTGCAAGATTTTGAGGTTTGTAATTGACTATATGACTAAATAAAAATTATTAAAATGAAAAAATAAATTCACATTACATTTTCATTACACATGATATAATCACATTGTACGAGTTTCATGAATAGTTTTTGAATTGTTACAACAGAATTTACAACAAAATTACTAAAAATCTTGTCCTCATCAATAATTAATGAATATGAACTTCATGCACCTACATCAATACTCATGAATCTTAAAAGATTGCTTATTCTTCACTTCAATGTTACAGCAATCTTACACATACGTTCTCTAACTATTGTTTGATCTACCCCACTTCCAATTGCACTAAGTCCTTGAGTATCATTCAAAGAAAATAAAAAATTTCATATGCAATTCTAAAACCTTCCCTTAGCTTTTGTATTACATATCAAACCTTGTAGATTGACTTCAACAAATGCCACATATGTATTATACAAATATGCATTTCAATCAACAAAAAAAACCCCAAAAAAAAGAAAAAAAAAGAAAAAGAAAAACCAAACTAGATTTATATGAATGAACAAGTTTCTACATTCATATGTTTGTTATACTGATCAAACTAGTTTTAAAAACAACCTAACCACTTACACTCTAAACCTTAAACCCTAAGACACTGAGAATCAAAATGGAACCTTAGAAGGTAGTTACATGTTGCAATTTGTAAGGAGGAACCCATTCACGCCACGCTGCACTTTTCATATAACAAACTCAAAATTCAAATCTCAGAAGTGATACATCTTCTTCCACCTTCTCATTTCTGCAATACCTCAATGCTTCGTTCAACCCCACAGATCATGTATCTACACACACTTTCCTTTCATTTCCTTTCCTTTCCTCTCCTGACTCAAAAGGACTCTTGGAGGTACCAAAATCTATATTTGAGGAGCAAACTACATTATGAGATTTACTCCGTCAGGTAACCAAAACTTTTCTCGATTTCTCTCAATACACAATAAAATACCTCTTTACAGTTGGATTTAATCCACCTCCTCCATGCGGCTACCTTCATCTACATCATCTTCTAGGGTAGGCATGTCAGCTTCTTCCTCTGCAACAGCTGATGAATCCTCATCAATACTCAGACCAAGCTTGATCATGCGGTGGATGCGGTTTCCAAAGGTGTTGGGATCATCCAGGCTAAACCCCGATGTCAACAATGCTGCACCCCAGGATATATAACAGAATGGTCAGAAAATTAGGGGAAAAGGATAATTAAACAAGAACAAGAATGGTCATGCATTACCCAAGTCAACTAGAAAACCCTACAGAAACATTAGAGTAGATTTATCTGTACTATGAATAGGTCTATCAGTCAGCCACATATATTTCAGTGACAAAATCATGAACCAGTTTTGCAGGGAAGTAAGCAACAAGCTGTACATACCAGTCTCAAAAAGTAACAGCACTAAATCCTTGACTGTTTTGTCAGATTTGTCTACATCCACACGCTTGCGTAATTCAATCATGACAGGATTCTCAGGATTAATTTCCAGCGTTTTCTTGCTGCTCATGTAGCTGCCCATGCTGTTATCCCGAAGAGCTTGTGCCTTCATAATGCGCTCCATATTTGCGGTCCAACCATATCTACACATCACAGCCGTCCAGCAATCCACATTACATACATCAAGCACAAGTTTCTCAAATCATCTGGAGTAACCAGAAAGTCAGCTATTTAAGTTACCCAAAAACAAACCAGGGACTGAAACTTACTCGCCGGTGACCAAGACGCAAGGTGAATCCACAATTCGGTCAGAGACCTGGACCTTCTCCACTTTGTCTCCGAGAATTTCCTGCTCACCCAGGAGACATAAATTGACATTGAATCATCTTCCCACAGAGCAAAATATCACTGTGGACAAACACAATACCGCCTCCAAGAAGCTTTCATATGCTCATTACACTTTTGATCCATCTGAAGGGAATAGGATAATATCACACAATGGACAAACTCAGAACCACCTGAGGGCAACACATTATCAGTGACATTTAAATTACAACATACACACACACACCTTTATGACTTTGCAAAGAGGCTCAAACTGAGCTTTTGTCTCCTCTTTCTTCTTTTTCTCCTCCTCAGTCTCATCCAATTTCAGACCCTCTTTCGTAGCAGACACCAATTTCTTGCCATCGTACTCCTTCAATTGTTGAACTGCATCAGCAAAGCTAAGTATGAGATTTGTTGCCATTCAGAATATAATAGAACAACCTCTAACATCATTCAAGTTCATATGATGACCCCAATAATAACCAACTAATCAGTAGAAACAAAGAAAAATCTTCCACCAGAGCTCCAAACACAATCCCAACATTAGCATCAATCTCCTTACACCTCTGACATTTCATCCCTATAAAGTACAGTTGTAGCTCATGTAAGACATAAAGAGCAGTGTCTAGATTTGCAAGTTTGATACCTACCTGCATACTCGTCAATGGGATCAACCATAAAGAGAACTTCGAGACCTCTTTTCTTCAGCTTTTCCAAGAATGGAGAGTTCTCAACTGCCTTTCGAGACTCTCCAGTGATGTAATAGATATCCTTCTGTCCATCTTTCATGCGGGTCACATAATCCTTCAGGGATGTTGTTTCTTCTCCTGATTTAGTGGATTGGTACCTCAGCAAATCTGTAGAAAAGAACAGCATGATCAGTAAATAATTAAAATACCAGCTGCCATCACCTAACAATGTTGCAGTAGTATGGATTAGCACTCCAATTTACAGTGAAAAAGCTACCAAGTGAAAGGAGATACCAGCAAGTTTGGCACGATTTTGAGAATCCTCATGGATGCCAAGCTTCAAGTTCTTTCCAAAGGCCTCATAGAACTTCGCATAATCCTCCTTGTTCTCAGCAATCTCATTGAACAACTCTATACACTTTTTCACTATGTTTTTTCGGATGACCTGCAAGCAAAATAAAATCACTATCAGACTCCATATATACCATCATTAAAACAAAAGGTAACAAAATAGCATCTACAATTAGGACATTAAAATGTAGACCATTGCAAGCACAAACCAAACAGCCTTGTCAAGGCTTCCATATGAAAATGCATTCAGCATTCTACAGAGTTCTTGAAAAATTTTAAGTACAACTACCACAAATTGGATCATGTTCACAACTGGGAATCAGAATTCAGTGAGACAAACCTTCAGAATTTTGTTTTGCTGAAGCATCTCTCGTGAAATGTTCAAGGGAAGATCCTCAGAATCTACAATGCCTTTTACAAAGCCCAAATACTCAGGGATGATCTCCTCACAGTTGTCCATGATAAAAACACGTCGCACGTACAGCTTAATATTGTTTTGCTTCTTGCGCCCATCAAACATATCAAAGGGGGCCCTCTTAGGAACAAACAATACTGACTTGAACTCCAACTGCAAAAGCAACAGCAAACCAGTCAGGATCCTCAAGAGTTGAGTACATCAAAGAGAGGACATAATTACTGAAATTGAGTAGCTTCATCAAGACACAAGATGAAAAACCCCATTACCTGCCCCTCAACTGAAAAGTGCTTGACAGCCAGATGCTCCTCCCAGTCATTTGTCAAACTCTTGTAGAATGCAGCATATTCCTCCTTGGTAATTTGATCTGGTGGCCGCATCCAAATCGGCTTCTGCTTGTTTATTAATGCCCACTCATGTGACACTTCCTTCACCTGCACATGCATATTGTAACATGTTACAAACCATTCACTCACCACAAAACTCAAATTACTCAGCTACATTATTCAATCCTGGGCTTATGTTTCCCATATCTCAAAACTTCTCATAACCCATGTAACCCAGCAACACATTCCAATACCAAAAAGTACCTTCTTTTTCTTCTTTGCTTTGTCCTTCTCCTCATCATCATTGACCTCTTCAATTTTGCCTTCCTCATCATCCTTATCCTCTTTATCATCATCCTCATCATCTGACACCTCCTTCTCAGTTGTCTTCTCAGTCCACAGAGAGATAGGGTAGCTAATAAATTCTGAGTGCTTTTTCACCAAGTCCTTCAGTTTTCTTTCCTCCAAGTACTCTAGCTGGTCTTCTTTCAGGTACAAAACAATCTTAGTCCCCCGGCCCAAGTCCTCACCTGCAGGAACATACACACATCAAAAACCTACACATTTGCATCCCTAGATAGAGGATAGACATCTCCCAGGCCAGAAAAAGTGCAGTGGGAATAGAGTAGAATCGAAGCTGAAAGACTACAATCTGCAGACAACCACCCAACAGATCAAACCATCAAACAATACATATGAGGCTCACATGCTGTTACTAGCACCCGCCTAGATCAGAAGACTCAATGTACAGGCAGTATGCATTAATGAAGGAAAACATATGCAATCCTGCACTACTGCTAGTACAGTGCACCCCAGACCTTTCAAGATCAACACAGATGTTTATATTAGAGTTTTCCTAGAATATAATATTAGCACAATTAGGTTATCAGGACTATTCACTATTGAAGAGCATACTATAAACATGAAATGCATGCTTCTAGGCTCATACCCGTATCTCTCCGAACAGTGAAGGAGCCTCCAGCCTGAGACTCCCAGACATACTGTTCGTCATCATTATGTTTGGTAGTCACAACAACTTTGTCTGCAACCAAGTATGCAGAGTAGAATCCCACTCCAAACTGTCCAATCATGCTGATATCAGCCCCAGCAGAGAGCGCCTCCATGAAAGACTTGGTTCCTGACCTTGCGATTGTTCCAAGGTTGTTCACCAAATCTGGAGACAACTCAACAACAAGGTTAGCCAGCCACTGAGCAAATTGCACCATCATCAGGCATAGTAGCAGAGCAGATGAACACTGATATTGACTGCTGCAAATCTACCAATGGTACCAAGACAACCTGCTGCAAATCTACTGCTGTAGAAGCAATCCAAAGCAGCAACAAAACATTAAATCTAGGTAATGGACAGGAAAAAAAACTCAGCCATGATATCAGAGTGCTGCCTCTCACCAGCCTTTGTCATTCCAATTCCAGAGTCAACAATCGCAATTGTATTGTTTGCCTTATCTGGCACAATGTGAATAAAGAGATCCGGCTGGCTTTCCAGCTTGCTCTTGTCTGTGAGGCCCTCAAATCGAATCTTGTCCAGTGCCTGTCATGCCATATACAACAATGTGAGTGTGCAAGGTGCCTATCGTCTTGTGACTATTCACATCTTATTGCAAGAAAACGAGTAAATGCGCCTGTCTTCCACCTTAGGGGACACCCAGGATGGTGCTACACATCAGCCGCTACCATGTAGAGGAACACTAACAGGCAATTCCACGGGGATTCCTTGAGTACATCAGAACTCTACTAGATCGAAAATCCATGCAGTAAGAGGAAAAAGCTACCAGGCACGCAAAACAATAGACATGAAAAATATACAAGTCTTAACAAACCATGATATGCAAAGTGGCGAACACGCTGCTGCAGTCAGAACATAAAAAAACGCATTTTTCTATCAGGTAGATTCTAAGGCGTTCAGTGAGGCCAAGGAGCAAAAACATTCCAACATAGAGATTCTCGCGTCACCGACTTGTGCTCGCTAGGCTGTTGTACCATACTAAGGCAGAGAAAGGCTTCTCGTGCATTATAACTCTACCTTTTTTTCATTTCTTTTTTTCCTTCGCGTGGTTGTTATCTTTCTTCTGTCATGTACAAGGGAGATGATTTACCAGCGCGTACATATTGTCGGCAATTGAAGGTCCTTGAACAAGTAAGAAGCAATAGGAGGAACAGCGACTTACATCAGAGGCATTGGAGATAAGTTCCCGAAGAAAGATTTCCTTGTTGCTGTAGAAAGTGTTGATGATGAGGCTCAACAACTGATTAATCTCAGCCTGGAAAGCGAAAGTCTCCACGTCGCCTCCTTGCGGCTCTTCCACTACCATTTCACTTCCTTGCTGCTGCTGCTGCTGCTGCTGCTCGTCCTCAGAGACGATCGCCATCACGTTCCAAAAACCCTCAAAGCAACAACCAGATAGTAATCAAAATAGACTTCAAAATGGCCCCCGGGGAAAAAAAAAACACGAAATCCGTAACCAAAAGAAACCAAAAAAACTTGATCAAGTTAAAAGTGCACAATACGCTAAAACTCTGCAGAATAACACGAAAACGAACGAGAGTAATCGCGTCGAAGAAGAAGGGCACAAGAAAGGAGTGCAAAACGCAAAGGCAGAGAGACTGTGCGAGAGAGGGAGACAGAGACTCTTTCAAGGAGAACAGTTTAGCACAGGAGCAAACAGAGGCCTACTCCTAGCCGTCCGATCCACAGAGACGAGAAAATCCTGGACGTTCGTAGTCTCGCTCTCCAAGGCGGGAGCGGCATACAGGTCGCTGCGCCGCTTCTAGTAGTTTCCACCGGCTCTTGACCGTTCGATCACAAGTCCAGTAATTGATGAACGGTCGAAAATAATCCTCCAAATCCCAAATTTATCCGCCATTTTATTTAGTTATTTATTTACTTTTTTTTTACTCCTGTTCCCAATTCATCGGGAACATAATACCCGTGATAACGTACGTTTTTTTGGTTCCCTAAGTTCTCAAGCGCTCCAGTGTTTTTCTTTTTAGGAATTTTGGATTGTAGTCAAAAGTGGCGATCATCCACAGGAAGATTTAGCCAAATATGGCTATGGAGCAGATATGAAGTACAAATCTTTGTAATCTGCCTTCTTTATTTCTGGCTACAAAATGAAATCGATCGAAATATATATATATATAAATCTGGCGAGTTTGACTTTTCAATTTTCTCACTTTTGGCGATTGAAAACCTCCAAATTCACTTCAATTTCGAATCTGTAATATTAATTTCGTTTTTTTTTTGGCGAAACTTTTCGCCTGCCAAGCTCTGTTCTGCTTAATGTGATCCCCATCAGTTTCCGAAGGTTCTAATGAAGCGAACGAGACCGTTGCTGCCGTTCTCGAAAGTTCTGGAAAGTCCCCGACAATTGCTGCTCTAGAAAGTTCCCCCCCGCACAGTAAAAACAAACAAAACACTAAAAGTAAAATCAACAATAACCACGAACAAATTTTAACCTTCATTTTTTTTTTACTACCTACTAAGTATGGGGCTATTTGGATTTACCTACCTGTAACTTGACAGCTTGTACAAACTAATTATATTATTTGTAGAAATATTGAAATTTTTTAAATAAGTAAAATTCTTTGCAAATTATTTTATTTTATTTTTTTTGGTTTTTGGATATGAAATTATCAATTCTAATTAATTAATTAAATTAATTATCTGGCATGCATGTGTTGAAGCTGTCCATGTATGATGGGTTGGTAACGGTGGTTTTTTTTTTTTCCCTTCCAATTTCTATGACAAAAAATTTGAAAATACAATTTTTTTGATTTTATTTAATTTTTAATTAAAATTTTATTTAAAATTCAATAAACTCATCTAAATGTAAGACACCACCACATTAACCTCACATATTTATCAACCAATATTATTATTAATTGGGGGTGTCATAAGGTAAAGTTTGAAAATTTTATCAACAAAAGGGTCTTTAATTAGTATATATATATTAAGTGAAGTTTTGTTTTGGTGTTTTTATTGGTTATGGTAATATTTCATCTCCAAAAGTGGCTTAAAAAAAAGTTGAATATCATTGTGTTTTGCAATTGCATGCATCAAGACACTAATTGTTTTGAGGCCCATGATGTCCTTTGGGTTTTTTTTTAAATAATTTTTACATATTTTCATTATATTATGTGTTTTTCATTATTTCCATGGTTTCATGTTAATGAATTTATTTTAAACATATTTATTGTAAATTATGTTAAGAAAATTATTGGTCCTAATTGAATGTAAGGAAATCTTCTAATGTTGTTGTGTTTTGGATTTTATTGTCATGTGAGATTCATAAGCATCATCCTTGTCAACCAAAAAAAACCAAAACCTCTGAGTTTCCATGTAATACTAAAGATATCCATAGAAATAATAATATAATTTCAAGCCAATCCTCTAGTACAAGGGCAATTTCAACACACGTTTACTAAATGATTATTAATTTTGAAACTTTCATTTTGAAAATAATATATATTCTTGAATGTTCCAAAAAATTCTCATTTTCTTTCGCAAAAATTTAGTCTTTGAAAAATATATATTTTGAGAATTTTAGCATTTAAAAAAATAATATAATTTGTGTCAAAGCCACTAAGGTGTTATGGTCTCATGTTAGAGAAGATACTTGGATCAATGCATAAAGAGTGCCACAACATTTTTAACATTCCCACAATAGTTACACTAGAAAAACACATAAAGACACATAAAATCGTCATTTGTATTTGTATTAAAGGGAAGAGGATTTCAATCACCTTCGGTTTAGATAACATCCAAGGTTGTTTCTATCGTCACGACTAATTAATTTGACAAGTTCATAACATACTAATGGATCCATTCACATTATGCAATGAAACAACATTATTGGTGGGAGCATTTGGCTTAACTTGATTTGAATTGTTAATGCATGGCCAACCATATTTTGAAAATCTAGAAAAATTTCAAAACCCATAATTGCAACTTTAAACATGAATTTTTTCTTAAGTAATTGATTGTTTAAATTGGGTTGATCAATGCATACTTGTTATGTGCACCACAAAGACAATGTCCATTTTGGAAGTGGTCATCTATGTCATCACATTTCTTGTTTGTCCCCTCCCTTTTACATAAGCTCCAATCACCCACTCTTCTCCATACCCAATGGTCCACCTTCTTTGCTTTTCAACTTCGTTTTGACATCCAAATTAAACTATTAATCAACTTTTCTACTATAGAGTTTTGATCAAGCAACAACCTTGTCCATGGAGTCTTCGACAATTGTTTCTTCCAATGCCACAAACATGACAATTCAAACATTGGGCACATCTAACAACTAACTTTTTACTCATGTTTTTAGATCAATGTTGATTTCTTCCAAGATGTATGCCCCAAGTTTTACAAGTTTTGGAAGTTTGAAGTACAAGTTTGTCTATGGCAAACATGAAATAAAACTACATATTTTAGCTAAAGGTGTTTAGTAGTTGGCCATGATTTGTTGTAACTCTTGTACATTCAAACTTATTATAAAGATTCAACTTCACAAAGTAAATAAAGTTGGAGCAAAGTTGTTAGAAAATGGGGAGTTTGATGATTCTTTTGATAATTCTTAATATGATGAGAAGAATTCACCAATACATTTGAAGCCCTTCTCCATGGGAAACACACTTAAATTGCTTATAATTTTCTTAAGATTTGGTTATGTTTCAAATTGAATCCAAAATAGGTGAATGTTGGATGAAAAGCATGTTCATTTGAAAATGTTACATGTTTGCACATTCCAAGCTTCATTCTACAATTTTGTATCACATCATGCACATTTGTGACAAGAAGAAAAAATTAAGATTCGCCTAATAAGCTAGCAATAAATCATTACAAACAAATCATAAAAAATAGTGAATTCCAATTGTTAGATGGAATGAAAGTAAAATAAAAAGCATATTATTTTCTTAGGAAATATTGAAAATTAACTAATAATAGGCCCAAATTATAAAGAATGGATAGTGCTAGGAGATTACATTACAAAAATCAAAAAATTACACATTATCAATAGATGATGGACATTATAAAATGCCTCCAACCCAAACACCACAATTCCCTTCAAAAGAATTCTTGTACACAAATGGTCACAAAAGCTCAAAGCTTTCAATGTTGCTTTGAAAACATGCATTTGTTGATGGAAACTAGAAATATGGTTATAAGAAAGAAGTAATCATCCATGCGTTTGTGCAGATATACTTCCACTACGAGGGAAGCAACAATTGTTAATTACTATGATCCTTTGCACATATACCAAATCTTTAATGGTGACATAGTTCACAATGAGCATATTGTGGATTGTGATTTGTAGCACATAATGCATGCATTCTCCACATTTGTGATATTTAGGATCTGAAAATTTCATTTACATACCCATTTTATGTGGCCTCTAAATGTTTTAGGTTGAAACCCAAAAACATAAGCATCTACTAGAATTATCCATGGCTTTTATAATAAGACTATCAAGAATCCACCAATGCACCCACATCAAAAAGTGAAAACACAATTTTAGAAAGAAAACATTAAAGCAAAGTTTGAACTTTTGAAGTTAAAAATGACAATTTACAAAAATCTACAAGTGACCATCAATGAACAAAATACAACGTGGGCACTAATGAATGACTTTTTCATAGGTAGCTTCCATGTGCATATGTTTTAATGTAAAACACACATTGATTTTTTGTTGTTAATTAAAAAGTCGTGTGAGGCTTCATCCATGTTGTTGGCTAAAAAGGAATTTAAAAAGAATTTTGAAAGGGGAAAAAAATTTAAGAAAGGAAAACATTAGAAAAACTAGGAAGGCACATGGAAAAATATTGGAAAAATGTCCATCTAATCTTTATCTGCTTGGCAAGCACATTTGCTTGTAGTATGATTTGATTCAATTGAATTTCCACAAATTGGTCCCTATTTATTGTTAGACTATTGGAATTTGCAACCAAATGCCCAAATGATCATATTTGGCAAGATTTTTTTAATTCGTATTTACCCATCGATGATTAGTTTATATGGAGAAACAATGGTTTTAATCACTTTAGCAAGCCCAATGATGTGTTGCCATGCTTTTAGTAGGCATACAACATCTAATGATAGTCTATGATGAACTTCTATCATGATGATGAAGCCCTCTAAGAGAGGATTTTTTTATTATAAAAGTAGGGTTTTTTTAAATTATAAAAGCAGGGTAAAAGTAGAACGCAACTTTATTGTTGAACCTAATGAAGTTGTGGGTTTCCAAATGTGTGATCATGAGTTGGTGAATGAAGGAGATTTGCTTCTTGCAAGTAGTGCAAAGAGATTTTTAAGGAAATTCAAAGTAAGATCATAGGTGGTTAAAAAACTTAAAACCACCAAAGACCATATGATGGAAAGGTAGCTTTTCCATGACATCAAGAATTTCAAAACAATGAATGACATAGGTAATGTTCATCTTTTATACTACATCTTCTCAATCTATGACCTAGTGGGAGAAATTTGCTCCAAATAGTTTTTTTTTTTAAGGGTAAATTAATTTAATTTCTCTTGGTTCCATAAAGATGATGTCCATTTAGATGTGATATCTATCCTTTAGCCTTTAAAGAAAGAGTTTTGTGGGGTTTTTGAGGTTGTTGTTTTTCACTTGGTTTTGCTAGTCTCATTTAATTTCAAAGTCCAAATCTCGGGGCGAAAAACAGAGCTTAGCCATAGCACACCATCTCTCTCATCAGCAGAACTGAGGAATTTGGTGGTCACATGGTTTCTATCCTCCAAAGCATCAATGGCTTCTCCTTGTGGGTTATACTTGATCACCATGGAATGTGCAGGTGGTCCAAAATCTGGCAATGGAAGACCACACAACAATTTGCATAACCACAAATTCTTTGCAAAGAAGTATTGTGGTGATGTTCGACGGCTGTGGAGTGCAACCCAGAAATCCCCTTCTTGTGTCACTCGGATGTTGTCTGGGTACCCAGGAACATCCGCAAACTCTTCCATGCTCCCTTTCTTCACTCCTTTCAACCAGTACTTCATGATCCTGAAGCAATCAAACCCAAAACATGTCAATTGACATTGCCCCCACCCCACTTGTGCTTATCATTTTTTCTTCTTTTTTCAAGAATTAGTACACAGCTGTTCATCATGAGAGAAGATGCATGGGATTGGGATGGAGCTAATTAAGTTCTAAGAGCATCTCCAATGGTGCTCAGTATGTAACTCTGAATAGTAAAATTAAATGTCTAAGTTTAGCTATTTTCTTCGGCAACTCCACCAATAAAACTGAAAATGGAACTGCATATACGTGGGGGACTACTAATAGCAAACCACCTGGACCAATCATTATGATCAACCAATTAGAAATACTGAGTGTCAGTCAGGTCCAACTTATTACACTCGTTTTTGGAGGTGCACAACTGTGGTGTGCCTTTTACCAGCCACGGCAAGCTGCACAAATTTGGTGCAGAAAGACCCATTTCCTGAGCTAAACTGGCACATTTTGACTTTTTCCCAATAAATTTGACTGTCTGGAGTCACATACTGAGCACTGTCGGAGATGCTCTAGGAGCAAGCTCCACACCCTTGCTCAGTATGTGGTCCTGCAACAATATTTCTCACATCCAAGATTAGTTATTTACTTTTTCCCAACTTCACCAATAAAACTGAAACTCGGACTACAAAAAGTGAGAGACTACTAATAATATCAACCCACTTGGACCAATCAAACCATCTAGCCAATCAATAGCAGGTGTTAGGCATCGGTATGCCTTTTGCCAGCATCAGCATCATGTACAAAAATGCTGGGCCAATCAAAGCATGTACCCAATCAATAGCAGGTGTTAGGCATTGGTGTGCCTGTTGCCAACATCAACATCATGTACAAAAATACTGGGCCAAAAACCATTTTGCTGAGCCAAACCAGCATGTTTTGACTTTTCTTCATCCAAAATTTTGCTGTACAGTGCACACTTGTGGAGTTGCTCAAAGTACCTGCTTTTGGAAGTTAGAGAGACAAGAAGGAAAGTGCTATCCTTAGCAACAGCAACACCATTGGGGTAATACACATTTTGTGCAAGCACCGTCGTCTGTTGTGTGGAAGGCTCATATTTGAGCAGCCTTCCTGTTCTGTCCTGTTCAAATGTCAACACGTTACATTGTCTGGAGATCAAACAAACACCCACAAAGTTAACCACCCAACAACCACTCTTTTCAGCAGCAGCAGCCGATGAGCATCATCAATCCATGATCAAAGAAGACTAGAAGTCACTAGGTACAATTGGAAGTGAAAATGAATTTTTTTGTTCTCTTCTTCCCAAAGGCAACCAGCAGCACACCACTCTTGCAATGTTTTTGTTTCTTCACCTTCGAGGGCGGCGGCTGCTACTATCAGTGAAGTACACAGTCCCATTCTCATCCATGTCAAGGTCATTGGTGAACATGAAGTGCACCCCATCTGCCTCAGTGCTGACGGGATGCGCAACACCTCCTTGTGGACCCATGACAAGCAGCCCAAAGTAAGCATCAGCGATGTAGAGGTTACCGTGTGCATCAAACTTGAGCCCAAGTGGCCTTCCACAGATGTGCTCATTCTTCAAGGCAGCAGGCTTCCTATTGCACACACTGGTCCTGTACAAAAGAAGATTTCTGCAGCTGAGAAGTGATGATGGGTGATGGGTAAGTATGTCTATATTAAAGCCAGAGCTTGAGTGGGGATCAATTTCAGAGAGAATGAAGAAAGTAGTACAAAAGATACACACATGAGAGTGTACAGCAGCTTAACCTGATAGAGGAAGTGACACCAAAAGTTTCCCATCTTGCTCCATTCCAAAAGAGGATGCGTCCATCTGAAACACCAGTGTAAGGCCCAGCTCCATTGCTGTCGAATGCCAGGCTCTCTGGTCCCCAAACGTCAGTTACTGAGTGCAATTTTGCATGCACGAGCTTGTTGGCAGGATCAGCTGGCCATGCATCCATGTGTGCCAAGGGCCTCAGATCACTCACATTCCACCCTGACCAGTCATACTTCACGCCAGGGCGAAACACGGTTGGATTCCATGAGAAAATCAGCACTAGGATGCTGGTGCAAATGCCAATCCAGTATCTCCTATTAGAAGAGTCTTTGTCTGAGCCTTGTTGTTGTGTCATGGCACTCAGCATCGATTTTTTTTTCCTGGCTGTTTATGGATCGAACAGGATGATGATCACTACCAGACCAACCCGAATTGTAAAACAGAAACTGGCCTTCCTCCTCTTATTAGGCCACCACCTACACAACACACCAATGCCATGCACACACTCCCAGGTGCATAAAGAATGAGGCTTTTGGTGCGATTTGCATGTGTCTGGTGCATGACCAAAAAGTGATTTTGCAAAGTCTCAAAAAGAGATTTTGCTCTGATGTCACAAAATCCGAAAGGATGTGATAGACATTCTGTATGGTACGTTGGATGGTGTTGTCATGTGAGACTCATGAGAGTGGGTTCAAATTACCACCAGACCAAAATGGACAGGCCCCTCAGTACATATCACTGCAAAAGAATTGCATCATCTGCTACTTCATATGTAAAAGCAGAATCACAAAATGGGGATTCCCACAAAAAACACTAGACTTTGCAAGAGCAGAACTTGTAGAAGTCACGTATATATAGCCTACTGGACTGCATATCTGTGATCTGAATGAAATACTTTCACAGCGGCATTCCTGGAGAAAGTCCCATGTTTCTTACACCCAAGTACACAAAGTTTACGTGTTTCACACACCAACTGAAAACTCCCGTGTTTCTTTGACCCCAAAGTACAAGTTTGCAAAAATTTCACTCTCACTCCCACCTTCACTATAGTCATATTTAACAACATCTTGTTGGTAAAGTATCACTTTCCTTCTTCTTTAATTTTCTAGTTTTGTCCACACAGGTATTAACAAATGTGAACCAGTACTTGCTACCTGGTTGAAACATGTGTTAATCAAGTAAGAATCAATGGCAAAATGTAATTGCAAACGAAAACAGAAATAGAAAAGCTTTATTCTCAAAAAGCAAAATCAAGAAGATACAAAAGAAGTTCTATTCAACAGAATGTGCTCCTCACTTATGAAGATCAAGTTCATATGCAAACTAAATCCTAACCAGCCGGTATTCTAGGTCTAGTATGTAGCGAATATGTGTAGGGTAAGGCCTCAGGTTGAGGGCATTACCAGAAGAAGGGGCCACACAAGGTGATAGCTGAGTGCTGACGCACTTTTGGTAATCCCCTTGACCAAGGGCCTTACCCCATGTAAAATACCTGCAGGAATTTGCAAAGAAACAGAAGATACCTCCAAAGAACAGAATGCCCTGCAATTTCTCAGAAGTCAAATTTTGGTGTAGAACATGTCATCTGAATACACTGGAAAAAATTCCACGGGTACACTAACTAGTACTACTAGTAGCCTTCCCTTAACGGACATGTTGATTTGCACCAAAGTTTAACCACCTGCTCTAGAGTGTAAAAACCAGTGGATTCATTTTTCTTCCATGTTGAACTCAACAAAGGGTTTGCACTCATATCCACATGCATGCATGATCCATGTCCTAGAGCACTCCACCATGCAAACTTCTTATCCAACCCAGGAAAATTAAAGATAGTGAATGACTGTACAAGACCCATGAGAGTAGACGGAATTTCCAATGTAGGTAACCATTAAACAAATGGCAGCAAGAAACCAAATCTTGAGCTTTGCAAGCTTCAAATAGAGGCATCAGGAACTATGAGAGAAGTTGAAATTCCAGCATGAGTCATTCTGAATTTACATGGGTTTTGAGCACAGAGCATTTTGTACACTATTGCACTAAACCAGATATCGAAACCCAAGCAGCAGTATTATCAATCTTATATGGTACAATCTGGTCTTTGGAAATTTCTAACTCTCGTGAATGACAATGGGATAAACAAATGAATTTTTAAATTTTAAGAAAATTAAAAATCTAATAAAAAACATGCAATGATGTGTACTCAAAACTAAAGCAGAGAACTATAGCAAAGTTATACAATTTGAAGAAGGGAAGCCCACAAGAAGAGAGATTCTGATCCATGGTCAAGCCACACCCATCAACCTTAGAATCTTGATCGGCAGCTTCCCAAATCATGCCTGAAATATTTCCAAGAGCTCACGTTACATGTTGTAGAATCAAATCATCAACTGGCCACCACCTTCCATTCCAATAGAAGAGAAAAACAGTATCACTGAGAGAAACAGCAAAGCAAAAAAATCGAAGTAATCAACAATGAGGAACAGAAGCAAGATGTGTTATAAAATTAGGGTTGAGATCCTTTACCAGCAGCAACATAGCAAGCAACACACTACCCATGACTGAGCTATGCAGGTTTCATCCAAACACTAATCTTGTGACCTGCAAAAAAATTATGCAATACTGTTGATGTCATGGGTTGTAGTCTTACAGCTGGATAAGGCAAGCAGAACACACTCTACAGCTTAGGGTTTAGGCTTTAGAGTTCCAGAATCTCTCTCTTTCTACAGCTTTTGGAGACAGAGGTAGACCTGAGGAAGAATGGAAATGCCACCAATGCTGATGGCATCTGCCCAGAGCTGCTGAATCGCAGCAGTGAGCACTTTCTGGAGATTGAGGACTAGGGTAGTCCCGACAATTGCTATAGCAGTAACAGCAATCATAAATTGTGGCGTTGATCTACTAAGAGTTTGTTGCATGAGAACAACCAGCGTCATCACCATACCCACATCCTGTGCCAAGAACGGATCTGATTGCCTGTAAAATTCCTGCATGTTTTTTGCTTGCACCTGCAATTTCTATCACAAAAAGCTTCAGCAGAAAATTTGAGTTTTACACAGCAGTTCATTCAGATGATGCCTTGCTTTCTAGGTAGCAACAGGAATCGGACAAAAATCATTTTTGAATTTACAGTCAAGCCCCTAAATAAAAGGCGGATTCCACTGACACTCAAAATTCAGCTTTACAAAATGTGATTCTGGTACAAGCAGTTCCACCACATTGCTGCCGCTGCTGCTGTGAGGTTATAGGTGGGCATTATCTGTCTTTGGAAGGGTTCTGACATTCCATGAGAGAAAAGGAAGATTCAAAACTCCTCCCCAAAAAAAAACCCCAAAACAAAACAAAACTTTTTCCAAAGATTCAAAAAAAGTTCAAGGAAATAAATCTTTTGCACCTTTGAAACCTTTTGCTTTCCACAAATTTTCCAACTTGAGAAGAATCTGCCAAGAGATGAAGATGACTTCTCTGCACTCTCACTGCTGTTGGATCTACAAAAGATGATGTTCTTCGTCCCATTGCCAGTCCCATTTTCTGGGTTTGAATTCTTCCACTGGGACATTGAGAAAATGTTGCTTCTGGGGACTTTGGACCATTTCGAAGAAGAATGAATCTCCCTGACAGGTGTTGAAAAATTCCTATCTCTGTTCTCCTCCTTCTTCATCTTCTTCAAGGTATAATTACTTCCCTTGATCCGCAACCACAACTGCTTAAGTTTGAAAAGAATTGAATACCGTACCACCACCGCATTCTGAGATTCTCCAGAATTAACACCGAGGGTTGGGAGCAGTAGACTTACACAGATGCACATAGCTAAGTTTCTTGCTCTTGCACTGATGGTCCCAACAAAAGACTTGAGTTTGAAACCATCATGCGAGATGTGCAAAGTTCCCTTAAACCTAACTTTGCTTTTCAATATCTTCTTTGCTTTCATGTCCACAGAGAGCTCACCTTTGGTCACAGATTGCATTTTCATTATTTTTTGTACATGAGAAACCCCACCCTCCCCCCCCCAACACAACTTCTCATAACCCTAAACCCCTACAAGTCTAAACAAACCCTTGATGCAAAATTATGCAACCCACATTCACCCCTGCTGTGAGTGAAATCCATGTCTGCTGTTATTCAAAGCTTGTGCAAAAGTCGGCTCAAGAGCATTGACCAGATCATCAGAAACTGCACCAAAAAAAAAAACCAATTTTTTTTTACAAACAAGCTTCAACCAACCCAATATCTAAAACCAGAATCTCCTTGTGGCATATGGTGAAAACAAAAACCCTAAAAACCCAATCCTCAAAACAAAACAGCAAGCAAGATTAAATTCTTTACCTGCAAGAATGCATCTCTTTTGCGCCTGTATCATCATCATATCAAAGACAAACTGAAGCAGCAGGAAGAAGCAAGTCAAAAAGCTTCAAACCCAACAACAAAAAGGTCCAGACAAACAAGCTGATGATTAGGTATGATGACAAATCTCTTGATCTTGTGAAAAATGCTCTCAAGTTCGACTGAAAAAACAGACACCCAATTGCAAACTACACCCAATGTCCTCGTTTGTGGGTACTCTGTGAGCTTCCCAGCTTCCCAGATACCGACCAACTGACTCCCTAGTAGGCTAGTAGTACCAGACTCCAGAGTTTTTTTTTTTTTTAAGGAATTTTTTTTGTAGCCAAAATGGCGATCATCCATACGAAGATGTAGAAAAAGTGGCGACCAGCCCTAGAAAGATTTAGCCAAAATGGCGATCATCCATAGGAAGATGTAGAAAAAGTGACAACCAGCCCTAGAAAGATTTAGCCAAAATGGCGATCATCCATATGAAGATGTAGAAAAAGTGGCCACCAGCCCTAGAAATATTTAGCCAAAATGGCGACCATCCATAGGAAGATGTAGAAAAAGTGACAACCAGCCCTAGAAAGATTTAGCCAAAATGGCAATCATCCATAGGAAGATGTAAAAACAGTGGTGACCAGCCCTAGAAAGATTTAGCCAAAATCTGACTTTGAACCAGAAATAAACTAGAAAACTTTGATCATCCTTTTGTCTTTTTTGGCTACACAATGAAAACCCAATATTTGAATCTGGCGATTTTTACTCTCTTTTTCTTTTTTTCCCTTGCTCTTTGCAGATTGAAAACTCCACAACCACTTCTTTTTCAATAATTCTAATTTTAATTTTAATTTTTCTTTTGGGCAAAACTTTGCCAGCAACAAAAAATTCACTTAGTATCCAACCACTAGCCTTTTTTTTCTTTTTTCTTTTTTCTTTTTCAGATTTTGATATTTCAAATGAATGGATATTTTGATTGAAAAAAGTGGGAGTATTGTTTTTATCTAGAAAACATATGGTAAGACAACCTTCAGGTTTATACAAGTTGTTCAAAACATATCATGAAGTGATTATAGAGCTTTTATTTTTTTTTAAGTCAAATTTGGTTACATAACATGCATTAGAATCGCTTCATATCATGTTTAGAAGTTTGGCAAATAGAGAGTTTTGTTGGTGTCAAATTTGGTTATATAACATGCATCAGAATAGCTTCATATCGTGTTTAGCAATTTGGCAAATAGAGTCTTGTTGGTGTCAAATTTGGTTATATAACATGCATTAGAATAGCTTCATATCGTGTTTAGAAGTTTGGCAAATGAAGAGTCTTGTTGGTGTCAAATTTGGTTATATAACATGCATCAGAATAGCTTCATATCGTGTTTAGAAGTTTGGCAAATGGAGAGTCTTGTTGGTGACAACTTTGGTGATATAACATACATTAGAATAGCTTCATATCGTGTTTAGAAGTTTGGCAAATGGAGAGTCTTGTTGGTGTCAAATTTGGTTATATAACATGCATTAGAATAGCTTCATATCGTGTTTAGAAATTTGGCAAATAGAGAGTCTTTTTGGTGTCAAATTTGGTTATATAACATGCATTAGAGTAGCTTCATATCATGTTTAGAAGTTTGGGCAAATAGAGAGTCATGTTGGCAACAAAGGACGTTGAAGATGGAGCTTGATGGTTACAAGACCTAAAATGTGCACTTCAAATGTAATTACATGACAATTTCAACAACATCATTGCTATTAGTTGTCGTTGTGGCAATTGTGGTCATTGTTTGTGAATGGTTGTTTATTGATTGAGTTGGTTGAAGTTAGAATCAAATGCTTAGGTTGTGGAAAGGAATATTTGTTAAATGGTTTATAATTGGTACAATGGTTATCAACAATCAACATGGCAAGAGTGATTTTGCTATTTTTATATCTTTTCAACATTTTTTTTAATCTTTTCATCTCAAGTGTTTTCCCCTTAGTAATTAGGCTACCTATAACCAATAATAAAGGATCACAACTAACAATTGTGCAACAATATAACACCTCTTTAATCTATTGTTGGCCCGTTATAACTTTTGTCTACAATTTTTTGTTCTCTTCGAAACCTGTTCTTTGTATTAAAAACCATTTGGTTTCAAGTTTTGAATTTTTTCCCAAAAAGTGAAACCTTTGGTTTTGGTTTTTTTATTTGTTTTTGACTACTAGTTTTCCATTTCACAATTTTCTAATTATTAGGAACCTCCATTTTAAAGACCAAAACACAACCAATTTCATCCAATCTTCAACTTAATTTTCTTATTGATTTCAAGGTAGATTTCAAGTTTAGTGTTTTTTCAAAAAACATTGTCATGTGAATTGTGTTTTAGAACAATGATGTGTACATTGCAAAAAGTGAAAGAAAGCAAGTTTAAAAGTAATGAAAATTTTGACAATGATGTTTTCCAAGTTTGAAAAGAAATGGTATTTTGAAATTTGGCCAATTGCATTATGGCTATAATTGGCACCTTTAAAAATCTATAACAAACTTTGACTTCAAAATTACATACCCTTTATTTTTGGGAAAATGTCAATAATAACAAGTTAATGCATTTGCCTTATTTTGGAAAGGCCAATTGTACCCCTAATGATTACAACACATTTTGGATTTTGCAACTTACATTTGTGATTAAGTATTAACTACAAAAGACATATGCAACTAACAACTTATGAGTTGTTAAACCCAAATCATTTCACCCACCTAGTTTCAAGGGACAATGATGTGTTGTCTAGTTGCAAAGGTCAATTGTATTATCAACTAACCTTTTCTTATTTTGAAAAATATTGAAATTTCATGTCATAAATTTTCATGCTATGATGTGTAAAGTGTACAATGATTTATAGTTATAATATTCATCTAATAGTTGCTTATATTGTGTTCTATTACACCCCTGTGTCAATATTGTCAAGGTTATATTTGAGATTAAATCACTTTGAGTTATAAACATTCATTGTTAATCACGCAATGTGGACTACATGTTGTTGTCACTTGCCCTCATTGTATTGGTCACAACAAAACATTTTTAGGTTTTTGGAACTTCTTTCTCATGTCATGTGTCAATGTATTATTTGATAATTAGGGACCTATTAGTTGCAATGTTCATATAATAATCACATGTACTGGGTTATGTTACACCCATGTGTCAACATTACAAAAAAAATTGTCATTTGTAATTAGTTTTTGCAACTAATTTTTAGTTGCAAATAACACTTGCAATTAGAAAACCACCTAACATTAAACGACAAGTCACCGACAACCATTAGTTGTAAACAATGGATCAATTTTTTTGTTGTAGAATACACGTACATGAATTGTATACACATATCTAAATGTGTTCCTATGACCATACTTGCAACTATGACGCAATTACATCATGCACCAATTTTAATTTGAGAAGTGGCAACCAAATATTCATCAACTATATGACACAAGTCAACATCAAGGCTATTCATTATATTTGAAAGAGGAAATAATAATTTTTCCCCCACCATTTGATCAAGGTCAATTAGTTTGTGGCACATGGCAAGCCAACAATAGTTGTCTTTAGAACTACTTGAAGGTAGGTGTTTTTTCAAACTACCTTTATGTTTAATGTAAGTTGCTTAGGCTACCTAGCTTAATTTAAGGCTAGGCTACTCATGATAGCCCACATGGCACCTAGGCTAAACCTAAACCACCTAGCCATAGGTATAGTTTACATAGCTTAGGCAACATAGCCTACATTAAGCCTAGATAGTTTAAGTAGGTTCAAATTAAGTAGGCTTAATCTAGGGATATAGGTACTTAAGCATAAGCTAGGTGTTAAGACCTTTTTAAATCCAATTTTATTTTGAATGTTGCCTTTAAGGTGGAGCCCTTTTGATTGATTCCTCCCATATTGCAATTGATAAGTTTGAATGTGTTTGATGCACTTAGCCAACCTACTTATATAATTTGCAAACTTGAAAAATTGGACAAACAATATGGGATAAAATTTTAGTCACAACATCATAGCCTAATCGCGATTACTGTCTAAAAGATCCTACCACCTAGCCTACTTATTAAAAACTTATGTTCCTCCTAGGTGTTTTAAATGCCTATTTAAAAGCCTCTAAATATTTAACTAACCTAAGTATGGCCTATTAAGTACCTAGTAGGTAAGGTATGGCCTATTAGCTAATACCTAATATGTAGGTATTTATAGGTAATAAATACACAAATATGCTACCATGTGTCAAATTAAAGTTGGTACATGATGTAGTTGCATTGTAGTTACAAGTATAGTCACAAAAACATATTTGGATATGTGTATATAGTTGATGTAGACATATTTTATAGTGGAAAGTTGATCCATTGTTTATGACTAGTGGTCATTGGTGACTTTTCAATTGTACTTGGGTGGTTTTTTAGTTACAAGTGTTGTTTGCAATTAAAAATTAATTGCAAAAACTTGTTGCAAATGACAGTTTTCCTTTTAATGGTAGGTAGGTACCTAAGCTATTAATAAGTAGGTAGGTAGGCACTTAATCAAGTATAACTAATGCAATTAGGTACTTAATGCAATTGTAATATGATTGTCTTGGTTGTGCATGTGATTAAATGTATATGTAATGTTGTAATAATATGAACACACCATGAAAAATCAACTTGTTGAAATGACGAAATAGGTCATAATAATAGTTTGGTTGTGGGGAAGACCAGATTTCATTCAAACTTGAAAAGTAGTTACATAAACAGTTATTCATCATTGCAAGTGACAATTAGTCACACCTGATAATATAAAAGCTTGTTACAAATGACATATTTTCTTGTAGTGCAATGTATCATTTGATTACCAAAGATTTAAAGTTGCAACATTCATCTAATAGTCACATGTATTATGGTATGTTACACTTGCGTGTCACGGTTATCTATTTATGAAAGAAGGCTGTTTGTTTTGTTTTGCATTTATGAAATCCATTGAACCAAGATGCTTCAGATTGCGTGCTTGCTCTCTTTGGAAAGCTCTCAAGGAGGAGGAGTGCATCAGCTTGGTTTCATGGCGTTTGGAGTTGCATTGTAAAAAGCATATTGAATGATTTCATTGCTGAAAATTAAATTAAATCATAGCTGAAAGTTTTGGAGGAATTGGAATGTGCCTTTGGTGTTGTTGGAAAGATATTGATGAGTAGGACTTAATGGAATTTATTTGGTAAGATTTGGATTCAGCTTGTGGGAGTTATTGATTTTAAAGTGATTTCTTCCATTGAAAATTCAAATAAATTCCAAAAAACCAGGTTTTGGAAGGCAAAATCAGTTGAGAACGTGGTTATAGTTGAAGGCTTACCATTCAATTCAAACATGATTTCCTTTCATATTTATTTGTTCAAAAAATTGATACATACATTGCAAAACAATGTTCACATATTGAGTTCCCCTATTTTGCAATGATTTCACACTTGAGCCAGTGGCACATGCCCCACTAGTATTATTTGAAATTTAATCATTTCAAGTTATATATTAACAGAAATTGAAGAATAATATGATATTTTACCAAAAAATTAATGAGTCATCATACTAACTATAGTTGCAAAACCATGATGTCATGTGTCATGTTGGTGTCCTTTGCCATTAGTAAATGAATTAGGCAACTACATAGTTATAAATGTAACAAAAAAGGACACGTGTTGTAATGTGTTAGGTGTGGCCATGGATGTTTGGAATGAAGGCTACATTTTTACAAAAATGCAAGAAGGATAACCCATCATACGCTTGGTTCTAGCAAGATTTTAAATATATCACCACACATGAACCAAAATTTACTTTCATCTTCTATTTCATTTGTACACAAATCACCTTTTAATTGGATTGTTCATATGTAGTATCAAACCATGTATCAAGTTGTATAGGTTGAATATCTAACATTGAGTTTGTTTCAATGTTACCCATATTGTTGCATTATGTCACATAAATTGTCTATTTGGTATGTTGACTATAGTTAAATTGACTTTATGTGAAGGTTAATTTGTGGGTCATAGTGGAAGCTTTTATGGAAAGAAAATTACACTTTGGTTATTAAATTGACTTCATGTTGGAAAGTTAACTTATGTGTTGTAATGGAGAACCTATTTGAATTTTTTTATTGCATTTTGTAGTTTTTTCCTTGTCATGTCATGTTGCACAATTGCTACCTTCACGAGACAACACATTTGCAAGAATGATATTTAGTCTTTTCACACCTTCCTAATGTTGTATTTGTTGATATCACATTTATTATCTAGTTTTTATCATTGCACACAATTCACATATCACCATGGATATGTGAATTTTACAAAAAACTCAAACAAACAATTAGTTTGAATTATTTAGTGCCATGGATGCACCCAACCTCTTCAACTACTTTCAACCCACATATGCCTTCTACTAAGCTTCTCCAAAGGTGAAAATGTGAGGAGTCACAAATTTCTTGTAGGAAAACCTCCATCATAAGATTTTGAAATTTTTCACTTTTCACATTTTCCAAGCTTTTGTAATATAGAATTTAATATGGTAAAACACTCGCCTTTTAAAGAAAATATTTGCAAGAACTTCACTTTTGTATCAATGTTTAATTTATGGTGAATTATGGTAAAATCTCACCATTTGTTAAGGAACTTCAACCACAACAAGAAGAGTTTCGAACAATTTTCCATTTATGTTATTGGATGAGATTTAGTTACTAAATTAAGTGCATTAGCCAATCACAAAAGTTTCACTATATTTTTGTTATTGTTTTACATTTTAACATTTTTTTCAAAACTTGTCACCTTTAAAACTAGATCTTTTGTAGGATGTTCACCATCAATGTTTCATCCTTTTGGGTATTATTGTTGTGAACCCTACCAACACCACTAATGTTTGTAGGTTTCATTGTAATGGTATTTTGATAGCATTAACAATTAAAATTGAATAAAGGTAGTATTTGACAATTATTTGGGGTTAAAGCCATTTTAGTAGTTTAAACCTTTGAAAGAACTCTTCATTAATCTTTGGGTTAATTAATCAATCTTAAGGGTTGAAAATATGTGTTTTTGTAATGAAATGTAAAATTATATCCTTTTAAGGTGTGCAAGGTTAAGCCTAAACATGGGAATTAAACACTTCAAAAACCACATTAATAAAATTACAACAATAATTACAACCATTCAAAACCTTAGGAATAAAACTTCTCAAATGTAATATCCTAAATTAAACAACATTAAAGGGGGGAAAAAATAGGTTTATTGATGATAATTATAATTTTAGAAATATAAAGGCTTCCACATCGGAACCAAAAAAATTTAGACTTTATGTAATTTCAAAAAAATCCTTTCTTAAACTTCTTAATTATTTATAGAATAATAATTACTTGTAGTCCATTACTATTTCTTTTTCCCAGATTATCCTAAATTCCTAGGAGTTTTTAAATACATTAGATAATATTAGCAAGGTATTGAACATATTGTTCAAATGTTATGTGGTTAATAGGGCCATCTAAGCAATGGAAGTGGTTGTGACCAATGTTATGCGTGTAAATGTCAATAGCCATATATAAAATGTGTAAATCTCATGTAAGAGTAAATCATTTACAATTACATGTTCAAATATTTTACATTTACACATATATTGTTGCCATGCATAATTTTTTTAAAACTCTTACACAAAGCCAATGTAAATATTTGTCACATACACTGCACAATCATGTGTAAATGTTTTTAGGTGTGTAAGTGTTAGTGCATATGTTATATACCTTTAATGACCATACCCTTTTGCAAATACATATTAATTAGTTGTGGGTGAATTTTTTGATGGTTTTTTTTTCAATGGGCCATTTGGTTGGCCTATCACCAAAAAAATTATGAAACCCCAAGTAAAATTCACATTTTTTACATTGTTTTACACTTACAATGTTTTGCATGGCCATGTAAAACCATATAAGTGTATTTGTTTTACACTTACATTATTTTACACGGCCATGTAAAACGATAAAAATGTATTTATTTTTACATTTACACATAGATTGTTTAAAATTTTACATGACATAAAATAGACTTACACAATTTTACACTTATGCTTACACATTTTGTATTCCACATTTATACTTACATGGAGTGTAAATAAATTTGATTATTGGATTTACACTTACAAGAAGTGTAAAACCTAAACCATTTACATGCAAAACATTGGTTGTGACCAAGGTGACTAAGAAGTGATGGTAGTAAGATGGTTGATGAAACAATTTTTGAACAACACTTTAATTTTGTTTATAATTGGGGATTTGACTTTCAAAAAAATCACTAGGGATTGCATTGGTATGGTCCATGGGCAAAGGATACCTACATGACGAATCACAAAAATTTGTTTAGGAATATCTTTGTATGTCCATAGTTGGTGTCAATTTCCAAAAGGTTGCATTAGTAAAAGTTAGAATTTCATTTAAGTGTGAAAGGCAAATTTTGTGGCTTTTGGTTCTTCATACCTATAAGATCAAAGTACTTGGATTCAAAATTTGGGATGCCAAGTATTTGGCTATCCCATCTTTATAAGCTCATTAGAGTCATGGATTTAGGAAAAATGCCTGAACCATAAATCAAAAATTATTTCCTAATTTTAGTTAATATCCTAAGTTAAACATAAGAATTTAGTTAATTAAACCCTTTGAATACATCTCCATGATCAAGGGGGCAAATTATGTCATGACAAAAATCTTAACATTATAATTTAAGATAACAAGGTTAATTAAGTAGATTAATTACTTGAAAAGGTCTAAGACAAGCTTATATTGATGAATAATTTTCTTGATGCTATGGAACCAATTGTGTGTGGTGTACAATATTTGACCTGTATCACATAGGGTGTTCCAAGTTTATCGTGATTTGACATGGATGATAACAACTAGATCATCATCAAGTAAAGTATTTAAAGTCCAACAACCATGCAAATATTATGAAAAAGCCCAATAGTTAAAACCTTAACCATGGTTAGAGTTTACAAGGAAAAGGATGAAATAAGTTGTCACACCTTTTCGTGAAAGGTGTTTTATTTGTAAAAGGGTGAATTGGTGAAGTTAAAGGATTAGTTTTTCAATTGGGATGAGGAGGATCATCTTTCGTGTTTGAGTTTCCTTTAACCAAATCTTTAAGGATGAGGTTAAATCCTAGCCATAGAAGATTGAGATTAAGGGAAAAGGTGATGAAAATGAAAAGAAGTCAAGTAAGTTGAAATGTTAAAAAGTCATCCAAACCATTTATCATCCTAATGTTGATTGGTGGGGAGGAAACAATGAAATTTTATTGAATTTTAATTGGTTAAAAAAAAACTTATCCTTGAGGAATTGGAGGTAAATGAAGACGAATGATTTCCTTCATCTTCATTAAATCAAAAAAGGAAGACTCTCATCTCGGAGAGGAGAGGAGTTCCATGGTGCATTGGAAAGTTTAGGGGTGCAATTGGTTTGAAAGGGGATTTGAAAATTAAAAAAAACATTCAAAGTTTCTTTAGTGATGATAAACTAGAGTTCAAGTGTGGACATGAAGTGCATGTGAAAATTCTATCACAATACCTTGTTGATGAAAGTCATAATATTAAAAAAATTTTAAGGAAATGATTAAAAGGCTATTAGTTTTTTATGCACATTTTGTTAAATATTAAAATGGAAGTCTTGAAATTTTGTGTGCATCATGTTCTTGTTGTTAGTTTCTAAAAAAAACTTAAGGTTGTTCCATTTGAAGGTTTGAAATGTTGATGACAATATTTTAAGTGGTCAAGGGTCTACAATCCCAAATTTGATGAAGATGAAAAATTAATTTCAAATTTTGAAACATTTTTTTTTCTTGATTAAAGTGTAGACCTTGAAAATTTGTGTGTATTGTTGATAATTTTTATCAAGCTCAATTTCCATAAAACTTAGACTTCAATTTGTAATGATGAATACCAATTATTAATATGTAATTCCATGCAAAAATTGGTGTGTGTTGTTTGATATACTTTCACCAAAGAGGGTGTGCAATTGTTTCACACCATGTACATTTGCCTTGATTGTCAACCCAAAGCTAAGGTGAGGACATTCTCTCCCACTCCGACAAGAGATCAATGTCTTCATTGACATTTAAAAGTTTTCAAGGCATCATGCTTCAATATTTCCCTTTTGACCTCAAATTTCATTTTGAATTCTCAAGTTCAAATTACAAGCCCATTGATCACTAACCTTAAGTTGTGTTTAGATGAAACACTTCAACCTAATTCAAGCATCTCAAAATTTCCACATTAGTTTGACAAGTCCATGGTCTTGGGGAAGAACCTTTAAGCTTAAACAACAAAAGACCTAAACTAACCTATCTACCAAGGCCCCATTTGAAAGGCAATTTTTGGAATCTTCACCTTGAAATGAGGTAGTCAAATTTCCTACTTGGTTTAAGCTACTTGACACGATTTTGCTTCAATTTTACACTTTTATTACAACAATCAAATGTTTTTAAAAGTATCAAAATACAAAGAACAATGCTAGAGTCTCACTAAATTCCAATCCCAACATACATTATTACAATACATGAAAAAGGTCATGAACACCTTTGCTACCCACCACTACTAACCACACACTTCAAAACATGCAACGGTAGCTTTTCAAAGCATTATGCAAATCTTTCCTTGTTTTTGTTTTGGGTTTTAGAAATGCTTAAGAGTCTTCATTTTCGTTGTTTATGGGAACCTTGGGATCTTTGCCCACTGCAGAGGAAAATCCAAAACTTGTAAAACATTTACACAAAATCCATTATGTATTTGAAACTTACATTATGTTCATGAATATCCCTCATAGAAAAGAGGAGATATGTTGCCTACTCCTTAAGAGTGAGAGAGAGAGACCAATAATCTTAAGAGTGCAAGGATCATACATAGCCTTATACGTATAAAACCCCTCCCACTCTTAAGCAGGTTTAAGAACCTTCCCTCTCCTACACCTCATGACCTATGTATGTCTAGGTTCATGCTAATCTTGTCTCATGCTTTATGATGGGTAAAACTCATAACTGAGGGACACTCCCAAAATGTGGGGTTCGACTAAGTTATTGCCTTGTCCTAGGCTCATAAGTTTAATTTCATAATGCCCTAGCCAATGTTTCTTTTAAATGAATTTTTGCAACTTGGTGGAAAAAGGGAGTTGCCAAAGATACAAAAAATGAGCCCAAGTCATCACATTATAAGAAAAATAAATAAAAATGGTTGACACATTTAGATGTTGAGGTCATGGAGGTTGCCTGAACCAAAGGGGGATTCTCAAAAAATTCTACAATCTTGCCTGACATCTAAGCCAGATTTGGCTCATTAATGGTGTGCATGCTTGTCAGTCCACTTACTTGACAGAATTGAAAAAAAAAACCCCTGGCCTTTAACCTTAGGGCAGTTTCTATGTCCTATTCACGCCCTTTTATAGGCGCTTTCCTACATGGGTCAGGCAGGCAAGCCATCTCCTGACTCCATTTTTTGTCCGGAAGTCCGCATATGTGACCATGCAAACATGTTTTTCACATCTAAGTTTCATTATGGTTTTTTTTCCAACCCCACCCATAAAACTGAAACTGGGACAGCAGATACGTGGGGCACTACTAATAGGAAACCATCTGGACCAATTATTATGATGGGGGCCAATCAGAAACAAGGAGCAGTAGTCAGATCATATTTATTACACTCTTTTCTCCAGGTGCACACTGTTGCTGCACCTTTTTACCAGTCACCACAAACTGTGCAATCGTGCTGAGCTAAAACAACCGTTTTCCTGAACCAAACCGGCATGTTTTCACTTTTCATCATCCAATTTTACTCGTGTAAGGGTCACATACTGAGCACCCCTGGAGATGCTCTTAGACCTCCAGCAAAGCTCAGTTCGTGACCCTGCAGAAACATTTTTCACGTCCAAGTTTTAGTTACTAACTTTTTACCAACCCCATCCATCCATAAAACTCAACCTGGGACTGCAAGCAAGCAGGTGGGAGACTACTAATAGCAAACCACTTAGACGAATCAAACTATCTACCCAATCAGAAACAGAGAGCAGTCGTTACGAACCGCATCCATAAAGCTCAACCTGGGACTGCAAGCAGGTGGGAGACTACTAATAGCAACCCACTCGGACCAATCAAACTATCTAACCAATCAGAAACAGAGAGCAGTCAATAAATACGATTTGCATGTCCCGGGGCTCTTCCAGGGCTCTGAAAGATGTGCATTTTTCAGTGTCCTAGCAGTCATTCCACTGATGAACCTCGTCCAAGATTTCCAGTGTATGATCACATCCTGAGTGTTGGTAGAGATGCTCATAGTGTCATTTTTTTTGTCAGTCGATGAATGAGAAAGGCAAGCTTGAAACATGAATCACCAGTGAGAAAATCAGCTACGGTTTGGAACATGCCTTGAAGAACCCACGGATACTTTTCTCGGCCTTTTGGCTAAGATCAATTGTTGAAGAACCCACGGATACCTTGCTCGGCCTTTTGGCTAAGATCAAGTGTTGTTGGAGAACCCATGGTTACCACCTAATGGAATGGCAGTTCACCCTACATTCCTGGTATGGGAGATTTTGCATAAGTTCACATTTTGTTCAAATGCAACCTCAACCACTCACTTCAACACAAGAGCTGCATCTCAGCTGTTGCTCCTCTGTTGTTGCAAGGGGGAAGGCCCTGCCATCAGGGCATCATAGCTTGGACCTGGGGGCTCTCCACCCTCAGTTCCCAGGGGATTGCATAATGCCCTGACACTCAGGGCCTTCCACTATTATTTAAATTGGTATGCAAGGGAGGAGATTCGGATAGCTTGAGAAGATTAGCGGCTGGTGATGTCTTTGGCTGCCATTGAAAATTGAGAGACTGGAGAATTCGGAGAGTTTGGCAAAATGCGTACACACTTTCACACAAGCTCTCAATCCTTCAACCCATTCATTCTTGGGCCATGGTTTCTATGGCATCATCCATTATCTTGGCAAAGGAGCTACACAAAACAGGTCAGATCTCTCTTGATTGCTGAAGGAGATGGTGTTATGCTTATTGGCTTGTGAAGGCAGAGAGATCAGTACAATTGACCTCCACCACGGCTTGAAATTGACATACAAACTAAACCACACCGAAATTTTCAAAAAACCATACAAAACATAGTGACTCAAATGAAGGATTAGTGCGAAATAAAATGTGTCAAAGCCACCAGATTTTGAGGTTTTTTTTTCATCAATTTTGTGATGTAGCCAAATTGAAAAAAAACCCTAGTCCCCACTCTACAGAATTGAGAATTTGAAAGAGTAGTGGGGAAGGAATTTTAGGGTTATGAACCCTCAAAAATCATACATTCAAAAAGCTGAAGAGAGGTTGAACTGGACCCTGCATTACTTATACCAGCTCCAAACCCCTTGAGTTTCTGCGAGATAATTCGCCCTTCAAGACTTATCTTTACCTATTAGTGCTCTGCCTCATTTTAATGCTTGACAAGAATCATTCTGAGGACAGATGGATGGTGGGAGACACTCCTGGCAGTGACATTGTACACATGAATCCCTTGTCTACCTTAATTTGTTGCTTCTTTATGAACCTCGCTCTGGGAGTGCAGATGAGAAATGGGTGCTCGAGGTGAAGTTGTGAGCAAAACTCTCAGAAAAAAGCTCATTAATTGTAAGAGCAATTTTGTCAGAGTCGAAAGATGTAACAGGCTTCTTTGTTGGGATTCTCGGGACTCCAACTTCATTATTCAGTACTTGAACAACTTCACCCATTGAAGGTCGTGTGCTTGGATCTGGATGTGAGCACAAAAGGCCGACTAGCAACATGGTCCTCATTTCTTGCATGTCATATGCACATTCCAATCTGGATTCAATCAAACAAAACATAACCCACAAAACTCAAAACACGGAAAAGGATTTTGTTTTCGTGAGGAAACCTTCTTAGTTAGTGTACCAATTCAAACCCTGGGGAAAGCTTAAATATAATGCTGATAATCCAAACAGCTATTTTAAGTTTTGGTAAATTTCCGTAGTTGGGATTATGATCCATCTCTACACTTCTTTTGGGCCTCCCAAGAATGGGAGAGAGAGGGAGAGATTGATTGACTGACCTGGGATCTGCCGCTTGCATGATGTTATCATTCTGGTGGAGATTCCATACCCAATCAACCAGAACGGCTTGATCTTCAGGCCATGATGTATCAAGTGGCCGCCTCCCACATGCTACCTGAATCCCAGTACACAATGCAAGAAAAATGATATACACTCATGATTTATATTTGCAAAACCATTGAAGATTTTACACATGTAAGAGTATTGGGTGCCTTTTCCTCTCTCTTCTTAAAGTGCTTCAAAGCCCCACTTTTTTACCTCCAACATAACAGCTCCAAAGCTGAAAACATCTGTCTTGTCTGTTGCCTTCCCACTCTGGATGGCTTCTGGGGCAATATACCTGAAAATGACAGTCCATGAAAATGGGTTCTTGCATCAAAAGAGAGCTGCCAAATTTGTTCAAAATCTATGGAGAATTTTTTCTTACTTACTACATGCCATTTAGAATCCACAACTCAAAAAAGAAAAGAAAAAGTTGCAAACTTTTTCAAGGGAGTATACCCAAATGTGCCAGCAACAACAGTTGCTTCTGGGTGGTTGTGATAATCCATCAGTCGTGTGAGCCCAAAGTCCCCAAGCTTTGGATTGAAATTGTTGTCGAGCAAAATGTTGCTGGACTTCACATCTCTGTGAACAAACCTCTCTTCATGCAAGTAATGTAATGCCACCGCAAGACCACTCACGATTTTGTAGCGGTGAGACCATGAGAGAACAGGCCCACGAAACTTCTCATTGTACAGGGCTTGATCTAAGCTTCCATTCGACATAAACTCGTAAACAAGGAAGCGTTTGCCATCTGATTGGCACCAGCCCTGTAATTGGACAAGGTTGCGATGCTGCAGCTGAGAAATCGCCACAACTTCTGCTGCAAATTTATTCTGATCAAATCCACTTTTTTGGGGATGTTCCTTTGGAGCTACTTGCTTCACAGCAACAAGGCAACCTGTATCAGGAAGCACACCTCTGTACACATTTCCAATCCCTCCAAGTCCAAGCTTCTCTTTCTCATCAAACCATTTCGTAGCCAACCCAAGTTCCTTGTATTGGAAGCGACGGAGTCCATACTGATTCTTGGCTTCAAATTCATCCTGTCTCTTGAAAGAAACTGCAGCCTTGCTTCTCCTCCTGCTGCTGCTGCACAGATTGAATACAAGAGTGCACACCAACAGCAGCAGGAGAAGTCCTGTCACAATCATTCCTGCCACAACGCCAGTGTTCCTGTGGGGACGATGATCCTGGACATTCAACAAGCCAGATGTTGAGAAAGTCCATGCATGAATGGTGTGAAGCTCCGTGTCTCTGCCTGATGCTGCAGCAAATCCTACATACATCCACTCGCTGAGCACACTTGGGAGATCAAGTGTCTCAGAGATGATGGGCACCATGGGCCTATCTGCACTTGAGCTGATTCGCACCTGCACACATTTCAAGAACCAAATGGTTGCTTTTAATCCTTTAATCCTTCAAGATAGAAAGGACACATGAATCATCATGTCATGTCTCAGCCTAACAATCAACCCCAAATGCTGCTCTCAATGCAGCTAAACCCTAAATTGACATTGGCAAACTCTGCAAGAATGGAATCTAGACACCAAGCAGTAGAGAGATAGATGATGATGGCTCCTCTGAGCCAAAACTCCAGGGGAAGGCTTGGGTGGCTCAACTAACATCTGGGCCAAGGCCACTTTCATCCACGGGGAGCAGCAGGAGAAGACAATATCAGAAGTGTCTTTTGCAAGCCACCTTGAATTTTTCTTGAATGCTTTTTTCATGATTTTGAATCTCCTTTTGGAAAATTGCAATTGCACCAGAAAACCAGAAAACCAGAAAACCCTAAAAGAAAAAAACACCCAAAGCACAATCCATAGAAATCAGTTTATTTCAAACAATTTGCTGATCAGATTTCAACAAGTTATTAATTTATTGTTGAAATCCAATCAGCAACCCTCCAATCCCCCAAATGTATGTATGTATGTATGTATGTATGGATAAGGTACTTAGTCAGCTCTTTGTGGGTTTTCAAGCCCAGTTGAGGGCGCTCCAGAGGATTTGGGTATGGCTACTGTAGTCAATCCAGGCATTGACAAAAGAGCCACTTTTGAACACAGTATTTGCATTACCAGCAAACTCAGATGATACAATACAGATGTTGCATTGGATTAGAGTCTTGGGAAGAGTTTTAGGGTTTTGCAAAGCAAAGAAGCAAAGCTGAGATCGGATGAGAGAGAAACTGGAAGAAGAAGATTTTTTTTTAAAAATTACCTGAAGGATTTGGGTATGGCTGTTGTAGTCAATCCAGGCATTGACAAGAGAGCCACTCTTGAAGGTAATGTTGGCGTTAGCAGCATCAGCAGAGACAACAGAGGTAGCATTGTGCAAGTCAATGCCAACATGGTTATCATTCATATCATCAATGGGTTGAGGATCTGCAAAAGTGTCGAATTCGACAGCAAATGTGTGAGCACAAGTCCGCATGTCGGACACATTGAACACTCCAAGCTGCCCACCTCCATCCCCAAGATCATGATGCAGAGCTTCCAGGAAAGTTCCAGCTTCTTGCTCATCCTCTTCTCCAGCTTTTCCTTCTCCTCCTTCACCTCCCGGCACAAACAGGAACGCCAACCCAGCTCCAAAACTGGACACATTTGAGGGCACAACAGAGAAGGTGAAGAAAGTGGTGAAAGAGGCTGTTACATTAATATTTGCAGGGTCTGACATTCTCACTGGGAATTGGTATAAAGCTCTCCCCACCCTGCTGCTGCTGCTGCTGTTGCTGGTGGTGGTGGTGGATGTGAGCTGAATCCCGGTCTCTGAAGCAGCTGCATCTCCTATGAATGTGATCATCGGCAAGCGAAGATTTGCAGCTGCGGTGGAGAAGTTGGATACTGAAAAATAGGTATCTTGAGCATGACAGACCATCGGCAACGACAGGCTCAGCCATTGCAAGCCTAAAATCAGCAGTGGGAGTACATGAAGACTAGGCGGCCATAGCTTTGGCAAGCGAGGAGGAGCTGGAGGAGGAGGAGGAGGAGGAGGAAGAAGAAGAGCACCCACTTCTAGTCTTCTCATAAGAACTTCAGGCTTCACCACATGGTCATACATCAGTGAGGAGGAAATTTGCTGTTGGGTATAAAGCTACAGCAGCAGCAGCAGCACTTCACATGAGTACTACTACTACTACTACTACTACTATGGCAGTCTACATGAGCTTCTGCATCAACAGGAGATGAAGACACTGCACCAGACTATTGGAAACAGAATGCTGCTGATAATACTTACTTGATGAGCACCCCCACCCACAGTTTCTGCACCAACAACAACAACAACAAGTGCTGCTGATAATACTCACTTGAGCAGCACCCCACTCACAGTTCATGCACCAACAACAGGAACAACAACAACAACAATGCTGCTGATAATACTCACTTGATGAGCACCCCACCCACAGTTTATGCACCAACAACAGGAAGAAGAAGAACATCAACAACAACAACAACAACACAAGAGGAGGTGGAGGAGTACATGAGGAGCTGCATCATCAACCAACAGAGGAAGGTGCATGGAACAGAGAGAGAGCAGAAGAGAGTCCAGAGTCCAGAGTAGTGTGTTTTTTTTTTTTTTTTAGGGATTTTTGTTTGTAGCCAAAATGGGTATCATCCATAGGAAGGTGTAGAAACTTTGGCAAGCATCCCTAGTTTAAGATTTAGCCAAAATCCAAATCTGGCTATCAACCAAAAAAAATATGAACTAATAATATACAAAACCTTTTTAATTATCATTCTATATTTTTGGCTACCCAAACTGAAAACCAAAGTGTAGAAAAATCTACTCTAAGTTTTTAACTAAATTTTTTTTTCCCTTGCATTAACTAATTCTGGCTATTGAAAAAACCAACCACCTAAATCACTTAGTTAGTTTTCGAAATTTTTATTTTTAATTTCTTTTTTTGGCAAAATATCGCCAATATTGAAATTTTAAAAAAAGGGTGACATCTTTGTTTCATCCATGACACAAATGACAAGCAGCTCCCCCCCCACCCCACCCCCTCTACTGTAAAGAGATGAGTAAAAATCAGGCGATACTTATTATTATTTCTGGCACCACCCATATTTATTATTATTATTATTATTATTTTGTGATATTTTGTTTCCCAAATCAATACATATATTTGGTTCATGCATGTAAATTTTATTTACTTATTATTAAATAGCCTGCTACTTTTGCTTACTTGTCTTATTAATGCTTCTTAAAAGCCTTGGGAATTGGGGAGCTCATAGTCAGGAGTCAGAAGAGCTTGGCTAAAAAGAAAAGCTTTTCCTCTATTATTTTGAAGTGTGCTGCTGTTTGTTGCTCTAGATGAGAGGCTTCTTCTTCTAAGTTGGGTGTGGTAAAAGCTTTTCTCTATTTTGTTGTTGGGACTATTGCATTGGATCCAAGTTTTGGAAGTTTTACCTTATTAAAACCAGTTTCATATTGGATCCAAGTTTTGGAAGTTTTACCTTATTCAAAACCAGTTTCATATTGGATCCAAGTTTTGGAAGTTCTACCTTATTAAAAACCAGTTTCATATTGGATCCAAGTTTTGGAAGTTTTACCTTATTAAAACCAGTTTCATATTGGATCCAAGTTTTGGAAGTTTTAGCTTATTAAATCCAGTTTCATATTGGATCCAAGTTTTGGAAGTTTTGATGGATGAGTTCCCATCCTTGATTTTTATTTACAAAAAATTTCTTTTATTTTGTGACTCCAGACAAGGTTTGGTAAAGCTTTTTAAAATTTGTTTCTCTTTATTTCGAAACGTGTTGTTATTATAGGTGAGAGTTTTTCTAAGTTAAAAGTGTTAAAAAATTTCCTCTATTTTGAAGCGTATTGTTATTATAGGTAAAGGTTTTTCTAAGTTATGTATGCTAAAAAATTTCTTTATTTCAAAGTATGCCCTTACTAATGGTGAGGGTTCATTTAAGTTAAGAGTGTTTTTTCAAGGGTTCTTATTTTTTAATTTGATATACTTCTCACGATTAAGGAGGGTTCAGGTATTTTGATTTGTTCATGTTCTTCTAGCGATCTGCCCTCTGGGGAGGATTTTTTATTATTTGTCGAGACTTGAGTCCTTTCATCTTGTACATTTCTCTCCCCCTTTTGTTGAGTGCTTTGTTTTATTGATGGCAAAATTTCCTCCTCTTTTGTCTCATTACCCCAAAAAAAATTATAAATTAAATAAATTTAAATTTATAAAAAAATTAAAAATAAAAATAACCTTTTCCTGGACAAAGAAAACCTTAAGTTTCTCTCTATATTTTAAATGAACCTAGCCTCTCATATTACAACTTTTCTTAAAGCACTTGCAAAATTCCTAGTGTATTCGAAAGGTACCTTATGTTTATAAACATGCCTCCTAGAAAGAAAAGAGGTATGTTACTACACCTACTCCTTAGGAGTGGCTACTTAATAGGTGTTAAGATCCGTTCCACTCTGAAGGAATAGGTGGGAAGACCCTTTTCCTCTCCTAAACCTCATGCTTTCCAATGGGTAAAGCCATGTGAGTGAGGAGACATTCTCAAAATGTGGGGTTGAACTCTCGCTATTGCTTCGTCCTAGGCCCCTTCCTTTTTTTGGGATATGGCCATGGAAACTTAGGTTTAGGCTATTGCCCTCATTCCTAGACCCTCAAATGATGGAAGCCTTTCCGACTTTCAGCTCCTTGCTCTACATTTCTAATCAGCTTCCTCTTTCTCCCCTTCTCATCTTCAACTGAATTTAGTTGCAAAGGATTTGGTGGGCTTATTAGGGTATAGGGTTTTTGCTTTTTTTTAACATGCATGAACTAGCTCTCGAGCAGGTTTCACTAGAGTGAGCAAACTTAGTGAAATGACAATTTCAAACAATTTTCTCCCCCTTTGTTGGATGCTTTGTTTTATTCATGATTGGCATGTTTTCATCATTTGATTGCTTTACCTCACCCAAAATGGCCACCTATTCTAGTTCTTTGCCTTAAGAGTGAAGCTAGGTAATTGCACGTTTGTTAGAGTTATCTGTAAAGTCACACTGTCATCACCCTGTTCCTGAGCCTGCTTTTACCCCCCTATTCCCTCTTTCAGTGGTGTCTGCAAAGTAATGAAATTATATTAAATCTCATTATCAAAAATGCTGAATCTCAGTATTTGCTACACAAGGTTCGAGAGTAATTATAGTAGTCGTACAGGTAGGAACAGTGAAAATATACGTAACAGTGGAGGCGCTAATGGAAAATGAAAGACAGGATAACAGTTTATCACCAAAATTGCTGGAAAAACTAGTCTTGGCCCAGTTATTTCGTTTTGTAAAAGTTTTCATTCCCAGTTTCACGTTTGATGCCCTATTATCCCAAAACTGATCGTTCTCGCCCCCTAATCGGGGGACTTTATGATAACTCTATTGTGTACAATGGCACTTGTTGTTATTTTTCTTTTATTCTTTAGGGCAATTGTGGGGCAGATCTTTCGTGAGTCTTGTAAGGATTGCCCTTGGGGTGGGATTGAACTTGTAAGGTTCCTTTGGGGGTAAGACCTTTGACAACTGGCTTTACTTCTTCCTTTTACTACTTTCAACAAGTTCTACTCATTTTGCATATTATGGTAGTAAGCTCCCTGTACCTGAGGAGCAAGTATACGGTTACTAAGAAAAGAGATAACCAGCCAACACTGGTTTGGACCTTAAGGTAAGAGAGCAAATATCAAAAGCTTAGGGCATGCATGCACACTACCAAATACTTTGGTTTATTTGCGATTATAGAACTTGCAGGAGCCCAGAGAGAACTAGCTCCTACCTTTCACTCTTGGTACAATGCAATTGATGCAAAGGTAACAAGCGGCTCTATCAGGAAAGGCTTTGTCCTAAAAATTAAGGTATTACATTTAATGTTATATTATGAACTCAAGTTATATTAACCTTAGAAACCTGGGTTTATTTAATGCATCGAAAGCAAAATCGTTTTTTGATTAGCACTTCCTCTAAGGGTGGCATAAAACATCCCATATGCCAACCTTGAGAACATTAATCACAAATCAACATAATGGTGGCCCTTGAAAAATGCTCACATAATATACATCATAGACGAACAAAAACCATTGTTAATGATGAATCAATTCAACCATCCACATTGGGGTGCACAATTACACTCGTGTTCTTTTCATGTCTGACTACCTTTCAACAGTAACACTCTAAAAGGTAAGACCTTCTACACATGAATAATAACACGTCCTATAGCCACATCCAAAGTATTTAGTGTTGTCTACTACAAATACACATAATCTCTTGGCTCCAATTTACAAATTTGAAGCCAACAACCACGTCCATTAATAATAGCATAATGTAAGATATCTCGGTGTTAGGTAATTGTGAAATTCTCCATAGCCATGGGCATACATGTTGGAACAAGGTAACTTGCTACTCACATGCTTGAAGTTGCACATTAAGATCATCCAAGTTGATTATTATCATTGCATCTCTTCATATTGAAGCTAGTATTTGGGTTCATATCCAAATAGTAAAAAATATGGTGGAAAATTTGAAGTGACGCTTGTTGGTTAAACTTATACCTCATAACTGATCATGGTAGTTATAGGTTCCAATTTCAAGTATGGCCATTTTAGATTCCATATTTTTGCAAACCTCACTTCATCATTTACACCATCCATTCAATCAACATGTCCGCCATAAGATGGTCTTGTGAAATTGTGCAATGATCAATCAATGCCTTCTCACACAACTTTTGGAACTCCCCACAAAATTTTGTACCTTCATCAATGAGTATTTTAGTTGGAGCCCCAAATCTAATAAACACCTTGTCCAAAAATGCGTAAGTAGCACCCTCACTACCACATCCAACAATGCCACTAGTTTTAACCTTTTTTTTAAATGTTCAATCATAACCAAAACATATCAATTATATCAAATGGTCAAATTATGTGGTATGAAAAAATCCAAATCCATTGATGGGTAAATTCAAATTGAAAAGAACCAATGATGCAACCCTGGTCATTGTTTATTTTCAAAATATTTTCAAAATATCCTAGGAATATTCCAAATGCAAACTTGAAAAAATCATCAAAAAATTCATATGACCTATAAATATTTTGCATTATATTATTTTCCAAAGATGTGTTTAAAGGTTCTTTTCAAAAATATGTCATTTTCAATCCATTAAAGACTTTATTAATAGTCCTTAAAACAACAAAAACCACTAAAAAATTACTAGTTATAATGCTTTAACATTTCTTTTGATTACTTTATCCTCATTAGATTAATTTCAAAAATAATCACGTGCCTCCATAATATATGAAAAACATTTTAATGTAAACACAATAAAAAAACTATGTAGCATTAATATAATTTTTAACATTAAAATGTGAAGAACCAAGCACTAGTTACACATTCATTGGTTCCTTTTAGCTTGAATGCACCACAATATCCAAGCCCCATGATAGGCAATGGCTAAAGGTGAGATGTAAATGCAATAAGTAAAACTAAAATTTGATCACACACAAAACACTAATAAATAAATTGTTGAACCTTTGATTACATCCCATGCCACCAATAATTTATTTAGAACAAACTATACGTTCATCAAACCCCAAAATAACCCAATTTTTTGTGAGCATGTTGAATAAGGCCTTCACATTGCTTTAAGTGAAATACCATTCACACTTGTCCATCTATCCACACCCACAACAAAAAATTACCTTCCCATTTGAATCTTTTGGTTTTGTGCACAATTTGGTCCCACTCCTTGGGTGTAAATTTAATCGAAACTTCACTTACTTGCAAATATGCAATAATAGGTGCATTCACATGTATGTCCAAGGCACCATCACCTTTTAGTTCAATGTCCATGTCATGGGAATCACCATCACCAATGTTAGTTTAAAGTACATCACCATAACATCCAAGTAGGGTACATAATTATGTTGATACATATCATCATGATACTACCTCCAAATCCAGATATCCATGTCAATAGTGTGCCCCAATGATATCCTGCTTGTTAGAACTTGGGTTTTGACTTAACCCATCAGCATCCCAATTCACCCGTCTAGCATTATTACAAAATTTGGGTGCAATTCACCAGTCCTTGTTTAGTGGACCAGTGAATTTGCTTTATCCCCACTAAGCCCCATTTAGTGGGACCAATGAACTCACTCAAAATCTAATGAAAGCATTTTATGTATAGGGACGTGATTTGTTATAGTGTAACCTTATGAATAATATCAAAATCATACTATTGTAAGATAAGTGCCCACCTAATTAACTTAAAGATCTAATTCTTATGAATTGATCTAATTCCATCCAAAATTTGAATGATAACCAAAGTGAATGGGCTATCATAACAATAACATCAAATTAATGACATTGCTCAAACAATAATAAGGCACTCCCCTTCATATGAATTATATTTGACCTTTATTTTGTTGTTGGATCGACTTGCATATGCCACCACAAACTTTCAATTGTCATCATCAAATTGGGTGAGTTCCTTTCCCAACCTAAAATATTCCAATCCATGCATAGTTGGAATGGTTATCCTTGGATGGGTCACTTCAAAATAGGAGATGATGTGAATTTGGCCATCAACTCTTGAAAAGATCTTTTTTAAAAAAATTCACCCCATATGTACTCATAGTTAATCTTGGTCAATTGGGTGAAAGGGTTTGGCAATGTTACTAAACCGTTTGACAAACCTTTTGATAAAAATTACACGAGTTTAGGAAGGCTCATAATTTATTAACATCCATTGGTTGGAGAACAAAATTGTGAAGTCACTTCAACCTTGGCCTTTTAAACTCCCAATCCATCTAAATAAATCATGTGACCTAGGTATTCCACCAAAATATGAAAGCATTAACATTTGATTCAATGAAACTTAAGGTTATTTTTTAAAGTTTTCCAAAGACCTCTTACAAATGACATATGTGATCTCTGAAGGTCATGTTAAAAATAGTGACATCATCGATTTAACATTTGGCAAAACCAAGACTCCTCAACATTCAATCCATGACCTTTTGAAACTTTACAAGGGTGTTCTTGATACCAAATGGCAAAAATTTCAATTGGTACAAAATATCCTTCACATGAAAGCTAATCCCCCAAAATGTTATTTTGAGGCAAGTTATCGCATGAGCCTAAAGTTTAAGCCTAAAGCCTAGAGTGAAAACTTGGGATGGTAAAATGTTTTTCCCCCTATACACATCCAAGTAAAACCCATAATTTAACTACAAAATGAATGTTCTACTAGTAAACCTAGAAGCAAACATGGGGATGAATGTAAGCAGTCATCTTCATTATGGATGAATGATTTTTTTATTCATCTGATTTATGGATGAAAAATTTGATTGCATTTATTATATGTGTTTAATAAATACAACTTCCATTAAAACATTGGATGAATGTTTCATTTTATCGTTAAATTGTAATGGGTAAGTTTAATTTTGATTAATTAGAGCTTCATGACACACAATTTAATTATATATGATATAACATTTATTGAATGATATAATGTCAATTCCATTATAAATGTATTTCATGGCTATGATTTAAAATGCCATTATTTTTAAAATGTCATAATTATATTACCATTACTATGCTAACATCCACCCCATGGTCATTGTTTTTTTTGGAAAAAAAATCAATGACTTTTCTTTTCCTAGGCAAACTAACCCAATGTTGTTGACAACAATGTAATTTTCTTCCCCCTCCTTTAAAGGTGCCACAATTTTTTTCAAACCCATTGGTAACAAAAGGAGTTTTTTTTTCATTCTTTGTCAAAAGTGCCATGACTTGCTTCAAATTTAACTAATGTTGTTGACAACACTAGGTTTTGAATGTTTTAGATCTTTTTAAACTACATAATGTCATTAATGACAATGGGTTTTTGAAATAAATTAAAATTCAGTTTTAGGCACCTTAATTAACTTTTTCCAAACAACCTATTATCACAGATGACAACTAGGTTTTTTTCTCAATTATTTATTTTCAAAGCACCCTAGTTTTCCGGGGCGGAGGGGGGGGGGGGGGTAACATTCTTTTGATTATAATTTTTTTAAATTTCTTAAAATTTTTTTTTAAAATAATTTTTTGA
>Ga0116231_10000996_pt1 | contig 55528 bp, 45 predicted proteins | sample S1TSphgellanicum_2_FD_89695 | JGI IMG/M metagenome (GOLD analysis project Ga0116231, IMG submission 89695) | Host-associated microbial communities from peat moss isolated from Minnesota, USA - S1T2_Fd - Sphagnum magellanicum MG | ecosystem: Host-associated > Plants > Peat moss > Unclassified...
CGGGGAACTCGGCCGGGCGGGCATTCAGGCGGTGATGCTGGGCTTTCCAGATTTGACGCCGGAGGCTGCGCATAAGCTGGCCGCGATCGCGGACCTTGAGAAGGCCGGGGCGGCCTGGGAGACCGAATCGCCGCGTTAGCTCAAAAAGCTAAATGGAGTCCGGACGCACCGAGTAACCTTATCGCGCTTCCATCTAACGCCGCTTCGCAAACTGCCTTTGCCTTACAGACTGGGTTAACCCTCCCCGTTCATAATAGAAACCATGACAAATACAATAACGAAACGATAAATTCAGTTTTAATTGCGCGCGGGGTGTTCTCGCGCGACCTCACACCGCTACAAGCTCGCGCCATATTGGAAGGCTTAGCTTTGTATAACCGGATTCGAATTATCACAGGCCAATATGGCCTCATTTTGAGGGTCGGGTGATGCGCGACATTTGGCTTTTAGAGGCAACCTTCGAAACTTATATGCGCTTTGGAAGCTATGACGGTGATGATAATGCAATTGAGGTCAATCATTTCGTAGATTTGGACGACGATCAGGATCCAAATGTTGAGATCGGTATATTCGGTGGACATATGGGAGAGCAATCCACTGAAGCCTCAACCTTGATCTTGCGGCTTGAAGATTTTGACGTCGATTATTTCACATGGGGCGGCCCCATGTTCGTATCGGAGCGGATGCGAGAGGCCTTGGCGTTGGATCCAGCGGAGGTTCAATATATTGACATCGACGACAGCCAATCGGCGCCTCTGCCCCGGTCCAAGAAATATAAAATAATGGAGCCGCTTGTTTATGAGGCTCTGATGGACCCAGAAAAATCTGTTTACTGGGCTGACTCGATTTCACCGCCAAGCGAATTTGGACCGCACGAAATTTATAAATTTGTGATTAATAAGGATGCCACCCCAACTCACGATCTATTCTATGATAAATTTTTCGCTACATTCCTATTCTGTTCAGATCGACTCGCCGAGCGTGTCCTGAGCGCAGGTTGCACCGGCATGGAGTTCACAGACCCTCGTGGATATCGCTGCGCAGACGTGCAGCGCCGCAGAACGCTCCATGGCATAGAGATTTACGGAGAAAAAGCGGACCCAGAGGATTATCGCCCCACCCCTCCGATTATGGACATTTATAACGAAAGCGTAGACCCAGAGCTTTTACGCGCTTTATTTGGGGATAAAGACAAAATGGATTGGATTATTTCGCGATTAAAAGAGTGACGTTAAATTTTGGTATTTCGTGGCGTATGGTGCAAGTCCGCCCGTTGGCGCGCTTGGCCGATGCCTGACTTGCACATGCCGATATTGGCGTTACGTCTTATTAGGGTGTCGTGTCGTGCCCATATCGAAAAAGCGCCTTGCCCAAATTTCCCGGTTGGCGAACGGCGGACTTATCTATGGGATAGACCCCATCACGTTCAGCGTGCTTGACTGGGAGCGCTTCAGCGTGGACGTAGATGCCGAAATCAAACAGTTCTGCCAAAGCAATTCCGATGCGGAAGAGCTTCATGCGTTTGCTTCGACCTGGAACTGGGACCTGGGCAGATGGGCTCTGGAGTTAATCCTTAAAAACCCCGCCTGCGAAGCCGCAACCGCACTCCTCATCTATTGGCAAGGCAGCCCCGAGTTCTTCCTTCAATACGCCAACCGCCAGGAGGTTGAGGCCGACGCCGAATTTGCTCTGGGGAACTTCGATTTCCTGAGCAACATTGAGGCGCGGTACATGGCTGGCGAGTTTCCTGTCGGCTCAATTGCATTTGACCCGGCCAACCCGTCCGATAGCCCGAGCGGCCTCAGTTTGATCGGCGTGTATGACGACATGCGAGAGAGTTTCGTTCGGGAGATTTCTCCTGCCATGTACGGACCCGTAGGGTAAGGTAGCGCGACATGATGATCGGTCCGGAGAGGAATAGCGCCCCATTCAGGCGCACGCTCGCTGAGACGTTTAGGCGTGCTCGACGCCGGATGTTTAAGCCTCGCTACAGCGGATGAGGTGGGCTGTCTGGCAACCGGGGATGGGCATGGTGCTCACGACCGTAAGCGGTTCATGGCTGCTATTGGGTAAGTCGGCAATTTGGTAATTCGTATGGTGTCGTAATTCCGCCCATATAAAAAAGCCGCCCCAGCTTTCACCGGGACGGCTCCAAAATCACAACCTCACGACCGCCAGATCACGCCATTCCAGCGATCTCAGCCCCGTCGCGCTTCTCATAAACGTGATCTACGAGGCCAAACGCCTTCGACTCCTCGGCCGACAGGAAGTTATCCCGGTCCAGCGCGCGTTCGATCTCTTCGATCGGCTTGCCGGTGTGTTTGGCGTAGAGACCGTTGAGGCGGCGCTTGGTCTTGATGATGTCTTCGGCGTGGCGCTCGATGTCCGAGGCTTGGCCGCGGAAGCCGCCGGAGGGCTGGTGCACCATGATGCGGGCGTTGGGGAGCGCCGCGCGGTGGCCGGGTTCGCCGGCCGCCAGCAGGAAGGAGCCCATGGAGGCCGCCATGCCGATGCACATGGTCGAGACGGGGCTCCGGATGTACTGCATGGTGTCGTAGATCGCCAAGCCCGCCGTCACCACCCCGCCTGGCGAGTTGATGTACATGGAGATTTCCTTCTTCGGGTTTTCCGATTCCAGGAACAGCAGCTGGGCGGTGATGAGCGCCGCCATGCCGTCCTCGACCGGGCCGGTCAGGAAGATGATCCGCTCTTTCAGAAGGCGGGAGAAGATATCGAACGCGCGTTCGCCGCGGCTGGTCTGCTCGACCACCATCGGGACCAGGTTCATGTACATTTCGCCGTTATCGCGCATCCGAGGTCTCTTTTGATGTAGGGACGGAAGCGTCAGAGCCTCCGTCTGGTCGATATCGTCCTGCTCGCGCTCGCTTACAAGGCGAGCGTGGCCAGAGGTTGGGGAAACTGCGCTTTAGGCCTCGTCTGTCTCGGCCGAAGCGGCCTCGGCCTTCTTCACCCGTGGCTTCTTCGGCTTTGCAGGAGCGGCTTCAGCCTCAGGCGCGGCCTCCGCCTCCGCCGGCGCGGCTTTCGCCTTGGCGGACTTCGCCTTCGTCGGCTTCGCCGCGGGCGCGGCTTCCGCCTTGGCCTCGCTGGCGCCGCCATAGCCCTCCGGCATCTCGTCCTCGGCGAACAGCGCTTCTTTCGAGGTCGGCAGGTCGGTGACCTGAGCGGTGCTGAGGATCAGGTCGACAACCTTTTCCTCGTAGATCGGCGCACGCAGTTGGGCTGCGGCCTGAGGGTTCTTGCGGAAGAAGTCGTAGATTTCCCGCTCCTGCCCCGGATAGCGACGGGCCTCGGCGGCGAGCGCGCCGTTCATTTCCTGGTCGGTCACCTGGACGTTGGCGCGTTGGCCGATCTCGGCCAGCACCAGGCCTAAGCGCACTCGGCGCTCGGCGATCTTGCGATATTCGCTGCGGAGCTGCTCGTCGCTCTTGCCCTGGTCTTCCGGCGAGAGCTCGCCAGACGCGCGCTCGGCCTCGACTTGGCGCCAGATCACCTCGAACTCGGCCTCGACCATGCGGGGCGGCAGGGGGAAGTCATGCTTGGTGTCCAACACATCGAGCAGCGCCCGCTTGGCCTTGTAGCGCGAGGCGCCGGCGTACTGCTGACCGAGCTGATTGCGGATGGCGGTCTTGAGGCTATCCAGGCTGTCAAAGCCGATCCGCGTGGCGAAGGCCTCGTCGGCGCCGCCTTCCGCGGGCGCCTTGACCTCTTTCACGGTCACTTCGAACTCGGCCGGCTTACCGGCGAGCTGAGTTGCGCCGTAATCCTCTGGGAAGGTGACCTTCACGGTCACCGTATCGCCGGCCTTGGCGCCGACGAGCTGAGCCTCGAAGCCGGGGATAAAGCGGTTGGCGCCCAGAACGATCTCGGCGTCCTCGCCCGAACCGCCCTCGAACACCTCGCCGTCCAGTCGGCCGATGAAATCGGCCACCACCATGTCGCCATCCTCGGCGGCGCCCTCCTTGGCCTCATAGGTGCGGCTCTGGCTGGCGATCTCGTCCAGCTGGGCCGCGACGTCCTCGTCGGTCGGCAGATAAACGGGGCGGGTCAGGGCGATCGCGGCGACATCGACCGGCTCGAAGTCCGGCATCACCTCGACCGCCAGTTCGAACGCAAGGTCAGACGCGCCGGCCAGCACCTTCTCGATGTCGGACTCGACCTTGATGTCGGGATTGCCGGCGGCGCGCACCTTGGAGGTGTTGAGCGCCTGAGCCTGGCCTTCGCTGACCGTCTGCTCGATAATCTCGCCCATCAGCGATTTGCCGTACAGCTTCTTGACGTGGGCGACGGGCACCTTGCCGGGACGGAAACCCTTCAGGTTCATCTGTGGCCGGATCTCGGTGATCTTGGCCTCCAGCTTCTGAGCCAAGTCGGCGGCGGGAACGGTGACGCCAAAGACGCGGCTCAAGCCCTCGCCCGACTTTTCAACGATCTGGATGGTCATATTCTATCTTCCGCAAGGGCCGGGCCGGACGGATCGCATACCGCCGGGCGTCATAGGCCTTAGAAACATGTGCGCCGCCCAGAGCCGGAGCCCGGACGGCGAGATCGTCTGTCATACGTCAGCTTAGGGTCCGACGTCAAAGGGCCTAATCTCAAAGGGCCTAATCTCAAAGGGATGGTGCGGCTAGAGGGACTCGAACCCCCACGGTTGCCCGACGGTACCTAAAACCGTTGCGTCTACCAATTCCGCCATAGCCGCAGAAGAGGCCTGTCTATAGCGGCGCATCGGATTTGGGCAAGCGCAGCGTTTATAGCGGCGGCGCTCGCACCGCCAGCGCGGCGCAATAGCCGTCCTCGACCGGGATCGACTCAAGTCGCCACTCAGAGGTCGGTCCCAGTTCGCTCAAGCCATGAGATATAAGCTGTGGGGCGTCATCCGGAAACGCGATCTCGAATTGCTGAAGGTCGAGGGAGAGCCCCAGGCCCACGGCCTTCGCCACCGCCTCCTTGAACGTCCATTGGCGGAAGAACCGGAAGGTCTTCTCTGCGTCCGGCGCGTTCGTGATGAGCGCCATCTCCGCGGCTGTGAACACCTGGCGACCTACGTCCGTGACAGCCAGTTCAGGCCGCCGCTGCTCCACATCCACGCCGATCGCCGCCGCCTGGCCGACTGCGACCAGCACATAGTCGCCCGAGTGGGAGACGTTGAAGGCGAGCCCGTCAGCGTCAGCCAGGGTCGGCTTGCCGTGGGCATTGGCCCCAAGGATCAGAGAAGTGGGCGTGCGGTTCAGATGACGCGCCAGCATCGTCCGGAGCAGGCCGCGCCCCAAGATAAAGCGGCGGCGATCGTCAGCTTGTCGAAACCGCTCTGCCCGAGCTCGCTCCTGAGGCGTCAGGAGGTCGGCGAAGGCGTCGATGTCCTCTCGATCGCACCGGCGCAGGTCGAGATCGACGTCCGAGCCGCCCTTTGTCGCCGGGTTTCCGAAAGATCGCATTGCAACGCTATGTTTAACTCTGACACATAATGTTTAATGCCTGAAGCGTCGCCGCGACTCGATAGGGGCGTGCGCACCCTGCGAACTGCGAATGGGCGTCGATTGTCTGTAACCGCCAAAGACGCCGCTGACGACCGAACCCGGCAGGCGCCTCCGCGCCAGAGGCTTATCGACCATATGACGTCGACGGCCGTCCTAGGCGATCGCCACGCGGAGGACTGGAGCGATCTCCTGCTCCTGTCGGCCGAGTCGCCGGACGCCCTGGAGAACCTGGCGACGGCCTATGTCGGGTTCCTCAACGCGGCTCCACCCAGCACGTGGCTCAATATCCGCGCGACCGCAGCCCTAAACCGCCCCCTCGGCGCCCATCGGCTGGCGGTCGCCGCCGCAACGCCTCAGGACGCCGCCGACCGGATGAACAGCTACCTTTTGGGCGATAAAACCTATCGCCTCGCCAAGGGAAAGGCGCCCGACCGCCGGCCCCGGCTGGCCCTGGTCTATTCCGGCAACGGCCCGCAATGGTGGGGCATGGGACGGGAGCTGTTCGCTGAGAGCGCCCTTTTCCGCGACCGCATCGAAGAGATCGACGCCCTTTTTTCGCCCCAGGCCGGCTGGTCCTTGATCGACGAGATGGGCCGTCCCGAAGCCGACAGCCGGATCAGCCTGATCGAGATTGCGCAGCCCCTGCTGTTCGCTCAGCAGATCGCGCTGACGACCGTGCTGACGGCCGCCGGGATCAGCGCCGACGCGGTCATGGGCCATAGCGTCGGCGAAGTCGCCGCCGCCTGGGCGGCGGGCGTCTTGACGCTCGAACAGGCCACAAACGTCATCTTCCACCGCAGCCAAGCCCAGATCCCGACCGCGGGCCTTGGGCGCATGGCGGCGCTGGGCGTCGGCGCAGAGGAAGCCCGGCGGGCTATGGCCGATATCGGCGGCTGGCTGGAGATCGCGGCGTTCAACGGGGCGCGCGCAGTCACCGTGGCGGGCGCGCCCGAGGCGTTGGAAAGCCTGCGCGAGCGCCTGACGGCGGACGGCAAGTTCGTCCGCATCCTGGCCTTAAACTATCCTTTCCATACCCAGGCGATGGACGCGATCAGGGCGCCGCTGTTAACGCGCTTGGAGGGGCTTCGGCCCAGAAACAGCCGCATTCCCTTTATCTCCACGGTCACAGGCGCCGATATCGATGGCGTGGCGCTCACCGGCGACTATTGGTGGCGCAATGCGCGGGCGCCGGTCCAGTTCGAGACCGCGATCGCCCATGCGCTGCACACCCATGACATCGGCATGTTCCTCGAAGTCGGGCCCCACCCGGTTCTGAAAGACTATCTGCTGCAGGCCATCAAGGCGACCGACGGCGCCTCGGCCGTCGCGCTCAGCACCCTGCGCCGACCTGCGCCGGGGCGACCGGCGCCTGAACTGGAAACCCTGAAGACCGCGGTCTGCGCCGTCTACGCCCACGGCGGAGGAGACGCGAGGTCGCTGTTCAAGACCCCGCGCGTGGCGGCCAAGCTCCCCGCGCTGGCGGCGGCCTAAGGCCCCTTTGCGTCAGGCCTGAACGCCCGCCAGCAGCTTGTCCAGCGTCAGGGGATAGTCGCGGACGCGGACGCCGCAGGCGTTGTAAACCGCGTTAGCCACCGCAGCCCCAGCGCCGCAGATGCCGACCTCGCCAATGCCCTTGGCCTTGAGCGGCGAGGTCTTGTCGTCGAGTTCGGGGAGGAACATGGCGTCGAGTTGCACGATGTCGGCGTCGACCGGCACGTGGTATTCCGCCAGATCGTGGTTGACGAAGACGCCGAAGCGCGGGTCGACCACCGCATCCTCCATCAGCGCCGCGCCGACGCCAAAGGTCATGCCGCCGAGGAGCTGAGACCGCGCGGTCTTATGGTTGAGAATCCGGCCAGCGGTGAAGACGCCGAACATCCGGCGCAGGCGGATTTCGCAGGTGTCCATATCCACGCCCACCTCAGCAAAATGCGCGCCGTAGGATTCTTGAGAATAGACTTTACCCATCTCGCCAGGGTGGATCGCGCCATCCGCCTCCATCCCTTGCGGCCCGGCCAGGCTAGTCAGCGTGCGGCTCTGGCCGCCGCCGGTCATCCGGCCATCGGCGAAATGGACCTGGGTGGGATCGAGCTGCGCCGATAAGGCCAGCTTGGCGCGCAGGTTCATACAGGCGTCGTACAGCGCCGAGCCGGCGCTGTTGGCGCCAAACGACCCGCCTGAGCCGGATGCCTTGGGAAAGTCGGTGTCGCCCATCAGGACCGTCACCTTATCCATGGGCAACCCCATCAGCTCGGCGGCGATCTGGGTCATGATCGTATAGGTGCCCGTACCGATATCGGTCATGGCCATGTGGACAACCAGGGCGCCGTCGGGATTGAGCGTGACCTTTGCGTGGGACTCCAGCAGGGGATTGCCGCGGGTGGCGGCGGCCATGCCCATCCCCACCAGCCAGCGGCCGTCGCGCACCTGGCCAGGCTTTGGATTGCGACGGCTCCAGCCGAACCGCGCCGCGCCCTCCTGCATACAGGGGACAAGCTTGCGGCTTGAATAGGGGATGTGGGTTTCGGGCGTTTCGGTCGGTTCGTTGCGGATCCGCAGCTCGATGGGGTCGAGCTGGAGCTTCTCGGCCAATTCGTCCATCGCGCACTCCAGCGCCAGGAGACCGACCGCCTCGCCGGGCGCCCGCATGGACGCCGCCTTGGGCAGGTAGAGCACCGCCAGCTTATGCGCCGTCATCCGGTTGGCGCCCGCGTAAAGGGTGCGGGTCTGGTTGGCGGCGCTCTCGTAGAAGGACTGGGTCGGCAGGTTGCCGCTGTAGGCCTCGTGCCCAATCGCTAAGATTTTGCCGGTTGCGTCCGTTCCGATCCGGACGCGCTGATAGGTTTCGGAGCGGTGGCTGGTCAGATGGAACAGCTGCTGGCGCGTCAAAGCCACCTTGACGCGACGGTTCAGCATCTTGGCCGCCATGGCCGACAGGATGGCGTCGGGATAGACGCCGAGCTTGTTGCCAAAGCCGCCGCCGATGTAGCGGCTGATCATACGCACCTTGTCCGGCGACATGTTGAAGGTCGCGCCGATGACGCCCTGGCCCTGGTTCAGCATCTGGTTGGAGGTATGCAGGATCAGCGCATCGCCCTGCCACTCCGCCATGGTGGCGTGGGGCTCCATCATGGCGTGAATCTGGTTTGGCGTGGTGTAGACGGCGTCGACCTTCATCGGCGCCGCCGCGAACGCCGCTTCGAAGTCGCCGGTCTGGGTATCGGCGGGGCCGTGCGAGCCCTTGGGCGTGGTCGCCAACCCTAGCTGGGTCTTCAACTCGTAAGGCGCGGGCTCCCGGGCGTATCGCGCCTTGATCAGGTGGGTGGCGGCGCGGGCCTGTTCAAAGCTGTCGGCCACCACAAGCGCCACCGCCTGGCCGTAGAAGCCGATAAGATCGTCTTGCAGCTCTGGGACTGTCTTCTCGCTACGTGGCGCAAGCCTTGGCGCATTCTTATAGGTCATCACCAGACGTACGCCCGGCGCAGTTTCAGCCGTGCGAACGTCGAGCGAGGCGATCCGCCCCTTCCCGATGGGCGCCTCCAGAATATAGCCATAGGCCGTCGCGCCCGCGCCCTCGTACTCATAGGCGTAGGTCGCGCGCCCGGTGACCTTCAGGGCGCCGTCCACCCGATCCAGCGGCTGGCCGACCAGGCCGTTAGGCTTATCGTCGAGCGGCGTGCCGCCGATGGGAGCGTTCATATCCATGGCGGATCATCCCTCCACGGCTTGAGCGAGGACGCTCGCCAGCGTGCGCCGCGTCAGCGGGATCTTGAAATCGTTAGAGCCGTAGCCGCGCGCGCCCTGCAGCACGAGATCGGCGGCAGCCCGATAGCTGGCCGCCGTTGCGGGCGCGCCAGCCAGCGCGGTCTCGGCGTCGGGCACGCGCCAAGGCTTGGGCGCCAAGCCGCCGAACGCCAGGCGCGCTGAACGGATGCGGCCGTCCTCGTGATCCACCACCGCCGCTACCGACACCAGGGCGAAGGCGTAAGACGCGCGATCCCGCACTTTGCGATAGATCTGAACGCCCGGCGGCGGCGGCGGCAAAACCACCGAGGCGATCACTTCGCCCGGCCGCAGATTGGTGTCGATCTGAGGCGTCGCGCCAGGCAGACGGTGAAAGTCGGCGATCGGGATGGCGCGGGTTTCGCCGTCCGAGCTTACCGTCTCAATCGTGGCGTCCAGCGCGCGCATGGCCACAGCCATGTCCGAAGGATGGGTGGCGATGCACTTTGAGCTGGTCCCAACCACCGCCAGGATGCGGTTATAGCCGTCTATCGCCGAGCATCCCGAGCCCGGCTCGCGCTTGTTGCAGGGCTTGGTCGTGTCGTAAAAATAGTAGCAGCGGGTGCGCTGAAGCAGATTTCCGCCGGTCGTCGCCTTGTTCCGAAGCTGCCCGGAGGCGCCCGACAGCAAGGCTCTGGACAGCACGCCATAGCGCTGACGCACCCTGGGATCGGCGGCGAGATCGCTATTGCGCACCTGGGTTCCGATGCGCAAGCCGCCGTCCGGCGTATCCTCGATCTTGTCGAGGCCGAGGTGGTTGACGTCGATCAGGTGGGTCGGCGTCTCAACCTCGAGCTTCATAAGGTCCAAAAGGTTGGTGCCGCCCGCGACGAACTTGGCGCCCTTATGGGCGGCGGCCTTGGCGGCGGCGTCTTTCGCGCTCGTCGCCCGCTCATAAGTGAAGGCCTTCATGCCGCGCTCTCCCCCGCCGCTTGCAAAATGGCGGCGCGGATATTGGGATAGGCGGCGCAGCGACAGATGTTGCCGCTCATCCGCTCGCTGACCTCGTGCTCGTCCAGGCGTGGGCTTTGCGTCAGGTCGGCGGTGACGACGCTGGGCCAGCCCGCCTTGGCTTCGGCCAGCACACCCACGGCCGAGCAGATTTGGCCCGGCGTGCAGTAGCCGCACTGGAACCCATCGTGCTCCAGAAAGGCGGTCTGCATGGGGTGAAGGTGCTCAGGATCGCCGAGCCCCTCGATGGTGACGATCTCATCGCCCGGATGCATCGCCGCCAAGGTCAGGCAGCTGTTGATCCGCCGCCCGTTCACCAGGACGGTGCAAGCGCCGCACTGGCCATGATCGCAACCCTTCTTAGAGCCGGTCAGGCGCAAATGCTCGCGCAGGGCGTCGAGCAAGGTGGTGCGACTGTCGAGCGTAAGATCGTGAGACTGACCGTTGACGTTCAGCCTGACCGGCATCGTCGGCGGCGGCGACGACACAGTCGCCATGGGCTGGGCGCTTCCCTGCCCCGCGGTCACGAGACCCGCTGCGCCGACGCCGACCGCGACGACCGCACGCCGGGTCGGCCCCTCTAAGTCGCTCTCGCCTGCACTCAAGGGCGCCTCCCGCAATTCAATTCAAACCGACAACCTCAACCAAAAGTTCCCCTAAGGCGCACGCCGGCTTTTATCTCCTCCGTCGTTTTACGATGGGGGAGTACGGCCGACGGCCGGAGGGGGCCGCCTTCACTGCGGTGGTTTCCGCGCTACCGCGCGGCCCCTCCGTCGGCTTTGCCGCCACCTCCCCATGGCTTCCAGCCATGGGGAGGAAAGTGGAACCGGATGCTCCCCTTCTAAACGCCTACTTCCCGAGATTATCCGTTTGACGGATGAAGGCGGCCACGTTGTCGTGCAACTCCTTTAGCGCTGGCTCATGGGCGTAAACCATGTGGCCGGACTGATAGTAACGATACTCGATATTGGCCTGCAGCTTGGGCGGAATGGGCAGGTGGTGCATCTCGTACCAGCCTTCGTAGAACGGCGTGGCCAAATCGTAATAACCGCCGTTGACCATCACCTTCAGGTCAGGATCGTACTTCATCGCCGACGCCAAGTCGGGCATCACATTGGTGATTCCGCGAATGGGATCGGACGATCCGGGCGGCGTGTGATCCATACTCCAATACCGCCCCACGTCGATCTCAGGCTTATAGGTCTTGCCCTGGCCGAAGTTCAGCGTCTTGCGGACATAGTCGTTGAAAGCGGACACATAGGCCGAGCTGATCGCCGCCGACTGGGGATCGTACTCGGCCTCCTTGCTTAAGGGGTCCATGCTGGGACCGGAGAAGCGGGTGTCCAGCCGGCCTGTCGTCAGGTCTTCGTTGTCTTGAAGGGTCTTTTCGAACTCGCCGCCGTCGATCCGCAGATCGGCTTTCAGGATGTAGGCGACGGGTAGGCCCGTATATTGGCTCAGACGTTCGGCGATCGCCTGACGCTTGGCCGGCTCCAGCGTCGATCCGGCCTGGAGTGCTATGGCGTAATCGGTGGTGGCGAACTGCTCGACCGTACTGAGGAAGGCTGGCAGATCGGCGGGCCGGGCACCCGGCAGCCGGTTGTGGTACCAGGCCGTGGCGGCGTAGGTCGGCAGAGCGGTAATATAGGCTTCGTCCGTGCCCGGATTGAAGCTCGGACCGTCGGCGCTGAGGTCGAAGTTCAGGATTTGCGACAGCAGCACCACGCCGTTGAAATCGACATCGTGGCCGGTCTCCAGATCGTTTATCAACACCGCCGAGCGAGGCGTACCGTAGCTTTCGCCAAACAGATACTTGGGCGAGTTCCAGCGGCCGTACTGGGACAGAAACCCCGTGATGAACTGTCCAAACGCATAGGCGTCCGCGTCGACGCCATAAAACGCCTTCTCCTTGTCCTCGCCGGCGATGCGGCTAAAGCCCGTGCCCGGCGCATCGATGAAGACGATGTCGCTCACGTCGAGCAGAGAATAGGCGTTGTCCACCAAGCTGTAGGGCGCCGCGGGCGTGTGGGTGTCGTCCTTTGTCACCACCCGGCGTGGGCCGAACGCGCCCATGTGCAGCCAGACCGTGGAGGAGCCGGGACCGCCATTATAGAGGAAGGTGATCGGCCGGTCGGCGGCCGGGACGCCCTTCTTGAAGTAGGCGACGTAGAAGATGGACGCTTCGGCCTTAGGGTTCGACTTGTCGCCCAGATCCTTGTCGTCGCCGTTGTGCTCGCGCTCCGCCGCGTCGTCCCAGCCCTTGGGGTGAACCACCAGCGTCCCGGCGACGGCCCGATACTCGACTTTCTGCCCCTCGACATCGACGACGCCATCGGTCGTAGAGCTTTCCGGCTGGAACAGCACGCCCCGATCGGGTGCGGAGGACGCTGTCGCCGACGCCTTGGAAGGCGTTCCGGGCTCAGGCTTAGGCGGCGTCTCCGCCCGTGCGGCCGTAAACGCGAGCATCGCCGCCGCGGCGAGGAGCAGGGCTTTTTTCAACGGCGTTTCCCTTGTTCTGCAAGACGTTCATCTATCGGCGATCCTGTCGCATAAACCTGCCAAGCTCGCTTTGACAATGGAAATCGCCGCTGTACGAGGTCGGCGGCCAAGCGCCGCGCATGGAGACACCGAATGACGACCCTGGACGATATTCGCCATGAGCTGGCCGATACGGAGAGCCGCCTGCTGGACGAACTGCGCCAGATGCGGCGGCGGCTTCGCGGATCCCAGCCGGCGGAGACGGCCGGGTCTGGACTGACGCTTGGGCAAAGGATCGCGGACATGGTGGCCGCGGCTATGGGTTCGTGGACCTTCATCATCGTCCAGACCACGATCCTGCTCATCTGGATCGTGCTGAACGTCACCGCCTTCGTCCAGAAGTGGGACCCCTACCCCTTTATCCTCTTGAACCTCGCCCTGTCCTTCGAGGCCGCCTACGCCGCGCCCATCATCATGATGAGCCAAAACCGGCAGCAGGATATCGACCGCAAGCAGGCGGAAAGCGACCGCCAGGTGAACATCAAGGCGGAGCTTGAGATCGAACTTCTGCACCAAAAGATCGACCAGCTTCGCGAGACTGAGGTGATGTATCTGACCAAGGCGGTCAGCGAACTGACCGAGCTCCTGCGCCGATCAGAGCTCTGCGCGGTGCCCCTCGCGCCGGAATTGGACGGGTGATCGGGGGTTCACGCCCGGTCGCCGCTCGAAGCGTTATTTACCCCACGATCAAGGTGTGATCACTTGCGGCGCAAACGAAATGAGCGGGGCAAAGGTATGAAGCGGTTCGGGTTTGCATCGGTCTTTGCGGGCGTCGCCTCCATAGCCCTATCCTTTGGCGCCGTGGCCGCCGCCCAGCCTCTGGGTCCCCTGCCCGATCCGCAAATCCCCTACACCAAGACGGTGCTCGCCAATGGCCTGACGCTCATCGTGCACGAGGATCACACCGTGCCGATCGTGGCGGTGAACCTTTGGTATCACGTCGGTTCCAAGAACGAGCCGCCGGGGCGCACCGGCTTCGCCCATCTGTTCGAGCACCTGATGTTCGGCGCCACGGGCGGGTCCCAGCGCGGCTGGTTCGAGCGCTTGGAGGGCGTGGGCGCCACCGACGTCAACGGCACCACCTATTACGACCGCACCAACTTCTTCGAGACCGTGCCGACGCCGGCTCTGGACATGACGCTGGCGCTTGAGGCCGGGCGCATGGGCCATTTGCTCGACCACTTCACCGAGGCCCTGCTGAACACCCAGCGCGGCGTGGTGCAAAACGAAAAGCGCGAGGACGAGAACGAGCCCTACGCCGTCTCCGACGAGATCGTCACCAAGTCCGTCTGGCCGGCCTCCCACCCTTACAGCCACACCGTGATCGGCGAGATGACCGACCTGGACAACGCCAAGGTCGAGGACGTGAAGGACTGGTTCTCCAAGTTCTACGGTCCGAACAACGCCGTCCTGGTGCTGGCCGGCGATATCACGCCGGCGGAGGCCAAGGCCAAGGTCGAGCACGCCTTTGGCGCCATCCCGCCCGGGCCGCCCGTCACGCGCCAGAAGGAATGGATCGCCAAACGTACAGGCACGCAGCGCGCCACAGTGCAGGATCATGTGGCCCAGGCGCGGCTCTATCTGGAATGGAACGGGCCGCCGGAGGGCTCGGCCGACGCCGACATGCTCGACCTCCTGACCGACGTGCTGACGGTGGGCAAGGATTCGCGACTGTATCGTCGCATGGTCTATACGGACCAGATCGCCACAAGCGTCGATGCGGAGATGGATGCGCGGGAGATCGGCGGCCTGGTCGATGTCGAGCTGACAGCCAAGCCGGGCGTCCCCCTCTCGAAGCTGGAATCCGTGTTCGATGAGGAACTGGCCAAGCTGCTGCGGGACGGCCCCACCGCCGCCGAGCTCGACCGCTACAAGACCCGCAAAGTCACCCAATTTGTAACGCGAGCCGAAAAGGTCGGCGGCTTCAATGGCCGGGCCATGATCCTGGCGGAGGCGCAAACCTATCTCGGCTCGCCCGACGCTTGGAAGGTCGATCTGGACCGGATCCGCGACGCGACGCCAGAGCAGGTCGCCGCCGCCGGTCGGCGGTGGTTGAGCGATGGCGCCTTCGTGCTGGAGGTCACGCCCGCGCCCGACTATGCGCCCATACCCGGCGCGCCGACCACCGTCTCCATCCCAGAGCCTGGAAAGCCGCTCGCCCCCCACTTCCCCACTGTCCGCCGGGCGACGCTCTCCAATGGGCTGAAACTGGTCGTGGCCGAGCGCCATGAGACGCCCGAGGTTTCGGTACGGCTGGTGATGGATGCGGGCGAGGCGTCCGATCCCGTGGGTCAGGCGGGCCTGGCGGACCTGACCGCAACCACGGCGGTGGACGGCACGCGCGATCTGGACGCCCTGGCCTTCGACGACCGCAAGCTCCAGCTCGGCGCCACCCTCTTCGCCGCGGTCGGGCGCGACACGACGCAGATCTTTATGACCTCGCTGTCGACCCGCCTCGCCCCATCGCTCGACCTGATGGCCGACGTTGTACTGCATCCGGCGCTGCGCGATAGCGATATCGCGCGGGAAAAGGCGCTTCAGATCGATCGGATCGGTGAGCAAAAGGCCGATCCGTTCGAGGCTGCGCTGCGGATCGAGCGGCCCTTGGTCTACGGCGCCGCCTATCCGTATGGCCGTATCCCGACCCAAGCGAGCGTCGCCGCCCTGACGCCCGAGGCGGTCAAACACTATCAGGCGACCTGGTTCCAGCCCCACGGCGCGACTCTGATCGTGGTCGGCGACACGACGCTGGAAAAGGTCCGGCCGCTATTGGAAGCGCGCTTTGGCCATTGGGATACGGCCGCCCCGCCAAAGACGGCGATCGCGCCGCTCGAGCCCGCGACGTCCTCCACCGTCTACCTGATCGATAAGCCCGGCGCGCTGCAGTCGGTCATCGCCGCCGGCCTCGTGGCGCCGCCCAAGCGCAACCCCGACGATCTGGCCGAGGAAGCGATGGTCACCACGCTCGGCGGCGCCTTCACCTCTCGGCTGAACATGAACCTGCGCGAGGAGAAGCATTGGGCCTACGGCGCCTTCGCCTTCATCCAGTCGGCCCGGGGACCGAGCCTGTTCACGGCCTTGGCGCCGGTGCAGACCGACAAGACCAAGGACAGCTTCTCCGAAGTGCAGCGAGAGCTTGGCGAGATTGTCTCGACCCGGCCGATCACCGCGAACGAACTGTCGCTCGCTCAGCACAATCTGACTCTCTCCTTGCCCGGCCGCTGGGAGACCGACAGCGCCGTGGCCGGCTCGCTGGGTGAGATCGCAGCCTTTGGCCTGCCGGACGACTATTACAACGTCTACGCCGAGCGGATCTCCGCCCTGACGCCCGCCGACGTCGAACGCGCCGCCAAGCTGGTGATCAAGCCCGCCGGCCTCACCTGGGTCATCGTCGGCGATCGCGCCAAGGTCTTGGGTCCTTTGGAATCCTTGGGCCTCAAGGTCGTTGTCATCGACGCAGACGGTAAGCCGGTGAGCTAAACTGCTTGAGTGCGTTCCGAAAACCGGTTCCCCCTTTTCGGAACGCACTCTAGGAGGATAGCGCCTAGGCGGTTCTGCCGTTCTCATCCTATGTAAGAGCCATGAAGAAGATCGAAGCCGTCATCAAACCCTTCAAGCTGGACGAAGTGAAGGAGGCTCTTCAGGAGCTCGGCGTCCAGGGCATGACTGTGATGGAGGCCAAGGGCTACGGTCGCCAGAAGGGTCATACGGAGCTGTACCGCGGCGCCGAGTACGTTGTCGACTTCCTGCCCAAGATCAAGATCGAGATGGTGGTCCCCGACGATCAGGCCAACGCCGTGGTCGACGCGATCTGCACGGCCGCCCGAACCGGGCGGATCGGGGACGGCAAAATCTTTGTCACCGACATCGCCGACGTCATTCGCATCCGCACCGGTGAGACCGGCGCGCAGGCGATTTAGAGCATCGCACCGAAAAGTGGACGCAGGTTTTCGGCAAAAAGCGATGCTCAATCAAATGCCTAGAGTAACGGGCCTGAGTGCCGAATCAGGCCTGTTGCTCTAGGGCCGAGCGTCCGTTCCGCACGGCCGACATCAATCTGCCCCGTAAAGCACCTCGATCGGCACGATCGTGCCCGCCTCGGCCGCTTTCACAGTGATCGACGGCTGATAACCGACCGTCTCCGTCTCGCTCAAACGCCAGGCGTCGACGATCATATCCCGCAATTCGCTTGCGCCGTCGGCGAGTCTGGCGGCTGTGAAGGCCCGCCCGCGCGCGTCGTCGCCGACAAAGCCGCCGTCCCCCCAGAGCTGGTACAGCGGCTCGACCTGCGCGGCGGTCGACTTGAGATAGGCGGCGGTACAGCTGAGAATTGGCGCAGCGCAGGGCGCGTAGGGGCGCATATCCGCCCGCACCGCCGCCAGCGCGACGTGGTCGTGCACGAAGGCGCCTTCGAAGGGCCCATGGATTTTTTCGTTGGTGTAGCCGTGGGGATTGGGTCCAGGCCCCCAGCCATTGTAATGGACGCTCACGTGCATGGGCTGGCTACCATCGCCGACGAAATGCGCCCAATAGCCGAGGTCGCGCACGATCAGCGCCTCCCGGAGTTTGAGGTCGCGCGCGATCCAGGCGCGGTCGGCGGGCGACTTGACGGTCAGCAGAGCCGCGGTCTCAACCCGCCAATAGGCGAAGTCCTTCGCGAGCTGCTGATACCCGTCGGCGATACTGTACGGCAGGTATCCAGATCGGGTCGAGTCCGTGCCCGCCTCCCGCAGCTCGCCGTCGTAGGCCTCCCGCGTCGCCGGCAGGGCGGAGAGCAGAGGACCGCCGTTGACCCGGCCGGCGTCGTCCAGATCGACAAAGTGGCCAGGATCGAGGTCTGTGTCGTGGGGCTGGCCGGCGCCGCGGGCGCGGTCTGGCTCGCGCGCCAGTTCGCCCACAGCCTGGGCGGTCTCAGGCGTGCGCAGGAAGGCGGGCAGTTCGGCGGGAAGCGCCTCGATCGCCAGTTCGCCGATATCGCGATGGCCGGTGGCCCCCCAGGACCAGGCTTGACCTGCGGGGGTCAGCGTCAGGGCGACCATGGCGCCGAAAGCGATCATCTTGGCGGCGCTGGGGCGGAGCAAAGTCATGCTGGGGCGGAGCAATGTCATAAAGTCTCCCTCGACGGACGTGCCGCCCTCCTTAGCCGCCCAACCCGCCGGTTTTACGACAAGCCTAAATCCTGCTCGACCCGCTGCACCCAGGCGGCGACGCCGGGGAACTTGGCAAGGTCGAATCCGCCCTCATCGGCGACGCGCGTATAGGCGACCAGCGAGATGTCCGCCAGGGACAGCCGGCTATCCACCAGATAGGGCGCCCCCGCCAGCCAGCTCTCCATACGCGCCAACGCCGCCTCGCCGCGCACCATAAGCTTGGGGTCGATGTCCGCCTCGGCCGTATTCAGATAAAACTTCTGAAACCGGCGCACGGCGACATAGGGCTCATGGCTGTACTGCTCCCAGAACAGCCATTCCAACGTCTTAGCCCTGAGGTAAGCGTCGGACGAGATCAGCTCGGATCCTTCGGCCAGATGCCAGATGATGGCGTTGGACTGCGCCAAGGGGCGGCCGTCCGCCAGCACGACGGTGGGTACCTGGGCGGCCGGATTGAGCGTGCGAAAAGCGTCGGTCCGGGTCTGCCCCTTGAACACGTCGACCTCGACCCAGTCATAGGCGAGGCCAAGCTTGTCGGCTGTCCACTTCACCTTCAGGCAGTTGCCCGACATGGAGTCGCCGTAGATGGTGAAGCTCATAACGCTATCCCACAAACGCCCGCTCGAGCACGAAGTCGCCGGGTTCGGAGTTGGAGCCTTCGACCAGGCCTTGAGCTTCCAAAATCGCCGCCACCTCCTTGATCATGTGCATGGAGCCGCAGAGCATGATCCGGTCGTGGGCGGGATCGAAGGCGGTCTGATCCAGGCCGAGGTCTCGGAACATGTCGCCGCTTCGAATGCGGTCGGTGAACCGGCCCTGGTGGACGAAGGGCTCGCGCGTCACGGTCGGGTAATAGAGGAGCTGGGCCGCCGCCAGCTCGCCGAACACCTCGTCCGACTTCAACTCGTGCTCGAACATGTCGCGATAGGCCAGATCCTTCACCTCGCGCACACAGTGGGCGACGATCACCTGTTCGAAGGCCTCATAGGCGTCCGGATCGCGGGCCACCGATAGCCACGGCGCCAGTCCGGTGCCGGTGCCGAGCAGGAACAGACGCTTGCCGGGTTTGAGCGCATCCAGCACCAAGGTGCCCGTCGGCTTCTTGGCCAGGAGGATCTGGTCGCCGGGCTCTATTTTCTGCAAGCGGGAGGTCAGCGGGCCGTCCGCGACCTTGATGGAAAAGAACTCCAGCTCGTCCGACCAGGCGGGGCTGGCGATCGAATAGGCCCGCAGCACCGGTTTGCCGGTTTCGGTGGGCAGGCCGATCATGACGAATTCGCCCGACCGGAAGCGGAAGGTCGAGGGCCGCGTGATCGCGAAGCTGAAATAGGTGTCGGTCCAGTGCTTCACCCAAAGCACGGTCTCCACATGATGCGCCGTGCTCGTCACCACGGGCTTGGACTGCGGCGCCTGGGCGACCGTGTCCGATACTGCATTGCTCATAAAGATCGCCTGTCTGAAATCGATTCACGCGCCATATCGCCCGCAGACGGATCAGATTCCGCCGCCGACGTCTTGGCCCGCCCCACCGGATTGCGACGTATGTATGCCGCATTCGGTCTTTTCGGAACCCGCCCAGCGACCGGATCGCAGATCGTCGCCGCTTTCGACCGGCTTGGTGCAAGGCCAACAGCCAACGGACGGATAGCCGAAGGCCGTCAAAGGGTGGGCTGGCAGGTCATGAGCCGCGGCGTAGGCGTCGAGCTCCGCCCGGCCCCAGGCCGCTAGGGGATTGAATTTCAGCTTGCCTTGGGCGGCTTCGACGATGGGCAAATGAGCGCGGCTGACGCTCTGGAACCGCTTACGTCCGGTAATCCAGGCGTCGAACTCGCCGAGCGCCAGGTTCAGCGGCGCCACCTTGCGGATTTGGCAGCAGGTCTCGGCGTCGCTGCGCCAGAGATCGGCTTTGGGATCGCGCGTCGCCAAGTCCGCGTAGGCCGGCCGCAGGTCGCGCACCGCGCTCAAGCCCAGCCGCTTGGCTAAGGTCTTCCGGTAATCGAGCGTCTGGCCGAACAGCTGACCGGTATCCAAAAACAGCACGGGCGTGGCAGGGTCGATGGCGGCCGTCATGTGTAGAAGCACGGCGGACTCGGCGCCAAAGGATGAGACCAGTGCGATTCGGCCGCTACAGGCGGTCAAGGCCGCGCGTAGAATGGCCTCCGGCGATGCGCCGTAGAGCTGGGTGTTCAACGTGCGCGCAGTTGCGTCCAGGCGCGCGTCTTCATCTTGGGACGCTTCGATACGCGCGTCGTCTACAACCGTGTCGGATTCGTAGGCCATTAGGCGACGTCCCCGATCCCTGACGTCAGAGCCCGCTCTGCGAAGGCTGGCCGCCGCTTGTCCGCGGCCGCCTGGTAGACGTGGCGGAAGCGGTGCAGGGCTTGGCCCCAGTCGTCTACCGACGCGCCATCCGCCGGCTCAAAGGCGTCGAAACCGCAGCGCAGCATCGGCAAGGCCTGATCGCGTAGTACATCGCCAACCGCGCGCACCTCGCCGCCAAACCCGTAACGCTCACGCAGCAAGGCGGCGGCGCTATAGGCGCGGCCATCGCGGAACTTGGGAAAGGCGAGCGCCACGAGCGCAAGACGCGGCAGGTCGTAGGCCAGGCCTTCGACCGGCTGGTCGGGCTCCAGTCGCACGCCGACGCGAGCCCCCTGGCTCAGCCAAGCCTCCCCTTCCCTCTGGAACCGAGCGAAGGACAGGATGACGGCGCTTACGGATGCCGGCGCTGCTTCGTCGTCGGCGAGCGTCACGAAGAGGTCGTCGTGCGCGACAACCCGATCGCCTTCGATCTTAAACAGCTTCGGCATAAACGGCGGCCTTAAAAGGGTTGAGGCCCACGCGACGATAGGTGTCCAGGAACCGCTCGCCGGGGCTGCGCTCGCGCAAATAGACATCGACCAGTTGATCGACCGAGGTCGCCACGCGGTCGTAGGGCAAGGCCGGCCCGAGCACATCGCCCAGGCTGGCGTCTTCCGCGCCGGACCCGCCGAGCGTCAGCTGGTAGAATTCCTCACCCTTCTTGTCGACGCCCAGAATGCCGATGTGCCCGACATGGTGGTGGCCGCAGGCGTTGATGCAGCCGGAAATCTTGATTTTCAGCTCGCCCACAGCTTCGGCCGTCGCGGGGTCGGCGAAGCGAGTGGCGATGGCCTGGGCGATAGGAATGGCGCGAGCGTTGGCCAAGGCGCAGAAGTCGAGCCCTGGGCAGGCGATGATATCGGACGCCAGATCGATGTTGGCCGTCGCCAGCCCAACCTCTTTCAGCCCGGCGTAGACGGCGGCCACATCGTCCAGCTTCACATGGGGTAGCACCAGGTTCTGCGCGTGGGTCACGCGGATTTCGCTCGAACCATAGGCGTCGGCCAGGGCGGCGATGGCGTCCATCTGATCCGCCGTGCAGTCGCCAGGCGCGTCGCCAGGCGCCTTCAGCGAGATATTGACGATGCCGTAGCCAGCGACCTTATGGGCCGCCACATTGTTACGCACGAACCGGGCGAGGCCGGGATCGGCCGCCTTGGCGATGTTCAGCGCCGTGGAGGCCGGCGCCAAATCCTCGAATACAACATCGTTGAAGTCGGCGCGGATGCGGGCCAGCTCCAGGTCCGGCAGGTCGAAACGGGTCTGGTCGAGCTGCGCCCATTCCGCCTCGACTTCCCGTCCGAAAGCCTCAGCGCCGAGACTGGCGACCAGGATCTTGATCCGGGCCTTATAGATATTGTCGCGCCGTCCGAGCCGGTTGTAGGTGCGCAGGATCGCGGTCAGATAGGAAAGCAGATGGCGCGCCGGCAGATGCTCGCGGATCGTCTGGCCCAGATAGGGCGTGCGCCCCATGCCGCCGCCGACCATCACCTCAAAGCCGAGCTCGCCGTCCCGCGAGCGTCGCAGCCTTAGCCCGATGTCATGCACCTTGGCCGCGGTGCGATCCTTGGGCGCCGCCGTAACCGCGATCTTGAACTTGCGCGGCAGGTAGGTGAATTCCGGATGCAGCGTCGACCACTGACGGATCGCCTCGGACCAGACACGCGGGTCGTCGATCTCCTCCGCCGTCGCCCCCGCATAGGGATCGGCCGTGGTGTTGCGGATGCAGTTGCCCGAGGTTTGGATCGCGTGCAGCCCCACCTCGGCCAAGCTGTCCAGGATATCGGGCGCGTCGGCCAGCTTGATCCAGTTGAACTGGATATTGGTGCGGGTGGTGAAGTGGCCGAAGCCCTTGTCGAACCGCCGCGCGATCAGCGCCAACCGCCGGAGTTGGTCGGCGCTAAGCGTGCCATAGGGGATGGCGACCCGCAGCATATAGGCGTGGAGCTGGAGATAGAGGCCGTTCATCAGCCGCAGCGGCTTGAACTGGTCCTCGCTCAACTGACCGGACAGGCGGCGCGAGACCTGATCGCGGAACTCGGCGGCGCGGTCGGCGAGGATCGCCGCGTCTATGGCGTCATAGCGGTACATGCGACTGAAAACCTCCCTCACTTGCGCCGGATAAGACCGAGCCGACCCGAGGAGCGAGCGCCCGCGCCGGCGTGGGCCGCGATGGCGTCGATGCTCGGGCCGCCTTGCGCCTGCTTGCCGTGGTGCAGGTGGGTGGTGGGTCCAAGCGCGCGGATGCGTTCGCGATAGCTGGCTGGCACCGGCTGGCCGCCCTCCACGAGGACGTCGATGGCGTAAGCGTCGATCACGGTGGTGACCTGACCCTTGGCGGTTTGCAGAGCTGCGTCCAGCGCGCTGGCGTCGTCGAAGCGTTCGGCGTCGGCCAGGGCTTCGACCCAGCCGCCGCCGGCCCAGAACACGACGTCGCCCTCAAGGAGCGAATTGGCGGTGATAACGGCCTCGGTCATGCTGGCTTTTCCAAAAGAGAGGGCGTCGCGACATCCGCTGCAAGCGGCGACGTCGCCGACAGGCCCGTAAGATCGGCCAGCGCCGCTGTCTCCCCAACGATCAGGATAGACGGACCCTCGAAGGCCCTGGCAGCCGCGGGCAGGTTCGCCAGCGTGGTCAGGGCGCGCCGCTCTATCGGCTGGCTGGCGTGTTCGACCAGCAGAACGGGCGTCGTCGGCGCACGGCCGGCGGCGATCAGCCGGGCGGAGATGACGCCTGCGGTCGACAAGCCCATATAGATCACCACCGTGTGATTGGCGCGGGCGAGCGAGGGCCAATCCAGGTCGGGCTCGCCAAAGCCGCCGCCCGTTTGATCGGGCGCCGCGTGGCCGGTGACAAAGGTGACCGCCTGGGCCAGACCTCTGTGGGTCAAAGGCGCGCCGGCCGACGCGCTGGCGGCGAGCGCGGCGCTGACGCCTGGAACCACTTCGCACGGAACGCCAGCGGCGCGGCAGGCCAGCATCTCCTCCCCGCCACGGCCAAATACAAAGGGGTCGCCGCCCTTCAGCCGCACGACGTTCAATCCCTCGCTCGCCAGCGCGGCCAGGAGATCGTTCAAATCGGCCTGAGGAACGGAGTGGTTGGATTTGCGCTTGCCGACATAGAGCCGCCGGGCGGTCGCCGGGGCCAAATCCAAGATCGCTTGGGAGATCAGTCGGTCATAGACCAGCACCTCTGCGCCCTGCAGCACGCGGTGCGCCTTGAGCGTCAGGAGCTCTGGATCGCCGGGGCCGGCGCCCACAAGCCATACCTTGCCCACCCCCGATGGCGCGCGCACGTCCGTTTCGCCGGACCTGCCGCTGAGCGCGACCAGTCCCGGCCCACGCTTTCGAGCGCGTGCGCGATTGAACATGACCTTTAGAAACTCCTGGTCGCGGCCGCCGCCTCCGACAGGCCTTGGACCCGATCAATCTGGCGGCTGACGCTTGCAAAATGGAGACTAATGCGGCAATGCGCAACCGAAGACCTGTCCCGAGCCTATTAGGAAATCTATATGGAACGCCGTCGTTTACCGCCTCTGAACGCGCTCCGCGCCTTCGAGGCGGCGGCGCGCCACATGAATTTCAGCCGCGCAGCGGACGAATTGAGCGTCACGCCGGGCGCGGTCAGCCAGCAGATTCAGAACCTGGAGGACTTTATCGGCGTCGCCCTATTCAAGCGCACGCCCAAGGGATTGCTGCTGACAGACGCCGCCCAGACCGCCCTGCCCGCTTTGCGGGACGCCTTCGACAAGCTTGGCGAGGCGGCCAGCCAGCTCACCGCCCCGGTCGATGGGCGCCGTGTCACCGTTTCGGCCGCCCCCTCCTTCGCCGCCAAATGGCTGATGCCAAGGCTTGGCCGATTCGAAGCGGCCCACCCGGATATGGACGTCTGGCTGTCGGCCGGCATGGAGCTGGTGGACTTCGCCGGCGGCGAGATCGACATGGCCATCCGCTATGGCTCCGGTCGCTATCCCGGGCTGGAGGTGGTGCGCCTGATGAACGAGACCGTGACGCCGGTCGCCTCCCCGGCGCTCTTGGCCGAGCGCCCGATTACGGCGCCCGAAGACCTCGCCAGCCACGTTCTGCTCCACGACGGATCGCCCGACGCCGACGAGAGCTGCCCGGACTGGATCATGTGGCTTACGGCCCGAGGCGTGAAGGGGGTCCACGGCGCCCGGGGACCGCGGTTCAACCAGTCGAGCCTGGTCATCGAGGCCTGCGTCGCGGGCCGCGGCGTGGCGCTGGCCAAGGGCGCGCTGGCGCAGGCCGACATCGACGCCGGTCGACTGGTCGCGCCCCTGGCGCCGGCTGGCGCCTCGACGCCCTTGGATTTCGCCTACTACCTCGTCTACCCCAAGCCCAAGGGCCGGCTGAAGCAAGTCCGCGCCTTTTCAGCCTGGGTGCAGGAAGAGGCCGCGCGGCATGAGGCGATTGTGCGAACTCTGGATAATGGCGCGGGAATCTAGCTGGGCCGTGTGCGCCCAAGGTCCTGAAATCTGAATGCAATATTCAGGCTCGGTTCAGCCGCTCAAGGCGAAGCTTTGAGGGTTGCGGCTTGAAAACATCGGCCGCTCCAAATCGATGAGGCTGATCATGTTCAAGAAAGCTGTGCTGGCCGTTGCGGCGGCCGCCGCCCTGACCACGGCGGCCGTGGCGCCCACGACCGCGTCCGCCTTTCCGTGGAGACCGGGTCCCCACTATGCTTATGGACCGGGCTATTGGCGTGGCGGCTGGGGGCCGCGCCCCGGCGTGTTTGCGGCGGGCGTCCTTGGCGTCGCCATCGGCGCCAGCTTAGCGGCCCCCTACTATGGCCCGCCGCCCGTCTACTACGCCGGCCCCGGCTATTGGGGCTACTGGCATGGCTGCCGGGCCTATTGGCGCTGGTCCCCCTACGCTGGCCGCTACGTCCGCGCCGCCGCCTGCCGGTGATCGCGATGCGCCCCGTCGTCGAAAGGCGGCGGGGCTAAGCGGTGGGACGTAACAGCTCATAGAAGCGGCACGGCTCAAACCGGTCGCGCGCAGAGCTATAGATGTCCCTCGTCCCGATCGGCGTCATGCCCAAGGCGCGCATCAAGCCGAACGACGCCTCATTCTCGATCTGAGCACCAGCTTCAATGGCGTCGACGTCGAACAGGCGCCAGATCGAAGCGATAGCGGCTTGCGCCGCCTCGCCCATGTAGCCGGCGCCGTGATAGGCCTCCGCGAGATGGTAGGAGACCTCCATGCGGCGCCGATCGGCCTCGGTCAGGCCGCACCCGAACCCGCCGATAAGGCGCTGATCGGCCTTGTGAATCACAGCCCACCAGAGGTGACCGCCGCGAGCTGTGGCGGCCATTGACGCAACGATCCGCTCGCGGGCGAAAGTTTCAGTCATCGGATTGGGCCACGACGCCAGCCATTTCGTCACCGTCGGCGACATGACCTCTACGACCGCCGCTGTATCCCCGATCTCGACTGGCCGAAGCATCAGCCTCGGCGTGACGAGGACCGTCGCCTCCGTCCCCAGCCTCATGGGGTCAGCGCCGTGCGCTCCGCCAACGCCGCCTGCGCCGCACTGTATTCTGCTGTGAGCCGTGCGATGTAGTCGGCCGCAGGAAGCACGTCGCGCACCGCGCCGACGCCCTGGCCGGCGCCCCAGATATCGCGCCAGGCCTTAGGGCCGCCGCCAAAGTCCATCTTGCTAGGATCGCTCTCAGGCAGACGGTCGGGGTCGAGGCCGGCGGCGACGATGGAGGCTTTCAGATAGTTGCCGTGCACGCCGGTGAAGAGGTTGGTATAGACGATGTCGTCCGCCACGCTGTCGACGATAGCCTGCTTATAGGCCGTCGTCGCATTGGCCTCGGCGGTGGCGATGAAGGGCGAGCCGATATAGGCGAGGTCGGCCCCCATGGCCTGGGCGGCCAGGATCGCCGCGCCGTTGGCGATGGCCCCCGACAGGATCAGCGGCCCCTCGAACCAGGCCCGGATTTCCTGAACCAAAGCAAAGGGCGACAACCGACCCGCGTGGCCGCCGGCGCCCGTAGCTACCGCGATCAGCCCGTTCGCCCCCTTCTCCACGGCCTTGTGCGCGAAGGCGTCGGTGATGACGTCGTGGAGCGTTATCCCGCCATAGCTCTGGATCGCCGCGTTCACCTCAGGCCGGGCGCCCAGCGAGGTGATGACGACGGGGACCTTCCATTTCACGCAGAGGCCGACGTCATGCTCTAGCCGAGCGTTGGACTTGTGCACGATCTGGTTGACGGCGAAGGGGGCGGATGGGGCGTCGGGGTGATCGCGATCCCAAGCGGACAGCTCCTCTACGATGCGATGCAGCCACTCGTCCAGCATCGACTCCGGCCGGGCATTAAGCGCCGGAAACGAGCCGACGATCCCCGCCTTGCACTGGGCGATGACCAGGTCGGGGTTGGAGATGATGAACAGCGGCGAGCCGATCGCAGGCAGGCGCAAGCGAGTGGACAGGGGCGGCGTCAGGGCCATGGGAGCGGTCTTCTCCGTACCGGCGCCGTTTTGGCGCGCTTGCTGTGGACCTAAGCCTTAAGGCCCCCTTGGAGCAAGGCCGAACCCCAACTACAGCCTGAAGCCGAAAATATACGAAACTGCGATCTTTGCGCGACTCCGGCCTTGACCGGAACATTACCGGAACGCATGATACGCCACGGGTTGGGTCGAACGGGGGTAGAGATGCAGTCTGGAGCGGTTCTGGGACCGGCGCTGAAAGCGGTCGGGCTGGCGGCTTTGGTTATCTTGGGTCTCATCGTCCCCGGAAAGGGATTGGCGGAGCCGTCCTCGGCGACGCCGCGCGTCGTCGAGGCCTTGGATAGTATCCGCAATGTCACGCGCCCCCGGCAAGACGGCTACACCACTGTCTGGCAAGGCGAGACCTTCGTCCAATGCCATGCCATGTCCGACCAAACCCTGAGCTGCGAGGCGGCGGGAACGGCGATGCAGCCCTCCCTGGCGCAGGTTCTCACGCCGGACCGGAAACAGCGCCTGACATCTTTGGGTTGGCGTCTCGATCCAAGCTTTGGCGCCTATACGCAAACGTTTCCGGCGAGCTTGAGCCTCGACCAGGCCGCAGACCGCATCTTGACCGCGCTGAGCCAAGCTTACGGCGCGGATCTGACGCGCATAGACGTCCAAACGCGCTGGGTCGCCCATCAGGCCTGCCCTCCGCGACATGGGCCGGGCCAGCACCTCGCAGGGATCGTCGATGACGACCCCATGATGGCGCCCACGTCTGTGAAAGGTTGCGCCTACTCGCCTCCAGCAAATGTAGCAGACAACGGCGCCGGCGGTCTCAACCTCTCACCGGCGAGCCAAGGGGCGCCCCCGTATTACGCCGGCTCCCCCGTCGCAGCCGATCCCGTGGCGACCGAAATCGTGGTGGACGACCCAGGGGTCATAGGCCAAAGGGCGCCTCGCGAACGACGCGAAAGACGACCACGACGCCCGCGGGCCGGTTCAGGCCATCGAGAGTCGAGGGCGAAGCGTTCGCGATCGGGGGGCCACAGCTCCCACCGGAAGTGATCGGGCGGCGCGCCCCAAGCGAAGGCCGCTCGCCTGGACGAACATTACCTAATCGTCATCAAGCGGTGCTGGACGGGCGGATGCGGCTAAGATGAAATGGCTATCGCCGGACCGCACGGATCCACCTCGTTTGAGCCGTTTCGAAAGCCTCCTGATGAAGCTCTGTCGCCTGATTGCAGTCCTGTTGCTGGCCGCAGCGCCGATATCGCTCGCGACCGCGTCGACGGCGCAAGCCGCCCTGCCCCGGTTTCCCCAGCCTTATGGCGACCGGATCGTGTTTGTGGCCGACGGCAATATCTGGTCGGTGGCTAAGACCGGCGGGGAGGCGTTGCGGCTGACGAGCGCGGAGGGACAGGACATGTTTCCCCGCGTCTCGCCCGATGGGAAATGGATCGCCTATACCGAGGCCAGCCATGCGGGTACCGACATCTGGGTGATCCCCGCCACAGGCGGCCCGGCGCGCCGCCTGACCTATCGGCCGACCACCGAGGCCGGGACCGGCGGGCGGCATGGACCGGACAATATGGTCGTGACCTGGACGCCGGATTCCAAGGCAGTCGTCTATCTGTCCAAGGGCGACCAATGGAACAGCTGGATGCAGTACATGTACCAGGTTCCGGTCGCGGGCGGCGCGCCGACGCCCATGGCGATCGATAACTCGGTCGGCCTGGCGACCTTTGCGCCCGATGGCCATACCATCGCTTACAACCGCATCTTCCGGAACTTCCGCACCTGGAAACGCTATAACGGCGGCCTGGCGCAGCAGGTTTTCACCTATGATTTCAATACCCGCGCCCTGACCCAGATCACCAATTGGTCGGGAACCAACACCTCGCCGATGTGGTGGGGCCGGCGCATCTATTACCTGTCGGATCAGGACGCCAACCGCCGCGCCAACATTTGGGTCTATGACCAGGATACCAAACAGACGCGCGAAGTTACGCACTTCACCGATTACGACATCGACTTTCCCGCGCTCGGCGGCGACGCCATCGCCTTTCAGCAGGGCGGCAAGCTCTATCGCCTCGACCTGCCGAGCGAAGCCCTGACCGAGGTCCCCATCAGCGTGCCGGACGACAACCCTCGCACGCGCGCCCATGTTCGCCAGGTCAAAGATGAAGTCCGCGACGCTGATCCGGCCGGCCAAGTCGACTACGCCCTGGCGCCCAACGGCAAGCGCACCCTGTTCTCCGCGCGCGGAGACATCTTCAGCGTGCCGACCGAATACGGCGCCACGCGGGATTTGACGGGGACGCCGGGGATCGATGAGGATCATCCCGCCTGGTCGCCGGACGGGCGCACAATCGCTTACACCACCGACTTCGGAGGCGCCGATCAGTTGGCGATCCGCCCGGCCGAGGGCGGCCCTGAGAAGGTGCTGACCGCGTTCAAGGAAGGCTATTTCTACGGCCCGCTGTTCTCGCCCGACGGCAAGCAGCTCGCCTTCTCCGATAGCGCGCACCGGCTATGGCTCGTGGGCGTCAACGGCGCTGCGCCCAGGCAGGTCGCACAGGACAAGCTGGCGGAAATCCACGATCAGGCCTTTTCGCCGGACAGCCGCTGGCTCGCCTTCAGCCTGTCGGCGGTGGATCGCCGGCGCGATCTCTACCTGTACGAAATCGCCACGGGCCAGCTGACGCGTCTTGGCGATGGCGACAATATCGATGGCAATCCCGCCTGGTCGCCCGATGGCAAGTACCTCTATTTCACCTCGAGCCGACATGAGAATCCGGTCGGCTCGGACATCGAGTTCGACTTCGCGATCCTGAAGTCGATGGGCATCTACGCCCTGCCGCTCGCCAAGGACACGCCCTCGCCCGTCGCCCCGCGCTCCGACGAAGCCGACAGCGCCCCCGAGAAGGACGCCAAGAAGGACGATAGCGCGAAGGCCGGCGGCAAGGACTCTGCGGTGGCGCCCGTCCGCATCGATCTAAACGGCATCATGAGCCGGGCCGTCGCCCTGCCGATCGACCCCGCCAACATCGCCCAGATCGATGCGCGCGACTCGAGGATCATCTATCTGACCCAGCCCATCGGCCTGATCGAGGGCTCCCTGCCAGGCGAAGCTTCAGCCCTTCACCTTTACGATCTGAAGACCCGCAAGGACTCCGTCATCACCGAGGACGTCGATAGCTACGCCCTGGCGCTCGATGGCGCGCGTGTCCTGATCAAGCACGGCGACGACTACACGGTCCTGGACGTCAAGACCGACGCTGCAAAAGACGCCGACACCAAGAAAAAGCTCGATCTCGGCCACATGCGCCTCCTGATCGAGCCCCGCCAGGAATGGGCCGAGATGTTCGACAACGCCTGGCGGCTGGAGCGGGACCTGTTCTTCTCGCCGGTCATGAACGGACAGGATTGGCAGGCGGTCCACGACAAATACGTCAAGCTCGTGCCCGAGCTCGGGTCGCGCGAAGACTTGAACTATCTGATCGGCCAAGTGCTGGGCGAGATCGGCAACTCCCACACCTATGTCGGCGGCGGCGACGATGGCGACACCACGCCGGTTGTCCACGCGCCGTTATTGGGCGTCGATTGGAGCCTGGATCAGGCGTCAGGGCGCTATCGCATCGCCACAATCTATCCTGGCGACAACACGCGCGACGATTACCGCAGCCCGCTCGCCCAACCCGGCCTGGACGTCAAGGCCGGCGACTATGTGTTGGCCATCAATGGGGCGGAGCTGACGGCGCCGACCGACCCCGATAGCCTGCTCCAGCTCTCCGACGCCCAAACTCCTGTCGATCTGACCGTTGCAGACACACCCACGGGGGCGCGCCGCCACGTTGTGGTCAAGCCGGTGGATAAGGAGCTCAGCCTGCGCGAAGCCGCCTGGATCGCCCACAACCGCGCGGTGGTGGAGAAGCTGTCCGGCGGCCGGGTCGGCTATGTCTATATGTCCGATATGGAGCAGCTGGGCCTGCAGCAGTTCGTGCGCCAGTTCTACGCCCAGCTCGACAAGCAGGCCCTGATCATGGACGACCGCTGGAACGGCGGCGGCTTCATTGCACCTTACGCGCTGGAGCGGTTGCGCCGGATTCTCGTCACGCTTGGGACCAATCGCGAAAAGGCCATCACCACCGAGCCGGAAGAGGTGCTGAACGGACCGAAGGTGGCGCTGTTGAATCACTGGTCGGCGTCGGATGGGGACATCTTCCCCTATCTGTTCAAGCTCTATGGCCTAGGCAAGCTGGTCGGCACACGATCCTGGGGCGGCGTGCGGGGTATCCGCGGCAACTGGCCGATGATGGATGGCGGCTATATCACCATCCCTGAAGACACCCTCTACACGCTGCAGCGGACCTGGTCGGTGGAGAACCATGGCGTCGATCCCGACGTCGAGGTCGAGAACGACCCGGCCGATCTCCTCGCCGGCCATGATCGCCAGCTCGAAACCGCCGTCGATCTGATGCTGAAAGCTATCGCGGACAAACCCGCCGGCCTGCCGGCGCCCCCGCCGCTCCTGCCGCCCTATCCGGAGAGCGGTATGGTCAAGCCGCAGCCTTAGCTGATGTAATCGTTCGACGTTTCATCTCCCCCATCAAAGATGGGGGAGTACGCCCGAATGGGCGGGAGGGACCCGTAGGGCGCAGCCGGGCGGAACGCTGGCCGCGTCAGTGAGGTGTTTTCCGCGCTATCGCGCGGCCCCCTCCGTCAGCTTCGCCGACACCTCCCCATCGCAAAGCGATGGGGAGGATTAAGGAGATATGAGGGCGACCGAGGCCCCGCTAAACGTCCACCGCCGCGTCCAGCGCGTTCTCCTGGATGAACTCGCGGCGCGGTTCGACCAAGTCGCCCATCAGGCGAGAGAACATGTCGTCGGCGTCGTCGGCGTGGGCGACGCGGACCTGGAGCAATGTGCGGGCGTTCGAATCGAGCGTGGTTTCCCAGAGCTGTTCGGCGTTCATTTCGCCCAGACCCTTGTAGCGCTGGATGCTGAGGCCCTTGCGCCCGGCGTCCATCACGGCGGCGACCAGATCCAGCGGCCCGCGCACGGTGCGGCTCTGGTCCCGGCGGCGGAAGGTGGCGGGTCGAGCGAAGGCCGCCGCCATTAGGCCAGCGCGTTCGTCCAGCTTTCGGGCGTCGGCCGACTGAATCAGCAAATCGTCCAACACGATGCGCTCGGACACGCCCCGCCGGATGCGTGAGAAGACGAAGCCGCCCGGCCCAAAGCCGTGCCCGCTGGTCGCCAGGCCTGGCTCGCCGGACCAGGCGCCGTCGCTCTCCTCCGCATAGAGGTCCAACCGCGCAGCGGCGCGGGCCGGATCGGGTGTTTCGCCGAAGAGGCCCGCCAGCGCGGCTTGTTCGATAGCGAAGGCCGGGGCGCGGGCCGATAGACGCTCCACATGCAGCTTGATCGTCTGGCTGTCGCGCACGAGCTGGTTCAGGTCGGCGCCGACGATTCGCTCGCCGCCCTCCAGGTCGAGCGTCGCGCCATCGACGCCCTCGTCGAAGAGGAACAGGCTCATCTCCGCATCGTCCTTCAGATAGCGGGACGACTTGCCCTTGGCGGCTTTGTAGAGCGGCGGCTGGGCGATGTAGAGATACCCGTTCTCGATCACCTGGGGCATTTGGCGATAGAAGAAGGTCAGAAGTAGCGTGCGGATATGGGCGCCGTCGACGTCGGCGTCGGTCATGATGATGATCTTGTGATAGCGAATTTTCGCGATGTCGAAATCGTCGCGCCCGATGCCGGCGCCCAGCGCCGTGATCAGGGTGCCGATCTGTTCGGACCCCAGCATCTTATCGAAGCGCGCCCGCTCGACGTTCAGCACCTTGCCCCGCAGCGGCAAGACCGCCTGGTTTTCGCGATTGCGCCCCTGCTTAGCCGAGCCGCCGGCGGAGTCGCCCTCGACGATGAAGAGTTCCGACCGCGCCGGGTCCTTTTCCTGGCAGTCGGCCAGCTTGCCGGGCAGCGATGAGATATCGAGCGCGGTCTTGCGCCGGGTCAGTTCGCGGGCCTTTTTGGCGGCTTCGCGGGCGGCGGCGGCCTCGACGATCTTGGTGACAATGAGCTTAGCCTCGGCCGGATGCTCTTCCAGCCACTGGCTTAAAGCCTCGGCCACCAGCCCTTCCACCGCCGGGCGAACCTCGGAGGAGACCAGCTTATCCTTGGTCTGGGACGAGAACTTTGGGTCTGGCACCTTCACCGACAGCACGCAGGTCAGGCCCTCGCGCGCGTCTTCGCCATTGACCGAAACCTTCTCGCGCTTAGCCGCGCCGGAGCTTTCCACATAGGACGAGATTACGCGTGTCAGGGCGCCCCGGAAGGCGGCCAAGTGCGTACCTCCATCCCGCTGAGGGATGTTGTTGGTGAAGCACAGCATCTGCTCGTGATAGCTGTCGTTCCACCAGAGCGCGAGATCGACCTCGACCCGGTCGCGCCGGCCGCGCACGGCGAGGGGGTTCTTGATAATCGGGGTCTTGGATTTGTCGAGGTGGCGCACGAAGGCCTCGATCCCGCCCTCGTAACACATCACCTCTTCAAAGGGCTCCGCGCCGCGCAGGTCCTTGAAGCGGATCACCACGCCGGAGTTCAAAAACGCCAGCTCGCGTAGGCGATGCTCCAGGGTCTTTCGGTCGAATTCGATGGCCAGAAAGGTGCCGTCCTCTTCGCCCGGCCCGGTACGCAGGGACGGCAGGAAGGTGACGCTAGTGCCGGTCAGATACTCGCCATTCTCGCGCCGGGGCGCCTCGCCGGTGGTCTTCAGCGACGACACGGCATCGCCCCGGGAAAAGCGCATCTCGTGCACCTTGCCGTCGCGCCAGATCTTCAAGTCCAGGAAATCGGACAAGGCGTTGACCACCGACACGCCCACGCCGTGCAGACCGCCGGAGACCTTGTAGCTGTTCTGATCGAACTTACCGCCCGCATGGAGCTGGGTCATGATCACCTCGGCGGCGCTCACGCCCTCGCCCTGGTGGATGTCGGTCGGGATGCCGCGCCCATCGTCGATGACGGTGCAAGAGCCGTCGGCGTTCAGGATCACCTCGACATGGGTGGCGTAGCCGGCCAGCGCCTCGTCGATGGCGTTGTCCACCACCTCATAGACCATGTGGTGCAGGCCGGAGCCGTCGTCGGTATCGCCGATATACATGCCGGGGCGCTTACGCACCGCATCCAGACCTTTAAGCACCCGGATCGATTCGGCGCCGTAGTCGGAGCCATGGTCAGGACCCGGCTCGACATACTCCCCGACAGACTCAGGACCCGGCTCATCGATGTTATCGGTCATTCAATCATCCAAACTCGTCAGAACCGAAGCGTCCACATGGACGCCCTGGGCCCTACCCTTCAGCGCATCGAACAGCGACTTGTCCGCCCCGGTCAGAAAGGTTTGCAGACCGAGGTCCGAGACCTCGTCGAACAGGGCCGAGCGCCGGAACGGGTCCAGGTGCGCGGCCACTTCGTCCAATAGCAATATAGGGTTTGGCGACGATTCTGCACGCGACAAACGCGCCGCCTGGGCCAACGCCAGGTTCAAAATCAACGCCTTTTGCTCTCCTGTAGAGCATTCTGAGGCCGTGCGGTCGTTTTCCCGGTGTAGCACGACCAGATCGCTGCGGTGAGGGCCGCTCAAAGTTCGCCCCGCGGCGGCATCGCGCGCCCGCCCGCGCTTCAGCGCCTCGCGAAACCTCAGCCCATCCGCCTCATCCCACGCGATCTCGCCCCAGTCCCCAGACAGCGACAAGCTCGCTTGCGGAAAGGGCGAGCCGGTGCGGCCGTCGATCTCCGTCTGGAGCGCGTGGAGCGTGCGCACGCGGGCCGCCGCCATCAAGGCGCCAGAGGTCGCCATCTGCGCCTCCAAGGCATCCAGCCAGGCGAGATCGGGCGCCTCGGCCTCGCTTAAGACCCGCATCCGCTCACGCAAGGCCTTTTCGTAGGCCGCCGTGTGGGTGGCGTGCGCAGGCTCGGCCGCGAAGACCAGGCGATCCAGGAACCGACGCCGCTCGGTCCCGCCCTCCAGAAACAGCCGATCCTGGGCGGGGGTTAGCCACACCAGCCGCACCGCCTCCGCCAGCCGGCCGGGGGCGACCCCCTCTCCCTCCAGACGCACCGTGCGACGCGCCGCTCCGGGCTCGACGCCAGTCCCGACCCGCACTTCGCCATCTGGCGTCTCCACTGTCGCCGCCACGCTCCAGGGTCGACCGCCCGATTCGCCCGGGAGCCGGCGCCCCACATCCGCCACGGCGGCGCCGCGTAAGCCCCGCCCTGGCGACAGGTAGGAGACGGCTTCCATCAGATTGGTTTTGCCCGCCCCGTTCGATCCAAACAGATAGACCGACCGCCCATCCAGCCGCAGATCGGCGCGCGCATAGGAGCGGTAGTCGGTCAGGATCAGACGGCGAAGAACGGCGCGTGCCATGGATGGCGCAGTTGAGCCGATGCGGGCGTCGAGTCTAGGGGGGGCGCCGAGGTCTGGGTCCAGGATGACCGCAAGACCTAGAGCGCGCCGAGGAAAAGTGCGAAGCAGTTTCGCTCATAGCCAGCTCGAACAGCTTAGGCTGCAACAGGGAAAGACACACGTGCCTGCGAACCTCAAACGCACCCTGCTCGGCGCCGCCGCTGTGCTCGGCTCGGCCTCGGTCGCCACGGTCCAAACCGCCGACGCCCAAACGGGGACGTCCGCCAAGCCGTGGATGAACACGACCCTCAGCGCCGATCGGCGCGCCGACCTGGTGATCCAGGCCATGACCCTGCCTGAGAAACTCTCCCTGGTGTACGGCTACTTCGGCACCACCGCGAGCTGGAAAAACTATGTTCGGCCACCGGAGAGCCTCGCCGATTCCGCGGGTTTTGTGTACGGCGTTCCCCGCCTCGGCGTGCCCAACCAATGGGAGACAGACGCTGGCCTGGGCGTCGCCACCCAGCGCAGCCCACACCCGCGCGAGCGCACCTCGCTGCCGTCGGGGCTAGCGACTGCGGCGACCTGGAACCCGACGCTGGCGACCGCCGGCGGCGCCATGATCGGCAATGAGGCGTTTCTCTCCGGCTTCAACGTCCTTCTGGCCGGGAGCGTCGATCTGGCGCGCGATCCGCGCAATGGCCGAAACTTCGAATATGCAGGCGAAGATCCGCTCCTGGCCGGCCTCATCGTCGGCAGCGAGATCAAGGGGATCCAGTCCAATCCCGTGATCTCGACCGTCAAGCACTACGCCTTCAACGATCAGGAGACCAACCGCTTTAGCGTGGACGTCAAAATCGGCAATCGGGCCGCCCGCACCTCCGATCTGTTGGCGTTCCAGATCGCAATTGAGACCGGTCATCCAGGGTCGGTCATGTGCGCCTATAATCGCGTCAACGGTGTCTATGCCTGCGAAAACGACGATCTGCTCAATCAGGTGTTGAAGACGGACTGGCGCTATCCCGGCTATGTCATGTCCGACTGGGGGGCGACCCATTCGACCCTGACGGCGGCGAACAACGGGCTGGACCAGGAATCCGGTTGGATGTTCGACGACAAGCCCTATTTCGGCGACGCCCTGCGCCAGGCCGTGTTGGACGGCAAGGTCAGCCTGGCGCGGCTGGACGATATGGACCATCGCATCCTGCGCAGCATGTTTGCGAACGGCCTGTTCGATCATCCCGTCGCGGGCGATCAGGCCGACAGGATCGACTACGCCGGCCATCTGAAGGTGGCGCAGGCCGACGCAGAGGAAGCGATTGTTCTGCTGAAAAACTGCGGCGGCCTTCTACCCCTGGCGGCGTCGGCCAAGCGCATCGCCATTATCGGCGGCCACGCCGACGTGGGCGTGCTGTCCGGCGGCGGCTCGTCCCAGGTCTACCCGCGCGGCGGCTCGCCGGTCCCCAACGAGGGGCCGGACGCCTTCCCCGGGCCAGAAGTCTATTTCCCCTCGTCGCCGATGAAGGCGATCGCGGCCGAAAGCTCGGCGGGCGTGGTCTATGCCGACGGCAAGGACATCGCGGCAGCCGTACGGGCGGCGGCGGACAGCGATATCGCCATCGTCTTCGCCACCCAGTGGACCGGCGAAAGCATCGATGCGCCGAACCTCAATCTGCCCAACAACCAGGACGCCCTGATCGCCGCCATAGCCAAGGCGAACCCCAAGACCGTGGTGGTGCTGGAGACCGGCGGCCCGGTGGCGATGCCCTGGGCCGATCAGGTCGGGGCCATCCTGGAGGCCTGGTATCCCGGCTCCGGCGGCGGCGAGGCCATCGCCCGCGTGCTCACCGGCGCGGTCGACGCCTCGGGGCGTCTGCCGGTGACTTTCCCTCTCTCAGAAGCCCAACTGCCGCGGCCAGTGGTGGACGGCGACGCCTCGAAGGACGGCGGAGACCTGCGGCCCCACAGCCACACCGACTATGAAATCGAAGGCGCCGCCGTCGGCTATAAGTGGTTCGACCTCAAGGGGTTGAAGCCCCTATTCGCCTTTGGCGAGGGCCTGAGCTACACCCGCTTCGCCTTCTCCGGGCTCAAGGCCGAGATACATGACGGTCGCGTTATCGCCCACATCGACGTGGCCAATATCGGCGCCCGCGCTGGCAAGGCCGTGCCGCAGATCTATGTCTCGCCCGTCGCGGGCGACTGGGAGGCGCCCAAGCGCCTGGGCGGCTGGGCCAAGCTGGCGCTTCAGCCGGGCGCGATCGCCCAGGTCGACGTCGCCATCGATCCCCGCCTGCTGGCTGTCTATGACAGCGTCAGCAAGACCTGGAAGATCGCTGAGGGCGACTACAAATTGATCCTGGCCCAATCCGCCGAAGCCCCGGTCATGGCCGTGACGGTGCATCTTCCGGCCCGCACCCTGGACGTGCGGGGCCATTAGAGACGGCGGTCTACCACATCGTCGGCTTAGGGTTGCGCTCGTCAAAGCCCATCTGGTGCCAATAGGGATAGGCTGGCGGCCGGCGGCTGGCCTTATCCAGCCGCGCGATCTGATCGCTGGTCAGGCTCCAGCCCACCGCGCCAAGATTGGCCCGAAGCTGGGCCTCGTCCCGCGCGCCGATCACGACATTGGCCACGGTTGGGCGGCTGAGCAGCCAGTTCAGCGCCACCTGGGGGATCGTCTTGCCGGTCTCGGCGGCGACCTCGTCGAGCGCATCGACGACGTCGTAGAGGTAGTTTTCGTCGACCTCCGGCCCGCCCGCGGCGCCGCCCGACGCGATCCGGCCGCTTGTGTTCGGCTGGCCACGCCGGATCTTGCCCGTCAGGCGTCCCCATCCTAGCGGACTCCACACCATCAGACCGACGCCCTGGTCGACGCCCAGCGGCATCAGCTCCCACTCGTAATCGCGACCGACCAGGGAATAGTAGCCCTGATAGGCGACATAGCGGGCGAGTCCGTATTTCTCCGACGTCGCCAGCGCCTTCATCAGGTGCCAGCCCGAGAAGTTCGAGGCGCCGATGTAGCCGATCTTGCCCGCCGTTATGAGATCATCCAGCGCCCGCAGCGTCTCCTCGACCGGCGTGGTCGCATCGAACCCGTGCATGAAATAGAGGTCGATATGATCGGTCCCGAGCCGCTTCAGGCTGGCTTCGCAGGCCCGCACCAGATGAAAGCGCGAGGAGCCGACATCGTTCGCCCCAGCGCCGCTCCGAAACGTCGCCTTGGTGGAGATCAGCGCCCGGTCGCGCTTGCCCTTCAGCGCCGCGCCCAGGATCTCCTCGGACGCCCCTTCGGAATAGATATCGGCGGTATCGAACAGGCTGACGCCTGCGTCGAGGCAGATATCCACCAACCGCGTCGCCTCGGCGACATCGGTCGCCCCCCATCGCTTAAAGAACTCATTGGCCCCGCCAAACGTGCCCGTGCCGAAGCTGAGCGCCGGAACCTTGAGGCCCGACCGTCCAAGTTGCCGATAATCCATGGGAACTCCTACTGCGGTGACGACCGTAGCTAGACACGGTTGGGAGGCTTGCAAGGGCGGGGGCGACCACTGGCGCCGGTGTAGTATCTAGCAGCGCTTAATTGGGTAGCCTTCCGCCCGCACCAAGGGGAGCCGGAGGCGCCGGCTGAGAGGTCCCACTTTCGGGACGACCCTTTGAACCTGATCCGGATGATGCCGGCGGAGGGATGGGAGCGGGGATTGTGATTGGCGCCGGTCGTTGGGGACCCAGCGATGACGCCGGGCGTTATCGGCCTGGCTCTATCGGCGGCGGTGCTTCACGCGACGTGGAACACGGTTTTGCGCAGTCGGGCGGATCGGCTGTGGGCGATCACGGTCATGAGCCTGGCGACCGCCCTTCCCGCCGCTATCGTCGCGCGGTGGCTGCCCTTTCCTCAGGCTGGCTGCTGGCCTTGGTTAATCGGGTCGGCGCTTTTGCAGGTCGGCTACGGCGTTTTCCTGGCCTTCGCCTATGATCATGGCGATCTGGGGCAGGTCTATCCGCTGGTGCGGGGCAGCGTGCCTTTGCTGGTGACGCTCGGCGGGTTCGGGCTTGCCGGCCAGCCCGTATCGCCGACGCTGCTGTTGGGCGTCGGCCTCGTCTCTACAGGGGTCATGAGCGGCGTTTTCGGCGATCAACGCGCCCCGCCAAAGGCTGCGGTTTACGCCCTCATCACCGGCGTCTTCATCGCCGCCTACATCACCGCCGACGGCGTCGGCGTGCGCCGGGCGGGCGATGCGCAGTCCTATATCGCTTGGATTTGCGTGGTTCATGGAGCCGCCGCCTGGATCGCTTACCGCCTGTTGCGGGGTCGCTTCCCCGCGGGCGTCCTGACGGCTGAGGGGTGGAAGGCCATGGCCGGGGGCGCGATCTCTCTGGTCGGTTATGGGTTGGTGACCACGGCGCTGGCCTACGGGCCGCTCGGGCCAATCATCGCGCTTCGGGAGACGAACAGCGTCTTCTCCATCCTGATCGGCCGGTTCGCGCTCGGTGAGGCGATCACACGCCGGCGGGTGTTTGTGTGCACGGCGGTGGCGGCGGGTGCGCTGATTGTGGCTTGGCCTTGAATGGGAGTGAATGGGAGCGCCCCTGCTTGACGCCGCCTCCCGCATCCCCCACCATGCTATTGCTCTCGCGGGAGAGACCGGACGTCCAGACTATCGGACAGCTCCGGCGCCGAAGGCGTAACCGCCCCGGAAACGCTCAGGCAAAAGGACCGCGAAGGGTTTAGGAACGCTGGAAAGTCGTTTCGCTGCTTAGGTTTAAGCTGGCGAGCGCGCCGACGGAGCAAGGCGACGGGGGTTCAACCCTCGCCCGAAATCTCTCAGGCTCATGGACAGCGGGGGCGAGGTTGGGCGGCGCGTGTTCGCCGCTCTTGCGACCTTGCCGTCCGGAGTCTGCATGAGCGATTCGATTACCCTTACACCGCCCCCTGCCCTGTTGCGCACGCCGCTGCACGCGGCCCACCTCGCCTTGGGCGGACGCATGGTTCCCTTTGCCGGCTACGACATGCCGGTGCAGTACCGCGACGGGGTGCTGGCCGAGCATCGCTGGACTCGGGAGTCCGCCGGCCTGTTCGACGTCTCCCACATGGGGCCGGCGTTTCTGGCCCTGGTGGAGCGGAGCGGCGATGGCGATGCCGATCACAAAACGGTCAGCGCTCTGATCGAACCGTTGGTCAGCGGCGATATCGCAGGCCTGAAGCCCGGCCAGATTCGCTACACCCTGCTGTTGAACTCCGATGGCGGAATCGCCGACGATCTGATGATCGGCCGCCCGGCTCACCCAGAGCGCCAGGGCGAGCTCTATATCGTCGTCAACGCCGGGACAAAGGACGCCGATTTCGCCCGGATCGAGGCCGCCTGCGCCGGCTTGGCAGAGCTTCAGCGCGCCGACGATGGCGCCCTGATCGCTTTGCAGGGGCCGCAAGCGGCCGCCGTCGCCGCGCGGCTCTGGCCCTCGACCGCGGAACTCGGCTTCATGCGCTACGGCGCCTTTCTATATGACGGCGAGGTCGTGATGATCTCGCGCGCCGGCTACACCGGCGAGGATGGGTTTGAAATCCTGGCGGCGCGGGAGTTGGCGACGGAGCTTTGGGCCGACCTGCTGTCCGATGGGCGCGTCAGGGCGATTGGGCTCGGGGCGCGCGATTCGCTGCGCCTCGAAGCAGGCCTGCCGCTCTATGGCCACGACCTGGACGAGACCGTCAGCCCCATTGAGGCTAGCCTCGGTTTCGCGGTGTCCAAGCGGCGTCGCAATGCTGGCGACTTGGCCGGCGGCGCCCGGATCGAGCGGGAGCTGGGCGGCGAGCTGGCGCGCGTGCGGGTGGGCTTAAAAGGCCTGTCCGGCGCGCCGGCCCGTGAGGGGGCGGACATCGCCCACGACGGCCAGATCGTCGGACGCGTGACCAGTGGCGGCTTCTCCCCAAGCCTGAATATCGCCATCGCCATGGGCTTTGTGCCGCCAGCTTTCGCAACGCCTGGAACGTCGCTGCAAGTGATCGTGCGCGGCAAGGCTCAAGCCGCCGAAGTCGTCGCCCTCCCCTTCTTCCCCCACCGCTACGTCCGCCAGCCGGCCAGCTAGGGATCCGAAACTATGCGTTACCTCCCCCTCACCGAGCCGGATCGGGCTCACATGCTAGCCGTGATCGGCGCAGCCTCGCTGGACGCCCTGTTCGAGGACGTGCCCGTCTCCGCCCGCCTCGACCGGCCCGTCGACCTGCCGGGCTTTCAGGGCGAAGCCGAGGTCGAGCGACAGCTGAGCCGCCTTGCCGCCAAGAACCGGCCGGCCGGCGTCGGCCCCTTCTTCTGCGGCGCCGGCGCCTATCGCCACCATGTGCCGGCGACGGTGGATCACCTGATCCAACGGTCGGAGTTCCTCACCTCCTACACGCCCTATCAGCCCGAAATCACCCAGGGCACGCTCCAAGCCCTATTCGAGTTCCAGACCCAGGTGGCGAGCCTGACGGGGATGGATGTGGCCAACGCCTCCATGTACGATGGCTCGACCGCCGCGGCCGAAGCCGTGTTGATGGCCCACCGGGTCACCCGCCGCGCCAAGGCGATCCTCTCGCCCGGCCTCCACCCCCACTATGCCGAAACGATCCGTACGCTCGCCCATTCGGCCGGCGTGGAGGTGGTGCGCCTGCCGCTCGGCGTCGATAACGAGGCGGCCGTGACCGGCGAGCTCGGCCCCGACGTCGCCTGCGTGGTGGTGCAGACGCCCAACCTGTTTGGCACGGCCAGCGACGTGACCGCCATCGGCGAGGCGGCGCACGCGGCCGGCGCCTTGATGATCTGCGTCGCCACCGAGGCCGTGTCCTTCGGCCTTCTGAAAGCGCCGGGCGCCATGGGGGCCGATATCGTCGCCGCCGAGGGCCAGTCGATCGGCAACGGCCTGAACTTCGGCGGCCCCTATGTCGGCCTGTTCGCGGTGCGCGAAAAGCTGATGCGCCAGATGCCTGGCCGTGTGTGCGGCGAGACGGTGGACGCGGAAGGTCGCCGCGGCTTCGTGCTGACGCTCTCAACGCGCGAGCAGCATATCCGCCGCGAGAAAGCAACGTCGAATATCTGCACGAACTCAGGCCTTTGCGCCCTGGCCTTCACAATTCACATGAGTCTGCTTGGCGAGGTCGGCCTGCGCCGCCTGGCGCTTTTGAACCATCAGCAAGCGCAGAAACTGAAAGCCGCGGTCGAGGCGATCCCCGGCGTCGAAGTGCTCACGCCCCGCTTCTTCAACGAGATCGCCGTGCGCCTGCCCACCCCGGCGGCGCCGCTGGTGGACGCCCTGGCGGCCAAGGGCGTGATCGCCGGCGTGCCGGTCTCCCGCCTCGATCCCGGCGCCGGCTTCGACAATGTGCTGCTGCTGGCGGCCACCGAAACCACCCAAGACGACGATATCACAGCCCTTAAAGTTGCACTGACGGAGGCCCTGGTATGAGCGTTGTGAACATCGGCCGGCCCACCCGGCCCAACTTCGTCGCCGCCAACGAAGGCGCCGCTCCGGCGGCGATTCCCGCCACCCTTACTGGCGCGCGGGGCCTACTTCAGGACGAACCGCTGATCTTTGAGCTGGGCGGTTGGGACAAGACAGGGGTCGATCTGCCGGCGCCAGACCTCGACGCCAGCGATTTGGGCGATCTGGTGCGCCACGACCCTATCGGCCTGCCCGGCCTGTCTGAACCGGAAACGGTGCGCCACTATGTGCGCCTGTCTCAGAAGAACCACGCCATCGACCTCGCTCTGTATCCGCTGGGCTCGTGCACCATGAAGCACAATCCGCGCCTGAACGAGAAGCTCGCGCGGCTACCGGGCTTCGCCGACCTGCACCCGCTCCAGCCGGCGTCCACGGTTCAAGGCGCGGTCGAACTTATGGCGGGGTTGGCTCACTGGCTGACGACGCTAACGGGTATGGCGGCCGTAGCCCTATCGCCCAAAGCCGGGGCGCATGGCGAGCTGTGCGGCATTCTGGCGATCCGCGCCGCGCACGAGGCGCGCGGCGACGCCCGCCGGCGGGTGCTGACCCCCACATCCGCCCACGGCACCAACCCCGCCACCGCCGCCCAGGCTGGCTATGAGGTCGAGGAGATCGCCCAGACGGCAGACGGCCGCGTCGATCTCGCAGATCTCGCCGCCAAGCTCGGCCCCGACGTGGCGGCGGTGATGGTGACCAACCCCAACACCTGCGGCTTGTTTGAAAACGACGTGATCGAGATCGCCCGCCTGACCCACGACGCGGGAGCCTACTTCTACTGCGACGGGGCCAACTTCAACGCCATCGTCGGGCGCGTGCGGCCTGGCGATCTGGGCGTCGACGCCATGCACATCAACCTGCATAAGACCTTCTCCACCCCCCACGGCGGCGGCGGCCCCGGCGCGGGTCCCGTGGTGTTGTCAGAGGCGCTGGCGCCCTTTGCGCCCCTGCCCTGGATCGTCGCGGGCGTCGATGGCCCGCGGCTTCTGGAGCAGGCGACTGGCCCAGCGGCGCAAGCGGAGGGGCGGCTCTGCGCCTTCCATGGTCAGATGGGCATGTTCGTGCGCGCTTACGCCTATATGCTGAGCCACGGGTCCGACGGCCTGCGCCAAGCGTCGGCCGACGCGGTCTTGAACGCCAACTACGTCAAGGCGCGCCTCCAAGACGTCATGACGCCCGCCTTCGAGGGCTTCTGTATGCACGAGGCGCTGTTCGACGATCGCTGGCTGGAGGGGACCGGCGTCTCGACGCTCGATTTCGCCAAGGCGATGATCGACGAGGGCTTTCACCCCATGACCATGTACTTCCCGCTCGTGGTGCATGGCGCGATGCTGATCGAGCCGACCGAGACCGAATCCAAGGCCGAACTCGACCGCTTCGTCGAGGCGCTGCGGGCGCTAGCGGCCGCCGCCAAGGCCGGCGATGTAGACCGGTTCAAGGGCGCGCCCTTCCACGCTCCGCTACGCCGGCTGGACGAAACCCAGGCCGCCCGCAAGCCAAAGCTGAAATGGACGTCGCCCCAATAGACCCAAGACCTAAGAGGGAGTAGGCGAAGCCCAGACATCGGTTTCGCGAACGGGTAAGGTCGAGATGGTCCAGACAGTCTTGGTGACGGGCGCGACGGCCGGCTTTGGCGAGGCTATCGCCCGGCGGATGGTCAAGGACGGCTACCGCGTCATCGCCACGGGCCGCCGGCGCGAACGCCTGGAAGCCTTGAAGGCCGAACTGGGCGAAGCGCTCCTCCCCGTCCAGCTCGACGTTTCGGACACGGCCGCTGTCGCCGCCCTGCCCGGCAGCCTGCCGGAGGGCTGGCGCGAGGTGGATATCCTGGTCAACAACGCCGGCCTCGCGCTCGGTCTATCGCCCGCCTATCAAGCGGACCTGGCGGAGTGGGACACCATGGTCGCCACCAACGTCACGGGCCTGATCCACGTCACTCACGCGCTGCTGCCGGGCATGGTGGCGCGCAATCGCGGCCTGGTAATCAATCTCGGCAGCATCGCCGGCGATTATCCCTACCCCGGCGGCCATGTCTACGGCGCCACCAAGGCCTTCGTGCTGCAGTTCAGCCTAAACCTGAAGTCCGACCTCGTCGGCACCAATGTGCGGGTCAGCAATATCGAGCCGGGCCTCTGCGGCGGTACGGAATTCAGCCAAGTGCGCTTCCACGGCGATAGCGACAAGGCCGCCAAGGTCTATGAGGGGACGCAGCCGCTCACCTCGGAAAACATCGCCGAAACAGTAGCCTGGATCGCCGGCTTACCACCACACATGAACGTCAACCGCATCGAACTGATGCCGACCTGCCAGGCGATTGGGCCGTTCAACATCAAGCGAGCTTAGAGAGGCCTCGGCCCTCACACAAGCCGCCCCAGCCCCGCCCGCAGCGCCTTTAGGAATACGCTCGGCAAGCCCTCGCCCGCCTTAGCGACCGGTATCCACGTCGCGCCCTCCACCTCGCTTGCGATCTCGGCTTTCAGGACGGTCAGCGTCAGGCTGAAGTGGGTGAAGACGTGCTCGATCTCGCCCATGGCGCGCCAGTCGGCCGGCGCTGGCGCGGCGGCGCGGGCCTCTGCTGGGGTCAGCGGACGACTTCGCCAGTCGCTGGTCGGTAAGGCCGCCATGCCGCCGAGCAACCCCTTGTCGGGCCTGCGTACCCTGGCGATTGCACCGGCTTGCGTCGCCAGATAGACCACACCGTACCGCCTAGGGCGCTCGGCCTTGGCGCGCTTGAACGGAAACACACCCGGCGTCCCGCCAACGCGGGCGCGGCAGGGCTTCGCAATCGGGCAGCGGTCGCACAGCGGCGCTTTCGGCCGGCAGATCGTGGCGCCCAAATCCATCAGAGCCTGAGCCCAGTCGCCGGGGCGCGTCGCCGCTACCAGCGTTCCGGCGAGCCGTTTAAGCTCAGGCTTGGCGTCGGGCAGCGGCTCCTTAACCGCGAACAGCCGCGCCATAACCCGCTCCACATTGCCATCGACTACATTGGTCGGCCGGTCGAAGGCGATGGCGGCGATGGCGGCGGCCGTATAGGGGCCAAGCCCCGGTAGGGCGCGCAGGCCCTCCTCCGTATCTGGGAAGACGCCGCCGTGTTGCGTGGCCACAGCGCGGGCGCAGGCCAAAAGGTTGCGCGCGCGGGCGTAGTAGCCAAGTCCCGCCCAGGCGGCCATGACCACCTCATCGGCCTCGGCCGCCAGATCGACGACACGGGGCCAGCGCTGGGTGAAGCTCAGGAAATAGGGCGTCGCATGAGGTACGGTCGTCTGTTGCAGCATCACCTCGGATAGCCAGATGCGATACGGGTCGGCCCGCACGCCCACAGCCCCATCCGCCGGCCCAACGCGCCAGGGCAGGTCCCGCGCCTGCGCATCGTACCAGGCGAGGAGGCGGGCGCGGAGATCGGCGATGGCGGCGGGTGTCATGGCGGCCGTTATGAAGCGCCGCGCGGCCGCCGCAAAGGCGTTCGCATAGCTACGGGATTGGGGTAGGCTAAAGGTCTCATGCGTCGCTCGCTGCCCACCGCTGTCGAAGCCCAGGAGATCCTGGCCCGCAAGCGCACTCGCCCGGTCCGCCGCCCGCCGCCGGTCGCGGGCAAGGCGCTATCCGCCTACCTCCGCGCGCTCGAAACGCGCTTTGGCGAGACCGGCGGCGCGCCGGGCGTTCGGGTGTTGGCTCCCCGGTGGCGCGAGATCGTCGGCGAGGTCCTGGGGCGGCGCACCGAGCCCGTAAAGCTCGTGCGGCCTCGCCGTGGCGGCGCGGCCAGCCTGGAGGTGCGGGTCGACGGCGCCGGCGCCGCCCTGATCCAGCATCAGGCCCCAGATATTCTCGCACGCGTCAATCTGATCCTGGGCGACGGCGCAGTGGATAAGCTGAGGATCGTTCAGGGACCGATCAAGCCGCCAAGTCCCGCCCAGACCGCCATCCGCAAACGCAACCCCGCCCCGCTCGACGCCGCCATCGAAGCCGACTTGGCGAAGGGGTTGGAGAAAGCCGGCGACGCCAAGCTGAAGGCGGCGCTGTTACGGCTCGGGCGCGAAGTGGCGCGGCGACCTTAGAGCGTGACAGGCGGCGGAATGGGCATCCACTTCCACCCGTCACGCTCTAAGCTCAAGTCCGCGCGGCGCTCGCTGCCGGCATTTCCAAATCTGGATCGTCGCCTAAAGATGTCGTGATCGCTTCGATCAACTTACCGATATCAATGGGTTTGGACACGAATTCGTCCATACCGGCGGCTCTGTACTGGGCGATCTGATGCGCCATTGCATCGGCCGTAAGGGCGATAATCGGCGTGCGGGAGCGGCCGGTGAGCTTTTCCTGCTCCCGAATTTTCTGGGTGGCTGTCAGTCCATCCATCACGGGCATCTGCATATCCATAAGGATGACGTCCCAGTCCTGGGACGCCCAAGCATCGACGGCGGCGCGCCCGTCATCGACGAGAACGGGCGAAATTCCGACCTGATAAAGCAGCGTCTTCAGGACGAGCCGATTGACCTTATTGTCTTCAGCGGCCAGCACGCGAATGGACCCGTTGGCGACGTCGGCCCCGCCCGCCCAGTGGGGTGCAGCATCGACCGTGGGCGTCACGGCGTCGCCTGGCAAACGTTCGAGCGGCAAATCGACAACGAAGGTCGACCCTTCGCCCACCACGCTATGGACGGCGATCCGCCCCCCCATCAAAACCGCCAATTCTCTGCAAATCGCCAGCCCCAAACCCGTGCCGCCGAAGCGGCGCGTGGTCGAAGCGTCCGCCTGCTCGAATTTCGAGAAGAGTCTCATAAGGTCGTCGTCAGGAATACCAATTCCCGTATCGCTGACTCGGATCGAAAACCCTGTTTCAAGGCTTGTGATGAGCACACGAACTTGACCGGTTTCGGTAAACTTCAGTGCGTTAGACACAAGATTGTAGATAATTTGACGAACGCGCGTGGAGTCGCCCTTGAATACGCCGCAGACAGCAGGCTCGACATCAAGGCTTAATGATAAGCCCTTTTTCGACGCAACCGCCGTGAAGGCCTCATAGGCGCCCCGCGCGATCGTCTCTAAACTGAATGGCAATACCTCAAGCGTGAGCTTACCCGCCTCGATTTTGGACAAATCCAATATGTCGTTCAATATAGCGAGCAACATCTCACCTGAACGCTGAACGACGTCTAGTCTTTCACGTTGCCGATCGGAGAGATCGTCCTTCGCCATGGCCTGAGTCATGCCCAGAACGCCGTTCAGCGGCGTTCGAATTTCATGACTCATATTTGCGACGAACTGAGATTTCGCATGACTGGCTTGTTCGGCCGCCAGCCGCGCCTCTCGGGCGATCACATGAATTCGCCGAAGCGTCTGCGACGTCCGATTTCGCTCCGCCAACGCCATCGTTGCAGGCACCGCGCAGACAAAGACCGAGACGATGAAGATCTGAACCATATATTGTTCGGTCGTTTCGGACCCTCGGGCGAAAAACACGAACGGGCCGTAGCCGTGGGCTGTCATCATCGACGCTGTCAGCGCAATCGCGATAACCGACCCCGACACCCAAGGCGGTCCCGATCGAAAAGCCATGGAGACCAACAGCGGATAGACAAGGAGCAATCCGGCGAACTGTCCGGACAATAGGCTCGTCGCGGTGATAGCGACCGTCAGCAAGGCTAAGAGACCGTGTTCCAAGACGCCGCCGTCGCTAGAGCCAGCGTAAATCGACCAGTCGCGCCTCAAGATCAAAAGCACGGCCGGCGTGGCGACCAGCAAGCCCAAAGCGTCTTCGTTAGTCCACTGCCGCCAATCGCTGAAGACGTCGAACTTGGATCGCTCGAATATAACCCGCAAGGCCTCACCGACGGTGGTCTCGACCACGGTGGCGGCGATGGCGATCAGGCTAAAAGCGAACAACCGCCGAGGCCGTGAAAGATCGATAGCAGCGCCACAAAATGTACGAGTTAGCACCGCGACCGAATAGCATAAAAGCAGATCCAGAACCGAATAAAAAAAATCGTGGGCTATATTTCCATGAATTAGAAAGCTACCAACGAGATTGAGCGCCAAGCAACCGACGACAAGTATAGGACCAATACGACGAGGCAACAACAAAAGTCCAGCAACGAGGACCCCGTTGCCTGGCCAGAACGGAGCCTTGCCTAGCCCATCCTTACAATATAGCTGAACAACGATCAAAAGTACGGTGTAGACGATGGCAAGAGCGAGCGCAGTAGCTACGCCGCGGGGCTGCTCTGCCGATCTATAGAGCCGCCATCTCGGGGTCATCGCCACCAAAACCTAAACAACTGAGCTTAGCTGTTGGATAGCAAGATATTGTTTCGTATGCCTTAATGACACTCACCTGGGAGAACGTACCGGGCCTCGAACAGAGCCGCTTTCGCCGATTCTGCTCTACCGCCGCCGCTCCACCAGTTGACCGTCCTGGATGGCGAACACCCGGTCCATAAAACCCGCTAATTCCATATTGTGAGTGGCGATCAGCGCGCCGACGCCCTGGATACGAGCAAGGTCGAATAAGCTCTGGAACACAGCGCCAGACGTTGCCGTATCGAGATTGCCGGTGGGCTCATCCGCCAGCAGCAGGCGCGGCTGGTTGGCGAGCGCACGGGCGATAGCGACGCGTTGCTGCTCGCCGCCGGACAGTTGCGCCGGCTGGTGCGCCAACCGATCCCCTAGGCCCAGACGGACTAGCAGCTCCTGGGCTCGCGCCCGCGCCTTCGGCTTCGCCACGCCGCCGATCATCTGCGGCAGGGCCACGTTGTCCAGGGCGGTGAATTCAGCCAAGAGATGATGGAACTGATAAACAAAGCCGATGCTGCGCAAGCGCAGGCCGCTGCGGGCACGGTCGTTCAGTTCGGTGCAATCCACTCCGGCGACGGCGACGCGCCCTGCGGTCGGATGCTCCAGCAGGCCGGCGGCATGGAGCAGCGACGACTTGCCCGAGCCCGACGGCCCAATCAGGCCGACGATCTCGCCGGGTCGAATGTCCAGATCGACGCCCTTCAACACCTCCAGCGTGCGACCGCCGCCCGTTCGATAGGTCCGCGCGACACCGCGCAGCGAGAGCACCGGCGCGTGCGGGTCGGTGGACGCCACGTCCGCGGCCCTACTCATAGCGCAGCGCCTCTACGGGATCGAGGCGCGACGCCCGCCAGGCCGGCGGCAGGGTAGCGATGAAGCTCATGACCAGGGCTAAAACCGCGACCACCGCCACCTCGCTCCACTCGATCCGCGCGGGCAAGCGCGAGAGATAGTAGGTGGTGGGATCGAACACGCTGACCCCGGTCACAGCCTCCACCGCTGACTGAATTGGGTCGATGAAAATGCAGAATAGCGACCCCAAGATCAGCCCTGCAATGGTGGCGCTGACGCCGATCAGCGCCCCGCACATGAAGAAGATGCGAAGAATCGCGCCCTGGCTCGCGCCCATGGTACGAAGGATGGCGATGTCGCGTCCCTTGTTCTTCACCAGCATGACAAGGCCGGAGATGATGTTGAGCGTCGCAATCACGATCAACAGCGCCAGGATCAGGAACATCACGTTATGCTCCACCTGGAGCGCAACGAAATAGCCGTGGTTCTGGTCGCGCCAGTCGGTAACGATTGCGCCGGGGCCGGCCGCGCGCACGATAGCCGGCTTAAGGCGATCGATATGGTCCGGATCGTTCAGATTGACCTCGATGCGATCGATCGCATTATCGCGACCGAAGAACAGCTGCGCTTGGGCCAGGGGCATGTAGATATAGGCGGCGTCATAGGCGCTCATGCCGACGCTGAAGACGCCGCCGACCGTATAGGTCTTGCTCTGGGGCGAGGTTCCAAACGGAGTCGCCGGGCCGGAAAACGAGATTAGGGTGACGGAGTCGCCGGCCTTGACGCCCAAGGTATCGGCCAGCCGTGCCCCCACCAGGATCAGGTCGCCGCCGTAATCGCCGACACCGAAGCCTTGCAGCGAGCCATCCTTGATATTGCTGGCGACGATCTTGTCCGCGGCCACATCGGCGGGTCGCATACCCCGCACGATGGCCCCGCTGGCGGCGTCCGGACCTTCGGCGCCGGCCTGGGCCTCGACCAGGGGCACGGCTTCGACGACGCCTGGGACTGCGCGGAGCCGCTGGACCATATCGTCGCGTCCTGGCCCATTGATCGCCGGTCCGCTGACATAGACATGGCCGTTGAAGCCCAAGATTTCATTGGTCAGCTGGGTGCGAAATCCGTTCATCACGCTCATGACGACGATCAGCACCGCCACGGCGAGGAGTATGCCGACAAATGAAATGATCGAGATCAGCGCCACGCCGCCCTCGTTGCGCTTGGCGCGGAGGTAGCGAACCGCAAGCGCGCGCTCCCAGGCGCTAAAGGGCCGATCAGCGGACATGGGCGGGCTTTACGGCTGTTCCGCTCAGGCTGGGCCTGAGCGGCCCCCTTCCCCCTCCGGGGTACTCCCCCACCGCTTCGCGATAGGGGAGATGAAATGCGGCGACTTTCATCCCTATGCGAAGCATGGGGAGGGGGACCGCTGAAAGCGGTGGAGGGGCCGCGCGACAGCGCGGAAGACGCGATGCTAGGCCCTCCCCCGTCACGCCCCAAGCACCTTCAGCGCGTCGGCCAAGGGCAAGGTCTGGCGCTCGCCCGTGGCGCGGCGCTTGAGCTCGACAACGCCGTCCTTCAAGCCCTTAGGCCCGATCACCAATTGCCAGGGCAGGCCGATCAGGTCCATGACGGCGAACTTGGCGCCCGGGCGTTCGTCGCTATCGTCCATCAGGGGGGATTTCCCGGCGGCCGTCAGGGCGTCGTAAGCTCTATCGCAAGCCGCGTTCACCTCGGCGTCGCTGGGGCGCAGATTGACGACCCCTACGCCGAAGGGGGCCACCTCGTCGGGCCAGATGATGCCGGCCTCGTCATGGCTGGCCTCGATAATCGCCCCGACCAGACGCGATACGCCCACGCCGTAAGACCCCATCTGGGCCGGCCGCTCGACCCCGTCGGGGCCCGTCACCACGGCGCGCATGGGCTTGGAATATTTGTCGCCGAAGAAGAAGACCTGGCCGACCTCGATGCCCCTGGTGGTGATGCGCCGCTCAGGGGGGGTTTCGGACTCAAAGCGGGCGGCGTCATGGACGTCTTCGGTCGCCGCGTAAGGCTTGGTCCACTCATCGATGATCGGCGTCAGGTCGGCGTCATAGTCGATATCGGCGGGCGGAATGGGCAGGTCGAGAACGGCCTTGTCGCAGAACACAGCCGACTCGCCGGTATCTGCCAGCACGATAAATTCGTGGCTAAGGTCGCCGCCGATGGGCCCGGTTTCGGCGCGCATCGGGATCGCCTTCAGACCCATGCGGCCATAGATGCGCAAATAGGCGGTGAACATGCGGTTGTAGCTGGCCCGCCCGGCGGCTTCATCCACGTCGAAAGAATAAGCGTCCTTCATCAGGAACTCCCGCCCGCGCATGACGCCAAAGCGGGGGCGCTGTTCGTCGCGGAACTTCCACTGGATATGGTAGAGATTCTTCGGCAGATCTTTGTAAGAGCGGACGCTGGCGCGGAAGATTTCGGTGATCATCTCCTCATTGGTCGGCCCATACAGCATCTCGCGCTCGTGCCGGTCGGTGATGCGCAGCATCTCCGCGCCATAGTCGTCATAGCGGCCCGACTCGCGCCACAGGTCGGCGAGTTGCAATGTGGGCATCAGCAGCTCCACACCGCCGGCGCGATCCATCTCCTCCCGCACGATCTTTTCGATATTCTTCAAGACGCGCAGGCCAAGCGGCAGCCAAGCGTAGATGCCCGCAGCCTCCTGACGCATCATCCCAGCGCGCAGCATCAGGCGGTGGGAGACGATCTGGGCTTCGGCCGGGGTTTCCTTCAAGACGGGCAGAAAAAAGCGCGACAGGCGCATCGAGGACCTTGCTGATGTTCTGAGGCGCCAAATAGGGGAGCGGCGCGATGTAGGGTGGCTTGAGTTTTAGCCGCCGAGCCCGCCGCATTGCAAACACCGCATCGATTTCGCCACGCAGCGGGGCAAAAAAAAGAGCCGCGCGGATCAAACGCGCGGCTCAGTCAAATCGGGCCACTCGAACGACAACCATCAAGTTGTCGATAACTAACATGCCAAACCTGGCCGGCGCCGTCCGCCATTGCGCCACGCCGCGCGACCAAAAAAAGACGGACGCACATGTTTCAGGCGCCAGAGCAAGGATTTGCCGAACATCCGCCTATCTCGGCGGCGCCGCGTCAGGTGTTCGGCAGTTGCGGGATGTTGATGAGGTTGAAGAAGAACCCGAGCCACAGGGCGCCGACGATCAGGGCGGACACCCATGTCGTCGTGAGAAACTTGCGCTTCAGGTTCGGATTGACCGGGGCGCCCCGTTCGCAGCCCTTGGGCACCGGGGCTCCGCTCTCGCTGGCGCTACGCGTACCCAGCGGCAGGATGGCGAACAGCACCGTCCACCAAGTGATGAAATAGATCGAGATCGTCCAGGCGAGACCCATGAGGCTAGTCTAAGCCTTTCCCCGCCAAGGGAAAAGTATCGATGCGCGCCGTCAATGCGAGTCTGGCGTCGCCATCAGCTCTATCAGCACGCCACCCATGTCCTTGGGGTGGACGAAGATGACCGGCACGCCGTGGGCGCCGATGCGCGGCTCGCCCGTGCCCAGCACCGTCGCGCCCTTGGCGCGGAGCGCGTCGCGGGCGGCTAAAATGTCCGGCACCTCGAAACACACATGGTGCTGGCCGCCCCTGGGGTTCTTGGCCATGAAGGCGTGGATCGGCGAGGCCTCGCCATAGGGTTCGATCAGCTCGATCTGGCTGTTGGGAAGATTCACGAACGCCACCCAAACCCCCTGCTCCGGCAAGGCCTTAGGTTCGGTGAAGGACGTCGCGCCTAGGACGTCGCGGTACATCTTTAGGGCGTCGGCGATGGACGGCGTGGCGACGCCAACGTGATTGAGCTTGCCGATCATGGTCTCAGCGTTCCCATTGCAGCGGACCTAAAATTCAGACGCAATTCGATTCAAATGCGCACAAGACACGATCCCTTCCCTCTCAATGGGGGAATGGGCAGGGGATGGGGGTAGGTCCACAGGCGGTAAAAAGATCGCGCGGGTGGCGGAGCCTCGGGATATCTTCGCCCAATCGTCGCGCAATAACCCCCATCCCTGCCCTTCCCCCATAAGAGGGGGAAGGGTTCAAAATTGAAACTAAAGCCGCACCACCACGGTCTCCACCACGGGCCGGCGCTCCCAGATTCGCTGCGCGGTCTTTTTCAACGTACGGCCGACCGCCTGTTGTACGCTGCGATCGTCGCTGCGGGCTTCTGCGGCCATGTTGGCGATGGCGTCTTCGGCGTCTTCGGCCAGATCGTCGAAGGCGTCGCTCAAGGGATAATCTTCATCGCCTGGCAGGCCGATGCCGCGCACCTCAACATCGGCGGCGAGCTTGTTCTTCTTGTCGAGCGTGACCGCGACGATCAGCACGCCGTTGGCGGCGGCATGACGGCGTTCGCGCAAGGGATCGCTGTTCTCCGGCGTCAGCACGCCGCCATCGAGGAACAGTCGGCCAGACACCACCTCGTCGATGATTTCGGCCCGACCCGGCGCCAGGCGCACCATGTCGCCGTTCTTCGGCGCCACCGCTTGGGGCGTCTGAAGTTCGCGGGCGAAGGCCAGATGCTCGAGCAAATGGCGCCGCTCGCCATGGGTGGGGATGGCGATCTGGGGCCTCGCCCACTGGTACATCTGGGCCAACTCGTCGCGGCACGGATGGCCGGAGACGTGGATGCCCGGATGATCGCGGTCGGAATAAAGACGCACGCCGCGGCCGGCGAGCCGGTTCTGCAGGTTACGGATCGGGATTTCGTTGCCCGGAATAACGCGAGACGAGAAGACGCACGCATCCCCCTCGCCTAAGCTGATGTGCGGGTGATTGCCCTCGGCGATGCGCGACAGGGCGGCGCGGGACTCGCCCTGGCTGCCGGTGCAGAGATAAAGGATCTTGGACTTGGGGAAGCTGTTGGCCTCCTGATCGTTTACGAACGGTTTGCAGTCGGTGAGGAGACCGACCGAGCGGGCGGCTGCGGCCATCCGGTGCATGGAGCGGCCCAGCAGGCAGACCCGCCGACCGGCCTTCTCCGCCGCCCGAATCACGCTGGACATCCGCGCCACGTTGGAGGCGAAACAGCCGACAGCCACCTTGCCCTTCAGTGTGCCGATCAGTTGCTCCAGAGCGACGCCGACATCGGCTTCGGACCCGGCGGAGCCTTCCTGGAACACGTTGGTGCTGTCGCACACCATGGCGAGTACGCCCTTATCGCCGATCCGCTTCAGGGCCGTGATATCGGTCGGTTCGCCCAGCAGAGGATCGGGATCGATCTTCCAGTCGCCGGTGTGCAAGATGGTGCCCAGCGGCGTCGTGATCGCCATGCCGTTCGGCTCAGGGATCGAGTGGGTGAGCGTCACCAGTTCGATATGGAAAGGTCCGATGTCGAACTGACCGGAGAGTGGGATTTCGGTGATCTTCACCTTGTCCAACAGGTCGGCGTCGCGCAGCTTCTCCCGTACCAGGAAGGCGGTGAACGGCGTGGCGTAGACGGGCGCCTTGAGCCGCGGCCAGAGCCAGCCGATGGCGCCGATATGGTCTTCGTGCGCGTGGGTCAGCACGATCGCCAGAATGTCCTTGCGATGCTGCTCGATGAAGCTCGGGTCGGGCATGATGATATCGACACCGGGCGTGGTCTGATCGCCAAAGGTAACGCCGATGTCGACGATGATCCATTTGCGGGCGTGGGGGGGGCCGAACCCGTAAAGGTTGAAGTTCATGCCAATCTCGTTCGACCCGCCAAGCGGCAGGAAGACGAGTTCATTTTCAGATGTGTTCATTGTCTCTCTAAATGGCCGTTACGGCGTACGATTTC